>Ga0214919_10000162_pt1 | contig 111204 bp, 101 predicted proteins | sample LL1503_MetaG_FD_177994 | JGI IMG/M metagenome (GOLD analysis project Ga0214919, IMG submission 177994) | Freshwater microbial communities from Lake Lanier, Atlanta, Georgia, United States - LL-1503 | ecosystem: Environmental > Aquatic > Freshwater > Lake | place: USA: Georgia | collected...
AAAGCGGAACTATTGCAATTAGCATCAAACGGGATAATGATAATGAAAAGATAATCTTTAGCATTAGTGACGAGGGAATAGGGATACCACCAAGTGAATTAGACGAAGTATTTGAAGAATTTACGGTAAGTTCTAGAACCCAAAGTTTTGCCGGCGGAAGAGGAGTAGGCCTTGCGGTGTGCAAAAAGGTTATTGAAGTACACGGAGGAACAATCAAAGCCGAAAGTAAAAGAATGGGTACTACAATCAGCTTTACCTTGCCAAAAGTAATTAAAAGCCGCTAAAGAGGAGTTTAGCTATTAAGTATCAAAACTATTTAAAAGTGAATTTGGAAGTCCAGAAATTTTGATCAGCTTTTTGCAAAGCGGCCGATAGTTGAAACTTTGCGGTTATATTAGCTTTTAGCAAAGGGGTTGATATAATAAAAGTTTCTTGCTTATTGGCTTTACTCCAAAAGTTAAAATTTATGAGTTCAAGAAATGAAACAGATATTGTTACCTTAAAGAATAAAAAAATATATAATATCCACCAAGTAAGTATTATCGCTAATTAACTACGTACAATATTAGAAACGCAGGCTTATGTTAAAATTAACTATAATATTTATACTAATTATTATAAATATCCATTATGAACTAGCTGTGGCTAAAGGTAATAATAGGGAAGGAATTATGAAAGAAGATCGTTTAATACCACGGGAAGTATTGTTTGGTAATCCGGATAAAATTGCAGTACGGATGAGCGAAGATGGGAAATATATTAGTTACCTTGCTCCATTAAAGGGGGTGCTAAACGTTTTCGTTGCGCCAGTTGAGAATCCTTTAGCAGGAAAGGCGGTTACGTCTGATAAGGAAAGAGGCATTAGAAGTTATTCTTGGGCTAAAAATAGCAATAACATTATTTATTCTATAGATAATAAAGGAGACGAAAATTTTAGGCTTTATTCGATCGATATAAATACTAAAGAAAATATCCTTCTTACTCCAAAAGAAGGGGTTAGAGCTTCGGTGATCAAAAAGAGTAAAAGCTTTCCAGATGAGGTTTTAGTTCAGATGAACAAAAGAGTTCCTGAATATTTCGATATTTATAAAATTAATGTTAAATCAGGAAAAGCAGAAATTATTTTTGAAAATAAAGAAAAGTACCTCAGCTTTATAATTGACGATAATTTTAAAATTCTCTTTGCTTATAAGATGCTGCCAACTGGTGAAGGGGAAATTTACAGTTTTAAGAATGGTAACCTTGCCAGTCCGCAGTTATTCCAAAAAATCAAGACAGAAGATATGCTCACTAGTTCACTTTTGCATATAACTGCCGATGGTAAAATTCTCTATGCTGTTGATAGTAGCCAACGGGATAAATCAGCTCTTTTTGAAATAGATTTATCAACTCAAAAAAGAACTCTTCTTTATGAAGATGCAAGAGCCGATATAGATTCTTGTTTAGTAGACCCTATCACTAAAAAGATTCAAGCTGTATCAATTGATTATCTGCAAAAAGAATGGATAATTCTTGATCCGCAAATAAATGAGGATATAAAAAATTTATCGAAGCTTAATGATGGCATCATTGAAATTACCTCCAGGGTAGAAAATGATAATAAATGGATAGTTGTTTATATGCAAGATGATGGTCCATATAAATATTATTTATATGATCGGGCTACTGGAGAAGCTAAATTTTTATTTGTTTCTAATTCAAAACAAGAAGAATATTCTTTTGCTAAAATGCACCCAATGCAAATTACTTCTCGGGATGGTTTAGAATTGGTTAGCTATTTAACATTACCTCGGTGGTTAGATAAGGGCGCACGGTTAGAAAATCCGATCCCGCTGATCCTGTATGTCCACGGTGGACCAAATAGCAGAGACAATAAAGGTTATAATGCTACTCACCAATGGCTTGCTAATAGAGGTTATGCAGTACTTAGCGTTAATTATCGTGGCTCTACCGGCTTTGGCAAAAGCTTTATTAATGCCGGTGATGGGCAATGGGCTAGAAAAATGCAGGATGATCTAGAAGATGCGGTAAAATGGGCAATAGACAATAATCTTGCTGATAAGAGTAAAATAGTGATTATGGGAGGTAGCTACGGTGGTTATGCCACCCTTGTGGGTATGAGTATGACACCTGATCTATACGCTGCAGGAATAGATATCGTTGGCCCATCTAATCTAGAGACTTTAATGAATTCGATTCCTCCTTACTGGAAACCAGTTTTTGCTCATTTAAAGAAAATTATAGGGGCTTCTCCTGATAATGAAGGCGGAAAAAAATTTCTATTTGAGCGTTCACCTCTTAATTATGTGAAAAACATCAAAAAACCTTTATTAATTGTACAGGGTGCTCATGATCCTCGTGTTAAAAAACTTGAGTCGGATCAAATAGTATCAGCCATGAAAAAGCATGGAATACCAGTAGTGTATTTACTTTATAAAGATGAAGGGCATGGGCTTGCCAGACCTGAAAATAGGATGTCGTTTTATGCTCACGCTGAGGTGTTTTTAGCAAATATTCTCCAAGGAAGGTATTTAGGGCACGACGGTAATTTTCCAGGTTCTTCAATGGAGATAATAGAAGGCAAGGATCTGACCTGGACTAAGGAGGTTAGTTCTTCTTCTTAGGTTTTTAATTATTGGACTTATATGTATTAGCGCACGATGTTTTTTTCTTTTAAGGTTTAAAGTTAACTTTAAAGGTTTTGGAGCTTATACTAAATCTATTGATTGAAAATATTTCTTTTGTATAATGCTCTTGTAGTCATTGATTTAATAATTATTTTTATGCAAAAAGTTCCTTTTATTACCGTTGTATTATTATCTTTCCTGGTAAGTGGTTGTTTACCTGTTATTTTTACCGGTGCCACAGCTTCGGTAACAGAACTGGCCAAAGATAGGCCTGCAGATGAGGCTCTGAAGGATTTTCGTATAGCGTCTGCAATAAAAGCTTCGTTTATAAAAAATAATTTTAGGGAATTATATACTAAAATTAAAGTAGAAGTAGTTCAAGGTAGGGTTTTATATACAGGGTTAGTCGATAAAGAAGAAGATATGATTAATGCTGTTCAAATTGCATGGGATCAAGAAGGGGTAACAGAAGTAGTAAATGAGCTTAAGGTAGATAAAAATAGCGGTAAATTTGATATTGTCCAATATACTAGGGATACTATGATTACAAGTCAGATTAAATCAAAAACTTTTCTGGATAGAAGTATAAAATTTGTTAATTATACTGTCATTACAGTAAACGATGTGGTTTATTTGTTTGGTATGGCAAGGTCAGAAGAAGAGCTGCAGAAAGTAGCAACGATTGCTTCTAATATTAATGGAGTTCAAAAAGTTGTAAGTCATGTTAAGGTAGGGGATTATACCCCTAAAACCAAATCTTCAGGGGGAAAACAGGAAGAAGAAGAGACATTACTGATTGATGAAGGGGAGTCTTCTGATTTTAAAAACGAGCAGGAATCGGTAGATAGTTGGTAATGTTTGGGAGTATGTTTAGTAAAAGGTTACTTAAATATATTTATAACGCTAGCTCGCTAGTAATGTTGTTTTTTATTGCAGTGATATTATCATCTTGTCAAAGCAATCCGAAATCTTTCCAAACTTTGTCTAAGGAAGATAGGCACAATACAAAATATAAAGGACATTTTAAGGTCGGGGATAAATATAGTATCAAAGGGAAATCATATAAACCTAAAAAGTACAATAAGTATGCTAAAATTGGTAAGGCTTCATGGTACGGACATAAAGACGGTTCTCATGGCAAAAAAACCGCTAATGGGGATACGTATAATAAGGAATTATTAACAGCTGCGCATAAAACCCTTCATATGCCTTCTTTGGTTAAAGTGAAAAATCTGGAGAACGGCAAATCTGTTATAGTACTTGTCAACGATAGAGGACCTTTCGCCGGTGATAGGGAAATCGATGTATCAGAAAAGGCCGCTAAATTACTTGGTTTTAAGCATCGAGGAACAGCTCAAGTAAAGGTACAGTATCTGCATTCTGAAACGCAAAAAATGTTAAAAACTTTTGGTCTTGCCGATAAAGAAGGTTTTATTTCCAAGAGACCACTGCCTAATAGGAAATGCAGCGTTAACTGTCATGTTAAACTTGTGAATCTGAAATATGGATATAAAGTTGATTCGTAAAGTGAACCTTCTTCACATTTTGCGGCCCTCATGAGTTAATTTCTAATTTAAGCTAGCTTTAGCCGCTGTAAAATTCGCTTGTTTCTAAGAGAAAATATTATTCTTCTATTCTAATTAACACATGTTTCTTTTTACCAGAAGAGATTTTGATTGCTTTGTCTTTTAGATGGTTTGAGTTTATTATCAAATTCTCATCTACAACCAGGTTATCGTTAATTTTAATACCCATACCTCTAATTAACCTTCTTCCTTCTCCTTTAGAAGCAGTAAGACCTGTGTGGCATAATAGATCAATACACATTATTCCTTGCGATAAAATCTTTTTATCTAGTAAAATAGAAGGTAAATTAGGGCTTACTGTTTTCTGCTCAAAAACTTTAATGGCAGTATCAAATGCTTCTCGGGCTTTTTCTTTACCATGGCAAAGCTCTGTAACTCTGTGAGCTAATTTTTTCTTTGCTTCGTTGATATTTTTACTAATTAAAGTTTCAAACTCTTTTTCTTCTGATTGTGAAAATTCGCAGTATAATTTAGCAAATTTACCAACATCTGCGTCTTCTGTATTACGCCAGTATTGATAATAGTCATAAGGAGATAGATGCTCTTCATTTATCCATACAGCACCGCTTACTGATTTACCCATTTTTGCCCCTGAGGAAGTAGTAAGTAGGGGAGTAGTAAGTCCAAATGACTCGTTTTTGCTCATTTTCCGGATAAGCTCTACACCGGTAACAATATTACCCCATTGGTCGCTACCGCCGAGCTGTAACGAGCAATTGTATGTTTTATTAAGGTAATAAAAATCATAGGCTTGTAAAAGCATATAATTGAACTCCAAAAAAGTTAAAGATTGTTCTCTCTCAAGTCTAGTTTTAACTGAGTCCATTGTTAGCATTCGATTTATTGAAAAATTCTTCCCGTATTTACGTAAAAATTCAATATAACCAAGGTTATCAAGCCAATCAGCGTTATTTACCATAACGGCATCACTTGGACCGTCTCCAAACTTAATGAATTTAGATAAAGATTTCTTAATTCCAGCCATATTTCGAGAGATATCTTCATCACTAAGATATTTTCTGAGTTCTTCTTTACCAGTTGGATCACCGATTTTTGTGGTTCCGCCTCCCACTAACACAATCGGCTTATGACCATATTTCTGCAAAAGACGCAATATCATAATCTGCATTAGATTGCCTACGTGCAGAGATTCAGCGGTGCAATCAAATCCTATATAAGCTGCTATTTTTCCTCGAGTCGTCTTCTGCTCTAAAGTTGTAAGGTCAGTACATTGATAAAAATAGCCTCTCTTTTTAAATTCTTCGATAAATGTCATATTCTTTAGCTTTTTGTGATGTATAATTTTTTTATTTAGATATTTTCGTGCTTAACAGTGCTAAATTATAAAGCAGAGTTTCTTAAAGAACAAACCAATAATTATGACTAATCTATTATTTTTTTGCTATCTACCAGGGGAGTGGGTTATTGAAAGAGAGGTTCTTGATAAATCGGCTTCTTTATCTAATGCTGTGGCTAAGGGGATAGTATCTATCAGTAAGAAAAATACACATATTTTAAATTACCAGGAATCCTTAGAAGTGAAATGGTCTAACGGTTTTGTATCCAAAGCAAAAAAAAAATATGATTATATTTTGGATAATATGGGAAATTTAGGGTTATATAGCTATGAACATAATAGTAGACGTTTTATGTTCAATTTATTATTTGATTCGAGTTTACCTAGTATAGTTAGCGGCAATTACAAATGTGTTCAGGATTTTTATTCTACAACTTATGAAATTATTAGTTCTAACCAATTTATACAAAAATTCAGGGTTAATGGGCCGAAGAAAGATTATGTAGCTACATCTTGTTTTGTTAGGGTAAAAAGATAGGATTTAAATATTAAAATTAATTATTTGTTTTTATTAATAGTTTTGAGGATATAGTAAATAAAAGTTTTTGTATTGCAGAAGCAATTTGTTTTAAATATCTGTTGACAGAAGAGTTTAAAGTATATACTATGCGGCTCTGACCAGTAACAATTTATCAGGTAGATATAGATTATGGCGTCAGAACCTCAGAATGATACCTCTAACAGCGATTTCTTTAATAACGACTTATCTTCCTCAAAATTTAGCAAAATAATTGATTATTTATGGCCGGTTCAGAGACATGAACTACCCAAGTTTTTGCTTATAACCTTACTTATGTTTTCTATTCTTTTGATCCAGAATTTAATCAGGGCAATGAAAGATAGTGTTGTTAATACCATGATTGGCGCTGAAACAATTGCTTTTTTAAAATTTTGGGGAGTTTTGCCTGCTGCTTTTCTTGTAACAATAATTTACGTAAAGTTAGTTAGTATAATGAAAGGTGAGACTATTTTTTACCTTATTATGTCTGTTTTTTTAAGTTTTTTCTGTTTATTTGCTTTTGTTTTATTTCCAAATTACCAATATTTCCATCTGGATCCAGCCTATGCTAAGTATCTTGGCTCTTTGTACCCGAATTTGAAATGGTTCATATTATTACTTTCTAATTGGAGCTTTTCTTTATTTTATATCATTGCGGAATTATGGCCAAATGCCGTATTTGCTTTGCTATTTTGGCAATTTGTAAATAAAATTACTACGGTTGAAGAATCAAAAAGATTTTATCCTTTATTTGGATTACTAGGGCAAACAGGGCTTTATATAGCCGGTACTTTTTTAATGAATTTATCAAATATAAGTAATTATATTATCGGTAATTTTGCTGCTAATGCTGACAAAAGCGTTGTTTCTATACAAATAGTAATATCGGTTGTGCTGGTATTGGGACTCTTAGCACTGGTAGCATTTTGGTTAATTAATACTAAAATCCTTGATGAAGAAACTATAAATAATCTAAAATTCAAGGTTAAAAAAAATCACCTTTCTCTAAAAGACAGTTTCAAAATGATTGTTGAATCAAGATACATAAGGCTTATAACGGTTTTATTATTTTGTTACGGACTGGCTATAAACTTAGTTGAAGGCCCTTGGAAAGCAGAAGCAAATAAACTCTACACTAATCCTACGGACTTTGCTGTTTTTGTTGGCAGTTATCTTAGTTATACAGGATTATTAACTATTTTCTTTGTTATTGTGGGGTCAAATCTTGTTAGAAGGCTTGGTTGGTTTTCTGCGGCTATTATTACCCCGCTTATGGTTTTAATTACCGGAAGCCTCTTCTTTATGATATCTAATTTTGATGCTGTAGGGAGCTTGTTAGTTACCTTTTTCGTTATGACCGATCCTTTAATGCTTGCAGTCTTGATCGGAGCAATTCAAAATGTTTTCAGCAAGTCAAGTAAATATACTTTTTTTGATAGCACAAAAGAAATGGCATACGTACCACTTGAGGATGAATTAAAAACTAAAGGTAAGGCAGCAGCAGATATGATCGGTACAAAGCTTGGTAAATCGGCTAGTGCATTTGTGCAGTCAATGATTTTTATTATAATTCCCACAGCTACTTATCATTCAATTTCTACTTTCTTAATGGTTATATTTCTAATTATCTGTATAGTTTGGGTGTGGACCGTAGTAGAACTGAATAAGGAATATAAAAAGCTTTGCGGAAATAAATAAGGGTTATTTTGATTTAAGCCATAGTTATTTGATGTTTATTCAAAATTATTTATTATTTGCTAGGCAATCTGCTAGGATTTCTACCAAGTATTTAAAGCACTTTTCATTCCCGCCATCTTCTAAAATCCAAACCCATGCAAGTACGGCTTGCACAAAACACCAACCTTCAATACGCTCCGGTTTGATTTTAAGTTTATAGGCAAAATAAGCGATCCGGTTGTTAATAATACTTGCCATATTTCTGGATTTTAACAACTCAGGGATAGGATTGCGTATAAATGCAGCTACTTCATAAGCTGGTTCACCTGTTACACCTTTTGAATCAATAACCACCCAATTATCTCCATGTTTTATAATATTTTCATGATGTAAATCACCGTGAAGTAAAACAGGATCCGGTGCAGTTGCTAATAACTGATTACGAATATATCGGGCTTTTTGCAAATAATTTTTTAAATTTTTATTACTAGTATCGTGATCTAAACTTCTAAGCCAATCCTGGATATCAGGAAACTGGGGATTTTTTGGAATTGGTGCCTGATGTAGAAGGTTTATAATGTTGCAGGCTATTTCTACGGAATCATTATCTTGTAAAGGGAAATATGATTTTAAAGATATGCCGGGAATAGCTTTTTCTAGGAGCAGAAAACCTTTTTTTGCTCCTAGAACTTTTATTCCTCCAAATTCAGCAAATGCTTGAAGAGAGGATGCTTCTTGTTTTAAAGCATCGTTATCAAGTCCTAATTTCAAAATAATAGGCCTATTACCTAAAAAACCGGATAACACATAATTATAACTTAGGTTACTTAACGGTTTTAAACCAGACAAATTATATTCACTTGCTAGTCTTTTTATAATAGTAGGTAAATCTGTAAGCCACTTTTTACCCTTGTCCTTATAAATATTAAGTATATTGGTTGTAAAATTATCCATTTTTTAAGATATCCATAAGACAATTAAGTAAATTATTATTATAAGCCCAATAAATATTGGGCTTTAAGTATATTTTACTCAATATTTATGGTTTGAGGTTCTCCTTTTTGCTGGCTACGTGGAATACTTATAGTTAGTATACCGTCTTTTAATGATGATTTAATTGAGTCCCGTTCAATATCATTATTTAAGCTAATTACCTGTTTGAATTTACTACTTATATTTTTTTTAGTATTATTTTCATCTGATTGTTCTTTATTTTCCGCAGAAATTGTCAGGATATTGCCATTTAATTCTAATTTTATTTGTTCTTTTATAAATCCTGGTATTGCCAGCGTAATTAGATATTCTTTATCTAATACCTCAATTGTAGAGTGATTTAAATAATTATCATTTAATAAATTTTCCCCGCGAATGTGGGAATTAAAAAAATCACGATCAATAAGGTTGAATAATGATTGTCTGGGAATTAAATTCATTTCGGCAAACAATTTTTTCATTCTACGCTCAAAATTATCATCCAGAAGCAATGGCTGGGGTTTATTATAATTAAGCTGATTCTTGTACTCTAATAATTGTTCCGAAATGATTTGATTCTGGTTATAACATTTTACTAAGAAATATATAGTACCTGCCAAAAATAGGCAGGTACTAAAGCCTAATACAGCTAATATAACCTTGTAATTGCTCCATTTACAATCAAGTGATTTTTGATCAGTTACATTCATATACTAACCTCATTATTCTTATTTAGTTTATTTAACTTATTTCTATTTTTTTAGGGGTTCTTTTATCATTTTTCGGTACTGATATATTTAGAACTCCGTTTTCGAAACTCGCTTTAATTTTTTCTGGTTCAATGTTATTAGGCAGAGAAATTGATCTTTGGAATGCTCCATAATACCTTTCTCTTAAATGGTAGTTCTTCTCTTTTTCTTCTTTTATATCTTCTTTTTTTCCTTTTATAGTAAGAATGTTGTTATCTATTTTTACATCTATTTCTTTTTGGTTTATTCCCGGCAGTTCCGCTTCTATCTTATACGCAGCATCTGTTTCAGATATATCAATTCTAGGAGATAAGTCCACTCCACTTTTAGATAAAAAAGAGGTTGGTAAAGAATAAAGTTCATTAAACAAGTCATCAAATACACTATCCCTTGTTCTTATAGATTCTGATTTGGATCTTAGTTTTGGTAAATATGCCATGATTTCCTCCTTATAAGATTTGTATTTACAATATATATTTTATAATAAAAAAATATATTTCAAGAGGTTTAAAGAAAAATTGTCAAATTATTAATTTATACATTATGTTTTAAATTAATTTAATATAACTTTCCTTTATAGTTTTTAACCCGCATTTTTCAAAAACTATATCTAGGCTATCGCCGTTTTTTCGAATAATTATTCCATCGCCGAATTTTTCGTGGTTGATCTTGTTCCCGGGACGTTTCTCATTCGATTGGCTTTCAGGGATAAGTTTACTAGAAGTGGGTGGGGAAGTAGCAGCGGTATTATTATTTTCAAAATAAAAACTATGTTTTGAGCCTAAATAATTTAGTTGGTTTGAACTGGAAATTTTATGGCATATTTCAGCTGGAATTTCGGCTAAGAAGCGGGAAGGTATTGAGTTTAATATTTCAGCAAATATTCTTCTGCTTTCGGCATAGGTAATAAATAACTCCTTTTTAGCCCTGGTAACCCCTACGTAGGCAATGCGTCTTTCTTCTTCTAATCCCTTATCTCCTTGTTCTAACATAGATTTTTGGTGAGGAAATATTCCTTCTTCCCATCCTGGTAGAAATACTACATCAAATTCAAGTCCTTTTGAAGCGTGCAAGGTCATGATTTTCACTGTGCCGCCATAATCAGATTCAAGCATCTCATTATCCATGACTAAACTTGTATGTTCAACAAATTCGTTAATAGTGCCAGCTTCGTCTATGGCTTGTAGCATTTCATTGATATTTTCAATTCTACTCCTGGATTCTTCAGTTTTTTCTTCTTTTAAAGCCGCTAAATAACTGGATTTTTCAAGAATGAATTTTGTTACGTCAAATGCGGATTCATTTTCATATCTTAAAGATGCTTGATTAATGAGTGTAACAAAATGCTGAAGGTTTTCTTTGATTTTTCCTTTAACCTCATCATTTTTAATCATTTTTTCTAAAGCGCTAAACGCTGAAACAGAGTAATCGGTGGCTTTATCCTTAATCTTTTTTAGGGTAGCATTGCCGATTGATCTTTTTGGAACATTAATCACTCTTTCAAAAGCTAGATTGTCGTTTTTATTGATCGCAAGACGGATATAAGCAAGTAAATCCCTAATCTCCATTCTTTCATAAAACCTTAAGCCGCCAATTATCTGGTAAGGCATGGCGTTACTGATAAACACTTCTTCAAAAGCTCTGGTTTGAAAGCCAGCTCTGACAAGAATGGCAATCTGACCTGCGTTGTATTGTTTAGAATTAATATATTTTCCTATTTGGTTCGCTACGAATCTGGCTTCTTCTTTTTCATTCCAGCAGGAAATTACTTTTATTTTTTCCTGTGATTGTGTTTCAGTCCAAAGATTCTTGTGATGTCTGTTCTTGTTATTTCTTATGATACTAGATGCTGCTTCCAGGATATGAGAACCGGAGCGATAATTTTGTTCTAGTTTAATGATTTTTGCATTTGGAAAATCTTTTTCAAAACGGAGGATGTTTTTTACCTCAGCCCCTCGCCAACTATATATGGATTGATCATCGTCCCCAACACAGCAAATATTTTTATGATCACTTGCAAGCATTCTAGCCCATACATACTGAACAGCATTAGTGTCCTGGTATTCGTCAATTAAAATATATTTAAATTTATTTTGGTAATATTTAAGAACCTCAGGATTATTGATGAGTAATTGATTGCAGTATAATAATAGATCGCCAAAATCAGCAAGGTTGGACTCTTGTAAGATTTTTTGATATTTTTGGTAAATAACATAAGCAATTTGTGACTCCTGGCTTGTAGTATCGGAGCTGTTAACCTTTTCAGGTATAACCCCTTGATCTTTCCATTTAGAGATAATAACATGCAGTAATTTAGGAGGATACTTCTTAATATCAATATTATTTTCAAGGGCAATGTTTTTGACTAATTTTATTTGCTCATCCTGGTCGACAATATTAAAATTTTGGCTCATACCGTTATCAATTAAATGGATATGAGATCTCAATATTCTCGTAGAGATAGAGTGAAATGTACCTATATTTAAACCATCAGAAGCAGTAATGTCATTAATTCGGTTTTGCATTTCTTTCGCTGCTTTATTTGAAAAAGTAACAGCTAGTATTTGGCTTGGATAGGCGAGATTATTGCTAATTATATAAGCTATTCTACTAGTTAAAACCTTGGTTTTACCGGTTCCAGCTCCAGCTAGTACGAGCAAGGGGCCTTCGGTAGTTTCAACAGCTTCTTTTTGAGGTGGGTTTAAAGGTTGCATGGTATTTAAAAGTCTGAAACTCTTCCGTTAACTTCCCAGTCACCGTATCGAGTTGGTTCTGGTCCTTTAGGGCCACCAAATTCCTTATCTTTACTCCCTTCTGAAAAAAGTTTATTGTCCTTTTTACTTGCCTTGTTTTTATTGGTGAGAGTATTATCCGATAAATGTTTTGGAGATCGCTTTTTTAACATTTTAAATTATTTAAATATGAAATTTTCTAGCTTAAGCAGAATTTATACTACTTCTAGAATCGCTAAAAATCAAATCATAACCTTAAGCGATGATATTTTTCATTATTGTAAGTCAGTTTTGCGGATGAAAATTTCTGAAGAATTCCGGTTGTTTAATAGCATCGACGGAGAATTTAAAGCTGAGGTTAGAGCAATTAATAAGCGTGATTTACAAGCATTTATAGGGTAAAAGTTACGGAAAGTTGAGCATCAGAAATCGCTGATTTTAGCTATGTGTATTATTAAACCAGATAGATTTACAGAAGCACTTAAAGCAGTGGTACAGCAGGGGGTTACTGAAATTATTCCGCTAATTTCAGAAAGGACGCAATTTAAGAGTATCAATCAGCAAAGGCTTACCAAATGCATAATAGAGTCAGTAGAGCAGAGCGAAGGCTTTGTAATACCCGTATTGCGTTTACCCGTTAATCTTAAAGAGTTTTGGAATATTAACGGGGTAGATCAGATTATTTTTGCAAATGAGGAGGAAAGTGGTGGAGTAAAAATTAACTCCATAAAAAAGTTTGAAGAAAATATTGCTATTCTGGTAGGACCGGAAGGCGGTTTTTCTCCAAGTGAAAAGGAAAAACTTATATCTAATCCTAAGATTATTTCTGTAAGTCTTGGTAATAGGGTGCTTAGAAGCGAGGTAGCCGCAATTAATATGGTTGCGTGCGTAAATTTAATGAGAGAGTAAGAAAATGGATTTATCTATTGAATCAAATTATCAAGGGGTAGTAGCTGGCGTAGACGAAGCGGGCAGAGGCCCACTAGCTGGCCCTGTAGTAGCTGCTGCAGTTATTATTGATCAAAACAATTTAATTAAAGGTATTAAGGATTCAAAAAAATTATCTAAAAATAAAAGAGAAGAATTGTACGTAAAAATTACTCAAAATTATGTGTGGTCAATTGGTGTTGTAGAGCCAAAAGAAATTGATGAAATAAACATACTAGAAGCAACGAAAAAAGCTTGTGTCCTTGCGGTAGAAGGGTTAATAAAGGAACCTTCTGTAGTAATTGTAGACGGTAATATGAAATTTAGTGATAAGCGTTTTGTAAGCTATATAAAAGGGGATGATAAGTCTATATCTATAGCTGCAGCTTCAATAATAGCTAAAGTTACCAGGGATAGAATAATGGGATTACTGCATCAGGAGTTTCCATATTATTTCTGGGCTAAAAATTCTGGTTATGGGACAAAAGAACATATATCTGCAATAGAAAAATACGGCTCTTCTATCCATCATCGCCTAAGCTTTAAGCTTAAAAATACTGCTTGAGTAATAAAAGAGGTCAGTATGATGAAGTACTTGCTAATGGTTTAAAGTTTGAAGCAGCTTTAAAAAGCTGCTTCAACTAACTCTCCTCCTAAAATACTTACGCTATGAGCTGTATTAAAAAGTGTATCTACTTCCTCTGAATTCCAAGAAGGTGCTAGTAAATTCTTTGCTAATTCTCTGTTCTCATCGTTATTTGTAAAAAACTTTTGAGTTAAATGTTCCACAGTAGGAGGCAATATATGCTCTGTAAAATATTTATCAATTCCAGTTTCCTTCCAGGCTGCCAATTTCGTTTTAGATGATGGGTCTCTTATTTCTGCTGCTACGTGTTCAAAATAATGGGCTATTGCTTCTGAATCCCAAGCTTCTTCTGGATATCTACTCAAGAAATGAAATGGACCTGGGGTAATTGCTTCAATGTCAATTAAATAGCTTAAGATAATTTTTATAGAACCTTCTTTCAAACTTGGTAAAAATTCAGAAAGCCCCTTAGAAAATTTATCAAAAACGTTTTCTCCTTGAGAGAATAACAATTCTTCATTATCTACATAAGAGTCAATAATGCTAATTATATTAGAAACACTACTTTGAGAGCTTTTATCTCCTATATCTTTAGCGCTTTGGATAAAAATATCCTGTAATAATTGTTTAATATCTTTAGTTTGTTCTAATGATAATTTTATTACAGTATTTTCATTTATTTCCATCTTATCAAAAGGAGGAACACTCCCTTTGGACAAATCAAAATGTCCAATTATTGCTTTAATTTTTGAAGAGTGTGATGCTTTTACTAATTTCATTACATGGCTAAAGCTTGCTTGAGCTAGCTGATCATCAGCCTTATAAGGTTTACAGAAATTATCAAAAAGAATTTCCATGGCTTGATGAACGTGTTCATGAATAAAAATATCGACAAAATCACTCTCCATATCTTCTATATATGAGGATGCTTTGCTAACTACTATATGACCTACTTTTTTAGTAGGTAGTTTGTCATAATATCCATCAAAATCTTGTGCAAAGCTATGTTCCATAATTTCTGATAGTTTCTTGCCATATATATAAATATTACCATATTGGGGGCTGACATTTAGTAGTAATTTTATACTAGGATTAACCTTAATAATTTTGGTTAAGTCTCTTATTAGTTTGTTTTTCAAGCCCTCGCGACTTAATTCAGTATCCTGGTCAGTATAGGAGTAACTGAGTAATTTTTTAACAGTCGGGTCTATTTTTTCTGATGAACCAAGCTTTAATAAAGGCCCATATTCTGTCATGAATCGATAACCATATTCTTCTAAATGGGAAAAAGCTACAGCTTCTTCTTCATCAGTAAGTAATTTTTTTGTAAAAATTGACTCTAGTTCTTTTTGACAGTTTCTAACTATGTATTCTGTAACTACTCCTGAATCTTTCCAATTACCAATTTCTTTGGTATAATCTCCTAATTGTTTTTTTATATAAGCTTCTGTACTTCTATCAAAATGACCCCAACTATCTATTTGTGATAAAAAAGTTTTAACAAAAAATGTTTTTTGCCCGCCTGCCAGAGAAATTTGGCTGTTAATTTCAATATCTAATAAACTTTCTTGAAATTTTTCTTGTTCTTCTATAGCTTTTTTGTGTGCTTCACCCGCTTGTTTTATTTGCTCTTCTAATTCTGTATTAATTTTGCAAATTTGGTTTTGCAACTCGCTTTCGATCTTTTGTTTTTCTTCTTCAAGCTTAGTTTGCCATTCCTCTGGGTGAAATTCCTTATAATACCTTTCCCCAATACTTATATAGCTCTTAATACTTTCTGATACAAATTTTTCTGCCATCTCGATATTCTCTGAGGCTCGCTGCTTTAAGGAGGTAATATTTTCCTGAAGTAATTTTTCAAAGGCTTTAATTAATTCTAAGTGGTTTTGATTATAACGGTTTGTTTTCATATTTGGTAGTAATAACTTAATTTTTTTAACCTATAGTATTTTTCTTTTTTATAATCAACAAATATTTATAGAAATTAACGTATATTAAATCCCTCAGTAATAATGTTACCGTGTTATAAGCTTAAAAGTACTGCTTGAAAAGCATAATAAATTAAGATAGCTTAGGAAAAATTTTTGCTTGATTGAGTTATTTTGCTGCAATATTTTTAATTTAAGCAGTTTTTCTGAATGTATGGAATTTATAAGTAAATTATAATGTTGGATAATGTCTCTCTCTTCTTTCTATCTTTTAGCCATGATACCATAATTATTCCTTTAATTATCATAGGTTATATATGGATTGATAGAAAAGTGTTTTTTCATGGAATCTGTTTATTGTTAACAAGTATGTTACTTAATTTAGCTCTAAAAATTACTTTTCAGATACCGTTAGCTCCTAGCTTAGGTAAAGAGGGATTTGCTTTCCCAAGCGGGCACATGCAATCTTCTATAGTTTTATATGGGTGGTTATTAAAATCAATAAATCGCCTTTCAATCCAAGTATTAATAATCATTTTATTAATTGGGATTAGCATAGGTTTAGTACATTTAGGTTACCACAATTATTTTGATATTTTTGGAGCAGTATTTGTCGGGATATTGTTGATTTTTACCTATAATTGGTGTTTAAAAACTTTTAAAGAAAGCTCTTTATCCGTGATCATATTGCTTTTTAGTACATTATTAATGGCATATATTGGTTTATTATATGAAATTAAAGAATATTCATGGCTGGCCTATTATGCCCTAGTAGGTGTTATATCTTCCGAATACTGTTTTAGAAATAAAAAGACTTTAATTAGTAATAATATTAAAGTAATAGCAACAATTTTTTGTGTTTCTACATTTCTATTAGTTAATCAAATCTTTCTTGTTTTACACATAGATTCGTTGTTTTTATCGCAGTTAAAATGGCTGTTAATAGGATTTTGCATCCCTTTCTCTTTGCATTTTTTAAGTTTAATAAAACCTAAAAGTCAGATACAAGGAGATTAAATAAGGTGCTTTAAAATTATCTAGTAAAAACAGAACAAGTATAGGCTACTGCTAAGGCATCTGCTTCATCAGAATTCTTAAGATCGGGAGTACCTGATATTATAAGCTTGATCATATGTGTTACTTGATCCTTTTCGGCATGACCGACTCCAACTACTGTTTTCTTTATTAAATTAGGTTTATACTCAAAATAAGGCTTATCGAATCTTCCTATTAAAGACATAAGAGCACCTCTGACGTAACCGAGCTTTAGCGAGGAGCTTGCATTCATATTGATAAATGTTTCTTCCATAGCTATTAAATCTGGATCATGAAGTTCAATAATGTTCTGTACTGCGTTTGCAATGTAAGAAAGCCTTTTATACATTAATTCGGTAGGATGAGTTTTTACCAAGCCACTTGCTATGTAGTTAATTTTGGGATGGTTTAGCTTTATTATACCCCATCCAAGAGAAGAAAGAGCCGGATCAATACCTAATATTTTCATAACTTGATTTAATCTACTAAAGATTTTTCTTTTTTAAAGGTTTGATATAATACAGGTATTACAAATATTGTAAATAAAGTGCCGATTAACATTCCTCCGACAATCACCAGCCCGATAGAGTTGCGTGATTCTGCTCCGGCACCATTGGCTAAAACTAAAGGTAAAGCACCAAAAATAGTTGCTATACTCGTCATTAATATTGGGCGAAGACGGAGTTTTGCCGATTGTACTACAGCTTCAGTAATTTTCATTCCTTGATGGCGCAATTGATTAGTAAATTCAACAAGCATTATAGCATTTTTAGTAACTAAACCAATAAGAGTAACTAAACCAATATTACTATACATATTAATAGTGTTATTAAATAACAGTAAAGCAAGTACACCGCCGGTCATTGAAAATGGGACAGCCATTAAAATTAACAGCGAATCAGCAAAGCTTTCAAATTGTGCAGATAGAACTAAAAATATGAAAACCAAAGCGAAAAGGAACGTCACAAGAATCCCACCAGAAGATTCATTCATTTGCTTTATTTCACCAAGGTATTCTAGTTTAGTGTTATTTTTATTTAGCAATTCTGCTCCGATCGATTCTATAGCCTTGACCGCATCGGCTAAAGTTTTATTAGGCGATAAGTCGGAGGTAATAGTAATAGATTTTGCCGTATTATAATGTTTATACTCCTTAACGGTGATTTTTTCTACTATATCTGCTACGGACTGGAGGGGTAGGGTAGTATTATTATCAGTTTTGATGAGGATTCTATTTAAATCTTCTGGGCTACTTCTTTCCGCATCAGAATATTTAAGAATTACATCATATATATCATTACCCATTCTAAAATCTCCGACGGTTCTGCCGGCTATTAAGTATTGTACGGTTTTACCAATCGTTTCAAGACTTGTTCCGTATCTATAAGCTTTTTCACGATTAACTATAACGTCCAGTGTGGGGGTAGAAGATTTGAAATCTCTCTCTACGTTTTGGAATAAAGGATTTTGTTTCATTTTCTCAATGAATTTATTCGATAAAACATCAAGTTCTTGATACTCAAGAGAACTTTGTAAATTAAATTCAATCATTTTATCTGATCCTCCAGTACCGAGTGATCTAGGGCTAATAGCAAATATTGACATTCCGGCTATTTCAGAGAATTTTTTATTTAAATCTTCCTTGATATCAAGGTGTGACCTTTTTCTTTTGCTCCATTCTTGCAAAGGGACAAAAGCCATGGCATTTTCACCTCCTCCCCAACCGATAACGTCAAAAAAACCAAATATATCCTTGTCTTTTTTCATTATTTCTTCTGCTTGGAGAACAGCTTTTTCCGATTCGGCAACGCTTGATCCTTCTGGTCCTGAAAATATAACTTGTAAGAAAGCTTGATCTTCTTCAGGTACAAAAGTTTTGCCAACATATTTGAAACTGATTATTAAAACTACGGTGGAGGCAAGGCAAATGGCAAAAAATTTCTTTTTATTTTGTATTGCTAATATTAGATAGTCTATATAAAAATTTTGAGCCTTATTTAAATAAAGATCAAAAGTTTGTAATATTTTTGGTTTAGGGATTTCGGACCTTGTAATCATTCTGCTAGTCATCATCGGTGTTAGGGTAAGGGCTACAAAACCGGAAAATAACACACAAAATGCTAGTGTCCACGCAAATTCTACAAATAACTTACCAAGAAAACCTTCAATAAAACCTATTGGTAAAAAAACAGAAGCAAGGGTAATAGTCATAGCAATGACGGCAAAACCAATCTCACTGGAAGCATCATATGCCGCTTGTATTGGGGGTTTACCAAGTTCATGACTATGCCGGAAAATATTCTCGAGCATTACAATGGCATCATCAACTACAAGGCCTATTGCTAAAATCATAGCAAGTAATGTAAAGGTATTAACGGAAAACCCTAGAAAATACATTGCCGTAAAAGTTCCAACTAAAGAGATAGGAATAGTAACAAGTGGAATAAGAGTTATTTTAGCTGAAGCAAGAAAAATATAGGTTACAAAACCAACTAAGGCAATAGCTTCAAATATTGTAAAAAATACTTCTCTGATTGATTCTTTAACAGGAATTGCTGCATCATGGGCTATTTCTACTTGTACTCCAGCTGGCAAATTAGCTTGTATTTTAATAAGCTCTTTTCTAACACTATCTGATAATTCTATGATATTAGCTGTTGATTGTTTAATTAACCCTACGGCCATTGACCTTTTACCGTTATATCTTAAAATTACATCATCTTCTAGGGGCTCTAAGCCGATTCTTGCTATATCTCCCAGTTTGATTATCGTTCCATCCACATATTTCTTTATAATTATATTTTCAAATTCCTTTGGGTTATTTAGTGATGCGTTTAATCGTAGTGTGAAATTTCTTACCTCCGATTTAATAGTACCGGCTGGGTAATCTTTGTTTTGGTTTGTAATAGCCTGTTCTATTTCAAACGGTGATATTTTATGGGCGAATAACTTGGTATTATAAGGTTCTATCCGCATAGTGTAATATCTGCCGCCAAAGATAATTGAATTACCCACGGTAGGTAGTTTTTCAAGTTCTGATTTGATCTGATCATCAGCGATTTTTGTCAGTTCAAGGTTATCGTGCCTATCGCTATTAATACTTATCCAAATGCTCGGCCAGCTATCTGAATCAAGCTTAGCTACCGATGGCTGTTTCATATCATCGGGAAAAATATAGTTTAGATCAGAAATTTTAGATCTTACGTCATTTAGAGCAATTTCAATATCAGTATCTAATTTAAACGAAAGAGTTATATTGCTTTGTCCAACTTTACTTTCGGAAGACATAAAATCTAGATTTTTTAGAGTTTTAAGTTCCTTTTCCATTCTTGTAGTAATTTGTTTTTCCATATAAAGCGCATCAGCTCCAGAGTACTGAGCGTTTATTGAAATTATGGGAGGAGCAATATTCGGTGTACCCCTTATTTGTAGTTTAGTGTAGAATACCCCTCCCAAAGTCATAACTATAAGACTAAGTACGATGGTAAAAACAGGTCTTTTTATACAGAGGGCAGGGAGTGTCATTATTTTTTATACAACAAATTAGGTATTTAAGTGCCAGAATGTTTAATATTGCTATTAACTACTACTTCTGCACCTTCATATACTTTGGTTAAGCCATCAAGTACTATCATATCTCCTTCTTTTAATTCATTTGATAATAATTCTATCATGTTGTTTGTCCTTACTCCTAAAGTTACAAATACTTGTTTAACTTTGTTTTCTGAAGTAATTACATAAACAAAATCTCCCTGATTGTTTTTTAAGACAGCTTTTTCAGGCAATGCAAGAGCTTGGTGCTTATTGAAAATTATGTCAGTTTCTACAAACGCTCCGTGCAGCAAATTATCGTTATAAGGAAATTCAAATTTGGCAGTAACAGTGCCGTTATTAGATAAATAATCTGATATAGCTAGAATTTTTCCAGATATAGCTTCATCATTTTCTCCATGAGCACTAACTGCGCCCGAAGTTAATATTTTGCCGCGTAATATCTCTGGAAGTTCCACAAATACATAAAAATTACTTTTTGTTGTGAGGCTAAACAAATAATCACCTTCCTTTACTTCATCTGCTATATTTGTTCTGATTACTCCTATATAACCATCTTCCATGGCTTTAATTACCATGTCATCATAGGTTTTTAGAGCTTTTGCGTATTCACTTCTAGCTTGCTCCAGCGATGCTTTTGATTTGTTGATTTCCTCTACATTGATAATGCTTTTTTTTAAAAGTGATAAGTTGCGGTTATGAGTTGATTCTGCAAGGTATAAATTTGCTTCAGCTTGTGATTTTAATTTTTCTGCAATTTCTTTATCTATAATTATTACTACATCGCCTTTTGCTATTTTATTACCTTGAATACTAGATATGAAATCCACTTTCCCCTTTACTTTTGCAAAGTAATCCGTGCTGTTTGCAAGCTTAGCTTGTCCGATTGCCGTATATTTTTCGTAGAATTCAGCTACAGCTATTTTTTCCGGTATAATATTAATCTTATGCTGTGGATGTGAGCTAGCTAACGTGCTTTGCTGAAATACTAATAACAGTAGGGTTAAAAATAGAAAATTTTTCATACGGGCGAAAATGGGCAATAAATTAATCTATTATAATTAATTTATTGCAAAGTTTAAGCAAATTATTGTTAGTGAAGGTAATTTACGAAACAGATAGTATGGATTGCGCTAAAACCATCATATTCTAGAGAAAGTGTATTTAATTAGCATTATTTATAAATATACCTTTCTACGTTTTATAGTAATAGCATATCCCCCACTCTAAAATATAGCCAAATAATTGCCAGTTAAAAGCAGCTCCTATGATCTTGGTTTTGACCAATCAGGATCAGAAGCATCATAAGGTGTTGGTAACACCCTTTCATTATAACCGGTAAAATCAATTGTATGTAACCTACTTAAACCACTTGTTTTATGAGCGCTTGGTTTACTTCCTTTTGTAAATAATATTACCCGGCCGTTTGGCGCCCAGCTTGGGCTTTCTACGAGATAACCGCTGGCAATCAAACGCTCATTACTATAGGTAGATGTTGGGCTATACTTCATGACTCCTATAGTAAAGCCAAAATCTCTACTTACTTTGGTAAAAGCTATATAATCATTAATAGACCATGTCGGTTCTGCATAAGATCCGCTGCTGCTGATCCTCCTGATATTTGAGCCATTTCTGTCCATAATATATAATTGCCGTAAGCCGTCTTTATCAGACTGGAATAATATTTCTTTCCCGTCAGGAGAATAGCTAGGAGAGGTAAAAATACTAGCACCGTGCGTTAGCTGAGTTTTCTTTTTAGTAGCTAAATCAATTTCATATATATGAGTTCTACCATTTTGAGCAATTGAAATCAGAGCAGTTCTCCCATCAGGTGCAAAATGGGGGGCAAATGACATTCCTGGAAAATTACCAAGCAAAGAACTTTTACCACTTGCTAAGTCAAGCATAAAGACCTGGGGAATTCTATTTTTGTACGATAAATATAATATTTTCCTGCCGTCCGGAGAGAATCGAGGTGTTAAAACAAGAGTTGAACCATCAGTAAGATATCGATGATTCTCGCCATCCTGATCCATTATCGCTATTCTTTTTATTCTTTTAGTATAAGCCCCTTTTTCTGATACATAAACAATTCGTGTATCAAAATAACCATCATAACCAGTTATTTTTTTATATATTTTATCAGCAATTTTATGAGCACCTCTGCGCCAAATTGTTTCAGAAAGCTCTAACGTTTCAGATACTAATTGAGTTTCAAGTATGGTATCCCAGAGAATAAATTTTACCTTTAGCTTACCGGAGTCAAGCCTTTGAACCTCACCGTTAACTAGTAAGTTCGCATTTATTTGCTGCCAGGCGGCAAATAAAGGTTTATGACTTACACCTATTTTATTTTCTATAAATGCGGCATTAGAAATAGGGCGAAATACCCCGCAATTATGTAGATCGTTTTTAATAACTTTTACTATATTTTCCGCACTTTTTACATCAGCGTGATTATGACCAGAAAATTCATTTATAGCAATCGGTATAGGGTCAATATTGCCTTCTGTTATTTCTATGGTTGTTATAGCAAAAATATTAGGGATGGCAAAAAATATAGCCAAACAAATTAAATTTCGAAAGATTTTGATCATATTTTATCTCCTAAAGATATAAAATTTTGCTGTATAACTTACTACAAGATTTTGCTTAAGTAAACCTTTATGCAAAGACTTGATAATATAGCCAGATAGGTAAATACAAGCACCCATAACATCTTTATCACATCATGTTACTAAAAGTCCGACGGTTCAAAACCCACATTAAATTCTTTCCAAACATTATAACGCTCAGGACGCAAATTCTTTATTGGGTTAGCTTTTTTTACTGCTCTTCTAGCACTTTCTTCAACAAGAATTTGAAGTTGTTTGTCTCCTTTTAATCCGCTTACCCCGACTATGGTTGCGTTGCCTTCTATATCCAGGCTTAGATGAAGTACTACTTTTATTCCTTCAAGTCCCGCAGGTTTATTCCAATTAGACTTAATTTGTCCTTTTATAGTAGCTATTTCGGAGACTGCTAGAGGCTCATCTTCATCAGCGTTATTACCTTTTGCAAACTTACCTTCATTTGGTGGGCTTGGAGGAGTTCTATTCGGTGACCGTCGTTCAGTACCCTCCGATTCTTTTTCAAGGTTTGCTAGTAATGAATCAATTACGTCTTCTTGTTTTTTAGGCGCTTTTTTAGCATTTTCTTCTTTTTTGGGTTGCGGTTGCTTAACCTCTTTTTTTATCGGAGCTGGCTTCTTTTTATCTTCTTCTTTTGAAGTTTCCGGCTTCTTTTCTACCGGTTTTGGCTCTTCTTTTTTCGGGGCTTCTTCTTCCTTTTTTTTCTCCGGTACGATTTCAGCTTCTTTTGAAGGTGTGGTTTTCTCTTCTTTTGGAGTTTCTGGCTTTTTTTCTACCGGTTTTGGCTCTTCCTGTTTTGGAGTTTCTTCTTTTTGCTCTAAATTTTCTTTTGGTGAGGCAGCAGATTTCTCAATTTTCTGAGATTTTTTAATTTCTTTTGGTTCAGGTGTTTTAATGCCTTGGTCTCTTACGTTAGTGATATCCGCTACTGGCAACATTTCAAAAGTTATAACATCAGGTTCTTCCGGTGCTTTCTTAAATATTGAAGGTAGACCGTAAATAAATACTCCAATAAAAATTAAGTGTAATATTAGAGAAATGATCAGATCCTTTTGAAAAGCTTTTTGCTCTTGATTCTTCATTTACTTGTGTTTTATATCTGACCTTAATGCAACTTTGGTAAAGCCAGCATTATGTATTTCAGCCATGGTTTCAAGTATCTTACCGTAGGGAACGTTGTTATCTCCGCTAACAAAGATCCTTGTGTCTTTTTTTTCTTTAGTAATATTTTTAAGCTTGGTTGCAAGCTCAGACAATGGGATTTTTGTTTCGGCAATGAGTATCTCACCTTCCTTGGTAATAGATACATTCACAGGTGTGTCTTGACCGGATATCGGGCTTGCTTTAGTCTTGGGTAAATCTACTTCTACCCCTGCTACGAGCATAGGGGAAGTAATCATAAAAATAATTAACAGAACAAGCATAACGTCCACCATTGGAGTCACGTTTATTTCGCTCATTAACCTGCCTCTTCCCCGTCTGCTATTGTTTTTAGAAATATTTATTGCCATAATTACATTTTTTCTTCATCAATTGCTCTGGTAAGTAGTGCTGTTAATTCGCCTATAAAATCATCTACCCTGTTATGGATATTATCTACTGAGGAGGCTAAAAAATTATAAAATATAACGGCGGGAATAGCAGCAAAAAGGCCGATAGCAGTAGCTAGGAGTGCTTCTGCTATACCTGGAGCTACTACTGCTAATGTAGTATTTTTTGAGGCAGCAATTGACTGGAAGCTATGCATTATACCCCATACAGTACCAAATAATCCAATAAAAGGAGCCGCAGAGCCGACTGTCGCAAGAAAATTTAGCTTGCTTTCTAGACGTTCCATTTCCCTGTTTTTGGCTAAGTACATTGCCTGGATGACTCTTTCTTTATAACCGATTTTTAAAGAATCTGATTTAACTGAGCTTATAGATTTATGTTTTTTACATTCATTTAAAGCGTTGACAAATACGCAGGATAATGGATTATCCATAGATTTTTTTACTTGTTCATAAAGATCATCTAGCACTTGCCCTGACCAAAATAAATTTTCAAAATCGGACATTTTTGATCTTATACCGGAAAAACTTTTAAGTTTATTCACAATAATTCCCCACGACCAAATTGAAGCAAGAACTAATATAATTATTACCAACTTACCGATTAGGTCTGCAGAAAGAATCAAGTTGATTATAGACAAATCTGCATTATTTGCGGTTGAGACAACATGGTCTAGGTTTTCGGCTGTAGATGATGCATTCATTTTATGTAATAATACCTATCTTAAATCTTATTAAAACTAATGCACAGCATATACTTTTTAGTCGTTGGCGTAAACAAATTCTTTTATTTTTGGAACTATACCAGCTTTAAACTTGCTGCCACTAAATGAACCATAATGTCCAACCCCTTTTTGCAAATGATAGGATTTTTTACTGTCTGGGATATTTTTACAGAGGCTAAGAGCTGCTTTTGTTTGACCTACTGCCGCTATGTCGTCGTTTTCTCCTTCTATACCCATAAGAGCCGAGTTGGTTATAAAATCCAAGTTTACTTTTCTTCCACGGGAAATGAGTTTCCCTTTTGCTAAAGAAAAATCATGAAATACTTCCTTAATGGTTTGCAGGTAAAACTCCGCCGGTAAATCCATAACTGATAAATATTCATTATAGAATTTTTTATTTTTTTCAGCTTTTTCAGTATTCTGGTTTACTAAATCATTAAATAGCTCTATGTGAGAATTTGTGTGCCTTTCAAGATTCATGCTAATAAAGCTGGCAAGTTGGAAGAATCCTGGATAAACTCTTCTTCTATACCCTGGATAGTTTTCTGGTACGTTAGTAACTAATACCCTATCAAACCAAACCAGGCTTTTGTCTGTTGCAAAACTATTTGGTTGAGTGGGGTTTTTTCTTGCATCTATTGGCCCTCCAATTAAAATCATGGATTTAGGGACTCTGGACGGATTATCTTCGGACATCATGGCTGTTGCTGCTAAAACAGGAACAGTTGGCTGGCAAACAGCCATAACATGGATGTTATATCCCAAAAACTTAATATAATTTATTATATAATCTATAAAATCATCCAGATCGAAACTGCCGTCTGTTATAGGTATTTGCTTGGCATCAATCCAGTCGGTAATGTATACATCAAAATACGGCAGTGTATCCTGAACAGTTTCACGAAGTAAAGTGGAATGATGACCGGACATAGGTGCTACAATAAGCAGTTTTGGCTGCTGCTTGTTATAGTTTGTTTTTTCAAAATGTAGTAAATGGCAAAATGAACCTTTTAGTACAATATTTTTTTTGATGGGTTGAGTTTTACCATCAATCTCACAGTCAGTAATACCAAATTGTAGTTTTTTGTAATCTCGGGTTATTCTCTCTGCCATTTCCAGACTTGCTCTCGTTACCAAACTGAAATAGTTATGATAAGCAGGGTTGCAAGAATCCTCAAATAAGTTTTGGATCGATATTAACGACGAGCGAATAGGGGAGAAATTCATTTTTGCGGCTTCAATAAAACTGTATAAATCACTTGAGTCGGGTGAAAAAAAATGCATAACAGGCCTCTTAAAGAATTGATTAATCATTTAAATATTGATCATACCATATTAGTTACTGCTATTGTTGTTTAATCTAGTTTGCAACTAGTATAATTAGTCTTAAGTTATGTCTTTTGAGATTTGCGTTATTCTTTTTTAATTTTAATTTGTCTGCTGATTTTGCTTTTAATTAACCCAAGGTTTACTAATATTTTATACATATTTTCTATTATTGTTACTGACAAACATTATATAAAAACTGGCATTTGACAGCTGGTATCTCTATTTCGTTACTTGTTTTATAAAAAAAACTAATTTTTGTTTTTAAACTAAAAGAAAGCTTAGTTAGAGCAAAAAAGTTGTTATATTAATAATAAATTATTAACGGCGTTAGTAACTCTGTTAATAATTTAATTTCATCTGTTTGCGAATGAGATTAATTAAGTAGCCTAAATATATTTAAATTGAAATAAATTGAGTAAATTAATATGTATCATGTAATGAAATTCCAAGCCCCTTTTGAGCGTTTAAAAGAGTATAATTCATCCCCGGAAATAATTTTATATAAAGCTATAATTACGCAGGCTATAATAGATGCTACTAACATTTCTGATGCTCCTAGAGCTAAAACACTAGAAACCGATGCAAAAAAATGGATATTTAGCAATAGCGATTATTTTCAGAAAATATGCTATATTGCGGGAATAGAACCTAGTTTTGTAGTGAAAATAACTAAGGAAGCAATAAAGTTAAACCATAAAAAGCTGGAATTTAATAAAAAACCACCTAAAACGGTATCAACCTATAATAAAAAACAATTAATAAAGAAAATGGCCGGGTAATTAAGAGTTTTTGCCTGAATTCCTGTATTGAATTTACATTAGATTACTGCTACATTTTATTTTATAACAATCATAAATTATAAAAACAAAATATGCAAAAAACTGTCACCGAGTTACCGGAAATAAAGCTACTCGGTATTTTGTGCCGAACTAACAATACAGCAGAAATGAATATATCAAGTGCTAAAATTGCTCCTACTATACAAAAATATTTTCGGCAAGCAGTAGGAGAAGAAATTCCTAATAGAAAAAATCCAGGCACGACTTATTGTGTTTATACGGATTATGAAAGTGATTTTACCGGTGATTATACTTATTTCATCGGTGAAGAAGTAAAGTTTGTGGGTGATTCAATGGAAGGATTCTCTTCTATTATTATACCGGCTCAAAATTATGCAAAGTTCACAAGCAAGCCTGGAATTATGCCAGAGGTATGTATTGATATGTGGCAAAATATCTGGAAAATGAAATCTGGAGAATTAGGAGGTAAAAGAGCATATCTGGCTGATTTTGAGGTTTATGATAAGCGTGCTTTAGATCCAAGTAAAACGGTTCTTGACATCTACGTGGGAGTTAAATAATAAAGAAGTTACTATTCTAACTAAACTAAAAATAATTCATAAAGGAGGAGTTAGTATGCAAGTTTCAGTTTCTGGTCAACATCTATCTATCGGCTCATCTCTGCAGGAGTATGTAAAAGAAAGAGTGACTAGCTCGATAAAGAAATATTTTGATCATGCGCCTAGTGCAACCGTACATTTTAACAAGCAAAACCATGAGTTTTTCTGCGATATTGTTGTAAATGACGGAACAGGAAGGCATGTGGTTATTAAAAGTAGTGCTTCCTCCGATGATGTTTATTTTGCTTTTGATGCAGCGCTCAGTAAAGTTGAAAAGCAGCTTAGAAAATATAAATCTAAATTAAAGGATCATTCAAGTAAGTTGAAAGTCTCGGAAATTAGTCCCAATAGTACTAAATACGTAATTTCACCCACTAAAATTGATGATGAGGATGATGAAACAAAAGAAATAGATTTTGATAATCCAGTCATTGTCGCTGAAAAGGCCACAAAAATTTTAAAATTATCAGTAGGCCAAGCGGTGATGAAAATGGATCTCGAGGATTTACCAGCTTTAATGTTTAGAAACGTTAAAACTGATAGGATTAATGTAGTTTATTATCGCAAAGACGGTAATATTTCCTGGGTAGATTCGTTTTAACTTCCATTTTAAATGAAAGAGATAATATTTAATAGAAAAGAGGATGAAGTAGCAATTATTGCTCCTTCTTCGGGTTGCCAAAATGGCAAAGAAAAACTGATGGCAGGGGTCAATTTACTTGAGTCTCACGGGTTTAAATGTAAATATGATAAGGATATTTTATCGAGAAATGCAAGCCTAGATTATTTTTCCTCTTCTAAAAAACAGCGCATTCATGAGTTTAGAAGCGCGCTATTTGACCCTAAGGTCAAGATTATTTGGGCTTTTCGTGGAGGATATGGTGCGTCAGAAATAGTTTTTGATTTTTTAGATTTAAAAACGGATGAAATCCGACCTAAAATTATCATTGGATTTAGTGATATAACAGTTTTGCTATTGTTATTTTGGCAAAAATTTAAAATGCCAGCAATTCACGGGTCTGTTTTAACTGCTCTTATTGATAAACAAGCTAACATGCTTAATTCTATTATTTCGGTATTATCCTCTCATGAGATAAAATTTGCCCTTGATCCTCTAAATGAGCAAGCAAATAATGCCGTTATTACTTCTAAAATTACCGGCGGGAATCTTGCGGTTATTTGTCATTTGATAGGTTCTAAACTTACTATCGATACAAATGATAAAATAGTTTTTCTAGAAGACGTCAATGAGAAAGGTTATCATGTTCATCGTTATTTATTACAAATGAAAAATGCAGGGCTTTTTTCTGGTGCAAAAGCTTTGATTTTTGGCGATTTTGCTAACTCTGATGATAAGATTATCCCTTCAATAAAAAATTTTTGTAGTGAACATTTAACCATCCCAGCTTTTACAACGCAAGGAATAGGACATCTTGAGAATAATTATCCGATAATTATTGGTGGAGAAGCGGAAATAAAGAATCGTAATTTGATAGTCAAAAGCCCGTTTGGATTAATTTAGATGCTAATAAGAATCGCAACAAGAAGAAGTAAATTAGCTCTGATTCAAACAGATTTAGTTATCAAAAAATTAAAAGAATGTTTTTCTAATATAAACTGCGAAATAGTGCCAGTAATAACTACAGGCGATAGAATAACTGATAAAAATTTATACGATATCGGGGGGAAGGCTTTATTTTTAAAGGAATTAGAAGAAAAATTACTTACAGGAGAGGTGGATTTAGCAATTCATTCGCTTAAAGATGTTCCAGGAATATTACCTGTAGGGCTAGAGATAGCTGCAGTTTTAGAGAGAGAGGATCCCAGAGATTGCCTGGTTTCATACAAATATAAATCATTAAATGAATTACCTAACGGAGCTATAATTGGTACTTCTTCTGTGAGGAGGAAAGTAATTCTCCAAAAAATCCGCCCTGATCTTAAGGTTATTCCTTGTAGAGGTAATATCCAGACAAGGCTTGATAAGCTTTCAGGAGGTAATGCTCCTGATGCAATAATACTTGCGTGTGTAGGGCTTAAGAGGTTAGGGATATTTGATGAAAAATATTGTTTTCCTTTGACTGTTGATACGATGATTCCATCTGCTGGACAAGGAACTATTGCTATTGAAAAAAGGTCTGATGATCAGAAAATGGCTGATATTTGCAAAAAAATTAATTACTTGCCTAGCTGGTATTTGAGTCAGGCGGAAAGAGAATTTCTTGCGTATTTTGATGCGAGCTGTAAAACTCCGATTGCTGCCCATGCGGAATATATTGATGAATCAATAATTAAAGCACGATATATGTATGGTGATTTTGAGGGGAAGTGCTTAGAATTTCATGCAGAAACTGGTGATAAAATGCGCGGAAAAGAAATAGCCATTAAGGCGGCCGAAATTATAGAGGCAAGGACAGGACAATAATAGGCATAGTTTGTATGCAATAATGAGAAAAATTATTTTAAAAGGTTTTCCGGAAAAATAATATGCTTAAGGCTAAAAAGTAGTGCTGGATAACATGCATGGCACTAATAATTCCCTATTGGACTACCTATTTCTATTACAATGCCATTATTATCTTTGACCTGAGAAACTATTTGTCCCCATGGTACTTGTTTAGGTGGTGAAATTTTAGAAGCCCCTTCTTTGATGGCTTTTTCATAAGCTTCCGCAACATTTTCGGTAATAAAGCTAATTTGAAAACCTGGCGAAACATTATCTGCTCGATTGGTGACAAATTCCATGTCATGTTCCTGGATAAAATCTTCCGCTACGAAGGATAGAATTGTTTCTCCCGTAGATAGTTCAGCATATTTACCACTTTCTGCATAAAATTTCAAAGATAAACCAAAAGCTCTTTGGTAGAAATCTACTGTTTGTTTAATGTCTTTAACGTAAATAATTGTATATCCAAACTTCATGTAATCTTTAAAATGAGACTTATTAATGGTATATACTAAATATTATATTTAGATCCAGCAAGCGTTTTTACACATTTTATAACTTAATTTCATGATCAATTCAAAAACAGCATTATTAATAATAATATTATCATTTTTATTTCCCGTTTTTGCCGGCAATGTTGCTGAAAATGTAGAAAATTTAATTAATGAAACTGATCCGAATATAAATATCGGTTTTAGAATAAGGAATCTTGATAAGAATAATATTATTCATGAGAAAAATGTTAATCGTTATTTTACTTTTGCCAGTGGTTTAAAATTTATTACTCTAACCACACTTCTTGAAGAATTAGGCGGTGACTACAAATTTGATAGTGCAATTTCAAGGGTTGGTAATGATTATTATTTAGATATTCATGATCCAGAGTTTACCACTGATGATTTGGAGGCGTTAATTTTATCTTTAAAAAGTAAAAATATAAGCTCTATAAAAGGTAATTTTTATATTATTAATAAAGAATTTCTACTTCCTCCATTAATACGTACGAAAACCGTAAGTGATGCAGTTTATTGTAATACTGGCCCTATTACTAGATTACATATTAACAAAAATTGCGCAAAGGTTAATGTTTTACCTACGGAAATTGGCCAGAAAGTCGAGGTATCAGATACTAAGCTTGTACCTTATAAAATAGAAAATAGGTTAGTTACTACTTCCGATAGTAATATAGATTTAATATATACCAGTATTGATACTAATAAATATATAATTTCTGGGACATTAAATAAGTCAACTAAGTTATTAACAATAGGAGCTGTTACTAATGATAATTTGAATAATGTAAGATTGGTATTAAAACTTCTTTTACAAAAACATGGTGTCAATTTAAAGGGTAAGATATTGCCATCTATACCTGTTAAAACTTCTGAAATAATAGCAATTAAGAAGAACCATTTTTTTGCAATTGCAAGTCAAGCTATGAAAAAATCGGATAATTTTGTTACTGACTATCTATTAGCTGAAGCAAGTAGTACAAGTAAAGAAATGATAAATGAAATAGGTAATAGGCAAATGGAGTGGCGTGATGCTGGGAGATTGCTTAAAAAACTAGTGCAAAAACATACTGGAGTAGATATAACTGATTCTTTGATTGAAGATGGCTCTGGTATTTCAAGAGTTAATGTTTTAACTGTTTCTCAAATAGATGAAATACTGCAGGTGATAGCTAAAAAACCAAATTTTCCTGAAGTTTTATCAATGCTCGCTACGCCAGGCGAAGAAGGCACTTTAAAAAACAGATATTCAAAAGATATTAAACTATATGCAAAAACCGGTCGTTTAACAGGTGTGGTAAGTCTCTTAGGATATTTTTATAATACTAAAGGAGAATTACACAGTTTTGTTATAGTAATTAATAACATATACGGAGATACCAATAAATATATTAAATTAGAAGATAGTATTTTAGGTCTATTTCAAACTGGCTTAATAAAATAAGTTGTAAAGCTGATAAAGAAATGCTACTGTAGGTAGCATAAATTTATGCCGATTGAGAATATTATAAGATAAAGCAATACTCTTAATGGGTTAAGTAAAAAAAGAAATTATCAAATTCTGTTTGTTTTATGGCTTGGACTATCGATCATATAATATTTTTTTCATTTTTAATTCTTAATGTAATTCTTGGTCTAAAATCAAGTAAAGGCATTACCTCAATAACCCAGTATGCCATAGGTGATAGAAACTTTTCTACTGCTGTATTAGTCTCAACTCTTGTTGCGACGTGGATTTCTGGCTCATTTTTTGCTAACATACTGATAGAAACCTATAAAACAGGGTTATATTATTTTATTCCTGTTTTATTTGAAGTGGTGTGTTTCTTTATAGTAGGTTATTTTTTTATTCCCCGTATGAGCGAATTTTTGGGGAAACTTTCCATTGCTGAGGCAATGAATGATATATACGGGCAAAAAGTTAGAATTGTCACTAGTATATCAGGGTTTATATTTGTTAGTGGATTAATAGCAGTACAATTAAAAATAGCCGGAAGTGTTTTTGAGTATATCTTAAATATTAATAGTTTATATGGGATTATTTTATCCGGCTTGATTATTACATTATATTCAACTTTAGGTGGGATAAAATCAGTCACCTTTACAGACGTAATCCAATTTTTTACTTTTGCAACTATTTTGCCAGTTATTGTTTATTATTTCTTTTTTGGCGTAGATGGTATTACAATTGTTTTCTCCCTGGCCAAACATCCTAATTTTAACTTCTCTGATATTTTTATTTTCAGTAACGATAAAATATGGAAACTTATTTCCCTTAGTATATATATGGTCATACCTGCTTTTAATCCTGCTATTTTTCAAAGAATAGCGATGAGTAAAAACCTCAAGCAGGCTCAAGATTCTTTTTATATATTATCATTTATAGTTTTTGTCCTAATCCTTTTAGTAGGGTGGTTAAGTGTACTTTTAATGTTTCGAGAAAATTTTACTGGGAGTGCTAATATAATACATTCGTTATTTGATATAACACCGCCGATTTATAAAGGGTTATTACTTATAGGTATTGTAGCGATGGTAATGTCTACAATAGATAGTTATATAAATTCATCATCAGTTTTAATCACTCATGATTTTATAAATGTATTTACTAAATTAAAGAATGAATTATTAACTGCCCGTGTAGTTTCTTTTTTACTAGGTATGTCAGGTATTTTGTTGTCTCTAAAGGATATAGGAATATTTCGACTAGCGGTATTAACAGCTTCTTTTTATATGTGCATTGTTACTGTACCTTTTATTATGGCTGTATTAGGGTATAGAACTCCTTACGAAAAAGCTGTGCTAGCGGGGATGGCTGGCGGTTTTCTAGTAAATACTTTATGGATGTTGTTAGACATAACCATAATTGATGGTGTAATACCAGCAATGTTAGTTAACTGGCTTGTACTAGTTATTATGCACAAATATTATTATTCCAAAGAAAAAATCAATATAGTTAACTAGAGTAAGTCTAAACAAAAAGTTTATATACCTTGATTGCTTGTATTAAATTTCTTCTTCAAATAGGGTATCCTGATTATATATCTGATTTTTTGGTTTCGGTAAGCCTAGATGTTCAAAAGCATTAGCAGTTACCATTCTACCTCTTGATGTCCTTTGCAGATGTCCTATTTGAATTAAATAAGGCTCTATTGCTTCTTCTATGCTATCTCGTTGTTCCGAAAGAGCCGCAGCTATTGTTTCAACACCTACCGGTCCGCCGTGATAATTATCGATAATAAACCTCAAATAACGATAATCGTTACTGTCTAATCCTGCTTTATCTACCTCTAGCTTATTTAAAGCGACATCCGCTATTTTCTGATTAATTTCCAGGTGATTATCCACTGATGCAAAGTCACGTACTCTTTTAAGAAGTCTTAGGGCAATCCTTGGTGTCCCACGAGAGCGGAGGGCTATTTCTTTTGCTCCGTCATCCGTAATTTTAGTATTTAGTAATTTTGCAGCTCTGACTAAAACACTTTGCAATTCTTCAGAATTATAAAAATTAAGGCGCAAGGGAATACCAAATCTATCACGGAGTGGGTTACTAAGCAGGCCAAGTCTAGTAGTTGCGCCTATTAAAGTAAATTTTGGCAGGTCTATTCTAAGTGACCGTGCTGCTGGTCCTTCCCCTATTATTATATCAAGGGAGAAATCTTCCATAGCCGGATATAATATCTCTTCAATACTAGTATTTAGCCGGTGGATTTCATCTATGAATAACACATCGTTTTCCTGTAAGTTAGTCAGGATACCGGCAAGATCTGCTGCTTTTGACAGAGTAGGGCCACTTGTTGCTTTAAAATTAACACCCATTTCTTTTGAAACTATTTGTGCTAGCGAGGTTTTCCCAAGCCCAGGTGGGCCATAAAAAAGCGTGTGATCTAATGATTCACTACGGTTTCTTGCTGCTTGAATAAAAATACCGAGATTTGCTTTAATCTGTTCCTGGCCGATAAAATCTTCAAGTAAGTTTGGTCTGAGGTTAATTTCATTATCTGTTTCTAATTTCTCTCTTTGCAGTATTTGTTTGTTCATAAATTAACCTGATATTCAGTTTTTTAGCGCTAATTTGATCAACTCGTTTAAGGAAATATTTTTATCCTGGGCAAGGAGGGTATTTATCCTGTTTTGAGCTTCTGCTTTATTTACTCCGAGAGCTACTAAAGCTGATATAGAATCAATAGCAATGTCATGGATTCCGGAGTCCTTGCCGGCAGAACTAGTAATAGGAATTTCAGAAATATAATTTGAGGAATATTTATCTTTTAATTCGGTAATTATTCTTTCTGCCAGCTTTTTGCCAACTCCTGAAACCCGGCTAAAAGCTGTCGTATCTTTTATTGCTAGAGCATAACTGATTTCATCAGGGCTTAAGGTTGATAAGATGGCAAGAGACATCCTAGTACCGACTCCTTTCACCGATTGGAGTAATGTGAAAGTGCTTTTTTCTTCGCTGCTATAAAAACCGTATAGGTGTATATGATCCTCTCTTACATGAGTTTCGATTAATAACATAACGGAGTCGCCTGGGGTTAGATTTGCCAGGGTTCTGCTTGAGCAAAAAACCAGGTAACCGACACCGCCAATATCAATTATAACATGATCATGATAACATGAATCAACTATACCTTTAAGTTTGCCTATCATACAAGAAAAACAGTTTTATTATTCATATTTAATCGCTATAATAGCAGCTGAAAAATTTTAAGCAATAAATCATCCCTAACAATATTTTGCGTGTTTCAGAAAAAACCTCATATTTAATAGCATTTTTTGCAACTGCTATTCGCTATTATGATTATGCTTTGTTTGGGTTATCGGCATCAGTAATTTCTAGTCACTTTATGCCGGATGGCTCAAATAGTGATAAATTACTGAATTTTTTTATGATATTTAGTATTTCGGTAGCTGCACGGCCTATCGGGTCAGTTATTTTCGGTCGTATCAGTGATACAATAGGTAGGGTTGTATCAGTTAAAATTACTACAATAATATCGGCTTTTTCTGCTTTAATTATTTCCATATTACCAGGTTATGAGACGATAGGTTTATGGGCAACTGTTGTTTTAACTGTATGCAGAATGCTGTTTATCATGAGCTTAGCAGGAGAAACTGATGCAATAAAAATTTATATAGCTGAAAAAATCGGCAAAAAATCCCGTCATTTAGCAAGCGGTTTAGTTTCTTTTTCAGCACAATTGGGTGCTTTAATAGCCGCCTGTATGTACCATTTTACCTTAAGTGTTTCTGAAATTACTTGGCTCTGGCGTATTAATTTTGCCGTTGGCGGAATACTTGGTATAAGTGTATTTTTATTAAGAAAATTTTTGCATGAGAGCAGCCACTATATAAGAAATAAAACAGAAGGTAAAGGAAAGGAAGGTACTAATATAGCAAAAATAATATCCCAAAACAGGTTAAAGTTTTTTTTAACCATGATACTTAATGGAGGTATTGGAGCAAGCTATAATTTTTTAGTGATTTTTTTAAGTACTTTCGTTGCTAAAGTTATTGGGGGTACTTCTATCCATGAAGCTGCAGAAAATAATATAATTCTAATTATTGTGTATGCTATTTCATGTTTAATTTCTGGTGTTTTAGCTGATAGGATTTCTATATATAAACAGATATTTATATCGCTGCTACTAACCTTAAGTCTGCTTTTTGTAATGCAAATTTTAAGTATTGATAAGCTATACTTCTTTTCGCTTCATATGCTTGTGGTATTTTTTGTTCCAATTTACATGATACCGATACAAATTAAATTGCAATCAATATTTCCAGTAAATATAAGGGTTAGAATGTGTAGCCTGGGGCATTCACTAGGTAGTATGATTTTATCTTCAACTATACCATTTTTCTGTATGCTGTTATGGAAATATACTGAAAATTTTTCCATGATTTATATATATTTCATGGTAATAGTTTTTCTCATTATCGGCGTGGTTTTTGTGCTAATGAAAGAGTCATATAAAAATATGTTTGAAATATAATATTTTTGACCAAGTTGCTAACTTATTGCTTTTTTATTTTAGAAAATTAGATGACTAAATATTTTTTTGCTGTTATCTTAAAAACCTATTAGAAGCTCTTAACTCTTGGAACTTAAATTTTTATGTAAATATGATTGATTTAAAAATTGCCAGAAATTACGCTTCTTGCTTGTTTGATAATGTTAAATCAGATGCAGAACGTCAGAAAGTCCTTGAGCAAATATCTTTGTTCAATGAGGTTTTGTTAAACTCAGATAAGTTAAGCTTTGCTTTATATTCGCCGGTGGTTTCTAAAAGTGATAAGCTAGAATTAATAGAGAACCTTGTAAAAAAATTTAAATTGGCAGAAATAGTAAACCGGTTTTTTAGGGTTGTTGTTAAAAATTCTCGTTTTGAAATATTAGAATCTGTGGTAAATGAATATAGCAAGCTTTTAAATGAAAGTAGAGGGGTAAAGCTTGTGACCCTAGAATTTGCTGCTAACCCTAATAAGAAGCTAGTAAATATGATTAGGGAATATTTAGAAAATAAATTAAATAAAACAATTGAATTTAATCTCATCAATAACGAATCATTAATTGGCGGAGTAATTATAAAACATGACAGCTTACTTTATGATTATTCTATTGCCGGAGCAGTAGATAGAGCTGCGAGGTTAGCAAAACTTGCAAAACTATGAATAATAGTTTTAGGGAGTAAATTTATTATAAATGTATTTAGGGAGTTTTAAGAAATGAAGCTAAATCCGTCTGAGGTTTCTGAAATTTTAAAAAGAGAGATAGGGGACATGGACCAACTTTCTACACTAAATGAAGTTGGCTATGTAGTAGCAGTAGGTGACGGTATCGCCAAAATTTACGGGATAGATAATGTTCAAGCAGGTGAAATGGTAGAATTTTCTTCTGGCGTAAAGGGTATGGTTCTTAATCTTGAGACTGATACGGTAGGTGTCGTAATCATGGGTGATGATAGAGCGGTCATGCAAGGCGACATGGTAAAAAGAACAGGTGATATTTTAAGTACTCCTGTTGGCCCTGCTATGCTTGGTAGAGTTGTTGATGCGCTTGGCAATCCAATTGACGGAAAAGGACCTATTAATGCTACAGAATATAAAAGGGTAGAAACTAAAGCTCCTGGTATTGTTGTAAGAAAAAGTGTACATGAACCAGTCCAGACAGGAATTAAAGCAATTGACGCTCTAATTCCTATCGGTAGAGGTCAGAGAGAATTGATTATCGGCGATCGTCAGACAGGTAAGACAGCAATTGCAATAGATACTATAATAAACCAAAAAAATGCTCATTTAGAAGATAATACTACGGATAAAATTTTCTGTATTTATGTGGCAATTGGTCAAAAAAGGTCAACTGTTGCTCAGATAGTAAGAAGACTAGAGGAAGCTGGGGCTATGTCTTACACGGTGGTAGTAGCTGCAACAGCTTCTGATCCTGCCCCCCTGCAGTTTTTAGCCCCATATACTGGTTGTACGATTGGTGAATATTTTAGGGATAATGGGATGCACGCGCTTGTGGTATATGATGATTTGACCAAGCACGCTATTGCTTACCGCCAGATTTCATTACTTCTTAGAAGGCCTCCTGGGAGGGAAGCGTATCCTGGTGATGTATTTTATTTACATTCCAGGTTATTAGAAAGAGCAGCAAAACTTTCTGATAAAAACGGTGGAGGTTCTTTAACTGCTTTACCTATAATTGAAACCCAAGCCGGTGATGTGTCAGCCTATATTCCGACGAATGTGATTTCTATTACCGACGGGCAGATATTCTTGGAAAGCGAGCTGTTTCACAAAGGTATTAGACCGGCTGTAAATGTGGGTATTTCAGTAAGTAGGGTAGGCTCGGCTGCCCAAACTAAAGCTATGAAAAAAGTTGCGGGTTCTCTGAAATTAGAGCTTGCCCAGTTCCGTGAAATGGAGTCTTTTGCCCAATTTGGTTCTGATCTGGATGCTGCAACCCAGAAATTAATACAGCATGGCTTGAAGCTTACAGAAATTCTTAAACAATTGCAATATTCGCCTTTTGTGATGGAAGAACAGGTAATAAGCCTCTATGCTGGGGTACGAGGATATCTTGAAAAGGTAACGCCTTCTGATGTAAAAAAATTCGAACAGGAATTGATAGCCGATATCCATTTAAAAGAAGAGGGAATATTAAGGGCAATTAGGCAAGAAAAAGACTTAAGTAAAGAAACTGAAGAGAAGCTTAAACTTTATCTCGAGAATTTTTTAAGAGAATTTTTAGAGAGTAATTAATATTATTTATTATGTCTGGTTTAAAACATCTTAGAAATAGAGTTAAGAGTATAAAATCCACTCAGAAAATTACCAAGGCAATGCAGCTTGTATCTGCTGCTAAGCTGCGAAGAATTAAAGATCGGGCTGAAGCTTTAGATGATTATTCGTCTATTCTTACCAATATCATGAATGACGTTAAATTAAATATTAACTTTATGAATTTAAGCCCGTTTGAACAAAAGTTTTTTAATGAAGATATAAAAGGCAAACCGCACTTGTGCGTGGTTATGACGTCTGAAAGGGGATTATGCGGTAGTTTTAATTCCCAGATAATAAGAGCGGTAAAACGGGATATTACTAAATACCAAGAGCAAAATGTCCAAGTAAAATTAATTGTTGCCGGTAAAAAAGGATATGATGCTTTAAAAGGAGAATATTCTAACCTTATAGAGGAATATTATCATATAACAAAAGAGAAATACCTTCCTGTGGCGCTGGAAATTAAAAATAAAATTCTTAGCTTGACCGAGCAGGATAAAATTGGAAGTTGCTCTTTATATTATAATGAATTTAAAAATGCTCTTATGCAGGTAATGACTAAACTCAGTATTTTTCCTGTTGAACCACTAGGTATAAACGGGCCGGTAGAAAGCAATAAGTTGCCTGATTCTCCTTTTGAATATGAAGGCTCTAACCTTGTAAGCAGTTTAGTAGATTTATATGTAGTTGGTATGATAAAGCATGGATTTCTTCAAAATAAAGCAAGTGAAGAAGCTGCCAGGATGACCGCAATGGATAGTGCAACTAGAAATGCCGGGGAACTTATAGACAAGCTTACTTTGCAGTTAAATAGATCAAGGCAGGCAATTATTACAACTGAACTTACAGAAATTATTTCCGGTGCCGAGGCTCTATAGGATTATGAGTAATAGTGTCTAAAGTAAAAATCGACTTAGAAAATAAGGAGTTAAAAATGAAAGAAGTAACTGAGAAACAAGGAAGGATAACACAGATTATTTCAGCTGTAGTGGATGTTAGATTCGATGATGGAACAAGGCTGCCAAATATTTTAAATGCACTTGAGTGCGAAAATAACGGGTCAAGGCTAGTTCTGGAGGTAGCTCAGCATATTGGCGATAGTTCAGTTCGATGTATTGCAATGGATTCAACTGACGGGTTAGTTAGGGGGACACTTGTTAGAGACACCGGTAAACCGATACAAGTTCCAGTAGGTAAGGGCACATTAGGAAGGATCATGAATGTCATCGGTGAACCGGTGGACGAAATGGGAAAGATTAAAAGCAAGGAATTTTCTTCCATATATAAAGATGCCCCAAGATTTGAAGACCAATCAACCGAAAGAAGCATTTTGGTAACCGGTATAAAAGTAGTGGATCTCCTAGCTCCCTATGCAAAGGGAGGCAAAATAGGGCTTTTTGGCGGAGCAGGTGTTGGGAAAACAGTTATTATAATGGAATTAATTAACAACGTGGCCAAAGCTCATGGTGGTTACACAGCTTTTGCTGGCGTTGGCGAGCGAACTCGTGAGGGAAATGACCTCTATCATGAAATGATAGATTCTGGTGTTATTAATAAGGATGATTTAGAAAAATCAAAAGTTGCTCTTGTGTACGGACAAATGAATGAACCTCCTGGAGCACGAGCCCGTGTTGCTTTAACAGGCTTAACTATTGCCGAATATTTTCGAGACCTCGACGGCGGGCAGGATGTGTTGTTCTTTATAGATAATATATTTCGTTTTACTCAAGCTGGTTCTGAAGTATCAGCTACCCTCGGTCGTATACCTTCTGCTGTTGGTTATCAACCCACTTTGGCAACAGACATGGGGGCTTTACAGGAAAGGATTACTTCAACTAAACGTGGATCGATTACTTCCGTACAAGCAATTTATGTTCCGGCAGATGATTTAACTGATCCGGCTCCTGCTACGTCTTTTACGCACTTAGATGCAACTACAGTACTTAGCCGCCAGATAGCAGAGCTTGGAATATATCCAGCTGTTGACCCGCTTGATAGTAATTCACAAATTCTAGATCCAGATATTGTTGGAGAAGAACATTATAGTATAGCAAGAGAAGTGCAGAAGATTTTACAGACTTATAAATCTCTTCAGGATATTATAGCTATTCTGGGTATGGATGAACTCTCGGAAGAGGATAAGTTAATTGTTACTAGGGCTAGAAAAATTCAAAGATTCTTATCCCAACCTTTTCATGTAGCAGAAGTTTTTACCGGTATAAAAGGTAAATTTGTTAATCTTAGCGATACAATTGCCGGTTTTAAGGGGCTTGTAGAAGGAAAGTACGATCATTTACCGGAAGCTGCTTTTTATATGGTAGGTACTATTGAAGAAGCTATAGAAAAGGCGGAAAAAATGAAAGAAGCATAAATTTATTAGCGGTAAGTAAGCGCAGTAATTGTATTTGGTAATGTTCTTGCAAATCTGAGGATTCTTGAGAACTATTAGCATTAACTTAATATTTTTTAATTTAAAATGCTCTATGAATAATACTATATTAGTAAAAATTACTATGCCGTCAGAAACTATATTTGAAGCACAAGCAAAGATGGTTAATGTCCCTGGTACGGAGGGTGTTTTTGGTGTGCTTCCCGGACATGTCAAATTAATATCTAAAATCGCAATAGGTTGCGTAAGTGTATTTTTAGGGGAGCAAGAAAAAAAGTTTTTTATTTATGAGGGAATAGCCCAAATTACACCTCTAGAAGTAAATGTAGTTTCTGAATTTGTAGTAGACCTCGCTTGTCAAAACAAAAGTGATATTTTAAATAGAATTGCAAACTTCCAGACAGAACTAGAACAGTCTGAGAAAAATAGCCTGGAATCTAAGTTGCTAGATGATGCAATAATTAAATATAATTCCTTACTTGCTTTCATGGGAAATTGATTTGTGATAGAGTGTAGTAGAAAAATAGATTTCGATGCTGGCCATAGAGTTATTGGTCATAAGAATAAATGCAAGTATTTGCATGGGCATCGATATACCTTAGAAATCACAGCGGCAGCATTAGAACTCGATGAAATTGGTATGGTTGCTGATTTTGGTTTTTTAAAAAAAATTATGAAGAACTGGATTGATATTAATTTTGACCATAACATAATTTTACACAAAAATGACCATAATCTGGGCGAGTACATATCAAAATGCACGGGTCAATCTGTGTATTATATGGATTCAAATCCCACTGCCGAAAATATTGCTTTACATCTCTGGCAAGATGTTATACCTCTATTATTTGCAAAAAGTTCATTTCGGATATTGAGAATTAAACTTTATGAAACTCCAAATTGTTATGTAGAAGTAAAATGAATAGCACGGAATTTTGCGTTATTATCACTACTACCGATAACTTAGAAAATGCTAATGAAATTACGTCTTACTTAATTGAGAACAAGCTTGCTGCGTGCGTGCAATTGGAGGAGGTGTTAAGTTCTTTTTACTGGGAAGAAAAGCTATGCCAGTCAAAAGAATTTCGCTTAATGATAAAGACTTTATCCACTAATTATAGCGATATAGAAAAAGCTATAATAAAGCACCATAATTATAGTTTACCGGAAATAATTAAGCTGGATATTACATCTGGCTTGCCCCAGTATTTGAATTGGGTAAGACAAGCACTTACATAAAACTAAATTATAATTATAATTTAGTTAATCTAACTTGTCCCCTAGATATCCGGTGATTGGGCTGCAAAAATTGTAATTTTAAAATAATACATAGATGAGGCTTTAAGTATGAAACTTTGGCATAAAGTTACATTGGGATTAATTTTAGGAATAGTTTTCGGAGTATACTTACCTCAATATTCTGAAACTGTTAAACCTATAGGTACAGTATTTTTACGCTTAATTCAGATGATAATTTTACCATTAATTTTTTTCAGTCTAGTTTCGGGTATTACTAGCATGAATGACCCAAGCTCACTTGGTAGGGTAGGAATGAAATCAGTTCTAGCTTTTCTTGGCACTACATTTTTTGCTGTTATATTTGGCCTTATGGTAGCTTTTGTTTTAAAACCAGGGGTCGGAGTAGTGATAGATTTTGGGTTTCCTCAAGAAAGAAATTTTAAACAAGGCGGATTCGATTTAACCGAATTTTTAATAAATATTGTCCCTAACAATATAGTTGGATCATTTGCGGAAGGTAAAACCCTTCAAGTTGTGTTCTTTGCAATTTTTACTGGAATCATTCTAAATAGCATGGGGTCTTCAGCAGATCCTTTAAAAGGTTTTATTAATTCTGTAGCCAAAATGGTTTTAAAAATGATTTCCAAGGTGGTTGAGTTATCTCCTTACGGTGCTTTTGCTTTAACGGCGTGGGTAGTAGGAACTCAAGGACTTGCTATTATGCTTAGCTTATCTAAGTTAGTTTTTGCAATAACTATTGCTATGGCATTGCAATATTTAATTTTTGGTTTGTTTATAATGATATTTTGTAAAATGTCACCAATACCTTTTTATAAAAAAAGTTTTGAATATCAATCAATTGCTATCTCTACCGGTAGCAGTAAAGCAAGTCTAGCTACTACTATGCAAGTTTGTCGCCAAAAGTTAGGGGTATCGGAATCTAGTACCTCTTTTGTCCTGCCGCTTGGAGCATCAATTAATATGGACGGTATGGCAATTAACTTAGCCTTAACTGCTGTTTTTTTTGCTCAGATGATGGGCATAGATCTTACTACTAGTGATTATATGGTAATAATATTAACAGCTACCCTTGGTTCTATGGGAGGGGCTGGAATACCAGGAGGATCTCTTGTAATGTTGCCTATGATTTTAGCTGCAGTAAATATGCCGATTGAAGGAGTAGCAATAATAGCCGGTATAGATAGGGTGCTCGATTTATTACGCACCGCTATAAACATTACTGGGGATGCAACAATTACCTTGATAATAGACAATAGTGAAGGTAACTTAAATAGAGAGTTATATAATTCTGATTGTAAGTAATTATCATGCCAAAATTTAAACTTCTTGGGTGCTGGTTTGTTTGTTCTGTTTTTACTATTGTATTTTCTGTGAATTCTACGTTTGCAGAAAATATTGAAAATGAAAAAACAGTTAAGATTGCTGCTGGTAGTGTACTGGAGGGGTATTATTTTATCGGTCTGAGGTTATGCAGATATATAACCGAATCTAATAATGGTATACGTTGTGAAGTAGTACCAACGACCGGTAGTTTAGAGAATATAGACCTTTTGCGAAAAGGAGAAGTGGATTTTGCTTTTACGCAAGCAGAACTTGCGGTAGATGCTTATGAAGGGAAGGGGTATTTTAATAATGTAGCACCATTTCCTGATATGATTCAGCTGCTTAGGCTTCATGATGAAGCATTTACTATAATCGCTAAGGATAAAGATAAAATTTTTGTTTTTGGAGATTTAGATGGAAAGAAAATATCAAATGGGCCTAAAAATTCAGATAGTACTATAGCGTATAATATTCTTGCTTCTCATTATAAATTTAAAAAGCAACCAGAAGATATAGAGATACCTCATGAAGAGTATGCAAACCAATTTTGTAGCGGAAAGGTTGATGCAATAATTTTAATGACCGGTCATCCTAATTCTTTAGTAAATTATATTACTCACTCTTGTGAATCTGATTTTGTTAGTATAGAAAAGGATAAAATTGATATGTTAGTTGAACAAAATCAAGCTTTTAAAAAGTATATAATTGACGAAAAAGGATATCCCGGCATAAACAAAAGCGAGAATACATTTGCTGTATCTGCTATTTTCATTACAACTAATTCAGTACCAAAAAAACTTATTTCTAATTTAACGCAGTATTTAAAAAAGAGGATGGATCAGTTCAAATTATCCTACCCCTTGTTGTATGATTTAGAAAATGATCATTTTACCTCTGGATTTGTCTTGCCCGGATTTGAGCATAAATAATTTATAGAATATCACAAATATGTACAAAAATATAATTGTTCCAATAGATTTATCAGATAAACAGTCCATAAAGGCCATTTTTCCTGCTGCTATTAATCTTGCTAAGGCCTTTGGTTCTGAATTACACCTTGTACACATAATCCCTGATTTTGGAACGAAATTGGTAGAAGATTATTTGCCAAAAAATTGGATAAATGATCAAAAAGCAAAATATAATAAACAATTACAAGATTTAGTGAGCCTCTATATTCCTGAAGAAATTATGGTAAAATGCTATATTGGTCGTGGGGCTATATATGATGAAGTAATAAATTACTCAAATAAAGTCAACGCTGATTTAATTATCTTATCCGCTGTTCGTCCGCAGTTGCGTGATTATATGCTTGGTCCAAATGCCTCCAAAATTGTTAGACATTCATCTGTTTCTGTATTAGTAGTACGTGAGGATTAGTAAGTTGATTTCGTTTTTCATAACGAAGGTGGTTGTTACATGAAGTTTTAAGGCTTCATCCCCTTAGGTTATCAATATTTTCTTTATAATCACCGTTAAAAATATAGCTGCCGGATATTAACAAATTAGCACCTTGCTGGCGGCATAAGCTTGCTGTATCCTGATTAATACCTCCGTCTACTGCGATCATAATATTTCTGTTTCCTACTAAATTATGGACTTTTTGGATTTTAGGGAGTTGATTTGCTATAAATTTCTGCCCCCCAAAACCAGGATTAACAGTCATTATTAGAATTAAATCAATTTTCTCTAAAACATATTCTAAAATATCAGGATTTGTTGTTGGCAGTAAGGCTATTCCTACTTTAATTCCGGTGTTTTTGATTAAATCAACTGTTCTATCTAAATGGATAGTAGATTCAGGGTGAATAGTAATATAATTAGCTCCGGCCTCTATATATTGGAAGATAGAATTTTCTGGAGAGTTTATCATAAGATGTACATCAAACGGAAGTTTTGTATAATTCCTGATTTGGGAGATGACAGGTGCGCCAAAAGTTAGATTGGGAACAAACAAGCCATCCATCACGTCAATATGAATTAAATCTGCCCCAGCTTTCTCAAGTTTCTCAATATCCTGCCCTAAATTAGCAAAATCAGCAGATAATATTGAGGGTGCTATTTTAACCATTCTATTTTTCTCCCTTATGGAATTTGTTTAATTTCCAATTTATGTCCACCGAAATTTTTTATTAATCTGTTGCTTTTTAAAAATATTTTTTCACTTTCTCTGGAATAATTTTAGTGCTTAAATTATATTTATTTTTTATAGATTTACATTTATTATGTATAGCTCTTATGAAAACATAATTTAGCATTATTTTATGAAATTTACTATAGAAATTGCCCAGGATAATGATGAGTGGGATTCATATAAAGAAATAAACCCCAAATTATTTGAAGAAATCTTAGAGGAAGTCCTAACAAATTACCCTAACTTTAATAAAGTCCAGAATATAGAATTATCAATACTGCTTACTAACGACAAACGAATTAAAAAATTGAACCAGGAATTTAGAAATGAAAATAGCGCTACCAATGTTCTCTCTTTTCCAGACTTAGATATAGATTTTAGCCAAATACTTGAATTTAAACCAGACCTAGATTATATATATCTAGGTGACATAGCGTTTGCTTTTGAAACAATTTCTGAGGAAGTAAAGAAAAAAAATATTCCGTTTTTGAATCATTTTAAGCATTTGTTAGTACATTCAACATTACACTTACTTGGTTATGATCATATGAACGATACAGAAGCTGAAATAATGCAAGATATAGAAGTTAAAATTTTAAAAAAACTCTCAATTCCTTCACCTTACTTATAAATAAACAAAATATTAACTATAAATTATGCCAGAAAAATCAGACATAGAAGAGCCTCCCGAAACAATTTACTCCCTAAAACATCAAATCAACAATTTTTTTAATAAACTGTTTAATAGGCCGAAGGCTTTACCTGTTGAGGCTAACTTAATCCAACCCAACATTATTATTCAAAACTTTGAGAGTTTTGCTGAAAAGATTGTTGAAGATATAATGATACCAAGATCGGATATAATCGCAGTAAGTTGTGAAGCCTCACTTGAGGATATAAGTAAAACAATTATTAAATACGGCCATACCAGAACATTGGTATATAAAGAGAACCTAGATAACGTTATTGGGTTTTTACATATTAAAGACTTATTTGAGGTTATTGCTAAATCAAAGAAATATAATCTAAAAAAATTAATGAGGAAACATATAGTATCACCTCATTCGATGACTTTAATTGACCTTTTAAAACAGATGCAGATACACCGCACGCATATTGCAGTGGTAGTTGATGAGTATGGAGGAACGGACGGTATTGTAACAATTGAAGACGTTATCGAAGCAATAATAGGTAGAATTAATGATGAACATGATGAAGGCCTAGAGGCTGAAAATATAGAAATCATTAAACCCGGGCTGATGATTGTTAATGCTAGAATGGAAATAGAGGAATTAGAAAAAATACTTGGAGTTACTTTAAGGAAAGAAGAAGGGGAATTTGATACGATTGGAGGCCTCGTGCTTGCTACAATTGGAACTGTTCCAGAGAAGGGTGAAGTAATAGCTCTTACTGAAGAAGTAACAGTAGAAATACTAGATTCTACTCCAAGAGCTATTAAACAACTAAAAGTTATGTGTAATAAAAAATATGACTAGTAGGTGTTGCTAGGGTAGGGGAATTATGTTACTCTAATAATTAACAATTAAATTTAGTATAGAGTAAATTATGAAGAAAATTGTAAAAAAATGGGAAGGCGGTGCTAAAAAACATGGCGGAATTGGAAAAGCAATGGGTGTTCAAATAGATAAATATGTAAAAATCTTTTATCCCTCTTAATTCCTTTGTTCATTTTCCCTAAATAAACATCCTATAAATATCTTTCTTAACTTTTGAAACCTTTTATTAAAACAGCACATAAACATTCATGTCTTAGAATACTGGGAGTTAATACGCACGATTTGCAGACTATTATTTCTGATATCTTAAAAATCTACCACACGCATTTTACAGCTTGTTCCTGATTTTGAATAATTATTTCTGATTTTCGCTTTGTCCTTTTTTATACAATTCTCTAGTTTTAGCAAGCCTTACGAAACGAGTAAAGGCAAAAATTATTGAATCCACAAAACCGTCAAATCCAAAAATAATATAACGTCTTATTATAAAGACTTTTAGAAAAAATAACGGTAGCTCAAAAGCTATGCGAATCCGAGATGGGAATCGTCCCTGAATTACTAGATCTTTAGCTTGTTCAGTAGAATAAAAATTTCCCTTATTTATTAGCTGTTCTATTGAAACGGCAGACCTATGATAACCATGATTTTTAAACTTATACACTAAGTTTTTATTAGCTTTGGTGGGGGTATTAAAAGTTACGGTATCATGGGTAGTAGCATTTTTAGTATTAGAAAAGCTACAAAAATTCCGATCATAAAGCCGGATAAAGCCGTTAGAAGGGGCAAACATCCGCGCTTTTTGATCATATCGATGTATGGTAATGAAATTTATCTCATAAGCTTTATATTCATTGTATTTAGCTGAATTAAATATTTGCTTAATTTCTGCTTGTAACTCTTGAGTTAATTCTTCATCAGCATCAATATTCAAAACCCAGTTATTTTTACATAAGCTTTCTGCAAAAGATTTTTGCTTAACATATCCAGGCCACTCATTAAAGATTACTTTAGCACCAAGACTTTCTGCGATTGATACGGTATCATCTACACTCCCACTGTCTACTACTATAATTTCTTCGGCTATATCTTTGACACTGTTAATAGCTTTAGCTACTCTAGATGCCTCATTTTTCGTAATTATAAAAGCTGAGATATTTATCATGAAGATATTTTACTATTTTTAGAGTTCAACAATAATGCGGAAAAACATAATGATATTCCTGTCCAATTTAATGTTCCGGACCAGTTAGTTATAAAGCTCATAGTAACACTAACAGGAAAAAGTATAGTAATTAGTCCTGCAAAAGCAAAAATACAACTTACGAATTTCCCAAAATTATTGCGATTCATAATAGCAGATACTATAACTTGCCGTAAGCATAATAATACAAATATTACAAATAGGCTCAAGCCTATAGCGCCACTTTCAGATAATATTTCAAGGTAAATATTATGAGAATGGATATCGCAATAAGTTACTAACCCTTCTGTTTTAAAAGTAAGGCAGGAATTTCTAAATTGCCTGATTCCTACTCCGGTAAAAATACCATACTTATACCAAGAAAGGATAGAAGCTTTAAATAACTGACCATATAAACTGTTAGGGAAATTGCTTACGTCATTCATAAAATCCATTAACCTTTGGTAAATGAATGGTACTTTATATATTATCCAGGTAAGTAGGCCAATAACACTAACAATTGTAGTTAGAGTGTATGCTCTTAAATTCTTATTATATATAGCAATGATTAATAACGATGAAGTTAGAGCAAATAAAGAAAGGACGGTTGCTGTTCTCTCACCGGTTAAAAAAATAACAGTAATTGTTAACAATAGGAAAAGGTAACTTAAAAATAAATTTTTCTTATTTTCAAAACTGATAGCTAAACTTATCCATAAAGAAGCTATTGGAAAAATTAGCTTTGCCAGGTAAATTCCAATATCTGGTCTCCGAAGTAACCCTGTTAAGCGTGCTCCCCATTGTGGCTTTCCGCTAATTGAAAAACCGCTAATAAACTGAAATAATGCATCACTAGCGGCTATAATCAAAGTTATAGTAATTATTATGCTTGCGAATTGGAACGCTTTTATATCAGTAAATAACCAATAAGCACAAGCTATAAAAAATAATATAAATCGGATATAAACAAAGCTCATAAAAAATGCTTGGGTATTATTAGAAAAAGCAAATAACGAGGTTATCATAAACCATAGCCAAAGAAGTATTAAAGTTATTACAATCGGTTGCTTAATATAGCTATAATACTGAGCTCTAATACAATAAGTGACAAATAAAATTCCTGTCGTAGTTAATGCTATATCGGCAATTGCTCGAGAAAAAAGTAAAAGCAAAGGGATGAATGACGTCAAAACAAGAGCGGCTTTACGTAAAGCGACTTCTTTGTCTTCTAATAGGTATATGGAATTTAGTTTTATACAAAAATTAAAGTGGCTTTCTAACATGTTTTAAATTATCAATAAAATATTTATATTTACTTAGCTCTTTTATATTTGGATTGATTGGGATTAATTTTATTTTTAAATAGATAATAAAGAATAAACGATGAATTAATTCTTTTCTCAATCTTTTCGCCTTCCAAACAGAAGAGATGGCTCTTTTATATATTTCCTTCTTTTGAGAAATAGTTAATTGAGTAAATTCTAATAAAGCAAAATAATAGGCGTAAAAACGATCATGAATTTGCTGTAGCTTATTTTTGGATAATGAATTATCATTTTTGCCGGCATATACAGCAGAGTGACTCATGGTAAGCATCTTCTTTGCGTTATAGGCAAGCCTAAGCGGTAATGATTCATCTTGAATAAAAATCTTATCATTAGCTCCGCCTGATTTCAAATATAACTCTTTAGTTGTTAAATAGCTCATCCTAACGTATCGCCCATTAAGCACGGTATCTAGAGGAGTAGAGCTTACTTGATAATCTGTATTATCGGTTAATTGTATGTTCAAGAGATCTTTTTGTTCCTGGTTAGTTATTTTATAACCACCGAATACAAAATCGGCATGTTCCTTTTTTATTGCATCTAGCATAATTTTAAGAGAATTTTTTACTAAAATATCATCTGCATCTATTAAAAAAAAGTATTTCCCAGAAGCCACTGCACATCCTTGATTAAGGCAACAAGCCGGGCCTTTATTTTGTTTATTAGCTAAAATAGTAAGTTTTTGGTAACTGTTAAAGCTTTGTTTTATAACTTTAATCGAATCATCATATGAAGCATCATCAACAAATATATACTCACAGCTTAAATTTTCTGTTTGTCGTAAGATCGAATGAATGGTAATAGGCAAATATTTCGCTTTATTGAAAACCGTAATAATAAAACTTACTTCTATTATCATTCCTAACCTTTTAAATCTTTAGAATGTCCCTTATTAAAGTAGTTATAGAAATATTAGAATATTCTGGAACATCTGATCATGTTTTCAAATTAGAGAAAAGCTTTTTATTGTCAAGGCATTTTTATGTATTTTACCTCACTATTGGTAACATCTAGCCACTCAGGTAATTATATCGTATTTAAAATACCGGATACTTCGTGAAGGCACAATGAACAGACTCAAATAGGTAAAGAGGTAATTTAATGAAACCTCTCCTTAGATCACAAGTTGGATAGCAATTAAGCTGTATTCTCAGTTAATCAAAAGTATCATGTTATCGCAAGCTGAGAACATATAGTTAGTCGGTAATAATCAAATATTTGAGACATTTGATCAAAATAAATGATTGACCTTCTAATGCTATTTAAATAACCCTTTTAATTGCTTTTTAACCTGAGATTCTAATTCTTTGGCTGGATTTTGCTCTGATGGAGTAGATTCTGGGTGAGGATCTACCGGTTGTTTTGAGGAGTTTTCATCATTTCCTGTACCACCGCCAATAATACCTTTTAGTATATCTTCAGGTTTTTTGTTTTTTCTTATGTTATCTATTACATTAGTTAAAACATTTTTTATTAAATGCTCTTGTAAAGCCTTTGTATCTAATTTGTGTTGCGGGTTATCCAAGAGGCCGTAAATATGAGCTTTTAAAGGTGGCATTGATTTCATATCAATATTTATGGTGCTGTTTACATCTATCGTATATTTTGGAAGGTTAATATTTCCGGTGGCTGCCATATTTGCAGAAGGTACGTCTAAATTACATTTAGTAATGTTAGCAATTCCATCTTTTATATTAGTATCAATTGCTAGTTGGTTAAAAGAGGTTTCTCCACCGGAGAATGAAGAATCAAGACTTGTTAAAAAACTATCAAGATTTTTTATATTTTTAAAGCTATTGAGTATTTTCTGTAAATCAAAGCCACTAACACGACCATTAACAGCTGTTAATTGAGCATTACCAAACAAATTGCTTATATATTGGTACTCAGTTTGACCACTGGTTCTTAAATCGGCATCAAAATTGACTGTGCCTTCAGTAACCTTAATTTTTCTACCATGAGGAATCATGTTTTTTAAGTGTGCTCCTTTTAAACTTGCTTTAAAACTTGCCGTTTGGGATTGCTCAGACGTAACCTGGCCTGATGCTTCTAAATGGCCGCCATATAAGTTTCCGCTTAAAGATTTTAAATATAAAATTCCGTCAGTTAACTTTATCACTGTTTTTATACTATCAAATATTAGCTCTCCTTTAATAACTTTCTGAGTTGTTATTGTAGCGTCCCCATCTATTTTTTTTAAAAATGATAAATCTATTTTACTACTTGACCAACGAGACCTACTAGATGGTTCTTCCTTGATGCCCTTTAGGTTACTAGTAGTAGTCGAAGTATTACTGCTTGTTATACCGTCTAAATTCAAGGTAGACATTTTTAAATTTAATAAGATTTTTGGTTTAGCATTGGATAAATTTAGACTTAGCAGACCGTTAATATTAAGAGGAGTATTATTTAACGAAAAAGTAGATTTATCTACAGATATTTCAACAAGTTTTTTTAAATCTCCTTCAATTTTTGCAGAGAGAGAATAACTTCCAAGTTCTGAGTTGGGAGTAGATTTTTGTAATTGTCCAAGAGTTTGTCCTAAATTATTCCCCGAACTAATTAAAGTTAAAGAGGGTTTTATATTATCCCCTAAAATAATATCGCCTTTAATAATATTAGTAGTTTTTGCCGCTATTACTGTATTATCAGTTTTAAATGTATCTTTTATTTTGGCAGTTTCCCCTTTGATCTGTAGATCATCAATATTAACAGGCAAATTTATAGCAAATAAGCCAGTAAACGCCTTTAGATAATTAGTGTTTAAATCATAAGCTACGGTTAAATCTTTCTCCCAGTTCTTCAGTGTAAAACTCCCACTTAAGCTAGCTTTATCAATAGTTAAATTTATATCTTTTAAAAGGAGCTCCTGATCTAAATAGGTTAGATTTGTTGAAAAAGAAAAAGATTGGTTGATTATAGAAGCCGGTAAATCTTTAGGGCTAATTTTTAACGCGCTAATTATAGGTTCAAGGGCAGCGGCTTTTATGTATATCTTCTCGTGTAAGCCTTTATCAGTTCGAGCCAGAGGAGTAAGGATAATATCTGCATTGCCGGGGTTTAATTTAAGCGTTAAATCAGCTTCGTTTTTTTCAATATTGTAATTAGAGCTACCTTTAGCAATTAATTCTCCAAAATTAATATCAATATCAGTAACTTTTACTAAGTTTTTATCGGCATTAATATTTAAAGTAAGTTTGTGTTTTATGTTATCATCAATATTAAGGGTAGGTATAAAATTTCTAAGATTTTTAGCATCCCCCTCTAGTTCCAATTTACCGATAAAAGTTACAGTTTTAGGATCAAAATTACCTGATAAATTAACTTCTTCTTTTAAGATATTTACACTTGCTTTTAAGGTTAGAGTTTCTTTATCCTCTTTGATGTCACCTTTGAGAATATAATCTTTGTTGGTAGAAGAAAACTCGCAGGTTAATTTATTAGGCCCACGGAAGTTTTTGATTTGTAGATTATCAATTTCAAAAACTTTTAAATCGGACTCTGTATTAGGTGTTTTAATATAATTTATTTTAGCTTTTAGGATTTTAAGAGAGTTTATATATAGTTCACTTTTTCTCTCAATTTTTGAAGATTCTCCGTTAGAATTTTTTTCAGGTGATACTGATTTTGAAAAGTCCCAAGAAGATGAGCCATTTGCCATATACTCAAGGTTAATAACAGGATTATTAACTTCTATTTCGGAAATTACTATATTTCCAGTAAGCAAAGAAAATAAAGATACAGAAGCTGTTACTTCTTTAGCTTCAAATAGGGAAGGGTAGTGCGCCCCAGGTATTGATGAAAGTTTAATATTTTTAAGATTAATTTTTGGATTTGGTAATAAGGATAAGCTTATTGGCCCGTTTATTTCTAATTGCCTTCCTATTTCTTCTTTAACTTTTTGAGAAGCTATTACTTTGTATTTATCTAAGGGGACAAAAAATGGAATTAGGAGCAATAAAATGAGACCACAAACAAGCAGTAAACCTGAGTATTTTAAAAATTTCTTCACTGGAATATCCTTAATCTATTATTAGCAGTTCGATAATTGTATATAAATTTGTTTTAACAAGCAAGAAAGTTAAGCTTTTATGGCTATTTAACTGGGATAAGAATTTTTTATAACGCAAGCAAAGTAATTGACGTCAATATCATCCGATAAATACCATGTATTAGTTATAATATCGAATTTTAAACCGGTAAGGTTTTTTAGCTGAAAATTACTTGCTTCAAGAATTTTGTACAATTCTGAAGGCTTCAAAAATTTTGAGTAATCGTGGGTGTTAATAGGCATCCATTTTAATATATACTCGGCGGCAATTATTGTTTGGGCATAAGATTTTATAGTACGGTTAATAGTTGATAGGATAAGCATTCCAGTGGGTTTCAATAATTTTAGTAAATTTTGGATAAATGCACTTTGATTTGATACATGTTCTAAAACTTCTAAACATAGTACAACATCATATAACTGATCGGGGTAATTACTAATATATTCCTCAACAGTAGTGTTTATTGGGTTTATAGCGAGGTTATTATTTTTTGCGTATTCTGATAACGCTTTTATATTGTAAGAATTTGCATCAATAGCTGTAACTTTCGCTCCTAACTGGCAAATAGGAACACTTATTAATCCACCGCCGCAACCAATGTCTATAATATTAAGATTTTTTAAAGGTTGTAAATCATCCTCCTTATTTTGGATGCTATTAAAATGTTCTGCAATTTTATCATTAATATATTGAATTCTAATAGGATTTATTTGATGTAAGATCTTAAATTCTCCGGATTTATCCCACCATTCCTCCGATGTCTTATTAAATTTGTTTAATTCATTTTGATTTACTGACGATTTTTTATCCATAGAATTTACAAGTTACAAGAAAGTAGCTTAATCAATAAATTGTTCTTCAAAAGGTTACTGCAAACTGATAGAATGTTCAACGATTAAAATAACCGATACCTATAAACAACATTTATGGCTTTAATTGTCCAAAAATTTGGTGGTACCTCAGTTGCTGATACCATAAGGATTCAAACAATAGCAAAAATCATTTTAAAGGAATATGAAGCCGGTCATAAACTGGTAATAGTTGTTTCTGCTATGGCTGGGGTCACTAACTCTTTAATTGCTAAGTGCAGTGAGGTATCGCAATTAAATTCATATGAACATATGCAGGAGTACGACGCTGTTGTAGGTAGTGGTGAAATTTTAACTACCGGGCTAGTTGCCCTTGAATTACAAAGGGTAGGGTTAAAGGCTCGCTCCCTCCAAGGATGGCAAATACCTATTTTAACGGATAATGTTTTTGCCAACGCTCAGGTAGACTCTATAAATTCTGACTTTATCCATGATTTACTATCAGAAGGCATTATTCCAGTTATTACTGGTTTTCAGGGAGTTACCAGCAAAAAACAGCTTACGACTCTTGGTAAAGGAGGTTCTGATACTACAGCAGCCCTTGTGGCAGCAGCAATTGGAGCAGATAGGGCAGATATTTATACAGATGTAACAGGGGTATTTAGTGCTGATCCGAGGGTAGTTCATGATGCTATTAAAATTGATTATATAACATGCGAGCAAATGCTCACCTTAAGCAGTTATGGCGCAAAAGTTTTGCATCCAAGGGCAGCTCTTGCCGCTGCAAGGTACAAATTTGATATGAAAATTTTATCATCTTTTGATGATAATCCGGGAACATTAATAAGCTCAAAAAATTTTGATATGGAATCTAAAATGGAAAAAAGGTTAATTACTGCAATAACTTCAAATAAAAATATTATACAGATTGATATTACCTGCGCTCCAGATAGTTTTTCTGAAGTAATCAATAAATTTACTGAAGAAGGCTTAATTGTAGATAAAATAGAAATTTACGCTCATAACAAAATTAATTTGATAGCAAGCCTAGCTGACAAAAACAAATTTCAAGCTACTTTAGATAATTTAAAAAGCACCTCTAAAATATTAATTTACGATATTAAATCAAACATTTCTACAGTAACAGCCGTGGGATATGGTATAAAAAACTATAGTGGTATCTGTTTCGATATTATTACCTTATTAAGTAATCAACAGATAAAAGTAAAAGGCATTGATTTAACAGAAACCAGATTTACCGTTGTTTTAGAAGATCAGGACACGGAAAAAGCTATTAAATTGCTGCATAAACATTTTAGGCTTAACAATAAAAAAGATGGCTAAATGCAAAAGGCAGAACAACCTACAGTTAGGAAAACTTTTAGATTTATAGAGTTAATTTCTTACGTGAAAAACCCTTTATCTTTAATTCTTTTTGTTCTCTCTTGTTCTGCTTTTATTATCTTCTTACAACAGATATTTTACCACAACGACAAAGCACTTCTTTACGGACAGATAACTTTTTGGTTATGGATGACTATGTTTTTTTCTGTATTTACGGAATTTGCTTATAGCAGAAAAAATTTTAAGGTTATCTCAGAAAAAATTACTAACAATCATGCATTAATTAAAAAACTTAATTCACTTAATGATGTTGATGATTATCAAAAAGTGAAAAAAGATTCTATAAAATCAGGAAACTTAATTTTGTTACATAGTGGTGAAGAAGTACCTTTTGACGGTGAAGTCATAAAAGGTATGAGTTATGTTAATGAAACTGATATAACAGGTTCTTTAGAGCATAAATTAAAAAGCCCTACTAACGATAATATCCTAATAGCTGGCAGTATAGTAGAAGGAGGAGATTGGATTGTAATGAAAGTCAGTTTTGCTAGTAATAAGTCCTTTTTTACTAGAGTAGATAGGTTACTTCGAAACATAAATAGACGAGCTATGCCTTCTGAGGTAGCCCTGCAAAAATTAATGATGGGGTTATCAATATTATTTGCTAATGTGATTTTTGTCATGTGGGTAATAGCTAGCTATTCTGGTGTAGAAATACCGGTTATTTATTTGATTGCTTTAATGGTAGTGCTGCTTCCAACCACAATTTCTACTTTACAAAAGGTTGTTGTTTATAACGGTATGGTCAAACTTGCTGAGCGTAATATAATCGTTCAGGATCAAGTGGCTTTTGATAATGCGGTTGACCTCGATATTGTACTGCTTGACAAAACTGGTACTTTAACTGTCGGCCAACGAGAAATGGTTAACTTCAAATTAACTTCAAAAACTGATGAAAAAGATTATTTTAGGTATTTATATTTATCTTCCATAAATGATAATACTGAGGAAGGAAAGAGCATAACCGCTTTTTCCATAAAAAATTACAAAGATTTGGATAAAAAAATAAATCTTGAATTGTACGACTATTTGCCATTTCTAGCCTCAAATCCTATTAGTGGATGCAACTATAGTAATATGGAAATTAGAAAAGGTAGTTTACAGTCGATAGCAAACTACCTTGGAAAAACTATAGAATCCTTTCCTCAAGAAGTACAAAGTATAGTTAAGGAAGTAGCAAAAACACACGGAACTCCTTTAATTTTAACTGTTAATAAAAAGATAATAGGTATCATAAATTTGCACGATAGTTTTAGAAAAGGAGTTGTAAAACAGATACGTAGTATTGAGAGCTCAGGAATTGCCACAATAATGGTTACAGGAGATAACGCTATTACGGCTTCTTATATTGCAAAAAAACTGGGCATAAAAAATTTTTATGCTGATTGTACACCTGAAAAAAAACTTGAGGTAATTAGATCTCTTCAAGAAAAAGGATTTATTGTAGGTATGTGCGGGGATGGATTAAATGATGCATTAGCTTTGGCACAAGCTGATATAGGTTATACGTTTGAAGATAGGGGGTACGTGCACTCAATACTAGCAGGTAATATTGTTGCAAAATATCACAATTTACTAGGTATTATTGAATTAAAGAATGAATGTAAAAAAATCACAGTAAGAAAAGGAGCTATAACGGTCTACTCTATAGCTTCTGATTTAGCTAAATATTTTATCATTGTTCCAGCATTATTTACTACGGCTTTTCCTTCCCTGTCAAAATTAAATATTATGCAATTCCAATCGATAGATAGCATATTACTTGCTTCTGTTATTTTCAATGGGTTAATAATACCATCCCTTCTACCACTAATTTCCTATAATTTAAAAAATGTACAAAACAAAACGTATTTATGGCGGATAATTTTACTATGTGGTTTTGGAGGAATAGTTTCTCCGCTTTTATTTATTAAACTAATTGAGTTCATAATTTATAAAGCTGGTTTAATATAATGAAAAATATAGTTCTTAGCTTATGCCTATATATTTTCTGTTTTTTAGTTATCGGTCTTTACACTTTAATTATATATGTGATAGGCCAGACTTTTTGGCCGGAAAAAACAAAAGGGAGTTTAATTATAGATAAAAACAGTAATATTAGAGGATCTTATTTAGTAGCTCAATACCTTCAAGATACCAGATATTTCAAACCTAGACCGAATATAGAAGCTGATCCTGAGTGCGATATGGCACTATATAATACCGATTTTAAGAGAGCTTTAATTCACAATTACGATAAGCAGTTAAACCATTCTAATGTAATTATGATAACCCCGTCTGCAAGCCTCTATGATCCCTTTATTACTAAAGCAGAAGCTATTTTGCAGGCTCTGATGGTAGCCAAAACCCGGGGAGTGGATGTTAATAAAATTTATAAATTAATAGAACAAAATACACTTTATAAACAGAAAATATTTTTTGAAATAGAAATAGTTAACACCTCCATTCTTAACGCTGCATTAGATGATTATTCCAATTAATCAAGATAAAATTGCAGTTAAAAGATTATATCTTGATTATAAATCTAATTTTTACTATTATGGCCGAGTAATTAAATATTATTAAATTGGGAATGCTAAAAACCGAGAATAAAATGTCTATAGCACCTGAAAATCAATACCTTGCAGAGAGCTTTTTTCTTTCAGAAAAAGAAAGAAAAATCTATAACAAGTGGAGGGTAAGGATACTGCTTTCAGTTATTCTAGGCTATGCTACATTTTACCTATGCCGCCAAAATTTTTCCATGATTATGCCAGCTTTTATGGAAGAATTTGGTTACACAAAAACAGAACTAGGCTTGGTCTTAACTGTTGCTTCCATAATTTATGGAATTGGAAAATTTGTTAATGGGTATTTTAGTGATAAATCAAATTCCAGATATTTTATGCCTCTTGGGTTATTGTGTTCTGGATTAACTACATTTTTCTTAGGCTTTTCTGAAAGTTTAATGTTCCTTAGTATATTATGGATTATTAATAATTGGTTTCAATCGATGGGGTGGCCACCAGTAGCTAGAATGCTAACACACTGGTTTGCCCCAAAAGAACTGGGAATAAAATGGGCTTATGGTGCTACTTCTCACCAAGTAGGGGGAGCTATTACTTTAGTATTTACCGGTTATTTAGTTGCGGATTTCGGGTGGAGGTCAGCATTTTTTGTTCCAGCTATTATTGCCGTTATCGTTGCTTACATCTTATTTAACAGGCTAAGAGAATCACCAAAAGAACTTGGTTTTCCACCAGTGGAATTATACAAAGCTCAAGAAATTAATAAAGAGAACGAAGAAAAAGATAATTTAACTACTAGAGAAATCATTAGAAAGGTGTTTTTTAATATAAATATGTGGTACGTATGTTTGGCTAATATGTGCTTGTATATTGTAAGATTGGGAGTTATATTTTGGGCTCCTTTATTTTTAAAAGAATTTAAAAATATGGCAATTAATGAAGCTGGATGGCATGTTGCAGCTTATGAGCTTGCCGGGTTATTAGGCGGGGTTTCTGCAGGGTGGATTTCTGATAAAATATTTCATGGCCAACGAGGGCCAGTTGGAATGGTATTTATGCTTTCTCTTGCTTGTACACTTTGGATATTTTGGCAATTACCAACGGATTATGTAATTTTAAACGGATTAATGATGGTTTTGATGGGGTGTTTTGTTTATGGTCCCCAGATATTAGCGGGAGTTGCCTCAGCTGATTTTGCTTCTAAAAAAGCAATTGGAACAGCAAATGGATTAGTAGGAACAATGGGTTACGTGGGTTCAGGAATTTCCGGTGTTTGTGTAGGGATAATCTCTGATCATTGGGGATGGAGCGCAGTTTTTATGTTTTTTATAATTTCGGCTCTAATGGGAGGATTTTTCTTTTACTTGACATGGGAAAAGAAAAGATAAGAAATTAGCTAGTTCAAATAACCTTAAATTTACAGGGTATATAAATTTATTTTAGTGTCGCAATCTAATTTAACCAAAAAAGCTATACTCCATAGCTTTAAATATTTCTCCCATTTGTTCTTTTGCAATAAGCCTATGAAGTTGAGCGTCTAGAATAACGGCCTCTTTTGGTAAGGATTTGCTTTTTAGTAATTGTTGGCGAATAATTATCCCCCAATTTACTAAAAAATCTCGCTGAGAAAAAATAGAAACATTTTTGATCCCTTTTTGTAGAGCAGCATTTTTGAGAGCATTAAAATCCACATGAGCACTCAGATCAGATTCCCCTAGTGATTCAAAAATTGGATGATATTGATGGTGTTTTATCGCCTGAAGAGTTGAGCTATATTGATTCCTACTTCGCTCTGCTGATTCAATATTATAACCGTAGTCTATAACCAAGCAAACACCTCTGAATTTTGTAAGATGGATAGCTATGTTACGTGTTATTTCTAATGTTTCGGCTGATTCTTCTATTAATGCTCCATCCTGAGCGTTTTTGTGATCAATATTTAACTGTTGTGATAAAGCTTTATTTAATTCTATTTTATCAAATTTAAGCTTATTATCTATTGGATCACATATTATGACCGATTCATACCATGTTTTGCGAATTTTTATATACTGTTTAATAGGTAAGGCATCAAAAAATTCGTTGCTAATAATAATACAAGGGATTGGTGGAAGTTCGTTAATATTATTAATCCATGTTACCCTTGAACTAGTAAATGAAAGATTAGTTTTCTGCTGTTTAATAAAATTTTTATTTATTTCATAGAGAAAAATTTTAACTGCTTTTGTAAATTCCGGTACTAATTTGGCTACCCGCATTAAGTCACGCATTAATATTCCCAATCCCGGCCCAAACTCAACAAGCGCAAATTTTTTTGGACAACCTAATTGCTGCCATTTATTAATTGCCCAAAATCCAATAGTTTCACCAAAAAGCTGAGAAATTTCTGGCGCAGTAATAAAATCACCGTCTGCGCCTATTGAGGTTTTAGACCTATAATATGAGCTAGGGTTAATTGATGATACCTCCCTCATCATATTATCAATTTTGATATGGCCTAAATCTTCAATTATTGACCTTATTTTTGAGTCTATCGCCATTTTTTATAGTGTTTTTAGTGCTATGATTCCATAAATATGCACCTAGTAGAATCATGGGTATACATAATATTTGACCTAAGGTAAAATATTTAAAAATAAAACCAATTTTAACATCTGGCTCTCTAAAAAACTCGACAAGCACTCTAAAACTACCATAAAAAATTAAAAATATTCCAGACATTCTACCGGGATTTAGTAGAAATTTACTTTTATAAGTAAAATACAACATTATCCAGAATAAAAATAATCCTTCTAACAACGCCTCGTATAATTGGCTAGGATGTCTTGGAAAACCGTCGCTATGTGGAAAAATTACTGCCCAAAGAACATTAGTTTGCCGGCCATAGAGCTCTGCATTTATGAAATTTGCTATTCTACCTAAGAAAAGACCAATTGGTGCTACAATCGCTAAAACGTCAGAAAATGAAAGAAATCTAATTTGATTTTTTTTACAATATAAATATGCAGCTACGCCCACACCAAATATTCCACCATGAAAAGACATGCCTCCTTCATAGGTTTTTAAAATCTCAATTGGATTAGAGAGGTATTTCTCTGGATCATAGAATAAAACATGACCAAGCCTTCCACCAATAATAATAGCAATAATAGCCCAGCTAATGAAGTCTTCAGTGTGTTGTCTACTAATGCCAATTGGGTATAAAAGGATCAATTTATTGGCATAATACCACCCAAGCAATATACCAACGATATAAGAGAGCGAATACCATGAAACTGCTAAGGGGCCTACAGAAAATATTACAGGGTTGATATTGGGAAAATCAATCATATAAGAACATTACTTGATTCAAGCTGCTTCTTCAAATCCTAGTTTAATACTGAGTTCATTAAACACATCAACCAAAGCCAGGGTTAACTCCTCAATCATTTGATCTGTATGAGCAGGGGTAGGGGTTATTCTCAGGCGTTCTGTACCGCGTGGAACGGTTGGGAAGTTTATGTGCTGAACAAAAATGTTATGTTTCTCAATTAGTAATTGGGAAGCTAATCTAGTTTTGTCTGGATCGCCAATAACTATAGGGACAATATGACTTTTATTGCGATAAAAATTAATACCTGCTTCTGTGAAGGATTTTTTAACTTTAGCTACCACTTCTTGGTGCTTTGCTCTTTCTTCTTCTGAATTTTTTAGATGGATAATACTAGCTTTTGCTGCAGCAGTGACTACAGGAGGAAGGGAGGTAGTGAAAATAAAGCCGCTAGCAGTTGATCTAATGGCATCTATCATATTTTTATTTCCTGCTATATACCCACCAATAACTCCATAAGCTTTAGCAAAAGTTCCTTGTATAATATCTATTTTGCTTTCAAATCCAAGCATATTAGCAATACCTGCGCCTCCTTTACCATAAAGACCAACGCTATGAACTTCATCGATATAAGTCATTGCATTGTATTTCTTAGCCAGGGAACAGATATCTTGTATAGGAGATATTTGACCATCCATGGAGTAAGCAGATTCAAAAACAATAATCTTAGGTTTTTTGATATCAACTGTTTTAAGAAGTTCCTCTAAGTGATTTATATTTAGGTGTTTATATATATGCTTCTCGCATCTGGAATTCCTAATACCTGCTACCATAGAAGCATGGTTAAGTTCATCGGAGAAGAAAATCAAATCAGGCATAACCTTTGCAAGCGAAGTAAGAGTAGCATCATTAGAAACGTATCCAGAAGTAAATACTAGGGCAGAGTCTTTGCTATGAAGATTAGCAATTTCATTTTCCAATTCTTGAATAGAGTAATTATTACCACCAATGTTTCTAGTACCTCCAGAACCTACTCCATTATCCAGGAGGGCTTGAGCGGCGGCTTGTAAAACAGTAGGGTGCTGACTCATCCCAAGATAATCATTTATACACCACATTATGACGTTTTTTCTTCTATCCTTTCCCCAGATAGCTTTTGGAAACTCTCCGGCTTTTCGTTGTAAGCCTATGAAATTTCTATATCTGCCTTCTGATTTTATTTGATTAATCTGTTTCTCAAAAGCGGCTTGATAATTATACATTTACATCCCTGTATTATAAACCTAGTCCAATATACATATAATCAACTATTTTAGAAATATTTAATTGTTTAATTTACTATTATTTTATGAATTACCATTGGTATTGTGCTTCATAAGGTAATTGAACTCTGCCCCTAGGATAAAAATCATATTAACTATATAAAAGAAAATTAGGGTAACTATAATACTTCCTAAAGAACCGTAAATTATATTCAATTGGTTATAATAAACCAGGTATGTAGATAATAAATATCCACTTAATATCCAAAGCAATACACTTAAAAATGCTCCGGGTATAACCTCTGAAAATTTAAGTTTTACATTTGGGATGAGATAATATAGGGAACATACGGTTATAAACAGAGATAAAAATATCAAAAGATATCTAGAAAAATTCAGTATTGTTTTATAATCTTCTATCATTCTCATAAAACTCGGAAGTTTTTGCAGGCCAATAGGAATTATAATAAGCAATAACATAGTAAGGGATATCATAGTACTTATAAACAAGAATTGGGCAATACTTAACATTCTTCTTAAGAAATAATTAGGGGGTGATTTGATTTGATAGACGCGGTTTAGTATGGTTCTAAGGCATTCTACAAAGGATGAAGATGTCCATATACTTCCTACAATCGCAAGAGTTAAAAGACCTTGGGGAGGAGTAGTCATAAGCTCTTTAATTCTATTTCTAATTGAGTCAATTGATTGAGCTGGCATATTCTCAAGAGCAAGCTGAATAAATTTCTCTCCTAGTTCTGATGCTCCAAAAAAACCTGTAAAAGCGAGAATAAAGACAAAAAATGGGAAAATTGAAAGCAATACCATAAATGACATATAACCTGAATGTTCGATCCCGTCATGATCAATCATTTTAACTATGGCTTGGTATAAATTAACGATAACTCTTTTCATTATATAATATTCGTTCTTTATGGTTATAAATATAAAATGGTGTTTTAGGTATATATGGTTTATTTAGGTTTTTCAATGGCTTATTAAAGACACTTACTTGCAGATAAAAAGAAAAAATAAATAAAATTTCTATAGAAATTTATTCTATAATATTTATTAACTAAACTTAATAAAATATATATAGAAATAATATATAAAAACATAAAATTTGTTATAAATTTCTTTTGTAAAAAGATACTTTCCTTTTAAAAGAATGTTTGATAAAAAAGGATATCTTGTTAAAATTAATATATATTAATTCTTAAAAAATATTAAATAAATTCTTGCAATTAGATAAAGTCTATGGTAATTCTACTATTGTTTAAATGTTGTATATAGTTCAAATCTTATTAACTAATACAATATAATACTTGACTAAAAGAGGTAAAAATGGCTCGTAAAAATGATTATATAGAAGAAATTGACAAATTTATAGGTAATAAAATCTATTCTTTAAGATTAGCAAAAGGATTGTCCCGTCAGCAATTATCACAAGTTATTGGTGTAACTCACCAACAGCTACAAAAATACGAGAAAGGGAATAACAGGATTTCTGTAGGAAGATTAGTCCTGATATCAAAGGCTTTAGATAAAAATATATCATATTTTTATGAAGGTCTGGAAACGGGCAACAAAGAAGCAACTGTGACACAGCATCAACGCATGTGTATTGAAGTTTCACGTAATTTTATGAAAATTGAAAATACGGAGCATCAAAATGCAGTTAATACCCTTATAAAATCTTTAATAAAAGATAAAGCTGCTTAGTTTAAAAGCAAATGACCCTCGAAACTTTATAGGGGGTCACTAAAAAGAAAACAAAAAAGCAAGAATTACTTGTACCTAATCCACGTTTCTAGACACTCAAGTTTAAAACAATTAACTTCCTTTAAACCACTTTGGTATTCGAGAATAAAAAATAAATTATAAAGAATGGTGGGCGGTAGAAGACTCGAACTTCCGACCTTTACGATGTCAACGTAATGCTCTAACCAACTGAGCTAACCGCCCAAAATTTTTTTAAATCCGGTATGTGTACATCTATTTACCCCGATTTTTTTTGAATTTCAAGATTTTAATTTGAATTTTTACCTAAAATGAAATAAAAGCTATTTAAAAAATAGAAATTCACTATTAAAGATAATTATCAAAAATAAATGAAAAATTTAAAAGAAAAAGCGTATAATGAAAATAATAGTTTTGTTATAGCGTTAGATGGCCCATCGGCATCCGGGAAAGGGGCAATAGGGAGAATGCTTGCCTCTGAATTTAACTTGAAGTATGTGCAATCCGGTATTGTTTATAGGAGTCTGGCTTATTTGTGCATAATGAACAATATCGATGTGGCAGATGTTAAAAAAATAATTGAATTTTCAAAAACTGACCCTCTGGTTGAACTTGCAAAAGAAATGGATTTAAATCAGGAAAGTATAGGGAATTATGCTTCCAAGATTTCTACTATTCCAGAAGTTCGTACTAATATAAATAAATACCTAATTTTAATGATTAAAACATATCCAAGAATTATAATGGAAGGGCGGGATATAGGCACTGTAATAGCCAAAGATGCGGTTTTAAAAATTTTTATTACTGCAGATGTTAATAAAAGAGCAGAAAGAAGATATAAGCAGTTGCAGGAAGAAGGAAAAAAATGTAAACTGGAGGATATTTTGCAATTACTTAAAGAGCGAGATTTGCGTGACAGTATGCGTATAGCGGATCCTCTCATGGTTGCTTCAGATGCTTTTGTTATTGACACTAGCAATATGGATCAACAGGAAGTAATAGCTGAAATTAAAAACTACATAGAATTGAGCTAATCCTAAAGTTTTAGTACCAAGGGGATATAGCTTATTTATTAACCTTAAAATTTGCACTAAATTTTGGTACGGTTTAGCTGCCTAAAAAGTATAGTATTTATGTTATTAAAAAAGAAAAGATTTATTCCTCAATTAAGCGACATTACCCCAAGTAGTGAAGATTTTGCCCATTTACTGGAAAGCGTTAATACTAGCCATGTAAAAGAAGGTATGGTGGTAAAAGGTCAGGTAGTAGAAACTAACGCTGATGTTATAGTTGTCGATGTTGGTCTTAAAAATGAAGGAAGAATAGCAGTAGCAGAATTTCAAACAGGGATGAATCAGACATTACCAAAAGTTGGTGATATAGTTGATGTGTTCGTTGAAAAAGTTGAAGGTAGACGAGGTACTGTTTTAAGCCGTGAAAAGGCTATCAGGGAAGAATCTTGGGTCACACTAGAAGATTTGTTCGAAAAGCAACAAAATGTTATGGGGGTTATCTTCGGAAGAGTTAAAGGAGGGTTTACAGTTGACTTAAAAGGAGTAGTAGCTTTCTTGCCTGGAAGTCAAGTGGATGTAAGACCTATTAAAGATCCCACTTCAATTATGCACATTGAACAGCCGTTCCAAATTTTAAAGATGGATAAAAAGCTCGGTAATATCGTTGTTTCAAGAAGAGCTATACTTGAAGAGTCAAGGTCAGAAGCTAGAGACGAAATGTTATCGCAGATCAAAGAGGGGATGGTCTTAACAGGCGTAGTCAAAAATATTACCGATTATGGAGCTTTCGTTGATCTTGGTAGTGTAGACGGGTTATTACACGTTACTGATATCTCCTGGGGTAGGATTAATCACCCTTCCGAAGTTCTAAGATTTGGTCAAGAAATTAAGGTTGTAGTTATTAAATATAACGAAGATACGAAAAGAATATCTCTTGGCATGAAACAGCTAGATACTAACCCTTGGCAGAATATTAAGGAAGAATTTCCTATTAATAAGGGAATGAAAGGGAAAGTTACAAATATTGCTGATTACGGTGCTTTTATTGAATTAAAAGACGGTATCGAAGGCTTAGTGCATTCTTCAGAAATTTCTTGGGGTAAAACAAATCAAAATCCTAAAAAATTACTAACTATCGGGCAAGAAGTTGAGTTTATTATTTTAGACGTAGATACTGACAAACATAGAATTTCTTTAAGTATAAAAAGATGCCAAGATAATCCTTTAGTAAAGTTCGCTGAAAAACATCCTGTAGGTAGCGTTATTAAAGCTCCTATCAGAAATATTACGGATTTTGGTATGTTCGTAGCTATTGACGTCAATACGGATGGAATGATCCATGAGTCTGATATTAGTTGGGACGAAAACGGATCAGAAGCTTTAAAAAGATTCAAAAAAGGGGATGAAATTGAATGTAAAGTGCTCAGTATTGATATTGATAAAGATAGAGTAGCACTTGGTATTAAACAACTGTCTGAAGATCCAAACGAAGGTAGTGATGCAGGAGAATTTAAGAAAAATATGGTTATAACCTGCGTCGTAACTGAAGTAAAAGAGGATGGAATCGAAGTTAATATTGATGGCAAAGCTGCCGGTATTATTAAAAAAGCTGACTTATCAGCTGAAAAATACGACCAAAAACCGGAAAGATTTGCAAAAGGAGATAGGCTAGATGCAAAAATAATATCTATTGATAAATCCGCTAAAAAAATAGGCCTTTCTATTAAAGCTTTGGAAATTGAGGAACGTCAAAAAGCTATAAAAGAATACGGTTCAACAGATAGCGGTGCAAGCCTTGGCGATATTTTAGGTGCTGCTCTTGACGGAGTTAAAACTAGCAAATAAATTTACTTAAAATAACAAAAAAAAGCGGAATCTTACAGGTTTCGCTTTTTTTTGTTCAATCTAATATCTACGGTCGTAGGGGTTATCATTAGTTTTAGGGTTATCATTAGTTTTATTCGTTAATTATAGCTATTTGTTAATTTACAGATTAATACCCCTTTTTATTTTCCATAATATAGATTATGTATTTAAAATTAGAGATTAGCTTTTCAGCTAGCAAAGTAAAAAGCACATCAGTTTCCTCTATAAGGTACATAAGATATGGGTATTTCTAATATTAGTTAGTCACCAAACTGCTCTCTTTTGAGAGGAGGGAATATATAGGATGGATATATTTTAGTACAAGCATCAGCGAGAAAGAATGTCTAGTACGTCTAGGAAACTAATGACACGTCACCAAATACCAGTGTAGCTATATCGACTTTTTTTTGGAATAATAATATTTATGCATGACTACTAGGACAAGCCAATTGGCAGCCATTGCTGGAACTATGTTATCTATAACGGTAAATAAAGCTAATCGAAAAATACTAGTTTCTTTAAAAGATAATATAATAGCCAAGATACCTATAATTATACTTACTAAACGGGCAGTTAGTAATTCATTATTAATTTTAACATTTAAAGATTTTAAAAAATCATGGACAAATATAACCGCACTGGAATTTAAATAACTATCAGCAGTGGACATTATTCTACTTAAGTCAAATTCTGGATGATTTATAATGGTAAAAAAGACTAAATCATGACTATAAAAAACGTTGGAAGAAAGGTAATATATAACCAAAGGAATGGTAGTTCCAAATGTAAAGATTTGCATCATATAAAGCCCATTAGTGTAATTTTCTATTATATTCTCAATAAAAAAACCTCCCCCTATCCATGTAGCAACAATAGTAGCTACTATCGCTCCTGTACTAAAATTTCTATCTCCTATGGCATATTGGGTTATTGAGGTGATATTTTTACTTGATTTTAAACCAAGGATTATATTAAGAATTAAAAAGGCAAAAAATATTATATGATCTACAGTCCACACCATAAAATAGAAAAGAAATTATGTTATTTTATTGCTCTACCTATAGTAGTGATTTTTGTAGATTCTGCAACCTATATTTGTTATAAGGTTGCAATTTTCGGGAATGACCTATCTAGCTATAAAGCCAAGGTTTCATCAAGCCAATCAAAAATCCTTTGGTTATATAATGAGCGCGCAAGCATTTCGCAATGACCACCACTACCCTCCTCTTCAGAAAAATGAACTAGTTTTTTATTACTAACATTAAGGGCTTTATAAAGCGCAAGTGCTCCGCTTGCTATAGGATCTCCTTCTGGCAAAGTGATTAAGGTAGGACAGCGAATATTTTGTGCTATATGAGAAAGTTTAAAATTTGACATCGATTTAAAGAAATCTTCTAAACAATTTACATTAAGTGCCCAGAATCCTCTTCGTACTATCCGCCAATGAAGCATTTCATCTATATTTAGTAGACTAGAAATTTTATTAATCATTGCCGTATTTAAGGAATCCGCAGCATCCCATTGTCCTGGATCTGCTATTAAAGCAGCTATTCTGTGTTCATACGCAGCTGCTCGGGGAGCAAGAAGTCCTCCAAAACTCCATCCAGCAAGAATTATTTTTTTCTGATCTATTTCTTCTCTAGTTAAGGCATAATCTATAACAGGTGTTACTACATTTTCCCAATCAGGCCTCAAATAGCTATTACCTCGAATAAGATTACGACCTTGGCCAGGACCATCGAATAACAAGCAATTGTACCCTCTTTTTAAAGCTGCGTCCGCATGTGCAAAATACATTTCTTGTATATTCGAATCATAACCATTCGTGTAAACAATTGTAGGACGAGCATTGTCCGAATCATCAACCTTAAGAAAATACGCAGGAAGAGTTGCTGATTCAAAAGGAATTTCGATTATTTCTATGGGGTTTTTAAAAAGCGACGCTGCTTTTTGGAACACTTCAACTTCTTTATTAAAAGCACTAATCAATCTACTATCAACAGGATACCCAAATAATGGGAAATAAGCTGTATGATAATAATTTGAAGCCCGAAGATACGCCTCGTGCGCACTAATTCTATGGCCATTTTTGAGGCTTTCATCTCCTATCTTCTCAACCCTGCTTGCGGTAGCTATCCATTCCTGATGCCACTCATCAACATTACCATCGGCTATTTTTTTTATTGTAACTAAACATTCTCCAAAATCCGCTCCTCCGGTTGCTATATAGCACATAGCCCTTTGGGTGAAAGCTTGATAAAGTGCATTGTTACTGAGTTTTAACTCTAGCATAAATTTACTCGGTAACCTTAAACCACATACAATACAACGCCGGTAAGAATACCAAGGTAAGTACTGTTGCTACTGCAAGCCCTCCCATGATTGCATAGGCCATTGGACCCCAAAATACTGTAGGAGCAATTGGAATCATTCCAAGAATTGCTGCCGCAGCAGTTAAAATTACTGGACGAAAACGGTGAGTTGTAGCAGTTACCACAGCATCCCACCGCGACAGGCCGTGAGCAATTTCAGTTTCTATTTGATCTATGACGATCACAGAATTACGGGCAATCATACCAACAAGAGCGATTATTCCTAAAATAGCCACAAACCCTAGAGGTTTATCAGCTATTAATAATATGGCAACTATCCCTATTAAGCCCAGAGGTACTACACTTAATACTAAAATAACACGTTGAATACTTTGTAATTGAATCATTAAAATGGTTATAACAATTGCTAGCATTAAAGGAACTACAGCGGCAACTGAAGCCTGTGATTTAGCACTTTCTTCGGTTGTACCCCCTGTTTTAATTTTGTATCCAGCCGGTAACTTGCTGTTGAGTTCTAAAATTTTGGGGCGGAGTTTTTCTACTACTGTTGCAGGTAAAGTATCCCCAGAAGTATCAGCTTGCACAGTAATAGTAGGTATGCGGTCTCTTCTCCAAATCAAAGGATATTCTTGTTCATATTCTATGGTAGCGACTTGCATTAACGGTACTTTCTTACCGCTAGGAGTAGAAATCTGTAATGTACTTAAACTATCTAAGGAAGCTCTTTGCTCTGCTTCTGCACGAATCAATACGTCTATTAAGTAAATACTATCGCGTATTTGGGTAATTTTCATTCCAGAGACCACTGCATTTAATGACGCTGCTAAATCTTCCGAGCTTAAACCAAGAAGCCTTGCTTCATCCTGATTGACTTTGATTTTTAGTACACGAGACGGCTCAATCCAGTCAAAATTAATATCCTGAACTTGTGACTCTGTTCCCAGTATTTCGGCAACTTGATAAGCTATTTTTCTTACTTGTTCTAGATCATTACCGCTTACCCTATATTGCAAAGGCCATCCTACCGGAGGTCCCATTTCAAGCGGCATGATTCTACTATTTATATTTGAAAAATTTTCTTTAAATTCTTTTTGCAAGTAACTGCGTACCCGTTCTCGTGCTTCAATATCTTTTGTAACAATTACAGTTTGAGAATAAGAAGGATTTGGTTGTGCTCCATCGAGTGGCAAATAAAAACGGAGTGCGCCCCGCCCTACGTAAGAACTCCACCGCACAATATCGGAGTTATTTTCTAATAATTTTTCTAGATTTGCCACGGCATTAGAAGTAGCAAAAATAGAAGAGTTTTGCGGGAGTTGCATGTTTACTAGCAATTCTGGCCGATCAGAAGACGGGAAGAACTGATGAGAAACAAATTTCATACCTATAATTGATGAAATGAATAATGCGATTGTTAGGGAAATAGTTTTTCTAGGAGAGCGCATAGCAGCTAACAAAACAACACGAAAGGGCTTTAGTAATCTACTTTCTTTTTGTTGATGATGCTCTAGTTTATCAGGAAGAATTATTAAGCCGATTAAGGGTGTAAATACTACTGCTACAAACCATGAGGCAATCAGGGCAATAGCAATTACTGCAAATAAAGAAAATACATATTCCCCAGCCGAGCTTTTAGCAAAACCGACTGGAATAAAAGCTACTACAGTAACCAAAGTGCCTGTAAGCATAGGAAAAGCAGTAGAGGTATAGGCAAAGGTGGCAGCGCGTACCTTATCTAACCCTTCTTCAAGTTTTGTTACCATCATTTCAACAGTAATCATTGCATCGTCTACTAATAACCCAAGCGCAATTATTAACGCTCCTAGAGAAATTCTTTGAAGATCAATATGGCAAAACTCCATTACTATAAAAACTATAGTTAGTACTAATGGAATGGAACAAGCCACTACTGCGCCTGCACGTAAGCCAAGGCTTAAAAAACTTACGAAAAGAACAATTATGAATGCTTCTTCTAATGATTTTGTAAATTCCGCAATATTTTCTTCTACTACCATAGGCTGATTAGCAACCAAATGATATTCTATACCGATTGGTAAATCAGCACTAATTTTTTCCATTGCTGTCTTTACATTTTTTCCTAACGCTAGAATATCCCCGCCCGGGGTCATAGAAACGGCAAGACCTATAGCTTGTTTTCCATTAAATTTAAAGAAAGATTGAGGAGGGTCAATATAATCTCTTTTAATAGTAGCAATATCACTGAGCGGAAATAATTTACCGTTTATATTAATATTTATATTGCGTAAATCATCCTCTGATTGGAAACTTCCTGATACTCTTATTAATACGGTTTCATTTTCGGTCCGTACTGTACCAGCCGGTCTTACGGCATTTGTTGACTGTAACATCTTAATAAATTCTTGTGGTCTAATGCCAAGTCCGGCAAGCCTTCTGATGGAAAATTCGATGTAAATTTTTTCTTCTTGATTCCCTATAATATCTATTTTGGATATGTCAGGTATTTGCAATAGCTTAGACCTTACCTCCTCAATATAATCCATTAGTTCCCGCTCAGAAAAACCGTCTCGGGTAAAAGCATAAATAATCCCATAAGTATCACCAAATTCGTCATTAAAAAACGGTCCGACCACTCCTTGGGGTAAAGTAAGTGAGATATCACCGATTTTTTTTCGAACCTGATACCAACTTTTTGGTACTTCCGAAGGAGGAGTAGAACCTTTTAAATTAATAAAAATAGTAGAAGAACCTGGAGTAGTAAAGCTACGGATATAATCGATGTTAGGTGTTTCCTGTAATTTTTTTTCTATCCGCTCGGTAACTTGATTCATGGTTTCATCAATAGTTGCACCGGGCCATTTTGTTTGAACCAGCATGGTTTTTATTGCAAAAACAGGATCTTCATTCCGGCCAAGACGAGTATACGATAAGCTACCAACTATTATTAAAATACCCATTAGATACCACACGAGCTCACGATGGTTAATTGCCCATAGTGAGAGATTAAAGCGCTCTTTCATTACTTAAATCCTCTATTTCTCTAATATTTTAACCTGTTGTCCAGGATATAATGAATGCACCCCTGCAGTTACCACAAGTTCACCATTTTCTAGACCTTCAGCAATAATTACTGAATCTTGATTATAACCAATTATCTTGACGTCTCTTAAACTTACGGTATTATCACCAGGATTTACAACCCATACAGCCGGGCTTGAATTAGATTTGTTTAGTGACATTACCGGCAATTCAATAGCTGACCCCTTATTTAAAGTAACACTACCGGTAACGGTTGAACCAAGTTTTAATGCTTCAGGCGGGTTTTTTAAACCTACCTTTACAGTAAATGTACGGCTTACCGAATCTGCTTGGGGAGATACTTCTCGAACGATGCCAGTTGTTTTTATACTTGGATCGTGGCTTAAAGATACCTCCACTGTTAGTTGATCATTAGAAGGTTTGCTTTGAAACAATTGTTCTGGCACATTAAATACTGCATCCTTTCCTTCATTAGTCGCTATGCGCATAACAGCTTGACCAGCTCTTACTATTTCTCCTGCTTCTGCTTTAACTGCGGTAACTATACCGGCAGTATCTACCTTTAAATTAGTATATTCAACACGATTCTGAGCCTGACTTAAATTAGCCTCAGCACCTTCTACTTTTGCTTGGGCAGATTGTAATTGAGAAAGAGCATCTTCATATTTTGCATTGGTCACCACTCCTTTGCTGAGCAAGATTTTTTGCCTGCCTTCATTGCTGGTGGCCTGGTCTAAAGCTGCCTGCGCTGCATTAAGATTTGATTTGGCTGCAATAAGGTTATCTTTTACATCTTGTGGATCAAGACGAGCAACGATTTGGCCAGTAGTTACAAGATCTCCTACTGAAACCAGACGTTCTATTAATTTACCATCTATCCTAAAACTTAAGTCAATTTCATTTTTTGCAAGAATCTCTCCAGTTAAAGATAAGGACTGGCCGGCAATTTTATGAGCAACTTTAACCACTTGCACAGGACGTATTAGCTTTTCTTGTTCTTTTTTAGAAGTACCCCCTACAGATTTAATTACAATAACTACAATTACAAAAATAAGGACAATACCTAAGGTATACTTATTGATTAGGCGAAAGCCAGGTTGAATTATTGGCATCTAAGTAATAAATTTTTAATGATATAATAAACAAAGATAACACTGCGCAGTTGAATTTCATTTTATTTTTTTCATTAATTGTGATAATCAGCGATCATGTAAGAGGAAGCTGTAGCAGAATTATTACATTTAATGTATTAGCTAGAAGAATTTATGATCAAGTCTTTTATGTGCAGTTGTAGCATTTGTTTATTTTGCCAATTATTTTCTTTTAGGGTGCCAATTACTGATAAATTATAAGGTTTTCTTGATAAAATTACCTCTGCCAGCACCGTGTTAACAGAATTAAAAGCAATAGCACTTATTGATGTTAAAGAGGAAGAATCTCTGGTTGGAGCGAGCAAAACTTTAATGTGATTACCTCCTACAATATCAGCCTTTAGCACAAACAGATTGCTAAATTTAAAAACAGGTGAGGGGTTACCATTACCAAAGGGCTCTAACTTATTGATTTCCTCAATTAAACTGTTATTTATAGAGTTAGCAGTTAATTCTAAATCATAAAATTCTTCGAGGTGAGAAGTAGAATTTTTTAATATAGTTTTAAACCTGTCTTCTAAAAATTCCTGTAATATAGATAATTTATTTTCCTCAATACTAAAACCGGCAGCCATAGCATGTCCACCGCCCGCTATTAGCATCCCTTTCAGTTTTGCTTCCATTAAAGCTGAACCAAAATCGCATCCCTTAACAGACCTACATGAAGCCTTTCCTATTGAATCATTAACTGCCACCACGGCTACTGGCCTATTATATGTTTCTTTTAATCTACCGGCTACAATACCTATAACTCCCGGATGCCAACCATGGCCACTTACAAAAATCACTGTATTATTAGCCTGTAATTTTGCCAATTTATGAGCTTCTTCTAAAATCGTTAATTCTATTATTTTCCGGTTATTATTATGTGTAGTTAGCTCTTCTGATATCTCCCTAGCCTTCTGAGGACTATTCGTGGAAAGAAGAGTTGCTCCTAAAGAAGAAGTACCTACCCTACCCCCTGCATTAATCCTTGGACCTAGTACAAACCCAAGGTGGTAACAATTAATAGCTTCATCTAATGCTGCGGTATCACATAAAGCAGCATATCCTATATTTACTCTACTTCTTGCTATCTTTAAACCTTGTTTAACAAAAGCTCTATTTAATCCGGTCAGTGTCATAACGTCGCAAACCGTACCGAGGGCAACAATATCTAGCTGTTTGATTAAATCCGGATGTTTAATAGAATTATTTTCAAAAAATCCTTCCTTCCTAAGCGCCGAGCAAAATGCCACTGCAAATAAAAATGAAACCCCTACAGCTGCGAGGTTCTTATAATTACTTACCTCATCAATTCGGTTAGGGTTGATTACTGCTACCGCTTTAGGTAATTTATCTAAACTAATATGATGATCAATGACTATAACATCAAGACCTAACTCAGAAGCATAAAGCAAAGCTTCAAAAGCTACTGAACCACAATCAACGGTAATAAGTACCCTATTACCGTTATCTTTGAGCTTTTGCATCGCAGCCGAAGTGGGGCCATACCCTTCTTCTATCCTATCGGGTACATAAATTTCTACTTCTACCCCCAGTTCCCGAAAAACGTTTTTCAGCAAGGCGGAAGAAGTAGCCCCATCAACATCATAATCTGCAAATATACAAATTTTTTCGTTCTTCTTTATTGCTTGTATCACCCTTTCTACGCCCTTTTGCATATCGAGCAAATGAAAAGGATTCGGCAATAGTTTTTTTATTTTAGGGTCAAGAAAATCAAAAGCTTCTTCTGCTGAAGATACTCTGCTTGAGACTAGTTTTGCAAGAAAATCTCCGATTTGAAGCTCTCTGGAAATTCTGGTAACTAGATCTTCCTGAATCTTTACTGGTTGCCAGAATTTTCCCAAAACGGATTTTTGCATAAATTTAACAAATAGGTTATTCTGTAATTAGCAAGGTTAAATTTTGATGCGATATTTCAGCGGTAATAACTGCCATTATCCTACCAAGGATTATTATTACTGTCGAGAGAAATAAGTTATTGGTATAAAGAAAAACAAATTAACAACTAGCTAAGTACGGAACAAAATCTATTCCATCTATATTTAATTTAGCAAGAGCATTAGGCCATTTAGTAGTAGGATCATTACCAAAAATGAGATCATAATCCGGTTCTGATATTAGCCATAGGTTATTTTGAATTTCAAATTCTAGTTGGCCTACTCCCCAACCGGTATAACCAATTGCAAACATGCTATGTTTAGGACCACTGCCGCTTGTTATGTCTTTCAGGATTTCAATATTTGAACTAACAGCTAATTCTGAATTTTCTAATTTAAATAAAAGGTTTTTGTTATATTCTGCAGAGTGCAAAAAGAAACCTCTTTCAAGTTCGAGCGGCCCGCCAATATGAATCTTTAAATTTAATAGGTTCAGGTCGAGTTTAAATTCAGCTTTTTTAAATAAATTATTTACCGGAGGATTTTTAACTAGACGATTTACAAGAAAACCAACAGCTCCTTGATCCCCATGGTGTACCACATAAACAATGGATTGGTGAAATATATTATCCTCCATAGTATATGGACTTGCTATGAGAATTTTGCCAGTTAAATTAGAAAAATCTTGGCTGATCATATAAATATTTGCAGATTATTACTTAATAAACATATAGTAATTATCCTAAGATATTTCAATAGTAATTTTAATGATTTGTAAACGATTAATATTAATATTAGCATGCTTTTTCTGCCAGATAAGCTGGGGGGCAGAGCAAGATAAGGAAACGAATTTTATCATAAATAAGGATTCCAACAAACTAACATTAGAGCTTGAAATACCTAAAAAACATATTATTTACTCAATTCACCCCGAGCCTACAGGATTGCCTACTAAAGTTGAACTCAAACGATCCTCTAATTTAAATAATTATAAGCTAATTTGGCCAGATCCTTTACTAGTAACCTCACCAACAGGAGAAAAAACATATTTTTATGAAAATCATCTTAAAGTACCGCTGTTAGTTGAAGCCCGTAATCCTACAAAAGATATAGAGCTAGAATTTGAGATAGAATATGTATTATGCAGTAAGCAATGCGAGCTTAAGCAAGAACACCTTTCTGTTGTAATCATCCCAGAAGATTTAAAGAATAATTTGCAACTTGCAAGCGTTTTTGACGCTTTCTGGATTATGTTAATTGCAGTTCTTGGCGGTTTCATTTTAAATTTTATGCCTTGTGTGTTACCGGTATTATCTTTAAAAGTTATAAATTTCATAAGGCATCCCAATTTAAATAGGAAAAAAGCTTCATTATTTACCATACTCGGTGTATTAAGCAGTTTTTGGGGATTAGCTTTTATAGCAATCATTTTTAAAAGCACGGGTAAGTATTTTGGGCTAGGGCTAAACTTTCAAGAGCCTACTTTTGTCATTGCTTTAACTATAATTATAACCTTTTTCATTAGTGTCTCATTAGATCGGGTAGTATTTAAATTTCCTGAACCTGTCAATAACTTTTTGTTAAGCATTAAACTTCAAGGCCAATATATTGAACATTATTTTAGTGGGGTAATTGCAACTATTTTATCTACACCTTGTACCGCCCCTTTTCTTGGCACTGCTTTGTTTTTTAGTTTTCAGCAAAGTAATTTATTTATATTTTTTACATTTACTTTTATAGGTTTAGGTTTTTCTATGCCATATATATTGATGCTTATCTTCCCTAAAGCTCTAAAATTTCTTCCCACATCCGGTAAATGGATGAATAATTTAAAATTAATATTAGCTACCTCGTTAATAGGAACAATAATTTGGTTGCTCTATATCCTCGAGGCACAAATAAATTTAAGGGCAGTAGTAATTTTATTTCTTTTGCTACTGTTAATTAAGTTTACCTTGGAAAATAACATATATTTTTTGAAATATCCTCTAATAAAGTTAATTATCCTCTTTATATTAGTGATTTTTAGTTTTTTATTGCCTAAATATAGTTATCTTGAGGATAAAAACTATCAAGAAAAAGTGAATAGTTTATGGCAAAAATTTGAACCTGAAAAAATTGATTCTTTAGTTAAAAGTGGAAAAATAGTTTTTGTTGATATTACGGCTGATTGGTGTATCACCTGTAAATACAATAAATATCTCGTGTTTTCTAGGGACAAAACCATTAAAACACTTTCTGATACTCAAATAATAGCAATGCGTGGGGATTTTACTAATTATGATCTTCAAATACATGATTTTTTATCAAAAAGAAAAATACCTGGTATACCTTATAATGTAATATTTAGCCAAAAATTCCCGGGTGGCCTGGAGCTTCCGGTTCTTCTTTCCATTAAGGAAATTGAAGATGGCGTAAAACAAGCTAGGTAAATTTTTCTAAGCTAAATTGCCTCAAATAAAAAAAATCTATCTTTTAAAAAATTTTTCTTTATACTTCGGGCAAACAGGTTTTTGAAATATATTTAGTCCAGACTTATGAGTAAAATGACCTTTCAAAATCAACAGATTCTTGACGAAAAAAGAAGTCAAGCTCGTTTTGGCGGTGGAGCTGAGCGTATTCTGCAACAACATCAAAAAGGCAAATTAACGGCAAGAGAACGGATAGAAGTATTATTAGATCCTGATAGTTTTCAAGAAACAGGAATGTTTGTTGAACACCGTTGCGATAATTTTGGGATGAAAGATAAAAAATTTGCTGGTGATGGGGTTGTTACTGGCCATGGTACTATCAACGGACGCCTAATATTTGTATATAGCCAGGATTTTACTGTTTTTGGTGGTTCACTTGGTGAATACCATGCTAAAAAAATATGTAATTTAATTGATGCAGCATTAGAAGTCGGCGCTCCGGTCATCGGTATTAATGATTCTGGTGGAGCTAGAATACAGGAAGGTGTTGATTCACTTGGAGGATATGGTGAGTTATTTCATCGAAATACTCTTGCTTCCGGTGTTATTCCACAAATTACCCTTGTAATGGGACCGTGTGCAGGCGGGGCTGTTTATTCCCCTGCCCTAACTGATTTTGTGTTTATGGTAAGGGGATCTTCTTACATGTTTGTAACAGGTCCTGATGTTATAAAAACTGTAACAGGAGAAGAAGTAACGCAGGAAAAATTGGGTGGAGCTAGAATGCACACAACCCAATCCGGCGTTGCCGATCTGGGGTTTAAAAACGATGTTGAACTTCTTTTGGAAACAAGGAGATTTATAAATTTCCTACCGCTGTCAAATCGGTCTGCTCTTCCCTTAAGACCTACTAGTGACCCAGCAGACAGGGTAGATATGTCGCTCAATACATTAGTGCCTGATAATGCTAACAAGTCTTATGACATGAAAGAGCTTATCCAAAGAATAGTGGATGAAGGCGATTTTTTTGAATTACAACCCGATTATGCTAAAAATATTATAATTGGTTTTGGGTATATGGAAGGTAGCCCTGTAGGATTTGTCGCAAACCAGCCTCTTCATCTGGCGGGGTGTTTAGATATAAATGCCTCTAGAAAAGCTGCTCGTTTTGTTAGGTTCTGTGATGCTTTTAGCATACCGATAGTAACATTAGTAGATGTTCCTGGTTTCCTTCCAGGAGTCGAGCAAGAAACAAGTGGTATAATCAAACACGGAGCAAAACTGCTTTATGCTTACGCAGAGGCTACTGTCCCTAAAATTACCGTTATTACTCGAAAAGCTTATGGCGGGGCCTATATTGTTATGAATTCAAAACACCTACGTGGTGATAATAATTATGCCTGGATTAACTCAGAAATTGCAGTTATGGGAGCTGAAGGCGCAGCAGAGGTTATTTTTAGGCAAGAATGCAAAGATCCTGACAGAAAAAAGGAAATAATAGCAAATTATAAAGAAACTATTACATCTCCTTTTGTCGCTGCTTCAAGAGGTTATCTTGATGATATTATCAAGCCTCAAAATACTAGATGGAGGATATGCAAATCTTTAAAATATTTACGCACTAAGTCGGTAAACAAGCCATGGAAAAAACACGATAATTTACCGTTGTAAATATTTGTTAAGAATTTTAAACAGCCTTTAAATATAGATAAAGACTTGAAAATTAGTTTATGACCGAAAAACCATTATTTGAAAAAGTTCTTGTTGCCAATCGCGGTGAAATTGCTCTCAGGATTATGAAAACCCTTCAAAAAATGGGAATAAAATCTGTAGCAGTTTACTCGGAAGCAGACACCAATGCTCAACATGTACAATATGCAGATGAAGCTTATTACATAGGTAATTCACCGGCAACAGAAAGTTACTTATCAATAAAAAACATTATTACGGCAATTAGAGAAAGTGGTGCTGATGCTGTTCACCCGGGATATGGGTTTCTAGCTGAAAATGCAAATTTTGCCAATATTTTAAAAAGAGAAGGTGTTACTTTAATAGGGCCAAGTGCCAAAGTAATCAAGATTATGGGCGATAAAATTGAGGCTAAAAAAATTGCCGTCGCTTCTGGTGTTAGTACAGTCCCAGGTTATATGGGTACTATTAATGACGTAGAGCAAGCTATAAAAATTGCTGAGCAAATAGGATTTCCCGTAATAATAAAAGCAGCTGCAGGCGGCGGCGGTCGTGGTATGCGGGTAGTAAAAAACTCCCAAGAAATGGCAAAGGCTTACCAGTCTGCGAAGTTTGAGGCTCAAAATAGCTTTAGTGATGCTAGGGTTTTTATTGAAAAATTAATTGTTGCTCCTCGCCATATTGAAATACAGCTTTTAGCGGATCAATATGGCAATGCCGTTTGTCTTGGAGAAAGAGAATGTTCAATTCAGCGCTACCACCAGAAAGTCATAGAAGAAGCTCCTAGTTCTTTTGTTGACGAAGTAACAAGAGGGAAAATGTATGCTGAAGTAATCGCTTTGGCTAAGAAAGTAGGTTACTATTCTGCTGGTACGGTTGAATTCATGATGGATAAAGAGAAGAACTATTATTTTCTTGAAATGAATACCCGTCTCCAGGTAGAGCATCCGGTTACTGAACTAATTACTGGCTACGATATAGTGGAACAAATGATTAGAATAGCAGCAGGGGAAAAGCTTTCTTTTGAGCAAAAAGATGTAAAAATGACCGGTTGGGCTATTGAGTCAAGAATTTGCGCCGAAGACCCATCACGTGGGTTTTTACCCTCTAGTGGTAGGATATTAGACTATAAGCTTCCACCTAAAAACCCCAATATTAGAATTGATAGCGGTATTGGTTCAGGAGGTGAAGTTAGTATGTTTTATGATGCAATGATAGCAAAATTATGCACTTATGGTGAAACACGGCAAGCAGCAATAGAGCTTATGAGCGAGTCACTAAGCTCATTTGTCATTCAGGGTATATCGCACAATATTAGTTTCTTAGAAGCGCTAATTAACCATCCCAAATTTATATCAGGAGATATTCATACCGGATTTATTGATGAAGAATATCCAGGTGGTTTTTCAGGTGCGACTCTTACGCCAGGTATAAGTGAAGTATTTTTGGCAACAGCGATTTATATATATCTGACAGAACAAAGGAGAGCTTCTTCTATTGGAGGTCAAATTACAGATCAAGCCCATAAAATAGGCACTAGATGGATTGTTTCTATTGATAAAGATCAATATCCTATAATGATCAAACAGGTAACAGACGGCTATAATATCAGATATGGAACAAGCAGAATTACTATTCGCAGTAATTGGACTTTAGGAACTCATCTTTTTACGGCAATTATTAATGGTCAAAAAGTTAATGTTAAAATAGTAGATATTCCAACCGGTTATAGACTTACCCATTCTGGTATTACAGTAAATACATATGTTCGTTCTCCTAGGATGTCAGAACTGGAAGCTCTTATGCCTGTGCGGGATGAGACTGAAGATTTGGTAGAGCTATCAGCACCACTTGCCGGTCAGATAATAGCTATAAACGTTAAAGCTGGAGACGAAGTAGCAATAGGTCAAGATTTAATAGTTCTTACTGCTATGAAAATGGAAAACATAATTACTGCTGAGCGCAAAGGTAAAATTGCTAAGGTATTGGTACAAAAACTGGAAAATGTTGTAAGTGGCCAGGTGTTGTTAGAGTTTGAGTAAAAAATAACTTTAAAATATATATAGCCATTTAGGAAGCTTATCACCTAAAAACTTCCATAGATTTTTAGAACTGTTCTTGCTTTTAAAATTTCAGATTATCCTAAACTTAAGACGGTACACCACCCGTTAGATTATTACAAAAACGAGTGGTGGGTGATACAGCACTAGTATAATTTATTTTCTATTCCCGTTTTTATCCAGTTTTAGCTACCCGCTTCTTGGGAATGGGAAACACTTTCTCCTATAATAGATGGTTCTGAAACAGTAGAAGAAGAATCTAAACTACCAGTAGATAAAGTACTAGACATTAAAGAACTTAAACTTTCGCTACAAGAGGAACTAGAGCTATCAGAATATGAAGAGCTTAAGCTACTAGAAGATAAGGGACTGGAACTATCAAGCCAATTGATATCTATTTCTTGCTGTTGATACAATTTAGAAGTAAGGTTACCAAAGCATTGTTTCTTGCTAAAGAAGCTTGCCAACTTATCAGTGACTGGAGTATAAGATATAGACAAATCTTTACTTTTTGACATAAAAATACCTATAATTTATTGTTAATAAAAATCAGGGGAACTATAAAATTAGCAACCTATAGTTGGTAACTATACTTAGTTTGTGAACCATAAGTCAAATAATTTTTTTATCCTTTACACAACTTACTTCTAAAAAACTTGATAGTGCTTGAAAAAAAATAGCAGCTAAGCTATATAACTCTTAGGGTTAATTATCCACATTTCAATTTAGAAAATTTCTTATGAATAAGCTTATATATCATTTTGGCCCTGGAAATAATGAGGGAGATGCCAGCATGAAAGATAAGCTTGGCGGCAAAGGAGCTAACCTTGCCGAAATGTCGAATCTTGGTCTTCCGATTCCTCCAGGCTTTACGATTGCAACTGACCTGTGTTCTTATTACTACTCTCATGGAAATAAACTAACGGCTGATTTTGAAGCAGAGCTTCTGCAAGCAATTCATAAGTTAGAAAAAGAGACGGGAAAAGTTTTTGGTTCTAAAGAAAACCCTTTATTAGTTTCTGTCCGTTCTGGAGCTAAAATTTCCATGCCAGGTATGATGGATACAATTTTAAATTTGGGAATGAATGATGAAGTAGCAGAAAGCCTTGCGAAGATAACCTCCAACCCTCGATTTGCTTACGATAGCTATCGAAGATTTATTCAAATGTACGGATCTGTGGTACTGGAAATCCCTGCTTATATTTTTGAAGATACCTACGATAATCATAAAATTAACCATAACATCAACAATGATTCTGAAGTAACTACGGAAATACTGAAAGCGGTAATTCAAGATTATAAAAAGAACGTTCATAGGTTAACCGGAAAAGAATTAGATAGCAATTTAACCGAGCAACTTATAAAGGCTATTGAAGCTGTTTTGAAATCATGGATGAGTCCAAGAGCCATACATTACAGAAAAATTAATAATATTAGCGAGCAAGAAGTTTTAGGTACAGCCGTTAATATTCAATCAATGGTTTTTGGTAATAAAGGAAATAACTCTGCTACCGGTGTAGTATTCACCAGATCGCCTGCTAATGGGGAGAGAAAAATATTCGGTGAATTTTTGATAAATGCCCAAGGGGAAGATGTTGTAGCTGGCACTCGAACCCCCCAGCCAATATTGGCTAAAGAGGAAAAAGATGGAACTTCCATGCATGAATTAATGCCAAAAGCTTACGAAGAATTACTATCAATTTGTGCTAAACTTGAAAGCCATTATGGTGACATGCAAGATATTGAATTTACTATAGAAGAAGGAAAACTTTATATTTTGCAAACCAGAAAAGGTAAAAGATCTGCAGCCGCAGCTGTTAAAATTGCTGTTGATATGGTAAATGAAGGAATTTTAACAAAAGAAGCCGCCCTCCTTCGCATAGAACCAGAATCACTAAACCAGCTCCTCCATACTGGTATTGACTATTCTGCTAAACCGGAAATTATTGCTCAAGGCCTAGCAGCTTCTCCAGGCGCAGCAACAGGTATAGCAGTTTTTTCTCCTTATGATGCTGAAGAACTGGCCCATCATCACAAAGTGATTTTAGTTAGGAACGATACCAGCCCGGAAGATATAAAAGGTATGCATGTGGCAAAAGGCATTATTACCGCTCGTGGCGGGATGACATCTCATGCAGCAGTAGTAGCCCGGGGCATGGGCAGACCATGTGTTTGCGGGGTAAAAGGCCTTACGGTAAACGAAAAAGAGAAGTACTTCATTACCAGTAGCGGAAAGAAAATCCACCAAGGTGAAGTCATAACTTTAGACGGTTCTACCGGTAAAATTATGGTCGGTACTGTTAACCTTATTGAACCACAGTTCTCTCCTGAGTTTGAGACTATTTTAAAATGGGCAGATTCAATAAAAAACCTACAGGTAAGAGCTAACGCAGAAACAGTTATTGATGCAAGCATGGCTATTAAATTTGGCGCAGTAGGAATCGGCCTTTGTAGAACCGAACATATGTTTTTTGATGCAGAAAAAATTCCTTTGGTTAGGGAGATGATAATTGCTCAGGATTATGAGCATAGAATGAAAGCAATTGCTAAATTAAAACCTTTGCAAACAGCTGATTTTAAAGAATTATTTTCAATTTTAGGCAATATGCCTCTCAATATCAGATTGCTTGACCCGCCATTACATGAATTCTTACCGACCATAGATCAAGATAAGGAAAATTTGGCAAGAATCTTGGAGGTATCTAAGTCAGTTATTGATCACCGTTTACACGTATTGCATGAAATTAATCCGATGCTGGGGCATAGAGGTTGTAGACTTGGTATCACCTACCCTGAGATATACAGCATGCAAGTAGAAGCTATATTAGAGGCAATGTGGCAAGTCTACTCTGAGCAAGGATTAAGGTCTAATCTTGAATTGATGATTCCTTTGATAAGTAACTTTAAAGAATTAGAGATTATTAAAAAACTAATAAGCAAAACCATCAATGAGATAGAAAAAAAATACTCTCATAAATTTAGTATAAAAATTGGAACAATGATTGAGCTACCAAGAGCTGCTCTTACCGCCGATAAAATTTCACCATTAGTTGATTATTTCAGTTTCGGCACAAATGACCTAACCCAAACTACTCTTGGTATTTCACGGGATGATACAGGCTCATTTTTGGGTGATTATATAGAGCAGAAAATTTTTAATCATGATCCCTTTATCACCATAGATGAAGAAGGGGTAGGATTTTTGGTCCACACTGCAATTGAAAAAGGTAAAAAAACAAATAATACCTTAAGCTTCGGTGTTTGTGGTGAGCATGCCGGTGATCCACAATCAATTGATTTTTTCCATAAAGCTGGGGTTGATTATATATCCTGTTCTCCTTTTAGAGTGCCGATTGCAAGAGTTGCTGCTGCTAGAAGTAAAATCATTAATCAGTAACCTTCTTTATGGAAAAGTAGGAGCTTGGTTTTTAATGAGTAAATTTTTTAATTTATATAAAATATCTAAAGCTTCTTTTGGTGATAATTCATTAGGATCTATTTGACCGCAGAAATCATATATTTCCTTATATTTATCGATTTCTTTATTTTCTAACTCGAATAGGTTTAAATTTTGTGATTCTCCTCTACAAGCTTCTTTGTTAGATTTTTTTGCTTCTTTTTCAAACCTCAAAAGCAATTGATTAGCTCGCCTAATTACCGAAGTTGGAAGTCCGGCCATTTGTGCAACATGCACACCATAAGAACGATCCGCAAAACCTTTGATAATTTTATGGAGAAATAGTATTTTTCCATCATTATCGCTGATGGAAATAGTATAATTAACAAGAGCAGGAAATATATTGCTTAAACTCGTTAATTCGTGATAATGAGTAGCAAATAGACACCGCGCTTTAATTTTATCATGAATATATTCAAGTACTGACCATGCTATAGCCACACCGTCATAAGTAGAGGTTCCCCTCCCTACTTCATCTAAAATTACCAGAGACTTATTTGTACTTTGCGATAATATCGCCGAGGTTTCAAGCATCTCCACCATAAAAGTAGATTGCCCTTTTGTTAAATCATCCCCTGCTCCAACTCTGCTAAATATTTTATCTACTACTCCTATTGTAGCACTAACTGCTGGTACAAAGCTTCCTATGTGCGCTAAGATTGCTATAATAGCATTTTGACGCAAAAAGGTACTCTTTCCAGCCATATTGGGCCCGGTAATTAACCAAATTCTCTCATTTTCATTTAAGTTGCAGTCATTTTTGGTAAATGATTCGTTATTAGATTTTAAAAACCTTTCGACCACAGGATGCCTACCGCCTCGGACTTCAAAATTTGTTTCAGTAGTCAAAATAGGGAGGCAATATTCAAATTCCTCTGCTATATAAGCAAAATTTAAAAATACGTCTAACCTATTTAGGGCCGTTGCTAATAAAATCAATTGTGAGTTATTGGCAATAACTGCTTTACATATATCGCTATAAATTTCTTTCTCGAGCCCAACTAACATTGCTTTTGCATTAAGCATTTTGCTTTCAAGTTCTTGTAATTCTTCAGTAGTATAACGAATAGAATTAGCTGTTGTCTGCCTATGAATAAATTTTTTATCCGTAATTTTACCGCTATGTCTTGCTGTAATGTCGATAAATAACCCTACAACATTATTATTTGAAATCTTTAGGCTCTCTATGCCGGTTTCTTGTCTATATTTATCTCTTAACTTATCAATATGCACCCTACCATTGCTAATTAAATCCTGTAACTCCTTGATTTTAGCATGAAAAGTTGGTTTTATTATATCCCCTTCGCTGATAATATTTGGAGCATCATCCCTTATGGACTCACTAATTAAATCGGCAGTTTCTGAATTTCCTAGCAATGGAGCAACTATTTTTTCTATATTTTCCGGTAAATTAAAACCATTATTTACTACAAAACTGGCCCTTATTTCTTCAGCTATTAAAATTGTATCCCTTATGCTAAGTAAATCTTTTGGCGAGCTTCTTTGCATCTGAATCCGAGTAAGGGAACGTTCTACATCAGAAGTTTTAGGCAATATTTTTCTGATATTATGAGTTAATTGGATATTTTTAAAAAAAAATTCAGTTACGGCTAGCCTTGCGTTAATTTTTTTTATTTCAAGCAGAGGAGAACTTAAATATTCATATAATAACCTTGCTCCCCCTTTAGTAAGAGTATGATTAATAGTATGGAACAGGCTACCTTTAATACCGCCGCTTAAGGAAGAAGTAATTTCTAGGTTACGACGTGTTCCAGAATCAATAATCATGAATTTTTGAGAATTCAATATTTTGGGGAAAGGTAATTTTGGTAAATTACTTTTTTGAGTTAAAGATATATACTCAAGAACACTACCTATTGCACTTATCTGGTTATTATTAAGCTCACCAATTGCTTCAGCTGAAGCAATATTGTAATAACCCTCTATGATTTTTCTACATTTTTTCTCAGCAAAAAAACTATCTACTTGGAAAGAAATACGAATATTCAAAGCTGTTTCGATGTTTGAGCTTAAAATTTCTGACCGGGATTTATCACTAAGTAGAACCTCGCTAGGTTTTATTCTGGTAATTTCATTGATTATTTGATCAGGCGGAATATCTACAACAAAAATTTTAGAAGTCGATAGGTCAAGATAGCAAATAGCACTATTATTTTTTTCTATTACAATGCTTGCCAGGTAATTCGGCTTATTACTGTCTAATAGCGATTCCTCAATTAACGTACCAGGAGTTATGATCCTGCTAACCTCACGTCTAACAACAGCTTTATATCCTCCACGTTTTCGTGCTTCTTCAGGAGTTTCCATTTGTTCGCAAATAGCTACTTTAAAGCCTTCCTCAAGCAGCTTGTTCAGGTAATTCTCAAGAGCATGAAAAGGCACACCGCACATTGGTATTTCATCGTCGCCAGTTTTACCTCTTCTAGTAAGAGCTAGCCCAAGAATCTTAGCAGCTACTGTAGCATCTTCGTAGAATAATTCATAAAAATCACCCATACGAAATAACAACATACATTCAAGATTGGCAAATTTTATGTCCAGGTATTGCTGCATAACCTGCGTAGCAGCAGCGTAATTATATTTTTTCTGGAATTCTGTAATATCCATAGTATAAACTTTGCAATTTGCTAAAACTGATAAATTTGGCTTTAACTTGGCGCTACAATAGCAATAAAATCAAATTTTACCATTAATAAAATGCTAAAGTAAATGACCTAATAATTATTTACTTTAGAGAGTCTTGAACATTTTTGGACATTCGAAAATAAATTGTATTATATTTCCTTTCCTGACCGGTGTACCTTTTTTCCCTTATTGACATGCTGCCTAGCCCTCGAATTTCAATGCGATTCTTTTTACTTAATTCATCTTTTATATATTCAAGAACAGAATCAACGGCTATATAAGCATCTTCTTCTGACAAATAAGTAAGTTTGTTTCTAATCTTTTCTATTAAAGTTTTTTTTGTAGCCATAATTTTCCAAGAGTTGAAATTTATAGAATCGATTTAATACCTAAGATTTTTCCAGAAAACAATCCTCTAATTGCATTATCTAGATCATCAAAAAACATATCTATAAATTTATCCCGAGGGTTTAATTTTATTTCAGAAATTTTTAAGTCTTTTGCTATTCCCCTTTGCTCCTCGAGCCATTTTACTGCTGAATCTTCATTTCCTATTTCATCGATCAATTTATACTTCAAAGCTAACTTAGCAGAATAAATTCTACCATCTGCAATTTTTTTTACGAAATCAAGGTCTAAATTACGTCTTTTAGCTACTAGTTCAGTAAAATAATCATATACATCAAATATGTTGTCCATAACTGCCTTCTCCGCTTCTGGTGTTAATTTTTCCGTAAAACTAGGATTTCCTTTTAAGTCACTAGACTTAAAATTATTGAACTTTATCCCTATTCTTTCCGCCAATTCTGTAATTTCTGCCATTTCCATTAAAACACCTATCGATCCGGTAATCGTCCCGTTATGCGCCACTATATAATCAGCTCCGAGTGCTATCAAATAGCCACCGGATGCCGCTACCGAATCCATGACGACTACTACCGGCTTATTTTTAGCAATCTTCCTAAAAGCATCATATAACATTTCTGACCCCACAACACTACCCCCAGGCGAGTTAATATGAATTATTACTGCTTTTACATGCTTATCTTCAGCAAGTTTTTCAAGTTTTCTTACTCTTGCTAAATTATCGTATATAATTTCTTCCAGCAAAATACTGGCAATATAATCGCTTTTTATACCGCTAGAGCTTAAAGATACGTCTTTACTGCCAAATATTCTATTTCCAGATATAAATGCAATAGCCAAGAAAAGGATCAGGGATAATATTTTCCATCTGGCAATTTGTGCTTTATTTCTTTTTCTCTCAATTAAATAATCAGGACTAATATTCATTTACCTTAAACCTTTTTTATCTCTTAAAACTCTACCCTGCTCTCTTTCCCAGTCTTTGTCTTTGATTGCTTGTCGTTTATCATGCTGCTTTTTGCCTTTAGATAATCCAAGATCTATTTTTACAAGATTTTTTTTATTAAAATACATAGAAAGAGCAATTAAAGTGTAGCCTTTTAATTTTATTTTACCAATAATTTTTTGTAGTTCCTTTTTTTTGAGCAGTAATTTTCTTGTTCTCTTAGTTGAATGATTAAAGCGTCCTGCTTGTTCATATTCAGCGATATGACAATTATACAAAAATAACTCATTTTTATTCATAGCAGCATGGGTATCTGCGATAGTAACTTTACCGTTTCTAATTGATTTTACCTCACTACCAGTTAAAATGATGCCTGCTTCAAACCTTTCTTCAATAAAATATTCAAAACTAGCTTTTTTATTCTGAGCAATAATTTTCTTATAATCAGACATCAAATTTTTCCAAATTCTATTAAGATTTTCTTGATCGATTCTTTAGTTTTTAACCTGGCTGTAGTTAAAGGTAATTTTATCTCTTCAGAGCACAAATCTAATAATTGTGCTGCATATTTAATACCAATTGGATTACTTTCTGCAAACATAGCTTCATAGATTGGGAATAATGTTTGCTGCAATTTCAAAGCTTCCAAATAATTGCCACCTTTTAAATAATTTTGTAATTGCTGACACTCATTTGGCAATATATTAGAAATAACCGATATACATCCCTTACCTCCATGGGAACTATAAGCTATACAATTTTCATCGTTACCGCTCATCATAGTAAAATAAGAAGGTAATTTCCTAGATAACCTCAGAGGTCGCATAATATCTGCACCAGCATCTTTAATAGCAACTATCCGCTTACATTCTGCCAGCTTTAAAATGGTATTATCTGCTAAATCAATTCCTGTTCTACCAAAGTGAATATATAATATAAGGGGTAAATCAGTATTATCATGCAATAGCTGAAAATGATTTACAATTCCTTCTTGTTCTGGCCTTATATAATGAGGAACAGTACACATTATACCATTAATACCTGATTGATTTAGGATTTTAGCTTTATTTACAGCATATTCAGTTGAAACAGATGAAAGACCGGCAATTATATTTATTTTCTTGTCTGCTACTTGAGTAGAAAGTTTAATCAGATTATAATAATCTTCATCTTGTAAACTAGTGCCTTCTCCGGTACTACCTCCAATAACTATTCCTTTCACTCCCGCTGATATCTGAAATTCAATTAATTTTGCAAGGGCAGTTTTATCGATTTTTCCATTTTTAAATGGTGTTATCAAAGCAGTAATTAAGCCTTCATATATATTTTTTTCCATATTTATCTACTTACCCACTAATTTTGCAAATTCAGATTGTAACATATTGATTTTTTGTTCCGGATCAGGAAAATAATGCACTATTTTTCCTAAGTCAATAGAACCAACTCCTCCTATTTCTCTGGCAGTACCGGTTATAAATGAATACTCGTATTTGCCAATATCTTCAAGTGATATTCTAGTTTCAATTACCTCAAACTCTAAGCTCTTTACCATTTCTATAACCGCTTGTCTTGTAATACCATTTAAGAACCTATCTGCTATTGGTGTTACAAGCTTATTACCTTTGCCAAAAAAAATATTTGCTACATTGCATTCGGCAACGTACCCTTCTTCATCCAGTACTAAAGAGTCGTCATACCCATTATTTGAGGCTGTAATCTGGGATACCACAGGCATACCATAATGAGTCGAAGATTTTGCTTGTGGCGGGAAAGCTTTTGGGCTTGGTTTGCACCAGCTACTAAGGTTTAATTTTAAGTTATTTAAAAACTCAGATCGAGAAGGGAGTAATGCTATTAGTATATTTACTGTAAGCTCAGAATTATAAATTCCCATAGATTCAGCTCCCCGCCAGATTAACGGTCTGATGTAAGCATCTTTTAAAGAATTTTTTTCTAGTAATTCATAAGTAGCAGCATTTATTTCTTGGGTGCTATATTTAAGGGGTGTAAGTCCCATATACTCGGCTGACTTTAATAATCTGTTAGTATGCTCTTCTAGCTTAAATATTTTTCCGTTATAAGCCCGTTCTCCCTCCCATGCAGCCCCAGCATAATGGAGACTGTGAGTAAGCACATGAACATAAGCTTCATTTAAGTGAAAAAATTTACCATTAATCCAGACAAAATCAGACGCAAACTCGGGTAATTTATTATTAAACATAAAATTCGCTGTAAATACTATAATTTTAAGCTATTATTGTGATAACTTTTATATTTTTTCAAAGTTACAAAAACATGAAAGACGATAAATCGCATATTCTAGTAGTGGACGATGATACCAGAATCATAAAACTTTTGAAGAAGTTTTTACAGCAAAATAATTTCTTAGTATCTACTGCAATTTCTTCAACAGAAGCATTTGAATTACTTGAAAACTTTGTTTTTGATTTAATAATACTGGATGTTATGATGCCGGAAATAACCGGACTGCAATTTGCAGAAAAAATAAAAGAAAGCAAAAAAGCTCTTCCGATAATTATGCTTACTGCCCTTTCTGAACCAGAAGATAGAGTTAAGGGATTAGAAGCTGGAGCTAAAGATTATTTAACAAAACCATTTGAACCCAAAGAATTGCTTCTTAGAATTAACAACTTAATAACTTCTCATAATCTTTACAAAAAAGAACAGCAAATTGCTAGAATCGGAAATTGTTTATACGATTTATCCACAAAAAATTTAACTAGCAATGATCAAGCTATTGCTTTGAGCTCCACTGAACAAAAACTTCTTGATCTGCTAATAGCATCTAGAAATGAAGTAATAAGCAGAGATGACCTTTCTGTTAAAATGGGTGGTTTGAATCCAAGATCCGTAGATGTGCAAATTGTACGACTTAGAAATAAACTAGAACCAGATCCTAAAATCCCTAAATATCTAAAAACAATCCGAAATTTAGGTTATGCGCTATACATCTAAATTTAGCCTATTTTATCTTATTAAAAAGAAGCTTATCCCAAAAAGTCTATTATCACGATTTATCCTTATTATAATAATTCCCAGCTTAATCGGGCAGTCCATTGCCTTGCATTTATTTTACGAGAGACATTGGTATAATGTATCTTATCATACCAGTTCATTATTAGCTTCGGAAATAGAATCCCTGTTAAAACAAGAGGCTATTCATCAAAATAAGAATCAAATCAAGACTTACTTGAACCTCTCCTATATTGTAGTACCTAATAAAAAAATAGAAAAAAACAAGAAAAGCAACTCTGAAGAATTAGAAATTTTCCACAAAAATTTAAGCGAAAAAATTAACTATAAGAATAATGTATTTTTAGAGGAAAATGGTAAAATAAAAGTTTTAATAGAAATTCCCAAAAATCTATTAATTATTACTATACCCGCTAAAACTTTACTTAATCCTACCACCTATATCTTTGCGCTTTGGATAATATTTTTGACTATAATACTTCTTGCTGTTTCACTAATCTTTTCTAAAAATCAAATTAAATCAATTTTAGAATTAACTAATGCAGCTGAAAAATATGGTCGAGGCGAGAAGATGCCAGATTATAAACCATCAGGAGCAAGAGAAATAAGAAAAGCAGGAATTGCTTTCTTAAAAATGAAAGATAGGATAGAACGCCAAACCGCTAAAAGAACTCAAATGTTAGCCATGATTTCACATGATTTAAAAACCCCTTTGACTCGTATGAAATTACAGGTGGAATTAATGGATGATTCAGAAGAAAAAGAAGAATTAAATCACGATATTAATAGTATGCAATATATGATCTCTTCTTATTTGGATTTTGCAAGAGGAGAAGGTGGAGAAAGTTTTAGCAAAGTTGAGCTAAATAAATGGGTAGCGGATTATATAAAATTATCCTGGAATAAAAGCAATATCGAGTTAGAACGGAAAAAAAATAATATATTTGCCCAAATTAAAATCTATTCTTTTACCCGAGCTTTAAACAATATAATTAGTAATGCAACAAAATACTCAACAAAAATAAAAATTTCTGTATATTCACAAAATGATAACGCATTTATAACTGTAGAAGATAATGGCAAAGGAATTGATAATATAGAAAAAAATCACGTATTTAAGCCTTTTTATCGAGGAAATAAAGCCAGAACCTTTGAAGATTCAACAAATGTGGGACTAGGACTTGCTATTACAAAAGAAATAATAACTGGGCATTATGGGTCAATAAGTTTAGCAGAAAGTAAAACTTTAAAGGGACTGCTGGTAAAAATCAAAATTCCTAAATTAGCTGATTAATTACAACCAGATTAAAATAAAAAATGACTGATAATTTAACCGATAATACTTTTAATATAAATCATAATATTAAACATCTTGCAATCATCATGGATGGTAATGCCAGGTGGGCTACTTCTTGCAATTTATCGAAAGCTGAAGGACATAAAAAAGGGGCAGAAGTTGCAAAAGAACTGATCCTGCAGATTTTAGAACTTAATATTCCTTACGTTACTTTATATACTTTCTCCTCAGAAAATTGGCAAAGACCTAAGGATGAAATATCTTTATTAATGAAGTTACTGAACTATTATGTTGAAAATGAAATCAAAACTCTTCATAAGCGCCAAATTAGGCTTAAAATAGTTGGTAATTTAGATAAAATAAATAGCGATCTAAAAAATAAAATACTTCATGCTGCCGAACTCACTAAGAATAATGATAAGATGACGGTTTGTTTGGCTTTTAGCTACGGGAGTAGAGAGGAAATAGTCCACGCTTGCCAAAATATCGTTAATTCTGGTATAAAACAAATATCCGAAGAAATTTTTAGTCAATTCTTGTATGACAAAGAAATGCCCAATGTTGATCTATATATAAGAACAGGTGGTTTTTTTAGAATGAGCAATTTTCTGTTATGGCAAGCTGCTTATGCTGAACTATACTTTATTGATAAATTCTGGCCAGATTTCTCTATTGATGATTTAAAAGTAGCAATTGAAGATTATTCAAGGAGAAAAAGAAATTTTGGAGGAAGATAAATGAAAAAGGATTTATTACAAAATTCTTCAAATTTACAACTTAGAATTATTTCCGCCCTTTTTATAGGTTTAGTTTTTATAACCGCAATCTTTTTTATTAGACCTTTATTTTTCATATTAATTCTTATAATTGCAGCAATAATGCTTGTAGAATGGTATGAAATGACTTACTCAAATAGAAGTTATTTATATTCCGGACTTGTAATAATTCCGATACCTATAGCTTCCGTACTTTATATTTCTAATGTTGATTATAACGGATGGTTATTAGCGACTTTTTTTACAATCATTTGGTCCGTAGATTCCTTTGCTATGTTTGTAGGAAAGTGGCTACAAGGGCCAAAACTCGCTCCTGTTTTAAGTCCTAAAAAAACTATATCAGGGCTCTTAGGGGGTGTAACCGCAGCTATGTTGCTTCCATTATTGTTAAGGTTAATGCCAGCTTATAAGATTCCTTCTTACGGACAAATTTCTGATTTTATACTAATTGGTCAATTTGGAATTCTAGCTGTTGTTGCTCAAGTAAGTGATTTATTTATCTCTTATTTCAAAAGAAAATTTAAAATTAAAGATAGCGGTAATATAATACCAGGTCACGGCGGGATGCTTGACAGATTTGACAGCATAATACTTACCGCACCTATTGTAGCCTTTTATTTACATAGCCAAATAGAGTAATTTGAGATATAATACTCATGAAATAAATTAGTTTAATGATAAAGAAAAGTCAGTTAAAAACTATACAACTTACAAGAAAGGCAGTTTTTAATATAATAATATTAGTTTTGTTATTATATTTTACCTTTCATTCCATTTATGGTAACAGAGGGGTAGTAGCGTACTTTAAACTTCAAGCAGAATTGGAAAGTACGCATAATAAACTAGATATGTTAAGGGCTGAAAGATTAGAAATAGAAAATAGAGCTAAATTACTAAGGCCAGAATCATTAGATATAGATATGCTTGATGAAAAAGCAAGAAATATCCTAGGTGTTATTGCTCCCAATGAAGAAGTATTTAAAAAGGAATTAATAGATAGAAAGAAAAGTGACTAAATTTTAATTTAGGAGGTTATTATAAGAGTTACAGTTTTTCATAACGATTTACCGTCTACTTTTCAGCTACCAGGTGATATTGCGGTAGATACAGAAACTATGGGTCTAGATTTAAATCGGGATCGTTTATGTGTCCTTCAACTTAGTAACGGTGATGGAGATGCTTACTTAGTTCAATTCTCTAGAGATAATTATGATGCTCCAAATCTAAAAAATTTATTACTAGATAAAAATCGAGTAAAAATTTTTCATTTTGCTCGGTTTGACTTAGCTATAATAAAAAAATACCTCGGTATTGAATTATCAAATATTTTTTGCACTAAAATTGCTTCTATATTAGTTAGAACTTATACAGAATATCATGGCTTAAAAGATTTATGCAGAGAACTACTTGGAATTAATATTTCAAAACAACAGCAATCTTCTTATTGGGGAACTGAGCAGCTTAGTGAAGAACAGAAAGAGTATGCTTCCAAAGATGTTATATATTTACATTCGCTCAAGGAAATATTAACCAAAATGCTTATTGCCGAGAATAGAAAGGATATTGCTTATAAATTATTTGAATTCCTGCCTACCAGAGTAGATTTAGATTTAATGGGCTGGAACGAAATTGATATATTTTCACATAGTACAACAAAATGAATTTTTATAAAACAGCTCAGAGAGTAATCCAGGAAGAAGCTATTGCCTTAAGCATTCTTGAATCACAAATTCCTCGTGATTTTTCAAAAGTGGTAGAATCAATTTTAAGGTTAAAAGGAAGGTTAATTATACTTGGTATAGGCAAAAGCGGCTATATTGCTAGGAAAATAGCCTCTTCACTTGCATCAACAGGTACTCCGGCATTTTATATTCACCCTGCAGAAGCTAGCCATGGTGACCTTGGTATGATAACACAATCTGATATGGTATTTATGCTTTCTAATTCTGGAGAAAGTAGGGAATTATTTGATACAATTAATTATTGTAAAAGATTTGCTATTAAGATTATTGCAGCTACAATGAATCCAAATTCAACCCTTGCAAAAAATAGTGATTTTCTACTTACCATTCCAACAATCAAAGAAGCATCACTATTATCAGCACCTACAACTTCTGCTCTTATGATGCTCGCCTTAGGCGATGCTATTATGGTTTCTCTTCATGAAGCAAAAGGTTTTTCTAAAGATGATTTCCTTACTTTTCACCCGGGTGGGAAAATTGGGGCTACTTTAATTAAAATCAAGGATTTAATGCTTACTGGTACTTCCATTCCTTTGGTTGAACCAGATAATTCCTTTTTTGACGTAACAGGGGTAATGGCAGAAAAAAAACTAGGATGTGCTATAGTAATAGATACTACCCAGAAATTAATTGGGATTATTACAGACGGTGATTTAAGAAGAAATATAGATAAAGACCTTAAAACATTAAAAGCTAAAAATCTTATGACTAATTTGCCAATATCTGTGGAATCAAATATTCTAGCTAGCGAAGCCTTGGCCATAATGAATAGCAACTCAATTACCATTTTACCGATTACTAGTAATAATAAGGTGGTAGGTATTATTCATATTCACGATATTCTAAAGGCTGGGGTTGTTTAAATATGAAGAATATTAATTCCGCTCTTAGAAAAACTAAAGTTCTAAAATACCTATTTTTACTATCAGGGATTTTTGTGTTATTTTTAGTATTTTGGGCTACCTACAAGAAAGAAAAAAAAGTTGTTGCAGAAGAAATTGAAGTTAATAAAAATAGGCATATCCCTAAAGAATTTGACTTTAATATTAACAATTCCATTCTTGAAGGATTAAATAAAAATAACTTACCTTATACAATTATAGCTAAAGTCATCACAAAACAAAACGATAACATTTATAATTTAAGCACTATTGATGCAATCCATAAGCTATCAGAAGATAATTTACATATCGTTGCAGACAATGGTTTACTTGACGAAACCACCAACCTTCTTGTGTTATCGGAAAACGTTAAGATTGTGTTTAATAATTTTGAGCTAACCGGTAACAAAGTAAATTTCAATTTAAACTCAAATCTAGCATCTAGTGAAGATCCTGTCGAAGTTACTTACCAAAATTCAACAGTTACAGCTTTAAATTTTTATAGCGATGATTCAAATAATATAATAAATTTTGAAGGTGAAGTAGTGTCCACATTTAATGCCAATGATTTTTAATTTTAGTACCCTTACCATAATTAGAACATGGTATAAAATCCTGTTTTTGATAATCGTCGTTATTAATCCGTATTCTTATACGCTGGCAAATCAAGGTTCTGAGAAAATAATTCATTCGGATATAATCATAACTTCAGACTTTTTGAAGGTAGATAATAATAACCTTACTGCTAATTTTAAAGGTTCGGTAACTGTAATATTTGATGACCTAATACTTAAAACTGATTACTTGAAAATATACTATGCCAATAATGATAATAAAAAATCAATTACCAAAATTGAAATACCAGGTAATTTAAAAGCCATAAAAAAACTTAACAACGAAGTAGTAACTGCAAATAGCGGTGAATATATTGTAGCCTTACAAAAATTAACTCTTAAAGGTAATGTAAACCTGCAAAAAGATAAATATATACTAGTTAGCGATAAAATGGTATATTTCACCAAGTTTCAATCGCTAACTAAGCAAAATAATGAAAAATAAATTAGTAGCTCAGAATATTTCGAAATCATATAATAAAAAACCAGTTTTACAAGATGTTTCTATTGATTTAAAACAAGGAGAAGCTGTAGGCTTACTAGGTCCTAACGGTGCAGGCAAAACCACCTTATTTAGCATAATAATAGGTATAACAAAGACAGATAATGGGAGACTTGGCTTAGGAGACCATGATATTACTAATTTACCTATATATCTGAGGGCTAGGCTGGGTATCAGTTATTTACCACAAGAATCTTCGATTTTCAGAGGATTGACTGTTAAAAACAATATCAAAGCAATCCTAGAGGTTAAAAATTTTACCAAAGAAGAAATAGAAGAAAAAGCCACCAAATTGCTCGATGAATTTTCTATAAGTCACTTACAAAACAAAATAGCAACCACTTTGTCAGGGGGAGAACGTAGACGTCTTGAGATAGCACGAAGCCTTGCTTCAAATCCTGATTTTATATTACTAGATGAACCTCTTGCTGGAATAGATCCAATTGCTGTTAATGACATAAAAAACCTAGTATCTCACCTAAAAGAGCGTAATATTGGCATCCTGATTACCGATCATAACGTTCGGGAAACGCTAGATATAGTTGACCGTGCATATATCATATATGACGGTAAAATCCTGATGCATGGAATACCAAGCGAAATTATTGATAATACAAAAGTAAGGGAGGTGTATCTTGGAGAAACATTTATTAAAAGCTAAAGTTGTAGTTATTAATTCATAATATCAACAAAGGAAGAGCATTTTTTAACTATTCAAATAAATATGCTAGGTAAATTATACCACTGAGTGTTCTATAAGAACTTGTCTATCTTTTAACACGATACCATGTATAACATATCTATTTAAAAAATATGAAGTAAGAGCAAATGCTTGATGTTTTTCTTGTAAGGTAGGTTCTGCATTATTTAACAAAAACTGAGGTAAAGCAAGTAACCTGTCCGCATATTCTTGCCCTGATCCCTTACAAACTGCTTGCCCTGATTTTGGCGACACATAGTGTAAATCATGCTTTTTACCTGTTACTACACATCTATCAAGAGCTATCCTATAACCTGTTTCTGCTAATAAATCAATTTCTAATTTGATATAATCTGAAAATGAAAATTCTTTTTTCTCCTTTAAATTTTCAAGGTAATATAAGAATTTAGGAAAGAATTCATTATGCGATTCTCTTTCACAAAAAGCTTTTTTTATTAGACTAACTATTGAATTGAATGCGTATAATTTCATTTTATTTTGAATTATAAAGCTGCTATAAGACCTGATTAATTCACATTTTGCAGATCCTAAATGTTCATGAAGTCGCGCATTCCAGAAAAAGTCTACTAAGTTAGATTCCAGGAGGACATTAACGCTTTTTTTTCCACCACGTTTTATTACGCCTGAATATAGCCCATGCTTTTCAGTAAACAAAGTCACTACATAACTATCTTCCTTAAAAGAGTTTTTTGCAATAATTATACCCTGATCACGAAAATTCATGTATTATATACATTGTTTAAATGTGCCAAAAGTGTATTAAATTATATTGATTAATACAATAAGATTTTTATCTTTTTATTTTGTAAAATATTTTTTTATTGATAGTTTTAACCTTTATGCCAAAAATCATAAAATTCAAAGGGATAAGCCCTAAAATTGACAAAAGTTCGTTTATTGCTCATGGGGCAATAATTGCAGGAGATGTCACTATTTCCGAAAATTCAGGAGTATGGTTTAATTGTGTACTAAGAGGCGATGTTAATCCTATTACAGTAGGTTCTTGCACTAATATCCAAGACGGAACCATAATCCATACTTCAAGATTTGATGGCCCTACTTCAATTGGAAATAACGTTACGATAGGACATCTTGCTCTCATTCATGCCTGCACAATTAAAAATAACGCTTTTATTGGTATGCAATCAACCATTATGGATAAAGCGATGATTGAAGAATATGCTTTTATAGCCGCAGGTAGCTTAGTGACCCCTGGGAAAATAGTTAAATCACGGGAGTTATGGGCTGGTAGCCCTGCAAAATTTATTAGAAAAATTATGGAAGAGGAAGTTAGATTTATGCAGGATAATATCGAAAATTACATAGACCTTGCTAAAGAATATAAATGATAAAAATTATAGCTTTTCTTTTTATAAATATGTGGGCTATGAATTATGCTATAGGTGCAAGCGGTTATGAATATAGCCTTATCGAAAAACCTAACCAGAAAATCCATATAGTTAAAATTGATTTAAAACAGTATAGTATTTCCCTAGTTAGCGCTCATAATTCTGTATTTGGAAGAGAAAAAGTAGGAGATATAGCAGAACGTGAAAATGCAGAAATTGCCATAAATGCCGGTTTTTTTCAAATTGGCGGGAATGAAGATGGACGCCCTACTGGAACTCTTATAATTAATGGCCAAATATTTGGGCTGCGCACGACAAAGCATGCAGTATTTACAATAAAAAATAACGAACCAGCAGTGCAGGTGTGGCATCCCAAGGTAGAAATCAAGATGGGTAATTTCCAGGTTGTACCTACTGCTTATAACAAATTTGCTAATAATTCTTCGATAATTTTATATTCCGATAAGTGGGGAACTTCTACCCTCACTGCTTTTAAAAATAGAAATGAAATCATTATTTCAAAACAAAAAAAAGTAACTGGTATAGCACCTCATGGAAATAATTTAATTCCTCCGGGTGGTTATGTATTATCATTACCTAAAACCTACGACACTTCACTTCTAAAAATTGGTGTTTCTGCTGAATGTAAAGAGGAAAATGACTATCACTTATTTGATAAATCAACTTCAGCAATTATGGGAATTCCATTTTTAATTATGGATGGAATAATTAACAAAAAACTGCCTGATTCAGAAAAACATGCACGAACAGCTATTGGTATTACTGAGAATGGAAAAATAATAATTGCAGTGGTAGAGTGTATGTATACAAAAACTCCAGGTTCTTTAACATTAAAGGAAATCCAGGATATTTTATTAAAGAAAAAGCTTTCCTTTAACGAATTAAAAGCAGCCGAGGTAAAAAAAATACTTCTGGAAGAATTATCAGATAATAATAACTCAGAAGGAATTACTTTAAAAGAATTAGCTAATTTTATGTCAGAGCAAGGGTGCATATCAGCAATTAACCTTGACGGAGGTGGATCCTCAAGCTTATACATACACGGTAAATATGTTAACAATCAAGTAGGTGATAAAGACGAAGCAAGCGGATTGGCAGTAGTCAGGCCTGTATCCGATGCAATTATTTTTAAGAAAAAGCAATAAAATGTGCTATTCTATTCTAGGAAACCTTTTGTAGAAATTAAAGCAAACTATTACTATAAGTAAATTGAACATTTAAAATAAGTAGTTAAATATGGATATATCTGCGGTAGAAATTTGGTTGATCCTCGGAATAATTTTTATCATAATTGAATTTAGCAAAATTCCAGGAATCGGATTTTTATTTCTAGGTTTAGGAGCTTTAACTACTTCTGCTTTAATTTCCTCTTACTTAGAAATAACTGATTACCAAATAGCAACATTTGGCCTTGTCTCCTTTACCTGGTTCTTAGTACTTTGGTGGCCGTTAAAGAAATTTGTTTACGGTAAAAGGAAAGGGAATAATATTAATCAAGGCTATTTCGATTTAGTAGGAAACCAGGTAACAGTTCTTAATCGAAATATAGAACCTGGAAAAATAGGCCAGGTATCATGGTCCGGTACTATTATGAATGCTAAACTTGTAGATTCAGAAAAAGAACACGTAAATCCAGACGAAGTATTGTACGTTTTAGAAGTTAAGGGAAACGTTTTAATATGCTCTCGTAAAAAACCTTAAAAAGTTCTTACCTAGTAAAAACTAATTCGGTTTCGGTTGAAAGAGCAGCGTTAAATTCATAACCGCCTCCGTTAAACTGCTTAATATCATCGATGCTTTCAATACGCTGTTTTATTATATATGATGTCATAAGACCGCGTGCTTTTTTAGCAAAAATAGGTATAACTTTATACTCGCTATTTTTCCTTTCTTTAAAAACAGGAGTAATTAAACGACGGTTAAATAGTTTTTGATTTATCACCTTAAAATATTCTGCTGACGCTAAATTCACCAGTAAATCGCTCTCTCCGCTTTTTAGCAGTTCATTTAATTTAACGATAATCTTGTCTCCCCAATACTCGTATAAATTCTTGTAATTCTGACTGAGCAGTTTTGTTCCCATTTCGAGTCTATAAGGTTGGATAAGATCTAGTGGTCTTAGCAAACCATAAAGCCCAGAAATAATTCTTAAATGTAATTGAGCGTACTTGATGTCTTCTTGAGTAAAAGCTTCTACATCTAACCCTTCATATACATCGCCTTTAAAAGCATATATCGCTTGGCGGCTATTCTCTAAAGTAAACGGAATACTGAAATCATGGTAGCGTTGGTGATTTAAAACAGCTAGTTTTTCACTTAAATCCATTAATCCTGCTATTTCAGAAGTAGTTAGCTTACGTAAAACTTTAATAAGCTCTGTTGATTCTTTAAGAAAATCAGGAATAGTATGCTCACCTTTATAATTTCCAGAAAAATCTAATGTTTTAGAAGGAGAAATTAATATTATCATTTTATAGCTACTTCATTTAAAAATTATAACACCTTTAATCCAATTTATTACCAAACCTATTGCGCAGTCCATCCGCCGTCAATTGATAAAGCTGCACCTGTAATAGAGGAAGCGCTATCAGAAGATAAGAAATATACAAAATCAGCTATTTCTTCGATCTCTACAAACTTTTTTGTTGCTTGTACTCCTAGTATAACATTCTTAATTACATCCTCTTCCGACATGGATCTAGCTTTTGCTGTATCAGCGATCTGATTTACTACAAGCGGAGTTTTTACATAACCTGGGCAAATAGAATTAACAGTTATACCATCTTGAGCTACTTCTAAGGCTACAGATTTTGTCAGCCCAATTAGTCCATGTTTAGCAGCCACATAGGCTGATTTAAAGGGCGATGCTACCAAAGCATGGGCTGAGGCAATGTTAATCACCCTACCCCATTTTTGTTGTTTCATTATAGGGATAACATTCTTTATTGTATAAAAAGTAGCAATTAAATCTATACGAATTATCATTTCCCATTTTTCCGGTGGAAAATTTTCAATCGGTGACACAAATTGAATCCCCGCATTATTAACTAGCACATCTACTCTTTGATATTTTTGGATTATATTTTTAAACATTCTGTCAATTTCTACAGGTTTTGAAAGATCGGCACTATCAAATAGCACCTCTGCTGCACCAAGAAGTTTTAGCTCGCTAGAAAGCTTTTTTACTTCAGAATCAGAAGCAAGCCCATTAATAACTAATGTACCACCATTTTTAGCAAATTTCGAAGCTATTCCAAAACCAATACCGCTTGTGGATCCAGTTACTACAACTATTTTATCTTTCATATTTTAAAACCTGATTTATATTTGATAAATAAACATTCCTGAGATATCATTCATCGATGATATAAGCATCTCAAAAAAGTTAATATGAAATCATGCAAAATTGAAAAAACAAAATCTTTATCTGTGGTTTGTATGGGCCAAGAAGTACCCTATGATCACCCTAGAATCTATCTTGCGGTAAATCCCGAAACTAAAGAAGTCACCTGCCCTTACTGCAGTAAAAAGTTTATTCTTGAATAAAGGATTTCTACAAATGGCCTCTACATGGCACGAGAAGTATCTGGACTTAAAGATTTCATCACTCCTTTTGCAATATCCAACAAATTTGCATGGCCTGCTCCAAGAGCTTTTTTGGCAAAATTTTTCACTTGTGGATCTTGCACCTGCGTAGCAATTTTCTCTATATTACCTTGAATGCGGTCTTTAATCCCTTTTTTAAGCACGTCCGCAACCACAGCTGTTATAACCTCGATATCTTTAGGGTCGGATATATGTGCTTTTACAGTTTTAGTAACCTGGTTTAAGCATTCTAACATTAAGTTTGCACCATTTTGTTGAATTTTTATTTTATCAAAAATACTAATACTTGGGTCTAAATTTTGTTTTAGAACATCTTTTGCTACAGCTGCTTGTTGTTCTATCTGCACTTTTATTTTTGAAGTAAGAGCTTCAGGGATTCCTGTTTTTTGGAGAGCAGATACTGCTGAATTCTTGATAAACTCCAAAGTTGTATCAATTTCTTTTTCATTTTGAGGAAAAACTTTATCAGCATACCCACTTACTTCTTGCATAAAACTCTTTATACCAGCCGTGGTAGTAACTCCTTCAAGCACACTACTCAAGATATTGGAGTTAAAACCAAATTTACCCAGTGCTGTGGCAGAAATACCTGTTTCAATAGCCAATTCTGATATTTTACCAATAACTTCTAAACTGCTATCTTTATTTAGTTTTTCTTTTGTATCTATAAGATTATCTATTGTTTTTTGTAGGTTTTCATCTTTAAAAAAAGAGGCGACAGTTTCTAGTAACCCTGTACTGTTTAAAACAAACCCCAAAGCAGGAGAATAAACAGTAACAACTAATAATAAAGCAGGAACAGCAAAGCTAATTATTTCATCGCATTTTATCGGCAATATCTCATCGAGCTTTGTTTTAAAATTTTGGATACTAGTTAGAACTTTAACTAAAGTTTCTAATAGTATAATACTAAATGGTTTGCTTTCTTCTGTTTCAGAAAGCTGAGGCCGCAAATTTGATTCTATTTCTTCTAGTGGCTTTAAAATTGTTTGTTTAAATAGTGTTTTTGCTTGCTCTTGTTCTTCCAAGGTTAAATCTGATTGGCTTAGCCCTTCTTCTAGGATTTTGGTTTCATGTTGCAAAACACCTATAAGAGAAGCAGTAAATTGGCTTATTTGTTCCTGAGCTTCGCTTTCTAACACCTTTAACTTCTCTTGCAAATCTAAGGGCAAAAGAGAAAAGTTAAACTTACCTTGAACCACATTATATACATTATATTTCATTTTTAACCACCAATAATTCAAAAATATTTTAGCTTACCTATAAAATTTAGCCCGAAAACTACTTTAAGGCTCAAGTTATTATTGATAAAAATATAATTTTTGATAATCTAAGTGCCAGCATTAACACAGTATGTTCAAACTTTATGTCTAAACTATATCATTGAATATACTAATATGACTACTTACCTTACAATCAACTTTAATTATCGGTAATATTGAATCCATGTACAGATTAGTTTTATTTACATTTATTACATTAAATTTTTCTAATAGTTTAGCTCTTGAGCTAAATGAAGCTCTCAAAAGCGGCTATAATAACGATGAAAAACTGAAAATTATTAGATCGGATTTCTTGAATGAAGTAGAACAGTTTCCGCGAGCCCTTGCTGGATTTATGCCAAAAATTTCTGCCGGATTTGATGCGATAGATTCAAAAGTCACAAGAAAAAGTAATCTTCCTGTTGGATCTTCCGGAGATACAACATCTACAGATAATTCACGATATTCAAAAACCCTTATCCTGGATCAACCGATATTTAACGGCGGATCTAGCGTTGCAGAATTAAAGGCTGCACAATCGGCTTTTAGGGCTTCTAAAGGTGATTATTACGCTAAGGAGCAAAATATATTTTTCGAAGAAATTACTAATTACCTAAACTGTGTGGAAGCCACAGAAAAATATAACATTTCAAAAATAAGTGTTAAATCTAACAGAACTCAGCTGGAAGCTGTAAAAGAAAAATTTAAACTTGGTGAATCAACTGAAACTGAAGTTGCAAGCGCTGAATCTGGTCTTGCAAATGCTCAGGCTAATCAATCTATTGCATATGCAAATTTTGAAGCAGCTAAAGCAGAATTTACCAAGGTTTTTGCTTTAGAAGCAATAGGGATTCAAATGCCAGAATTGGCTACTAACCTACCAAATAGCTTAGAGGAATTAGTTGAAATAGCAATCGCTGCCAATCCAAGTGTAATATCATCCCAACATTTAACTAAAGCTTCAAAAGCTGGAGAATATGCTGCTAAGGGAGCTTTACTACCACAAGTTTCATTCAAGATTCAAAGCGGTAATACAAATTATAGCCCTGAAGATTCGGCGAGACAAAATTATAACTATAATAGCGTTACTTCTACCTTATCAGTAAATGTCCCTATTCTGTCTAAAGGGGGAGTAGAATATTCTGATATTAGAAGAGCAAAATATAAAACCAGAAAAGCGGTTCTGCAACTAGATGCTCAAATAAAACAGATTAAATCACAATGTAAAGCGAGTTGGGAAAGATTTAACGCAGCGAAGACCAGGATTGCCGCTACATCTCAAGGAGTTAAATCTGGTGAAATAGCGTACGAAGGAATGCTTCAAGAAGAAATGCTGGGGTCTAAAACCATAATTGATGTTATTATGTCGGAAGAAAAGTTAAGTAAGGCCAGAGAAGCTAGGGTTGAAGCGCAAAAAGAATTAGTATTAGCCAGTTATAATATAAAATCCTTAATGGGGGAATTGACTGCTGAAAAAATGAAATTGCCTGTTGAATATTTTAACCCGGATCAAGAGTTCAAAAAACTAAAATTAAGAATTGTAGGATTTTAAGAATCATGAATTCTAAGGAGAAAAAAAGTGAGATAAAGGAAGAAAAACTTGAAGATATAATACGCTCTATCAGGGGTATAATTGATGATCCTAATAATTTTGCACCTAAGAGTTTAAATGACAATGAACATCTTAATTTAGGTGAATCAATATTAGAATTAACAACCGAATTTAAAGAAGGCGAACAAGATAAAGCATATACAGAGGAATTACTTTCTAAAGAAACCTCTGACAAATTTTCAACAGCAATAAAGGATTTTTCTCAAAAAATTAATGATCCAATATTGAAAGAACGGGACACAGAAGCTGATTTAATTATTACTAATTTAATAAAGCCTATGTTAAAAGAATGGTTAGATAATAATTTGCCAAAGTTAGTAGAAAAAGTAATAGCTGAGGAATTAAAAAAATTGATACCAAAAAAATAGCTATATAAATAAAACACTCTTAGCTAGCTATTTTTGTATTGAATGGTTTTTTATTGGGAATAAGAAATGAAAAAGAAAATTTTAACTCTTCTCTATGTTTTGATCCTGCATTCTAATGCTCATTCTGCATCAGAACCCCAGTTACCACCTCCACTTCCATCATCAGAAGAGATTATAAATTCCGAAAACAAGGGAAATTCTTTTTGGAATAAAACTTTAAATTTTTTTGGTTTAGGAAATAAAAAACAGGAAAATAAAAAGGTTTTAGCCCAAGAAAAACAAGCTGAAAAAACTGCTAATGATTTAGGTTATAAAAACAATAATACTGCCGGTGTTAATTCAGAATCGCCAGCAAAAAATCTTGCAGCAATTACTAAAGAGCTCCCTAACTCTCCTTCTGCTCCTAATTCCGATAATGTGCTAATTAATAATAAAAATCAATCTACAGATAAAAGTTCGCTACAAAAAGTCCCTGATATTTCTGATCTCCAACTTCCTGATGGGATTAAACCGGACGAAGAATTGCCAACTAAGCCTGAGGTAGCAACCAGCAATAATAGCGCTCCTAGTATCCCACCTCTTAGCGGAGAAGGAATTAAGAAAGAAACTAAAACTGATACCTCTGACCTCCAACTTCCTGATGGGATTAAACCGGACGAAGAATTGCCAACTAAGCCTGAGGTAGCAACCAGCAATAATAGCGCTCCTAATATCCCACCTCTTAGTGGAGAAGGAATTAAGAAAGAAACTAAAACTGATACCTCTGACCTCCAACTTCCTGATGGGATTAAACCGGACGAAGAATTGCCAAGCAAGTCTGAGGCGATAGCTAACAAAACATCTCCCCTTAACGCTTCGGAAGCATCTGATACAATATCTAAAAATACACCAGTACAAAATATAACTTTAAGTTTACCCGCAACTGATGACAAATCTGCAAATAATAATAAAGCTTTAACAGTAGACACCCCTTCTATTCCTGATACTCCAGCAAAAAATACTAATAGTAAAAATAATCCCCCTTTACCTGCTACAGAAAACTTATTAGAACCAAAAACTGACAAGCTACCAGAAAATGTAAAGTTAACGCAGGATTCAGAAGCTCAATCTAGCCAAAACTCTGAAGCTTTAAATGTTAAAACCTATCGTCAACATCTACAGGATCGTTTAAACAAAACTCAGAAACTTCCAGAAATTTCAAAAGAAGATCTAAATCCGGTTCCTACAACAGAAGAGGCTAATCCAGATCAAACAAAATTTGTTAATGACGAAGCTCAAGTACTTATATTACCGAATGATGAGGTTGTTCTAGGAGAAGTAACAAAAGAAAGCCAATTAGATTTAATGGACTTAAATTCTTATCTTAAAATCTTTTGGAGTAATTATAATAGTATAAAAAATGAACCGGCACGTCAGGCAATAAATAATTTCATTGAAAATTATGATGCTAATTTTAATAAACCAGGTGCATCTGTTAAAAGCGAGAATATGGATGCTCTATCAGAAGCTTTTAAAGCAGTAGATAAAAATAATATTTATGATTTAATTAATTTATTGGATGGTTATCCTATAATTCAACTTGTTGACTGCGACGGTAATACCTTACTCCACAAAGCAGTTTATAAAAATAACTACTCTGCAGTAAAATTTTTAATCATGAAAGGAATCGATCTATCAATTAAAAATAACCAAGGGGTAACAGCCCTTGAAATAGCAGTTTTACAAAATAGGCCTGAGATAGAAACCCTTTTAAGATCTGCTGGAGCTAAATAAATTAGCTGCTATGTTTCAAAAAACCATTACTTTTATAAAAACTCATCAAACTTGCTAAATTTTTATTTACACCTTAATTGAATATTAAATAAACTTAAAAAACTTAAGCTACTTAATTTATGGTGATAATATGAAAAGGAAGGATTCTGAATTAGATACTTTTGGCGAAGGGACGAAATGGGATTTTTGGAAGCCGAAAGGTAAAGCGGGGGTACACTCAGCTGGTGAATATGGAGGATTTTACACTAGATCAGAAAATGGGACGGTAGTAGAAAGAGCCTTAATCAAATGTGAAGATACTGATATAAGTGCTAATATTTCAGAGGTTATTGGCTCCAGAATTTTTGCTTCTATTGCTCCCGGCTATGGAGCTGAAGTCTCACTTACTACTCCCAAAGGGTTACAGACTTTGCCACCCGATGGTTCTGGGGTATATGTCAGGTCAAGCTTTTTTAAAGATTATGCGGATGATATGTATGTGGATATGGATAAAAACATGTCCAAAGAAAATGCTCCCTCAAAAATGCTTCGAACTGCGACTCTTAAAGGCGAAAATGGAAAACCAGACGTATTAGGAAGGCCTTACATGATGGGGTCACGAAAAGTTTTAGGAAAAGCTTTTGAAGAACTTAATTATCAGGGTTTCGAACAAGTTGCTCCAACGTCCTTATTAATTGGCGATTTTGATATGCATACCGGTAATATAGGAGTGATAAGGCCAAAAGATGGTTCTGATCCTAAATTAGTACGTATCGATTTTGGTGGAGCTTTTACTAAATTATCAGATAATGTTCACCCCCATTCTCATTCAAGGCATATAGTCGGGTTAGGCCCAACAAACCATTTTAGGGAATTTCCCCGAAAATTAAAGCTTAACGATCAATTTGTAAATAGTTTATTTACAGCTGCCAATAAAGATTTAAGGCCAGAAATCGATAAAACTTTTCAAGAATTAGGGCAATATTATGAGCCTAAAGTTTTAGGTGAATGGGCTAAAAAAGCTATGCCAAAACAGTTCAAGGACCGGAAACCGGAAGAAATAAATGTTACCGAAATTACTACTAGTTTTAAAGAAGTAATGGAAAAAAGACAGCAATCACTTAAGGAATTTGGTATTGAAATTAAGTTAGGGTTATTACTCGAGAAGAAACCAGATGGCAAAGTTGGATTTAAGGATGAAAAAGCCCAAGCAGAATTTAAAGCTTTGGTTCAAGATAATGAAAAATATTTTGAGGAAGTTGCACAAGGCAAAAAAAAATTTAAATTCCGTGATAAAAATTTAAGAGGATTCATTACTCAATCTGAACCAGAAAAATTCATTAAGGCTCAAATTAAAAACGAAATAACCATAAAAATTAAAGACAAAGCTCTTAATCCGACTAAACAAGAACTTACGTCCGGAGATTCAATTGCATTATCAGGTCAGCCAGTAGAGCGGGAAGTAGAAAGAACTGCTAGGGGATTAAGCGAAGCAGGCCAACCAGTCTTAGCTACTACTAGCGGTAAACCACAAACTAGCCCCGTT
>Ga0214919_10000163_pt1 | contig 110689 bp, 105 predicted proteins | sample LL1503_MetaG_FD_177994 | JGI IMG/M metagenome (GOLD analysis project Ga0214919, IMG submission 177994) | Freshwater microbial communities from Lake Lanier, Atlanta, Georgia, United States - LL-1503 | ecosystem: Environmental > Aquatic > Freshwater > Lake | place: USA: Georgia | collected...
TATTAGAAGAGGCCCAGTTTGCCATTCTAAAACTATCGGATGGGTTCCATCATGCACTTGCGAAAATGCCACAATAACTCCGTGTACGGTGTTTGATCCGTTCACAGGCAGCGGCACAACTGCTGTGGTTGCATTACAGCACGGCAGAAATTATATTGGCACAGAATTGAATCCCCAATATATCAAAATAGCAGAATCACGAATCACGGACGAAGTCCCTAACACACTACAGGAGTTTATAGCATGAGTACGGTCTTTCTGTCTATAATAACCAGAAACCACAGATCACCTTTTGATTATCTTAGTAAGTTTTTAAATTGTATCGACAATTTAGATTACGATAAAAGTAAAATTACTATTTACATAAACACAAACAACAACTGTGATGATACTGTTTCGATTTTGACCAATTGGGTTAACACAAACCATTCGTCATATAAAAAAATAATATTTGAGCATTCTTGGTTTTCTGATATTGATGATATGGATGTTCGTTGGAATGCGAAAAAGTTATCAGTTATGCAACAAGTTAGACAAAAAAGTTTGGATGTTTGTTCTGCGGAAAAATCAGAATATTATTTTGTTCTAGATACCGATAATTGGGTAGAACCCTGCACTCTAAAATATCTTATAGGGCAACAAAAACCTATAGTAGCTCCGTTTCTAAAAGACTATGCAGAAAGAAATGTATATTCTAATTTTTTTTATGTAGTAAATGAGTGGGGATTTTTGGGTGACGATAGTGGAGAATCAACAAAAATATGGAGAAGAGACACTCCTGAGCTTATAGGAACAATTGAAGTTCCTTTGGTTCACTGTTGCTACCTTATAAATTGCAAACATATTAACGATCTTTCATATATCGGGGAGGTGGGAGATTGGGAATTTGTTGTATTTGCTAATTCTGCTAGAAAAAACAAAATAACTCAATATCTGTGTAACGAACGGATGTTTGGTTTTGTTAGGTACGATACTATTGTGAACGAAGAAACTTGTATTGAACTATTATCAAACAAAGCAAAAAAGGATAACAATGAGTAAATTAAGAACAGTCGGAAAATGGATTGAAGTTCAAACGGTTGGTCAGGGTGAAAAGAAAACCGCCGAAGGTATTATTTACACCGAGAAGGCTAAAAGTCAAATGTTTTGGAGCAAGGTTGTTTCTCTTGGAAACAAAGTAACCGAAGATATTAAAGTCGGTGACCGAGTGTTGTGGGATATTTCTAAGATTCGTGGTCAAGGTTACGGTAAAAATAATATTGTGCATCAAGATTGGATCGCACTTGTAGAAAGAAACCAATGAGTGAGCAAGAAACTCAACCACTTACTGTGGACGGATTTGACGAAGCGTTTATTGGATATGCGGAACGGTTTGGACAGACTCCGTATCGTCTTGCTGTATACGACACCAACAAGATTATTCGTATCTTGATGGCACAAAACATGAGCAAAGAGGACGCATGGGAATACTTTACCTATAATATTATTGGTGCGTGGGTGGGTGAAGGAACTCCTATCTTTATGACTCCATGTCCTGTAGAAGAATTCAAAGAACAACTTGACTTAGGCAACTCTTAGTGGTATAATTACCGTATGAAATTCTACACTCATGTTGCGGTGAAGGGTTCAAATATTCTCTACCGAGGGTACGAGAACGATAAACGAGTTATGTCTAAAATTCCGTTTCGTCCAACGGTGTTTGTAACTTCTAAAAAGCAACAGACCGAGTGGAAAACTCTTGACGGCAAACTTGTAGAACCGTATCAGCCAGGCACTATCAGAGAGTGCAACGACTTTATCAAAGAGCATCGTGGGGTTACAGGTTTTGAGATATACGGCAATACCGAATGGTTGTATCAGTATATCGGCGAAGAGTATCCTAAAAAAGTAGAATACGATACAAGTCGTATGCGGATCGCCTATATTGATATTGAAACGGAATCGGAAGGTGGATTCCCAAACATCAAAACTGCTTCCGAGCGAGTAAACGCAATCACCATAAAGGTTGGTGGTAAGGCGTTTGTGTTTGGATTAGGTAAATTTTCCATTCCTGATGTGAAATGTTTCGAGTATGAGGACGAGAAGTCTATGCTCAAAGACTTTCTTGCAGCGTGGGAAGCGTTTGACATTGATGTGGTCACAGGATGGAATGTTAATTTCTTTGATATTCCGTATCTTGTAAACCGCATTACTCGCCTGTTTGACGAAAAAGAAGCGATGCGATTGTCTCCGTGGCGGGAGATTCGTTGCCGCGAAGTCGAAGTCATGCAAAAGAAAAACGAAGTCTATGACTTGTTGGGAATTTGTACTTTAGATTATTTTGATATGTATCGCAAGTTTACTTATGTAACAAGAGAGTCGTATCGTCTTGACCATATTGTTCAGGTGGAATTAGGAGAGCGCAAAAAGCAGTACGAAGGAACTATTCACGAGTTTCATAAGCGAGACTTTCAACGGTTCATGGAATACAACTTGCACGATGTAACTCTTGTTGAAATGCTTGAAGGCAAACTAAAACTCTTGGAGTTGTGCTTGGCACAGGCGTATGACGCCAAGGTGAATCTCAATGATGTGTTTGCACAGGTGCGAACATGGGACGCAATCATTTACCACCACCTTACTGACAAGAAAATTGTGATTCCACTCAAGACCAAGAGTGACGACAAAGAGGAAAAGTTTGCGGGTGCGTATGTAAAAGAACCTATTGTAGGTTCTCACGATTGGGTGGTGTCGTTTGATTTGGATTCCTTGTATCCGCATTTAATTATGCAATACAACCTTAGTCCCGAAACCAAAACAAGTTACGGAGAACGCAACAAGTTCACGGTGGACGAACTACTAGACCACTCCGCAGGAAACTCCAACCCAAAGATTGGAAACTTCTTGGACACCATGCTGTTTAAAGGTGTAACTATTCCTGGCAACTGTGTAGGATTCTCCACACAAAAGCAGGGGTTTCTTCCTGAACTAATGGAAACCATGTATGCAGAACGCAAGGCATACAAGAAAAAGATGTTGGATGTGGAGCGGGAGTTGGAAGGGCTTGGTGACGGTGGGTCTACAGAAGAGAAGCAGAAACTAAAGTTTCTTATTACAAAATATTATAACTTTCAGCAGGTTCGTAAGATTCAACTTAATTCAGCGTTCGGTGCTTTAGGAAATCAATGGTGTAGATACTACGATCTAGAAATTGCTGAAGCAATCACCCTGTCAGGTCAGTTGTCTATTCGTTGGATCGAGGGTTGCTTGAATCGTTATCTAAACAAAACTCTCAAAACGGTAGGCACAGATTATGTGATTGCAAGTGATACAGACTCGGTGTATCTTGGATTGGGTGTGTTGGTAAAGCAGGTACTGCCAACCGAAACCGATCCTCAAAAGATCACCGTATTTCTAAACAAGTTCTGTAACGATGTACTGCAACCGTTTATCAATCGACAGTACGCAAAACTTGCGGAACAACAAAACGCATACTCGCAAAAGATGAACATGAAGCGGGAAGGTATTTGTTCCAAAGGTATATGGACTGCAAAGAAACGGTATATGTTGAATGTGTGGATGGGAGAGAATGATGTGTTGTTGGACAAACCCAAGATGAAGATCATGGGTATCGAAACCTCCCGCAGTAGCACACCACAGATTGTCCGTGATGCACTCAAGAAGTCTATTTCACTTATTATGAACGGCACAGAAAAACAACTTATAGACTTTGTTGCCGAGTTCAAAACAGACTTTTGTAGCAAACCTTTGGAAGAGATTGCGTTTCCTCGTGGATGCAACGGCATGAAAGAATATCGGGACGACACTTCCATCTATCGCAAGTCCACACCTATCGCTGTAAAGGGTGCATTAATTTATAATTATTGGTTGCAGGAAAAGAAGTTAACTAAGAAGTATCCGAAAGTTGGGGATGGGGAAAAAGTTAAATTTGTATATCTTAAATTGCCTAATCCTATTCGTGATAAAGTTATAGCATTTCCTTCAGAAATTCCCAAAGAGTTTGGTATTGAAACTAAATACATTGATTACGATACTCAATTTGAAAAGGCGTTTGAAGAACCCCTCAAAACAATTTTAAATGTGATTGGTTGGCAGATTTGTGAAACAAATAGTTTGGAAAGTATGTTTGCTTAATTCTGAAACCGTGATATAATTATACAATGGAGAATACACAATGAGTTTTATTAATGATATTATTAAGAGTTCGGGTAACAAGTATGCAGTAGTTGCAGACGAAGGTATCGGTGGCAGTGATGTCACAGGATTTATTGATACAGGATCATATGCACTGAATGCACTTGTATCAGGTAGTCTGTATGGTGGCATTCCAAACAACAAGATTCTTGCACTTGCAGGAGAGTCTGCAACAGGTAAGACCTACTTTGCACTTGGCATGGTGAAGAAGTTTCTTGACGATTGCAAGGATGCTGTGGTGCTGTACTTTGATACAGAGTCTGCGGTCACCTCACAAATGATTACAAGTCGTGGCATTGATACCAAGCGTGTCGCCATCTTTCCTGTGCCAACAGTAGAGGAGTTTCGCAATCAAATGGTTACCATTGCAAACAAGTATCTTGAGCAAGATCCTGCCAAGAAGAAACCAATGCTAGTGGTTCTAGACTCTCTTGGTATGCTTTCCACTACTAAAGAGATGAACGATACGGCAGAAGGCAAGGAAACAAAGGATATGACACGAGCGCAGGTTGTGAAAAGCACCTTCCGTGTGCTTACGATTAAATTGGGAGAGGCGGGCATTCCCCTTATCCTCACCAACCATACCTACGATTCAATGGGTTCAATGTATCCAACCAAAGAAATGTCTGGCGGTCAAGGTCTGAAGTATGCGGCATCCACCATCTTGTATCTGTCTAAACGCAAGGACAAAGATTCTGAAGGAGAAGTTGTAGGTAACATTATCCACTGCAAACTTCATAAGGGTCGGTTCACCAAAGAGAACAAGATGGTGGATGTGAAACTTAACTACGATAGTGGACTGAATCGTTACTATGGTCTGCTTGATATCGCAATCAAATACGATATCTTCAAGAAAGTTTCCACTCGCATTGAGTTGCCAAGTGGTGATAAGACCTTTGAAAAAACAATTAACGAGAATCCTGAAAAGTTCTTTACGCAAGAAATCATGGATAAATTGGAAATAGCTGTGGGTAAGGAATTTAAATACGGTGCAAACGAAGAGACTGAAACGCAATGAGCCACAAATTAGCAGTAGTAATTCCATATAGAGACAGAGAAGAACATCTGTCCCTGTTTATTCCCCACACCCACAAATTCTTAACCGATGCTGGTATAGACCATTCTATTATTGTGGTTGAGCAAGAAGTTGGTAAATCTTTCAACAGAGGCAAACTAAAAAACATAGGATTTGATTTGGGAAAATCAGATCACGACTATTTTGCTTTGCACGATGTTGATATGCTTCCAAGCAATGTGGATTACTCCTATCCAAAAAATCCAACACACCTTGCTTCTAAAGTAGGAGACAGAACTGATATATTGTATTCTAATTTTTTTGGAGGAGTTGTGCTGTTCAATAAAGAAGATTACATAACAACCAACGGTTACTCTAATGAGTATTGGGGATGGGGAGCAGAGGATGATGACTTTTCTTGGAGAGTAGTTGCATCAGGATTGACAAGAGAAAATAGACCAGGAGAATATCTTGATCTTGCACATGAGAAAAAAGTATACAGAGAAGAATACTTTAATAACATCAGAAAACTAAAATCTTTTGATGGAATTAATTTTAAGACTGATGGTGTGAATACTTTGGTATACCAAGTATTAGAAACAACAGAATTGCAACACTGTGCAAAAAAATATAAGGTGTCTTTATGAACCTTAATGAATTTACTAAAGGTTGGTTGGTTGGTGATTTTTCTCCGTGCTTATTTAATAGTAAAGAGGTGGAAGTTGGTCTAAAACACTATAAAAAGGGCGATAAGGATGAAAATCATTATCATAAAATAGCAACAGAATATACTATTGTAGTTTATGGTAAAGTAAAAATGCAAAACAAAATATTTACTTCTGGAAATATTCTAGTTGTAGAACCAAATATGGAAAATTCACTTGACTGTTTGGAAGATTCGTGTATACTTGTAATCAAAACACCTTCGTTAATTAACGATAAATATATAAAAATCTAGAAAGGATTTATATGAATACCATGAACAATTACATTGAAATGTTACACAAGACATATGACGGCGGAACAAACAACCATCCAGGACACAATTCAAATCCCCATTATTGGTCGATTCTGTTGGGTTCTGTAGTAAAAAATAAAGAGTTGTTTGAGGGAAAAAAGGCATTAGATTTTGGATGTGGTAAGGGAAGAAATGTTACCAATATGTTATCGTTAACAAACTGGAATCGTGTGGATGGTGTTGATATTAGTATAGACAATATTAATTTCTGTAAAGAAACCAATTCACCAGAAGAGACTAAATTTTACCTTAACAACGGAAAAGATTTATCGGAAATTCCAGATAGTGAATATGAATTTGTAATGTCTACTATTGTTCTTCAGCATTTGTGTGTTTACGATCTTAGATTTGGCCTTCTAAAAGAAATTCACAGAGTAATGAAATCGGATGGTCTGTTTTCTTTTCAGATGGGTTACGGTGCTGATGGACTTACCGTGGGCTCACACACACAGACTGAATACTATTCTAACAATTTAACTGCTGCGGGTTCAAATGGGTTACAGGATGTTAGAATTACAGATCCAAAACAAATAACAACAGATTTAGAAAAAATAGGATTTAAAAATGTAAAATATGTTATCCAAACTCCTTGGGAAGATGGGGGTCATCCAAATTGGATTTATGTAGAAGCAACCAAAATATGAAAACAACAATTTGTATTTTGAGTTACAACAATCCGTCAATGACCGACAGGTTGTTTGATAATTTAAATTCCACCATATCTACATCACACAACATGGTGGTGTATGATAATGGATCTGACGCAGATAAGATATCAAAACATACGACTCACAGAGGTCTTACTAATTGTCGTATGGTGGGTGGATTTAATGAAATTATAAAAATAGTAAACAACGAGTATACAGATTCGGAATACTTTTGGTTTTTTACTAATGATTGTTATTTTGTAACAAAAGAAGTAGATGTGTTGGATAATATGTTGAAAAAATTTAACAAATATCCAGATATAGGAATACTACATCCATCACTGCATCAAGATGTTAGTTGTGAGTTTTCTGGTGTTAAAAACACAAAAACATCTGGTTTACAAATAGTAAATATGTACGATTTTGTCTGTCCCATGATTAGTAAAAAATGTTTAGATTCTGTTGGAAAAGAATTTAATAAAGATTTTTATGTTGGTTGGGGTGTAGACTGGGAAACTTCATATTTGGCAAGATCTAAAGGATTTAAAGTAGCAATAAATAATGAGTTGATTGTTATGCATAATACTTCTACAACTTACGATAATCATTTAGATTCAATCTACCCAGATAGAAATTCGTATTATAATTCAGCATTAAAAGATATGTATTCCGTTCTTATTGGAAAATACGGAAGCGATTGGCATAATAAATTTTGTTCGGAATATTCTGATAAAGTAGGAGAATGGTATGAATGATTTAACTGTTGTTGTTCCTTTGGGAATCTCTTCTCCAGGAACTCCTGTTATTCAATTTTTAGAAGCTTCCATAGAATCTCTTCAAAAGCAACAAACCAATTATAAGTATGAAATTATTTTTGCGTGTGATGATAATGTATCGGCAGAAGTTAAAAATTTATTAACTTCTACTGGCTGTACTATTTCTTGGTACGAACCCTATTCCTTTTTTAGAAAGGGATCTATATGGAGAAAAATTACAAACGAATGGAATAAAGTAGATTCAAAATATGTTTCTTTTTGTCATTATGATGATTTGTGGGCTACAGATAGAGTAGAAACTCAATTAACTTTTATGAACTCCGAGCAATTAGATTTGACTTGGACTGGTGTTATGGTTATAGATGAAAATAATAAAATACTTGGTAACCCACCATGCCCAGACTTTTTAAGTAGAACTACAATAATGCAAGGGCCGGCATACGCCTTTTCACACTCTTCTATTGTTTCTAAACATAGTTTTTTCAATTGTGGAATTATGGAACACTTAGACAATAACGCACCGCAATACGAATATCTGTTTTGGTTGTACAGCCATAAATTAAAAGGCAAAAAGAATTCTAATTATGATTTTAGGTTTATTATGAGAGAACACAGTTCTTCGATGACCCAGTGGTATAATAAAATTACAAACACAAATCAACTACCAGAAAATAATGAAATTAGTGAACTTAGAGAAATTGGAGAGTATTCTTTCGAGCAAATAAAGAAAGACTACAATTCTGTAGATGTATCAAGTATAATTAAAAGTATTTACGGAGAATAATATGAGTAAGGTTTGTATTTTGATGGTTAGTCACAATTATCCAGAGTTGACGGATTCTTTGTGTGAAGGAATTATTTCTAGAACAAAAGGAGTAGATTACGATCTCCATGTGATAGAAACTGGTTCTGCTATTAATAACTGCTCTAAGTATGCTACCCTTTGGGTGGCGGATGGTTGTAGAATGACCAGAGGATTTAATTTATTAAAATCTTATGCGGATTCTGTTCTTAAATATAAAACTGGCGAAAAGTATGACGCATATATGTTGTTTGTAAACGATGCTAAATTTATTGACAATAAGGATATTGTTAGTATACTATACAACGAAATGAAATCTATTCCAGATTGTGGTCAAATGACTCCGTATCAGACAAATGTTTCGGCAGATCATCCAAGATTAAACAAGGTAACCGAATCTGATACAAGAAAAGAAAGTTATTCCGAAATTATTTGTCCTATGATTTCTGCGGAAGCGTGGAATAAATGTGGAGAAGATTTTTTGGATAATAGATTTTTTTACGGATGGGGTCTTGATTATGATATGCCTCATCAGTTGCACCTGAATGGTTATAGAACTTACATCACAGATAAAGTTGGCATATACCACTCCGCATTTACTTCTTATAAGAACGCAGAAAAAACAAAGCAGTCCATGAATGCTCATCAATTTATTGGTTTGGCTAGACAAAATATGCACGAACAATTTACAAAGAAGTATGGTTCTGATTGGATGCGAGTCATTATGGACGCAATCCCCGCAGATACTTCAAAGGAAGCGATGTATCTTTGGTTATCTATAAATGATGGTTTTAGAGGTACTCTGTGATTAATACTATATTATTTGATCTTGATGGAGTATTGGTGGATGCCTGTGATTGGCATTATCATTCATTAAACTATGCCCTTTCTTCTTTTGGCCATTCTACAATCAACAGAGAAGATCACATGTCCAAATATAACGGCCTTCCTACTCATATCAAACTAAACATGCTCGGCATTGCAGACGACCAAGCAAAGAAAATTAATAATGCAAAACAAGACTTTACCTTGGATGTGATTAGAAAAACAGCAGAAATAATGCCAGAAAAAATAGAATTACACAAATATCTAAAATCTAATAATATTAGAATTGGATGCGTCACCAATTCTATACGCAAAACTGCGGAAGAGATGTTATCCAAAACAGGTCAATTAGAATTTATGGATATACTCATAACAAATGAAGATGTATCAAAAAATAAACCTTACCCAGATTGTTATAATTTAGCAATAAATAAATTGAATGCAATTGGTTCTGAGGTATTGTGTGTTGAAGATTCTGAAAAAGGAATCAAAGCTGCTAAAGCTTCCGATGCTAAACATTTACTAATAGTTGAAGACTCCAGCAAAGTCAACCTACATACACTAGTTACTTTTTTAAAGGATTTTATAAAATGAAAATATTGATTCCCATGGCTGGAGAAGGAAGCAGATTTGCCAAAGAGGGATATACTTTTCCAAAGCCTTTAATTGATGTTGATGGCAAACCGATGATTCAGGTTGTTGTGGAAAATTTAGATTTTGATGCCACATATGTTTTCTTGGTTCGTAAAGAACATTTAGAAAAATATAGTGGACTCAAAACTACATTAGACCGAATCACTAACGGCAAATTTCAGATTGTGGAAGTAGATGGATTAACTGAAGGTGCAGCATGTACTGCATTGTTAGCAAAACATTTAATAAACGACGATGAAGAATTGCTGATTGCTAATTCTGATCAGGTATTAGAATATTCTATAGAGAATTTCAAATTACTAAAATCATTAACCCCAGCCGAAGGTATCGTATTTACATTCAATGCGGTTCATCCTAAATGGTCTTTTGTTAAAGTTAATTCTCGTGGTATTATAACAGAACTACAAGAAAAGAATCCAATCTCAAATATTGCAACTTGCGGTATTTATTGGTATAAAAAGGGATCAGAGTTTGTTAAATATGCAGAACAAATGATCGATAAAAACATTAGAGTAAACAATGAGTTTTATATTGCTCCTGTATACAACGAATATGTTGCTGATAGAAAGATGCTTATTCCGTTTTATGTAGATAAGATGCACGGAATTGGTACTCCTGAAGATCTTAATGCCTACCTTAAACAAAAATGAATATTGAAGATTTTACAATTTTATTTCAAGGTAAAATTTATGACGAAACTCAATCATATATTGATTTTTATAAAAAATTAAACTATAAAATTATAATATCAACTTACGATAATACAATAACTAATGCAAATAAAATAATATTAAATAATATATCAAATATAGATAATGCTTCAAAATGTTATAAAACAGGATCTACACCAAGTGGAAAATATCAAGTTTTTACAACATTAAATGGTTTATTAAATATTGAAACAAAATATACTATAAAAATAAGATCAGACGAATGTTATAATTTAGAAAAATTAATAAATTTATTTTCAAAAGATGATGATAAAATTGTAATGCATAATTTATTCTATAGACCAATAGCTCCACAATGGGGCAATCATCACATATCAGATAAATTATTAATCGGTAAAACTGAAAATCTAATTAATATGTTTTTGACGGCATATAAAATATTAATTGAAGAAAAAATAATAAATTATAATCCTAAATGTATTGAAGATTTTTTAGGCTATTGTTATGTTTTTTATAAAAATAATTATAATGAAAATAATATGAATACACATAACGAAATGGAGAAATATTTTGATTTTGTTAATTTTACAGAACTAGCACCATTTAAAATGAAATTCAACACAAGGGGTATTGATCCTGTTGTGAATGCTTTAATTTATACTCAAGATACTATATATCCTGAATATCATTTACCGTGGGTTGAACTTATGCACGAACTTGCAAAAACTACTATACGATGGAAGTAGAATAATGATTAAGATTATATCACATCGAGGCAATTTGTCGGGAAAAACCACAGACGAAAATAAAACATCATACATAGACGCCGCAATATCAGAAAGTTTTGATGTTGAAGTAGATGTATGGATGGTAGATAACACATTGTATCTCGGACACGATGAACCACAATATAAAATTTCTTCTGAATGGATAGAAAAACGAAAGAATTTTCTGTGGATACATGCTAAAAACAAAGATGCACTTTCTTTTTGTTTGAATAACAATTTTCATGTTTTTTGGCACAACACCGACGATTATACCATAACCAGTCGAGGTTATGTTTGGGCGTTTCCTGGAAAATATGTTTCTGGAAATTTGTGTGTGGGAGTTTTGCCAGAACTTCATTGGACTATTTCTGAAACCTATCTACAAAACTTTTTTGGGGTATGTACGGATTATCCCACAAAATTCTTGACAAAATCCTAATCCAAGGTATACTATAATTATGTTAGACAGAACAGAAACCCTAGTGTTGAGGTCATTGGTTCAGCACGAAGAGTATGGTCGTAAGGTTCTTCCTTTTTTAAAAACAGAATACTTTACAGACAGGCACGAAAAAATCGTATTTGACTGTATCAATGCATTCTACACAAACTATAACAAGCCGCCCACGGTTGAAAGTTTACTTATTGATTTAGGTAAGCACGAAAACTTGACCGATTCTGAATTTAAAGCGGTTAGAGGGATAGTTAAAGGATTCAAGGAAGAAACAGATATTAATGCACAGTGGTTGCTAGACAACACCGAACAGTTCTGCAAGGACAAGGCGATCTACAATGCCATTATGGAGTCTATTCAAATCATTGACGGCAAAGGTGAGAAAACCACAAATGCTATTCCTGAAGTATTGTCTAAAGCATTATCTGTGTCTTTTGATACTCATATCGGTCACGACTTTATTGAAGATGCCGACAAGCGTTACGATTTCTACCATACGGTCGAGAAGCGTATTCCGTTTGACTTGGAATTGATGAACAAGATTACAGGCAACGGAACTCCTTACAAAACACTTAATGTGTGTCTTGCAGGAACAGGAGTAGGCAAGTCCCTATTCCTGTGTCACCATGCGGCAAACTGTTTAATGCAAGGCAAGAATGTTCTGTATATCACCTGTGAGATGGCGGAAGAACGAATTGCTGAACGCATTGATGCGAATCTTATGGATACGCCGTTAGACGATCTTAGGGCTCTTCCCAAAGATATCTTTGACCGAAAGATGAAACGCATCATTGATCAGACCGCAGGTAAACTTATTATTAAAGAGTATCCTACAGCAACTGCAAGTGTTACCCACTTCAAGCATTTGGTGGACGAGTTGCGGTTAAAACGAGACTTCTCTCCAGAGATTATCTTTATTGATTACCTAAACATCTGTGCTTCCTCTAGAATGAAGCAGAGTGCAACTATTAACTCCTACACTTTTATCAAGGCTATCGCCGAAGAGTTGCGTGGTCTTGCGGTGGAATTAGGAGTTCCCATTTTCACAGCAACACAAACCAACCGAACAGGATTTTCTAGCAGTGATGTGGAACTTACTGATACAAGCGAATCGTTTGGTTTGCCACAAACCGCAGACTTTATGTTTGCGTTGGTTAACACAGAAGAACTTGAAGGGTTGGGTCAGATCATGGTGAAACAACTAAAGAATCGTTACGCAGAGATTACCACAAACAAACGATTTGTTATCGGTATTGACCGAAGCAGAATGAAATTGTTTGATCTTGACGCATCGGCGCAGAGAGATTTACTTCAACTTAGTACCACAAAAGAACCTGAAGAAGAAACTGCGTTTAAGTCTTTTGGTGAGCGATCTCAAGACAAGTTCAAGCAAAAACGAAACTTTGATAAGTGGAGTTAACCCCTACGGATTGATAGCATAGCGACCCAATGCCCCCGACTCATAATCGGGAATACCTCGGTTTGAATCCGAGTCAATCCATTTTTATTGTAGTGTGCCTGAACTGGAGCAAGGACATGACCTATAATCGTGGATATGTGGGTTCGAGTCCCACCACTACAACTAAATACTCGGATTACTTAAACCCCTTTACAATGGAGAACCCCCATGCTAGTACCAAACACTGAATATATTATCGTCAAAGTCCAAGACAAGGCCACACTTGTTCCTGGCAAAACCTTTATAGGAAAAGTAGAAGCTGTTGGTCAATCTTCTTTTGCACCTCAGCCTGTTGCGGGTGACGGAAAGAACTTTTCTTTTGCTAGACAACCAGATTCCTTTAGTGTTAAAAAGGGAGATGAAGTTATTCTTGGATCTTTCTTGGATGTGATTGATCATAACGGAACAACTTTAGTGATCTCGTTTAAGAGTGAAGTATACGCAGTAGTAAAAAACGAACAAGAAGAAATTGACTTGTTTAATCAAGAAATTCATACTGGCGAACAGATGTTTTTGCGCGGATGACAGGGTTGACTTTAGCATAAATAACAGGTATGCTAACATTCAACACTTTTAGATGCAACATTGACGAAGAAAAAGTCAACAAGGGTGGTCATATCAGCCATCTGGAAGACGGTATGTTTGAAGATGGGTATGAAGGCCTGCTTTCGTCTATTGCAATCTTAAAAGATGTTGCTAAATCCTTATCTCCAGCGTCAGGGTCTGTATCTTCTGTAAATATATCGACCAAATGGGACGGAGCTCCTGCGGTTCTTGCTGGTATCAATCCAGAAAACGGCAAGTTTTTTGTTGCCACCAAGTCGTTTTTTAATAAAGAACCTAAGATAAACTACACAGAAGCGGATATTAAAAAAAACCACGAAGGTGGTCTTGTTACTAAACTTATAGATTGTTTAAAATATTTAAAATCTTTAAACATTAGGGGCATGGCGTGGGGGGATGTCTTGTTTAGTCAAGCAGACAAGAAAACCGAAACCATTGACGGCAAGTCATATATTACCTTTAGACCCAACACGATTACCTACGCAGTTCCTACAGACAGTCCTGTGGGTGGTGTAGTCAAGGCGGCAAAATTTGGAGTGGTATTTCACACCAAGTTTACAGGTAGCACCATGGCTGCAGCGCTGAACAGAGCAAATTGGTCAGCAGGAACCGTACCTATGGGTACTTCTACCGCTGTATGGATGCCTAGCGCAAAGATTCCTACCTTGCCAAAATCTTCTCCTGCAATGTTGCAAGAACCAGAAATAAAGCAGATGAATGCTATGGTTGCAAAAATAGAATCCGATTCCAAGAGTGCAAAATCTGCTTTGGATACTTTTCTAAAGAACCCTGCCGGCGCATATGTTTCGGTATACATCAATTCTGTGATACGAACCGGCGCCGCAAAATCTTCTACTAAATCTCTTTCCGTATACATTGAAACTAAACTCAACGGTGAGATATCTGCGTTGAAAAAAGAAGATAGCAAAGCAAAGAAAATAAAAACTAGGGACGACATACTAAAATTTTTGAAAGCGTATGAGTCTCAAATCGATAAACTTTTTGCACTACACACCCTTATAACTGCCGCAAAGGGAGTTCTTATAACTAAACTTGCACAGACTCAATCCGTTTCTACCTTTGTCGCTGCAGGAGGGGGATACAAACCTTCTGCACCAGAGGGATTTGTTGCGGCGTGTGGTGGATCGTCCTGCAAGATTGTTAAACTTGTGGATCGAAGAGAATTTTCTGCAAACAACTTTAACATAGCGAAAACTTGGTAATGAAAAGAATAACCCAAACAATATTAGAAGCAGTCAAGAAAGAAAAATCAATCGTTGTTGCGATTGGCCGTTTCAATCCCCCGACCACAGGACACGAACTTGTTTGTTCCGCTGTGTTGAACGCGGCATCTTCTTACGGCGCAGATCACAGAATCTATGTTTCATACAGTCACGATCCAAAAAAGAATCCACTTGACCCAGCTACTAAAATGGGATATCTAAAGAAGTTTTTTCCTAAAGTTAAGTTTGAACTTGTTCCTAAACCGTTTGCCAGTCCTGATGGTAAAGTTGCAAACGGGCCGTTCGCCATTATGCAGAAACTAAGCAATGCTGGATACACAAAAGTTTATGTGGTAACAGGTGCGGATCATATCGAAGAGTATAACACAATTAAAAAATACATAGATCCTAACCCAAAAACCAAAAGGGGTTACAAGTTTAATTTGTTTCAAGTTATAAGTGCAGGTAATCGAAATGCAGCAGATAAAGGCGTATCTGGTATGTCTGCGTCTAAGATGCGAGCGGCAGTTTTTGAGAATAACTATGATTTATTTCAGAGTGGTATTCCCTCTCATGTCAGCAAATCGGATTCTAAAAAGTTGTTTATGAAATTAAGGAGCGCAATGAGTTTAAAAGAAGATTGGTTGTGGGAAGAAAAATCTAGCGATATAACTTTATTGTGCTTAACTTCTGCGGAAGGATCTATAAAAGGATCGTCCATAGAAAAAATGGAAAAGTCCTGCAAAAAGAAAGGCATTCTATTTGAAGTTGTAAAAATGAAATACGCACACATAAATTCAATGCTGTCTACTGGCAAAAAAGTTGTGCTAGAAAACATTGATGGTGAAAATAAAAAGATAACAATAAACCCAGCTAAAACTTTGTGTTTTGTTCGTGGTGGAGTATTGAATTCTGAATTGGGAATAGGTCTAGCCACCATCCTCCAAAACAATGGAGTGTTTATGGTAAACGAAAAAGGTGCAATGGAAATTTGTGCCAACAAGTTACAGACCGCATTGGCACTACAGAAATATGATATTCCTCACCCAAGAACTGCATTTGTGTCAGACGAAAAATCCATCGATATTGCAATGAAAGCGATTGGTGGAAAGTATCCTGTGGTTCTTAAAACTGTTACTGGCGCGGAGGGTATTGGTGTTTCTATTATTGAAAGTGAAAAATCCTTAAAATCTGTTCTTCAGTCTCTTTGGAAGTTTGGAGCCGAAATAATAATTCAAGAGTTCTTGCCTGGATTCAAAAACGATGTTCGTAGTATTGTACTGAATGGCAAACTTTTTGCTTGCGCCAAGAGAGATAAGGCGAAGGGAGATTTCCGTACCAATATAGCCCGAGGTTCGTCTGGTGGCGCGTTCAAGTTAAGCAAGGAAGAAATAGAGTTGGTGGAAAAGGTTGCTTGCATCAGCAAGTGCTATTATGTGGGAGTAGATCATGTAGTGGTGAACGGAAAACCTTATGTTATAGAAATGAATGCATCTCCTGGAAGTGGTAATGTATATACCCTGTACAAAGACGGAAAGCCTGTTAAAGAAGTAGAAGGACAGGGACTGATAGACGCATTAATAGATCATGTGTCTGTTCCTTCTAGGTGGAAACTTTTCAATAGTGTTGCTATTATTGAAAAGATATGGGTGGAAGGACATGAATTTTTCTGTAAGATAGACACAGGTAACAGTGGTTACAACTGTATGCACGCCACAGACATAAAGATAAATGAAAAGAATCACACGGTTTCTTTTAAACTCAATGGTGATTATAAGATGACCAAGAAAATTCAAAGCAGAATTTCGGTTCGTCGGGGTGGGGTAAAGGACAAAGAAGTTCGTCCTGTAGTTCTGATGGATGTGGAATTTAATAATAAAAAATACACAAACATAAAGTTTTCTATCGCCGACAGAAGCCATATGAACTACAAGGTTCTTGTTGGAGTTAGGTTTTTGGTACAGGCAGGAGTTTCGGTAGATCCCAAGGAAATGAGTGCAACAAAACCTGTGGCACAGCCTTCTCCAAAAAAAGAATCCTTTATATCAACTTCTTTAAAAATTTCCCGAATAGACACGCTGCCAAACAAGATATTAAAAATTGAAAAGGCAAGAACTCAACAGACAAATTCCACTAGCAAAGAAGAAATTGAGTTGTGGGAGTCGTATATCGAACAAGTTAAGAAGGAAATGTACAAAGAATACACTCCAAAAGGGACTTTATCAAAAGAGGAACTGTTTGAGTCTATTCTTGTGGACAACACCAAACCTTTAGGTCTTGCTAGGTTGTCTTTTTTAGACTTTAAGAAACACCCCAATTCTGAAAATACCGATACCCCTAGTGTTTAAATTTACTAAATACACAATAGCAGACACTCTTTAAGGAAAAATATATGCACACATCTCCACTAAGTAAAGAATTTTATAATAGCATTTCTGATGTCCTGATGGGTAAAACCACAACCAAACTTGTTTTGCCAGCATCTTTAGTAGATTCCGCAAACAAAGCAAGAAAAGAACTCAAGCAGTCCTTTTTGTCGGAGGGGTTTGTGTCGCTCGAAACACGAAGAGATATTCTTCGCAAGAATTTAAAAGAAGGTGCAGATACTTGTGGATGCACACTAACAGCACAAATGGTATCTAGATTTTCTGAAATGGCAGGAGAGGCGGTTGCTGAAGAAGTAGTTCCTGAAGAAGTAGTTGCCGAAGAAGTGGTTGCTGAACAAGTAGAAACCGCCGACACCGATACAATCACCGATGCAATCACCGAAGCAGATCATATTATCGAAGTCACCAACACATTGACAGATTTTGTCAAAGAATTAAATGTAGACGAGGTTCGCATTTTAAAGAACCTGCTCAACAACCACTAAAAATAGGAGATTACTCATATGCCACTATGGAAAAATAACGACCGTGAAGATTCTAAACCAACATGGTTGACCGCCGGTCAAAAAAGATTCTGTGTTCGTACAAATGCGGGTTGGGAACTGCCTGTTGCCGCAGGAATTTCTAATCTTAACGGACAGTTTGAGGGTATCAATAATTTAGCTGGTGCAACTTCCTTTGTTCCTCTGATGGAACTTTTGGTTGCAATTCCTGCGGATCCTAGTGCAACTGGAGTTACTGCAAGTAATTTTGCAAACCGTAGAGTTGCAACAAACGCTGGTGGTACTGCTTCTTCAGAAACTGCTTACGCACCATACATTACTACTCCTTTTCAAGGAGATAGTTCTACAGCGGGTGGCCCAAACAGCACAGGTTTGTCTTTTGATAGTGATGTAAACTATGGTATTGATGCTTACGGTGTGTCTACACTTAGTTGGAATCTTTATTCTGGTACTACAGGATACATCAAAGTTAAGGCCAATGACGCCAATTTTACTGATAGTCTTGTTCTTAGTATGACAGGTAATATGACAGGTCAAGCCACTGGTGGAACAAAAACAATGCTATTCTTAACCGGCGCATCCCTTACCGCGGGATCTGCTGCTGGAAATATTCCTGTTGATGTTTATACCGCAATGTTTGGCCCAACAAGTGCATACCAATCAGATATTGGTGTTCTTGTGTTGCCAAAGGGTTTAAGTGCTGGTACATACGGTCTTACCGCAAGTGTGTATGATGGAACTACTGGCGGCGGAACTGCAAACTCTGCATTTAAAATTATCGTTCGTTGATTAGGAGTTAATAATGAAATTCAAAGATTTTATGGGCCGATTAAAAGATATGGATGTCAAAGAGCAAATTCTTGGATATGCTTCTCCTAATCTAAGTCCAGCAAATCCTGACGGTGGGATTGATACTCCAGAAACCAATATCTCTTCTCTTACAGGAGCGTCATTAAATAAACTTAATGCGTTTCTTGGTGCAGCATTTTTAAAATCCTACATCTCTCCTGAAAATGTACTAGACCATATTAAAAGTAAATTAAGTATATTCGGTTTGCAATTTGACTACAGACTGCCTCCCGCCAAGACTGGTGCAAGTCTACAGGGTGGCATTTCTAGTGATAGTGCAAGAGGCCCGATTCGAGAATTGGGTGAAGGCATTCACGAGTTTCCTTTAACTTATTTGGGTGGGTCATACGGTCGCCATCCAACAGATCCTGGTTACGAACCGTACCACTCTGATAACATTACAAGAAAAGTGGGTACTCCATTGGTTCTTTGTGTTAGTATTGTTAGAAACGAAAACTCTACCTACACGGTAAAGCCTGTTATTGTTTCTAGATAATACTTTTAATAATTCAAAACAATAGGTGTTTTTCCTGTCTAAATAGTAGATAGGAGAGGTTTTTTATTATGACAATCTGCACAACTAAATGAAATTTATAAAACTAAATACCGATAATTTTCCTCTCTTTGCTATCAAGCATTACGATAACCCTCAATGTTCTACTGCAAAAGAATTTGAAGAAGATTTAAACAGAATAGTCTATTTGAAACGATTGTTTAAAAAATATCAAAGAACAGGTGAGATGAGAGACAGACTTATATTAAACCATCTTATTACTTTCTATAATGTATTTGGTATAGAGGCGGGAAGCAGGATGTTGTTTTATAAAATGGATACAGATTTGCTTCCTGTACTGAAAACTTTTTTGGTGTATCTAGGATATTTGTCCGAGAACACTAAAGAAATTGAAGGCATAGATATTATTAGTATTCCCTTAAATGCGGGAATTATTGAAAGGTTAAGGAAAATTTAATGAACATTATAGATGTGATTGTTTCGTATAGGTTTGTGACTATATTGTCTACTCCGTGGACTAGCATGGCTGCGTACAAAGAGGGAATTATAGACAAAGAAGGTAAGATTCTAAAAAAGAGAAATGAACTAAAAACACCAGCGGAGAAAGCGGCGTACCCTGATGTGTTCTATACCTTGTGCTGGAACATTAAAAGAATTTTAGGAAAGTTTGGTTTAAAGAGCAGCATCACTAACTTTGCTACCGCGCTTTGGTTGCTTAAAGAAAAATATGGCGGAGACAATCCTAAAAAGTTTGAAACTCTTCTTACCGAACATATCCACAAAAATAACATATCAATCAATCACCTGCTTGTGGAACACATTACTGATACCGCAATAACTCCTGGCGTATACAAACTTCATAACAAAACTTATCGTGTAAAAAAAACTATGACTTCTATTGGAGAAGTATTTGGGATTCCTTTGTTTAGGTTTGGACAAAAGTTGTTTGTGCTGGCCGAGTTGAAAAGGGTAGTAGAGGATGGTGTCGCCGCTGGAGGCGCCGCACCAACAAACAGTGCAGGCGGTGGGGCGATAGCGGGTGTATCTCCAGGACAAGAACCTCCTATGCCAAAAAATGGCAGTAAAAATAGAAAGAAACTTCAACGAAGAAAACAAGAAAGAATTAAAAAAGACATACAAACTTTGAATGTTGTTGCACCTTCTGCTATTAAAAGGAAAGTAAAATGAAACAATTTGTAATGAATCTCTGCGCCTTGGTATTGGTAGGATGTAACACATTCCAACCGATTGATACGACAAACACCACAGCATCCACAAGCCTGAACTTTGAAACTAATCGTATCGCTTCCGAAACGGCAGCTATACGATCCGATGCGGAAACAATCTTAAAAGAAAACAGTGAATCTTCTGTGGTAAACGCACACGCAAATCAAATACTTGACAGTGCTACTCGGATAGAAGCAGAAACTGTGAACTTGCAAAATACCACCGCATTGGTTACAAGTATGGAGAAACAGATTGAAGAACTTACCAATGTGGAAAATATTACCCGACAACATTCCCTAGAAACTCTCTACAAATATATCACTCTATTTTGGGTTATTGGTTTTGTTGTGCTTGCGGGCGGCGCAGTCATTGCGTTCATGGTAAACAAAACAATGGGATTTTCTATTTGTGTTGTAGGTGCTATTATGCTTGGGTTTGCGTCGGCGAGTCAGTATTACTTGGAAGAGATTGCGATGGGTGGCGGCGCGCTACTTATTCTTATGGTGGTTACTGGTATTGGTATGGTGGGATGGAGTCTGTTCAAGGCCAAGAACAATGCAACCGCAATACACGAAATTGTTGAGATGATGGAAATCTTAAAAGAAGATATGACAGATAGTGAACGCTCACGAATCTTTGGTGCAGACGGTCTTGCCACAAAGGTACAATCTGATCTAACCAAAGAGATTATTCAACGAATACGAGACAAGAACGGTTTCGCTCGTCTTGCCGAGGTTCGTGCAATCGCTGCAGGTACTACAGGTAGTTCTACTCCGCAACTGTAAAGATAAAATTCCTATGTATGTTCTGTTTCTGCCAAATTTCAAAAATAAAATAAAAACTTTTAGAGACTTGTGAAAAGATAAGAACAAGCGGTTCTATAAGTTAAATGTTAACTTAAAAGTTAAATTGGTAGTTTGGTGCGGCATCTGCCAAAACGACACACCCGCAATATGACAGCAATTATTTGACTTTCCCTAAATAAAGGGTATACTTGTATTATGAGTTTTCTTGATGTGAAATATATTAATATGATATCGTCACGGTTGTCTCGGTTCTCGTGGAAGAAATACAACCAACTAGCAACTTGCAGGTGTCCCATATGCGGCGACTCAAAACGAAACAAGAGCAAGACTCGCTTCTACTTCTACGAGAAAAAGGGTGGATTTTTTGTAAAGTGTCACAACTGTGACTTCGGAACTACCTTATCCAAGTTCCTCGAACAGCTCGACCGGCCAGTCTTTGAGCAGTACACCCTTGAAAAGTACAGAGAAGGAACAACAGGTAGAAACGAATCCGAACCCGAATATAGATTTGAACAGCCTAGATTTGGAGAGCGAAAAACAAGCACTGCGGTTATCGAGAGAGAACCGTTTTCTATTGGACTTTCCTCCTTATCCGAACTTCAAGAAGATCATCCTGCGGTAGTGTTTCTGTTGCGTAGACAGATTCCAAGAGACAAACACCACCTGCTTTACTTTGCGCCTAACTTTTCGGAGTGGGCAAAAACTATTGATCCTGACAAGCAACTAGGAAAAGAGCCTAGACTTATCATTCCTATCGTTCACGAAGGCAGACTGATCGGTGCTAATTGCCGATCTTTTGATCCTAAAAGCACTTCCCGATACATTACCTTGCGTAAGGAAAAGAGTGAAGAACGAATGTGGTTTGGATTGGATCGTGTGGACTCTAGTAGACCTGTGGTGGTTGTGGAAGGCCCACTAGACTCCCTGTTCATTCCTAATACGGTGGCGATTATTGGTTTGGGTAAGTGCGTAACCCTACCAAAAGAGTTGGGTTCTGATCCTATCTTTGCACTAGATAACGAACCAAGAAACAGGGAATTGGTCAGGACAATGCAAGAGCTTTTGGCAAACAAACGAACCATTTGTGTGTGGCCAAACACGGTAGCAGAAAAGGACATTAATGAGATGATTCTTGCAGGAACTTCTGCGGATACCATTCATAAGACTATTATGGAAAATGCTTGCTACGGTGCTTCTGCGGTGTTTAAACTTATGCGCTGGCGTCGCTGCTAGTAACCTAAATACTTGTATGAAAACCTATTTTGAATTTATGGAGGCCTTTTCTAGTCCAGAATGGGTGAAAAAGTCTTACGGTTCGTATGCAGGCCAAGGAACAGAATTTACTTGGATTGCTCTTATTGGCAACAAGATATATAAAACAGGTTCTATGGGAGCGGTAAATATTAAAGACGCAAAATCGGTGGTAGTTAAACTAGCACAAAAAATGAACAGGGCTATAGACACCATGAAGATTTTGGGTAAGGACAGCAAAGTCATGGCGGAAGTGGATATCGCCAAGATGAGTGAATCTTCTGTTGGTAGAGGCTCTATGGGCGATCTTGGGGACTTGGATAGACCGTCCCTGAAACGCACCAAAAAAACAAAATAATTATTCTCCGTTTCGCAACAGACTATAGAATCTGTTCCAACTACGAACCACCCATTTACCAAACGAACTAAGTGTTTCTTTTGGTAAAGGAATAGGGTAAGATTGGCAACAGCCACCAACATGAACCGATTCTGTTTGTTTTTTTGTAACCTTAACTGCGGTTTTCTTCTTGCTCGTCTTTTTCTTCTCTGCCATTTTCAATCTCCTTTAGTTTCTTTTTTTCCAAACTTCTAGTAAGTTCTCGACTCTTATGAGTCATTTTTTTTATATTCTTCTTTAACCAATCGTAAAGTTTGCCAGTTTCTTCCTTGCTCATATGCAGAGGATCTCCTGCTGCAAAGAACTTCATCTTGTTGGAAGTTTTATCGTAAACTACTTCCATAAACCCGTTGGTCTTGCTTGCCTCAAAACGATTGATCGTCATGTTGATCTTTAACATACTCCATTATTTATGCTTCATTTTAACTGTTTTTACTAAAATAAAAAACTCGATAACATTTTGTGCTATCGAGTTTTTTTATAAATTTAATAAGTATTAAGGTTGTGCGTCGTCGGTTACTGGAGTTACCAACGCGGACTGAGCAGACAACATGGCGTTTACTGTATTAAAGAGACTGCCACTTAATCCAACTGTATTAACTCCTACCGATGTTACCACACCAAGGCTGCTTACTACACTAGGCAGAGCAGTTGCTGTGAGTGTTGTTGTGGCAGGCGTAGTATACGCCTGATTGTAATTTGTATTACTTGATGATCTGTCGTCACCCAATATCGAACTAATGCTACTGCTGATCCACATTTGCTGGCCCTTAGACGGAAGAATTGTGTTTGCTTTGTCTGAACTTGCAATCACTCCTCCTACAAGTACACCCGATGCGGTTGCTCCTGTTGCGCCGAAATATCTACCGAAAACGCAACTTCCTTGAGTATCTCTACTCAAATCTACAATGGTATCTTCTCCTTGAACCACATAATCAGCAAGTCGTTGACCATTTTTCATGTCGTATGTAACAGAGGTATCATTAGCCAAAGAAGAATCAAAAGAAAGCAAATTAGTGTTGGAAATATCTATTTGATTCACAAAAACATTGCCCCACAAAACAAGATTGCTTGTGGATTCTATTTCCGCCTGACCTGTAATTGTTAATGGATTAGAAAGCACTCTTTCAACATAAATGTTGTTTCCTGTTTTGCTAGATCCAAAAAATACATTACCTTTTGTGTTTCCGTACAGTCCAGGCGCACCTACTAGGTAAGAATTTGTAACTCTTACTACCGAGTTTGTGTTGGTAAGACCACGGCTGTCTGCGGTTGCACCAAATCCAGCTGCACCAAGAGTTTTCCATTGATTGGAAAGTTCCACAACATCTCCTAGACCTGCGTAAACTTGAAGTCCACCAACAACAGTTGCTTCTGGGAAAATGGTTGTGCTTGTGCTATTAATAGTTGTTCCAAGAGCTCTTGTTTCGGCAGCGGCGGTTGTACCAGAAACCAGCGGATCTCCTATAATGATAGGAGCAGCTACAGAGGTTAACCCCTTTCCAACAAATATTTGCAAAGAATTTCCAATATGAGGATTAACAAGTTCGTTCCAATTGCCGTGTTGTGCGTTCCATACAAGTTTGTCTGCATAAGGCGAATAGGGGTACGGAGCAGAAGTCGCACCTATCGCTAAACTATCATATCTTTGTTTCTGTGTATATGTGTAAGGTGTCGTTGTGTCTATAGGCGCACCCAATTGCGCCTGAACATATCCTTCTGCCAAAGTAAAGGTTCCATTCAAATCGTTAACATACAATTTTGATTTTGGATACGCTTTGTAAGCACCTGTTCCACCGATAAGTGATGGCATAAGTTTTAATTCTTTTTCAAAAGCAGAAAAAGGAGCTGCGGATCTTTGTGAAGAAGGGCCTTCTAGCATCGTTGACCAAGTTTGAGCAACCACCATTCTTTCTTCATAGTTTGGATGCGGGTACATGTTGTACGCCAAAGGACTAAGGGACATAACATTTTTTGCTTTTAGTCTTAGACCAGACCAGTTATAGACTGAATTGCCTGTTAATGCGTCCACAGTTCCTGCTGTTGCAGCTGTAACTCCATAACTAATATTGTCCAACACATCAAAAAGTTTGGTGTATGCAGTCAAACCAGTTCCCATTTGGTTTTTCATTCCTGATCCAATTTTTGGATAACTACTAGTTGGACTGATTTGGCCTTCGCCTGCACAGTAGGGTGAGTATACACTTGGATTTACCAAATAAACCTGATTCAGATATCCTTCGGAAGTTGTTCCTACGGCCCAGCCTGTTCCACCAGAACCACCATTCAACCACCATGTTGAGGTTTCTGCGGTTGCACCTATAACAGTTCCGCTGTTTGCGTCCTTTACTGTTACTCCACCAAACAGACAAGGGGAGTTAATTTTTACAAAACTATCTGCTTCGCCAATGGGCGCGGGCTTTGAAGGTTGGCTAGAATAAGGATTTCCACCAAATTGAGCCCATTCTGGCTCTGTTCCGCCGATAGCAAAACCTGCATATCCTGTAGGCCCTGCACCCGCAATTTGTGCAGAATTGTTTAATTGTGCTGTTGCTAGGCTTAAAATATTGTAAAGTTCTGGATTATAGCTGGTGACATAGCTACCAAGACCTTCTGAAGCTGTTGTCTGTGGTGGTATTTTTACAGAATACATTTGTGTGGGAGTACCATCAAAGTATGAATAATTTGCTCCTGTATATCCGTTCCATAAAACAGGAATAGATGAAGGATATTTCAAATAATTCCCATTGAAGTCGTGTTGTGTTGTTTTCCAAAAAGATTTGTCATAAAAGGTACCATCAAACACAAGTTTAGTTTCATTAATAACTTTTTTATATTTTTCCCAAGGCAACTGTCCGATTACTACATTGTCGTAAGGGCCTGGAGCTCGGTCTGGTTTTACATACACTTGATAATTTGTGAAAAAATCAATTGGGCTTATTTTGTTTGCTTCGGCAAAAACAGCTCCTTTTGCACCAGTTACTCCTACCGTAAAATACGGTGTATTGGAAGTGGTGTTTCTTGCAGTAGTGTTAATGTATACCGATGAGTAAAATACTCTCCAGTTGGCTGGGTTATTAAAATGGTACTTACGAATTTCTTGTAGTGTTGTTGGTACAGGAAGAGCGGTTCCTGATTGAGTTCCGATACCATTTTCTGATTGTCCTACCCAATAAAATGTTGCCATAGTAGTTTTTCCTTCTAGAGTTTTTTAGAGTGACGCCAAACCTGTGTATACTGTACTGCTGCCTGTGGTGGTATTTATTCCTTCCACAATGTTTGTTGTAATGGTTCTTATACCGACTCCGTTGTAAATTTCGCAATCAGAGGTGTTGAAAAATAATCCACCCTGCCAAACATTTGAAAGAGAACCAATTCTCCAACCATTTTGATTTCCTGCTTCTGCTACTGGTGTGTTGTTGTAATCGTCAAGAACCACAGAACAATTATTTGACAAGATCATAGATCCCACGCCAATAATTGGATTTTCGCTTCCACCAAATGCAGGCGCAATCGCCTTGACTACAACACTAGATCCAGTGATTGTATTAATGTTTGTGTTGCCAACAAACGCAATGTGCCATCTGCCGTCACCAACCCATTGGAATGGGAATTGTCTTGTGATTTCGTTTGTGCCAGTAACTACAATTTCTGTTGCAGTCTGATAATCTGCGGTTGAAGTGTAGGTGTTTCCCAGTTTTACTGTTGGTGGTGTACGAACATTGAAATTTACCGTGTAAGAGCTACTATCACCAACCAAGTCTTGTGTTTGTGTGCTTGTGTCTGTAGAGATTGCTCCTGCGTTGTCTCTGTTGTACAGGTCTGGATTCAACCAAGAAACTGGAGTAACAATTAACTTTGCCGTTGAACCAAATCCTGTATACCCAAGAAGGGTTGGAGTATCTGTAAAGCTGCAATACACTTCTAAAGATTGTTGTGGTCGAATAAAGTCTTTACTTGTCACAGAATTGTCTGAGTAATTTGTTGTAAGAATCCTGTAAGTACTGTAACCCCACCACATATGTCCGTTCAAGGTTACGGTGTCTGCTTTGCTTTCTTTGCTGAAATACAAATTTCCACCATACTTGGTTGCGGTTACTTTTCCTAGAACGCAACTGTTAAAGAATGAGATAGATCTGTCGCCAGGAGTTGCAAAGTAAAACTGATCATTATCTATATTATCTGCTTCCGTTTCTTCCAAAACTCCTGCTGTTCCTACAGAATCAAACACATCCAAAATTTCTACTTCGTTAAAATTTGCGTCAAACATTCCAATATTTGCTTTAATGCTTTTGTCTGTGTATTTGGTAACGCACTTATTGTTGGTTCTTGCTTGCGCCTTGAACGCAAGAATAACTTGTGTGGAGTAATCGGGGTCGCCCCATCCACCATATGAACCGATATACTGACCAAGTTGATTGGTCTCTTCTTGCAACAAATATGCTGTGGTTAGGTTTGTACTAACTGATCTTTGAACAATAACTCTTAAATCTTGAGATTGTGTGCTTAACAACGCCAACACAGATTCTCTGGTTAAAGTTGGATTGTTTAAAATTACATCATTAACAACCCAATCGGTTTTTCCGTTTTCTCCTGAATCTGCAACATTTTCAATTCCGCCACCAATCCACGCAAATGGGTAGGATGGTAGGGACTTACAATTATCATTTTCGCTAGCATTCACACAAGGAATGCGAGTATTTTCAATATTCAAAGACGACAACCCCAAGCTGTTGCCAGTTCCGCCAGTAATTGTTGCGGAAGTCCATCCTGGATTAGAAGTAGACGCGGTAATACCACACCCTCCGAAAAGAAGCGGCGCCTTTGCCTGTCCGTACTTAGGGCTACCTACAAAAACAGTATCGGTTGATCCTGGGCAATAAGTCTTGGACACTCCTGCACCAACTTCTCGGTTTACACCTGTGTCTATTTGATTTGTAGTCGTTGATGATACTTTAAATCTTGAGCTGGTGGTTGTGCTTTGATCTGAAACGATTAGCCAGTTTTTTGCGTTGTTCCAATCGTAAGGACTGAGTGCGTTCGATCCTGTTGCTCCGCCGATCCAGTAGAATGTCTTAGCCATGTGGTTATACCCCTAATAGTGGTTGTAGTCTTTTGTATTTAGTATTTCTGAAGAGTCTATATCCTACATATTCTATAATGATACGAACATTTAAGGAACATTTGAATCTAGACGAAGTTTACGAAAGGGAGATTTCTTTATTTTCATTTTTAACTAAAGATACTCACGAAGCAGTAAATCTTGGTGTTGCTCTTAACCGACCTGTATATTTATTCAAATCTAAAACTCCAAACGGTATTCTTATGACCGCGGGTTGGCAGGGTGACGAGCCTGCTGGTTGGGAGGCGTGCAAGGTTCTGTGCAAAACTGAAATTGGTGCGTCTTATATACCTTATGTGTCTCCTGACTGTTTTTTAAGCAAACAACACACAAACGGACAAGGCCGTAATGTGGACAGGGATTTCGCCGATCTTGTTACCTACGAGAGTAGAATTTTAGATAAACATTTAAAAACTCTAGTAAGTTTAGGCAAAAAATGCATGATTTCTTTACAGGAAGATAAAAACCGACCTTCTGCTTATTTTTACGGATGGAATATGAACAGCAATACCGAATCGGTTTTAAAGAAAATTATGAAAGAAAATATGCCTATATGGTTGCCAGGCATCAAAGAGCCTGCCGACCGCAAAGGAATGTTTGCTGCTTATATTGTAGACAACGGAGTCGAGATGTCGATTCAACTAGAAACGCCCGCAGACGGAACGCAACCTCTTCAAGACAGAATAGATTGTCAGGTGGATGCAGTTAAGGCGTTGCTTTCGGTTATTTTAAAGGCCTAACAAATCTATTTTTAATATTAGAATTTATACCTAAAGTTGCTAGGTGAGCTCCCAACTCTTGATTTATCTTGGTGAACTTTCCTAAAGGAGTTACAAGATCTTCCATTCTAACAAGAATTTTGCAAGTAAAGGGCTGATTAGAAATCCTGACCACCTCATACTCGTTTCTTATTTCTAGACCTGTTTTTTGTTTAAATCTGTGAATAAAATCACTAGAAAACAATAGATCTTTTTTATCTACCACTCCCATAAACACTGTGGGAATGTGACCACCAACAAACTTTTCCCCTTTTTGAAACTTTGCAGATACTATTTTGTTGCTGGCAAACCCCCAAGCAACCACACTATTTGTTGTCCACGATTGAATAGGGTATCTTGATTCGTACTTTACCGTTCCCGCCATAATTTCTTTGGTAGAATCGGTATACTTCCAATCTTGTATACCTATTAAATCTTTGGAAGTTCGTCTGACTCCTCTGTAAATTATTCCAGTACTAGAGGACAGTTCTTTAGGAAAATGATTTGTGCATTTTTTAAGAACTTTAAAAGCGTCTACTAATTTATCTCTGTCACTAAATTGACCCGATTGACCAAAAAATATTTTCATTCGGTCTACAAGTTTTTTTTCGTACTCGGTATCATGCTCGCCACCAAACACATCTCCAAACAAGGAGTTGCCAAATTTTTTCAGACAAACATCTTCTGACAACAAGTGTTCGTATACCGACTTCATTATTACTTCTTTGATTTGATGCCCAACTCTGCGGCGAGTTTAGGATACTTTTTTGGATCTTTTTCTATAACTTTTTTTAACAAGGCAACTGCGGCGGTGGTTAATGAAGGAGAACTTTCAGATTTTTTTGCTTCTGGTTTTTCTTCTTCCTTGACCGTTTCTTTTGGTTCAGGCAATTCGTCCTTTACCATGTACTGAACCAATATGTGATTATTGGTGGTTGGATCGATGACCACGCAATGTGAGTCGTTGGCAAGCTGCATCTTCTTTTTGTGTTTAAGTTCGATGGGCAAAAGAATATACTTTCCTTTTCCTGCCGAACTGCCCGACCATCTTCTCTTATCCGAGGACGCCACATGATCCTCTGTAAGGGTATTGAGTGTGCTAGGATCGTTTGTGAGTGCGCCAGATGCCGTTGTAGAGGCAGAATCCACCTCGTCCACCGAGACTGCGGTTCCTCTGTGTTCTTTGATTATCGCCGCTGCGATATCGTCCATATACCCCTCAATTTTTAAAAACATGGATGCGGGGGATGTAGCGTAGTATCCCAATTTTGATAGGTGTTCGGATACAAACCTTGCAATAGGTTGTGAGTTAAATTTAAAAATCGACTGCTTCATACTGTTCTCCTAAAGTATATTATATTTAGGTTTAAACGGAAGTGTCGTTAAAGTTTTGTGCTGAAGTTTCCTTTTTTAGCAAACTGAATGTGTCTTTGGAATTTGCTTTCTAGCAACTCTTTTGGTTTGTGACTTATCACAAAAATGTTAATATTAGGATTAAGATTTTTTAAAATCTCCAAGAAAGACTCTACCGATGAATCGTCCAAGCTTCCATCCAACACCTCATCCATAATAAGAAGATTGGTATTGATACTATTTTTCATTCCTGCTATCGCTCTCCACGCAAACAGCAAAGATAAATCAATTTTTCGCTTTTCTCCTTCACTAAAGGACGCATAAGTAAAATTGTCTCTGTATCGACTTTTTATGGTTTCGTTAAACTCTTCGTCAAGATGAAAAGACACAAACAAGCCCATCTGATTCAGATACTTGTTTATGATTTGATTAATAACAGGAACATATTGCTTGATGATTTTGCTTTTGATGCCGCTATCTTTTAGAAGTGTGTAGGCGATTCCGTAATAGTACTGATTTTCTACTAAACTTTTTCGGTCTGCTTCTATTTCTTCTAGTTGCAATTTCAGTTTAGCTAACTCCTCTTCGTCAGCGAGGTCTTCGTTAGATTTACTTTTTTTACAGTTTTCTACTTGTGTTTGTAGTTTCTTCTTGGTTGAGATGGTGCTTCTAACACTAGAGTTCATGTCTGATATGGCAACTTCTACTGCTCGAATTTTAGAAAGAACGGAATCTATTTCTTTTGTTCGTTCTTCAGTTTTTAGCGCCTGTTCTTCTACCTCAACAATCGCCGTTTGAACATCTGTAATTTTTTCGGATTTTGCTTTGGTTACTTTTTCCTTAAAAGAAACATCTATTTTTTGGGTACAGGTTGGACAGGTATCGTTTTTTGTGTAGAACTCTACTTCTCCCACAAGACTTTTTATTTTGTTTTTGAGTTGTCGGTTTATTGTGGACAGACTTGATATGTTTTTTGAGATATTATCTTTATCTTCAATTGCAGCAAAAAGTTTTTTAAGTTCTTCGTGCTGCTCTCCGATATTGCTTAGTAAGATTCCTTCATCTTTTTCGCAACGATCAATGTCCTTGATATACTCTTCTACTCTTCGATCATTGTCTTTTTCTTTGCTAGACAAGTATTTTTCGTTTATCTTTATTTTTTCTTTTAACACCCCAATGTCTGCTTCAACAATTCCCAATTCTTCTTTGGTTTGAGATTGTTTACCTTTAAGCAAGGTATTCATTTGAGAAAAAATATTGATGTCAAGAATAGATTCCACCACAGATCTTCTGTCTGCCGCAGACAGTTCCATAAATGCTGTATAGTTTGCAGATCCTAAAATAGCAACCTGACAGAATGCTTTGTGGGTTTGTCTAAGAATTTGTTCCTCAAACATTTTTTGATAGTCTTTACTTTTTGCGTCTTGATTTAAAACTTCTCCGTTTTTTGTTATTTCAAAAACGGCAGGCTCTAATCCTCTTCGCACAAAATATTCGTCCGTGCCTATAGACATACTTAACTCAACCATGCAATCTTTTTCGTTTACCGAATTGATAAGTTGTGGTTTGTTTACTGTTCTGTAGGGCTTGCCATAAAGAGCAAAAGTAAGAGCATCTAAAAGAGTACTCTTACCTGCTCCGTTTTCGCCAGTAATTAAAGTAGTTGTGGTGGTGGATAAATCTATCTCTGTTGGATTTTGTCCTGTTGAGAGGAAATTCGACCATCGTATCTTTTTGAAAACAATCATTGTATAAAATTCAATCCTAATTTACTTGTTCCAAGGCATTTTTGCCGACGCCCACTTCCAAAGTGGTGTCCCAATAACTGCACCTGCAACAAACATCAATCCACTCCACCAAATAGTTCCTAAAAAATTGCTCATGTGTACCTCCTTTCGTAACTTTATTTAGGTTACGGATAGTAGGTAAGTAACGCCTTTCGTATGGTGTCTGGTATTGTTTGGTCGGATTTTGCCTTGAAATTGTCGGGCATCATTCCCATTAATTTGCTTGAACGCATAGGATTTTTTGCACCTCGTTTATAATTCCACGATCTTCGCTCTCGCATAACCCAATGCATGTAAATATAACAATTTGCTTTTTGAATATATCTTGGAATATCTACATCCAATCCAAATTTTTTAATTACTTCTACCGCTCTTCGTTCTGTATCTCGTTCCATTATCGTTATACGCATAAAGGCCCTTTGGACTTCTTTATTTTCGTAATCTTTGCCACCAATCCAACCAAAAAATATAGTAGCAGCGTTGTCATCTGCATCGACAGATCGATTAGAGCATTCCAACCATTGCAGAAAATGTGCGTATTCGTGAGCAAGAACTCCTAGAAAATCTATGGAATTTCTTGCGGCTGTTATAGTAAGAGGCTCACAGCCAAAAAGACCGCTTGCGCGAAGTCCTTCCCCTGTGTTAACTTCTTTGCCTTTTCCAATTTTTAAAGTGCCACCATACTCTTTAAGATGTTCACGAACATACTTTACAAACTCTTTTGTTTTTTTGTTCATGCGACTAACCTTTATTTAAACGGTTCCTAACAACTCCCCATTAAGAATAAGAGTGAACGATCCGCCCACAAAATTTCTAGCAATTACTTTTTCAGTTTCACTATAATTTAAAATTTGTTTATATTCGTTTTGAATAATCTCTTCACTTAAATTTTTCTTCTTACAACTACACACTTGTGGGTTGTACCAAAATTTTGCTCTCCAATACCATTTGCAAAATGGTGTGTCTAATTTCATAGTTCCCTCTTTTGGAAGCAGGAACTGTACTAATGCTTGCGGTGATTCAAAGGTATTATTCTCCATCTAGTTTCTCCAATCTATTTATGGATGCGGATATGCAGTAGTAACTTATTAGACTACCTAAGTATACCACAGGAAGGGTTTCTACGCAAGCAAAAAACCAAGAAAAACCCAAAGAAAGCCAAAAACCCACACAATATGGACAGGTCAATAACCGATTTAAAAATGTGTCATAAGTGATTTCTAAAAATAACTTATAGGACATTGAGAAATTTGTTAACTGTTCCCTTTGGTATTCTTTTAAGTGGGTTATTCGTTCAGGAAGGGGCAGGATTTTTAAATATTCATAAACCGCTGTAGTCTTAAATGCAACAAATAAAGAAGCAGCAACCCATGCCATCGCAATTAACATATTAGATATCATAAATCTCCATTTTAAAAATTAGGATTATAAGTTATATTCTGTCTTTTGAATGTTTGGGTTCTGCTAGGGGTCGGGCCGGTCGCATCTTTTTCTTCTTCATCATCAAGAAAATCAGAAATTGCAGATTTGCTAGGTGCGTTCTGATATATCCATGCCCTTATTTTTTTCTCGATGGATCTGTCGTGATCTACTTGTTTCCCTGCTTCTTTTACTTTTAAGTATTTAAAAGATTTTATTATAAGATTAGGAATAACAGATTTTGTGGTGTTGCCAGAAATGCCGTCGGATGATTTTTTGCTAGGTTCAAATACTATTGTGTTGGAACTTCCGCCCAAAATAACATAAGCATCTCCATTAATAAACCTATACGGATATGTTTTAATAAGATTGTCGTACATATTTTCCATGGCGCCGGCGTGGGTCTTTATTAAAATGTTTATAGGAACAGTTCTTCTTCGTTCAAAATTTTGTCGAACGGCAATTCTAAAATCTGTAAGCACCCAAATCAGGTGCATATTTTCTTTTTTATATCCTGCTTTTTCTAGCATAGGCACAAGAGTTTCCAAATCCCCATTATCTTTCATAGTTTTATCAAAAATAATATTAGGAAGAAGATCTTTGCTTCTTGCAACAGAAAGAAACTGAGAAATACCTTTATTATCAAAACCTTTGTCTTGTATCCATTTGTGAAGAAAAGAAACATCTCTTGGGTTCTTCAGATTAATATTGTTTAGTTCAGGATACACGCCAGTCAGACGGTTATACTTTAAATAAGAATCCTTGACGGCATCAGGATCAAATATCTTGTAATCCGAAGAGGATATCAGTTTGTCTATAGCAAAACCTTTGCCGCTTCCTGCACCACCTGCTAGAAAAATAACTTGACCAAACCGCTTTCCGCCACCAACGATAACGAGTTTTTCTTCTAGTTGTTGTATTAGTTCGGATAAGGGTTTCATTTGAAGATATTTATATCGTCAAAACTCTCCAATATTAGGTGATTAGTTTCAAGGATGGTGTAGAGATACTTTTGCTAGGAACTACTAATTTAGAAACAAACCCTGATACATACTCGTCAACTAGGCCAGGCAGTGGTTTAACCACAAAAAAGGTTGCTTCGATTGGAATATTTACTCCGTTTTCGGTTTCTGCGTACATGAGCCAAGGCATCATTCCCAACTGACCTTTGCCAGCAGGAACTAGCATGGCAGGATTCTTCAAGAAAAATCCTCCCTCTACTTTGGTTGTTTGTGCCACAACATCTTCACCACTACGCATTCTAACAATCAGAATTTCATTATCTTTTTCAAACATTGTTTTGCTCCTATGCAAAAAGGGATTCCATATACAGTTCTCTAACAATCGTTTTTAGTTTGGTTGGATTTACTATATCCAACTGATCTATTTCTTGATTTATAATTTCTAGTGTATCTTTACTTATATCAATATCTTGGGTTAGTTCTATTCCGCAATTTTTATCTTCAATCACCGTGACTGCGTGTGCGCCGGAAGCATTGACACTATCCATATAATTATCAAACATTAGTGGATCGTTTTTCTTCAACACCTTGACTCGAACAAAAGTGTTCTTGATGTCGGTCATGGGTTTTGGTTGCGAGTAATCGTTTACAGAATCGTCGTACACAAGTTCAACAAACATACGCAAAGGATTAGGAACAAACTTTACAGAATGATCCACGGTATCAAATATATGAAACCCCTTTGGTTCATCCAAATCGTTAAAAGTTATCTGATACGGCGTTCCTAAAAAATGTATATTACTTCTGTTGTGCTTGCAATGAAAATGCCCACTATAAACCGCCTCAAAACGAGAGAACGATTCTGCTTCCATTTCTCCACCTTCAAACCTAGTTCCTCGTTGAACCTCGTATCCATTGATTTCAAGATGACCTAATACAATCGGCGCATCAGATTCTTTGATAAGTTTTCTGCTTGCTTCTTCGTTTGCTTTATTGATCCACGGCAACAACAAGAATTTAGTTCCACCTATGTCTACTTGACACGGATCTTTAATTAGAGTTAAATTGTCCTCTTTTAAAAACAATTCTTCCACCGAATTTATTTCACTCGTGTTGCGAAAAAAAGTATCGTGGTTGCCTAGTAATACTGTTGTCTTTATTCCTCTTTCGTTTAGAGGATCTACAAATCGTTTTCGTGTTTCTCTTAGTGTGGCAAAATTTACAAACTTTCTACGATCCAATATGTCCCCTAAATGGATAACCTGTGTTATGTTATTTTCTGCCAGATAAGGTAAAAACACTTCGTCAACAAAACGAAAGAAGTGGTGCAAAAATATTGGACTGTCGTTGCGCGCACCGAAATGGGTGTCGCAAAGTAATGCAATTTTCATATACTAATTATACACTATTTAATGTAGTTGTCAAGTCTTTCTTTTTTAATTTTTAAAATTGGTTCTATTTTTAAAATCTTCTTTTTCTTCTTTTTAACAACAGGTTTCACAACTACTACCTTCTTTTTTGGATTCAGTTTTTCATCAAAGTTCTTCTTTTCTTCTTCGGTTATATCTAACATATCGTTGAATGGGTTTTGGGTTGGTTCAAATTTATCCTTTAACCAATTTTTAAATCTGCCTGTTGGATCTTCTTGCTCAAACTTTTTTAATTTAATATACAGTTGCTTCTTCTCTTTTTGAATTCTGCGAAGAAACGCATAGAAAATAATCTGAGTAAAAAACGAAAAAGGATTTTTAGATTTGCTTGGATTGAAATTTGTGGTGTACATAATACAATTTTCTATTCCGTCTCCCATCATATCCTCTTTGAATGGGTAATTTGTAAAATTGGGTTTCTTTGCCAAGTTCTCTGCAATGTCTAAAAAACACTGTCCGATATATTGGGAAACTCCAGGCTTAGGCAATCCTTGCTTCTCCGCAGCCTTTACCAATTTTTTATAGAGAATGATTTCTTTTAAAAATAATTTGTTGTCGATGTAGTGGGTTTTTTCTCGTGCCATAATAATTTGTGTAAATCCTTTTTAATTTTTGTAGAAGGGTTTGAAAAGTGGTCTAAATATCGGTGCCTGGTTTGATACAATAGTGAATTATCTAATACCATAGTAGCCAGTAATTTTTTTGTATTCATTTGAAGTGAGTGTTATCGTCTTCATCTTCGTCATCATCTTCATCATCAGTATCTTCTTCATTGTATAAATCTTTCTGTGGGGGTTTATTGTTGTTGTAGAAATCATCCGAGGTGTTAGTATTATACTCTATTGTTGATGGTTTGTCATCATCTTCATCATCTTTTTCTCCAATATAATTCTTTGCCACATTTTCAAATTCCTGCTGTATTTTATACAAATCATTCTGCTCTATAGCATCATGATAATCCATAATTATTTCATTATCAGGATCTGCTATAAGCATAACAGTATCTGTAGGTAATTCAAACAAAGAGTCTTTGCTGTACTCCATCCAATCACGAAGGTACAAATTAACTCCTTTTACTCCACCTTTTTTACCCATAACCACACTAGAACTGATTTGCATTGGTCGTTCTATTCTTATTTTATTTTCTTCTGGCAAAGAAGTGTAGCCGCAAATAAGGGTTTCCCCACTTTTCAACCTAACAAGCTTGATGGTATTTCTGTTCATGTGTTTACTCCTTTACAGGCAATTTTATCATTCGGTAAGGAAATCCTTCTTCAGAATATAATTTAACTCTTTCAACAAAATGTTTCAATGTATGGTTCTTGTGATTTTTCCACCTAAGATCGTCTGTGATATCGTACAGTTTAGCGGTATCTTTTTTGTCACTCTTTCTAAGTTGTCTACCAATAGATTGTAGCACACGGATTCTACTTTTGGATGGAGACGCAAACACAATATTTCTTAGTGACTTTATATTTATTCCAGTTGAGAATGTTCCGTAGCTTGCAACTATGATCGCGTTATCTTCTGTTTCTGTAAGCTGTCGCACATCTTCTCGATACTCCGCTTCTGTTTCTCCATGCACAAAAAATACTTTACGAGTATTTCCAGCTGCAGCGGCGATAAGATCGTGCAAAGGTTTACCGTGTTTTTCCACATACTGAAACAACACAAGAGTGTTTCCTTTGGTGGAAAGAGCAAGTTTAGTTATAAATTCATTTCGTGCAAGATTACCAACGATAAAATCCATTTCTTCAGGATAAGTGGATTCTTTTAAAGTTTTGCATACCTCAGGCGGATAGTTTAATACAATACAGTCAATACTAAGGGTAGACAAAAGATTTTTATCTATCAAGTCTTTGGTGCTAGTTACTTTTATCATGCTACCAAACAGTCCTTCAATAGACAGTTGATTGGTTTTAGTGCCGTCAAGAGTTCCTGTAAGTGCGATTCGGTACGGACACTTTGTTAGTTTGGTCATAATAGAATTCAAGGATTGCGCCTTGAACAAATGCGCCTCATCACCAAACACCACTTCAAACTGATCAAAGTAAGATTTAGGAAGTTCGTATATGGATTGCCAAGTAGAAATAACTACCTGACGAGTATCCATCTTTTGTTGACCACCAAAAATGGTGTGACAGTTTTCGTCTGCGTTCCAATCGGTTGCAGCGGCATAATCCTCAAAATCAGATTTCATTTGTGTTACAAGAGAAATGGTAGGAACTACTATAAGTATTTTTCTGTCTGGTGGAATGATATTTTGATACCATCGTAGCAGAGTGTAGATAACCAAAGACTTTCCACTTGCGGTAGGAGAAACAAGTAGCGCACGATCTCTATTAATAGAATCTCGTATCGCCTGAATCTGATGTTCATGCGGAATTATTTTTTTATCCCCTGATCTTAAATCCAAAGAATCCAAGAATTTCATAATATGTTCCACAGTAACCTCTGGTGGTTTTTCTGTGAACTCACTATCTAAAATCAGGTTGTAGTTTTTTTCTCGAGCCCATTCGGAAAGATGATCCAACAAACCAATATACAGCAGACTATTAAAAGGAGAGAATAGTCGAATCTTTCCATCCCAATGTTTGTTTTTGTACGCAGGAGTAAATTTTGCGTTGGGTACATCAAAGGTGAAGTACTCTTGTATTTCCTTGGCAACACCAGGCTCAGTTTGTAAATGAGCATAAACAGTATTGTGCCATGTTATAGAAATCGCAACCATCACCTGTATTTAGGGTGGCCAGAAAGTAGTTTAAACGATGCCTTGAGTGAACTTTCGCCATTCAATTGCGTTACGAATCATCCAATGTCTTTGAACGATTATCTTTAAAGTAGATTCCAAGTAGTTCACTTTTTCTTTTTGCATCTCTACTTTCGCCTCCATCTCAATTAAATCTGGATCAGCATCCACATACAATCCTAAATCTTGACGCATAATTCTAAGTTGAAATGGTTCCCACCCATGCTCCTGTAGTTCTTCTGCACTCATTTTTCCTGTGAACCATTCCCATTTTGTTTTCTTGAGTACTTTCATGTCAGCAAATAATTTGTGCAGAATAAGTTTTTCATCACGAAAGAAAATTAAATATTTGTTGTGAAGTTGAGGGATACGAGTAGACTCATCCCCTAATTCTGTGTTGTCTATTGCAATATCTTTTTCAACCAATTCTTTTAACTTTTCCATATTCATACTACCATCATACCACGGATAACCCAAAAGTCAAATTAACCACCGAATCTACCAGTTTCGTCCAAGATTACATCTCCATTGCCTACCTCACCAGCTTCTGTAAAATTGCTAGTATTTTCTGCCGTGTATTTGTTATAAAACACCTGTAATCTATACTTACTGTCTGTATTTCCCCATGCGATTATTTGATTTTGAATTTTTGATAAATTTACTCCAAAGGCCGGCCCAAAATCAATACCTGTTGTGGTGTTTCCAGAGGACTCTAAACCAACTAATAACGGTTCTGTTATTGTATTAGCACTATTTTTGTATATTACAAAACGAGCAGAACCCGAATCTCCTGACACCCAATTATCAAAAAACTGAGGATAGTAAGCAGGAGAAAACCTAGACGGAGTTTTAGTTACAAAATCACTTACGGTTGTTTGTACTCGATTGCATCCTAAAATAATAGAGTTCTGATTTGGTTTAATTGATATTACAGGGTGTGGATAATTTGGTGTTACTCCGTACTGAATTAAAATTTTCACAGGAGTAATAGAATCGTTAATATCTTCTTCAAATTCTACCAAAGCTATATCAGCGCCACTCAATGCTGTTCTTTTTGCGACAGTTGCTTGAATAATCGTATTGCTTGTGTTTAAAAATCTTATTACCTGACCAATTCTTGGAAAATAATCCCCATGATTTGTGTGTACAAGATGCTTTGGAGTAATTAACGCACCACTACCAAAATAATCTAGTTCAAAAAATTCACCATCAGAATATTCATAATTTGCTCTATAAGAAATTGGAACACCTGTTAAGTTTAATCCACTTAACACACTGCTATTATTATACGCATTTTTTCTATAGTATGCTCTTTGTTGCAGAACTGACCACTCTTCATTAAACAATTCTCGGTTGTAATAACGAAACACACTAGATTCGTTTTCGTTGTAGTACGATATTGGGGTATCGGGGTTATCTCGGTTGAGTGAAACGATTCTGTTTTCTATTTCAGTCTTATACGAATACGGTTCGTCCACGGTGGTGGTATTATAAGGAGAACCATCAAAGAAAGGAGGAGTGCTTGGAATTATTGGAACTATTGCTTTGCGTGGAGCCTCATCACTTAGATTTTCAAGCTTGTAATCGTTTACCGCAAATTTTATGGTTGCCATAAGAGGTTTAACTTCGGTGTCCATATAAGAAAATTCAAAACCAGACAACTCTGTTGGAAATATTCCGTAAAGAGTTATTTTGCGAAATGGGTTTTTCTTGTTTGTAAGATACATTAAAACTGCTTCGTGCCACACTTCTCGCAAAGGAAGAACTTCACTAAAATCCCTGTAAGGAGTTCCTTCTTTCATCCATTTTAATATTTCAAAATAGTTTTTGAAATCCTCGGATACCAAGAAATTTGCAGTGAAAGAGCCTATTCTTGCAGTAGCAGCAGGAATTTTTAGCTTTGGGCCTAGCATAAAGTCGCCTTCTATCGGCGCACCACCCATATCATTCAGTATAATGCTTTGAACAAAATAAGAAAATGTTGGAAGTTTTTTAATTTCAAATTGAAAGTCTTGCGGAACTGCAAGATTGGTGTTTGTAGGTTTGCCACTAAATCCTGTGGGTCTTGTTGGTAGTCCGTAATCTAAATCACTCATGTTAAAGATTCCACAGTGTAGTAGGTGAATTGCATGGTACAAGTTGCAACAAGATTGTTTGCTTCGGGATCTGCACTATTAAAAGTTATTCCTGACAAGTTAGAAGGAAACAGCCCGTGAAAATGAAATCGAGCTATTGGATTTTTCTTGTTAGATAAAATAATTAGTTGGCCTTCTTCACTCATCCAATTATGATAGTCTGCTAGTTCTGTGTAATCTCTGAACGAAGTCATAGACCTAAACCATGTTTGTAGTTCGTCAAAGTTTTTCATATCCTCATTGATAAGATATGTGAAAGACAAATCTCCGTGACTAATTTCTCCACTAGGAGTTTTCAATGCTAATCCTCTACCCGACTTATAGACTAGTTCAGGAGAGCTTGTGCCAGGAACAGTAACCGAAGTACAAAAGTAAACAGCATTAGGAACTTTAGGCAACAAAAAAACAAAGTTTGAAGGTGCAGATATGTTTGTGTTTATAGGAAGATTCTGTAATGATCCAGAATTAATAAAACTAGGCAACCCATAATCTGCTTCACTCATAATTATATTTATAAAACAACAACGCCCCCTTTCGGAGGCGTTGGCGTTATTTTTATTAAAAACCTGTTGGTTTAGAACAGATTTGCAACTTTAACAATACGGTAGTACATGTTACGACGAACTGTCAAATCCATATCGTTCGTAACCGCACCAGCGGAATTAAGAACAAACGGATTATGAATCATGCCGTAACGAGTCTTGAAACCAATTTTTGGTTGGAAACTGTTCTCGCCTACTGCACGAACCATCTGCAATGGTACATAAGGGCAATAGAAAAGACCCGCATCGTATGGACTTGAACCCTTGTAACCAACACAGAAGAACTCGTGTGAGGCAGTCTGTGAAGCATAAGGATCAATGTACACCTTGAGACGACCATTAAGAACACCAGCGAAGGTGCTACCCGTGTCATCAACATTCAAGTTGGTTGAAAGAGCAGGAGCGTAATCCAATACGCCTGCCATGCTGAGCGCAGAAGCAACATCGGCGGAGCAGAGAACAAAGTTGCCCTTGCCACGACGAGTTTCCTTAGCGATTGCATTGCATTCGCGTTCCATTTGGAACAACAGACCCTTGAACTTTTCAACACTCCAACGACCGTTTGAATCTACATTAAGATCGAACACACCAGTGGTCTGAGTAAGACCACTACGAGCGCCCAACTTAGCAGACACATAGATGCGTCGAACTACTTCACGATTGATTTCCGCAAGGATTTCACTCGACAAGATGTTTGCGAGTTCGGTTTCGGCATCGAGACCGTGAATCGCCTTCAAGTCTTGCGCCAATTCCATTGTGTATTCAGCCTTCAACGCACGAGTTTGTGCGGTGACGGTTGTTTTTTCAATGGAGAACGCCATTTGTGCAAATTGGTTACCTGCATATTGTGAACCGTTTGGATAACCCAAACCTTCACCTACGGTTGTTGACATAGCAGTTCCGATGAACGGATCAACTGTACCAAGACCAAATGCACCTGAAGTTGCACCAGCACTTACCCATGCAGAACTGGCAAATGGATCGGTTTGAATACCTGTACCACCAGCCAACGCACCGTAACCCGCATTTGTTGCGCCGCCAGTTGTACCAGTAAGACCTGTTGCAGGGTTACCAGAGAAGCGACTATTTGCTTCTTGGAACAGTGCTTCTTCACCAGCTTGATTATCGTAACGACTACGAAGTGCAAAGATCAAGCCTGTTGGGCCGGACATTGGTTGCACACCGCAAACATCGTATGCGATAAGATTTGGCATAGCACGGCGGACGAGTGAGATGAGAATCGGATCCCATTTCGCTACGCCAGCACCTGCACCACCACCCATATCACCGGCGGAATTTGGTGCAGCATCTTCGCGAAGATATTGCTGTTGATTCTCCAAGAGAATCGTTGTGACTGCTCGTCGATAAGGATCGGCGATTTCCGGAAGTTCCGTGTGTTCAAGGATTGGCTTCCATTTATTTTGTAATGCTTCTGAAATAGTAAGTTCCATTTGTTATTTACTCCTGTAGTGTAATTAGTGGTTAAAGTTATTTATCAAATTGTCTTTTTTGAATTTTTATTCAATCGGGACAACATCTGTGAATATGCTTCCATCGACTCGGACAATTGTTGATGTTGTTCAGTCGCAGGGGCGTTCTCTTCCGCAGTCATATCATCTTCAACAGTTTCTGCAAGATAAGACTTGCCAGAACCTTCAAAGTACGACTCACGAATTATTTGTAACTTGGTCTGAAAGTCTTTGTTGTTATCAAAACCAACACCTTCAGAAAGTTTTACGAAACGATCCTTGTCGGTATCCGCCAAACCTTCTGTCATTTCTGATACAAAGGTTTTGCGCTCCAACGAAGAATAAGTTTCTTTAAGTTCAATATTTTTGTTGATTTCTTTGTTTAAAGCATCGGTCATAGCTTCTACTTGTTCTGCCATTTGATCCAAGATATCCGTTTTGCCTTGTGGCACTTCGATATTGTGGTTCAAGAACAAAGAACGAAGACCTTCCATAAACTCTTCGGTAACTTCAACACGAAGGCCCTTCTCAAGAGCAAGTTTATTATCTTCCATCCATTCCTCAACAACATACGACAGGTATGAATCTAATTGTTGTGTCATTTCACCTTTTAGAATTTCAGTTTGTTCAAGAAGTTTGTTTGAAAACTCTTCTTGAATTTCTGAATGAATTACTTCAACACGCTCGTTTAATGCGGTCTCAAAAATGGTTTCTGCTTTGGTTCGGAATTCTTCGCTAAGTTCTTCGCCGTTGAACATTGCATCCATATGAACCTTGACACTCTCGGATTTACCCGAACGCTTGTTGTCAACATTCTTGAGCTGCTTGTCACTAGCACCAGCGGCATCTTCGGATGTTGGTTCAGCAACAACCGCACCACCACCAACACTCTTATAGAGACCCTTGTACTTAGGGGACTCCTTTGATTTGGCCGCAGCAGGAAGATTGCTCTTATCGCTAGAAGCGCGCTTTGAAGAAACAGATGCTTTCAATTTTGAAGCGGCATCTTTTGCTTCTTCAATATTTTCATCTTCTTCAGAGTCATCATCGGTTACGACGATTTCGTCTTCTGAGGTTTCGGTCTCTTCTGTTTCCTCTGATTCGAGGATTTCTTCTACTTCTTCGTCTTTAAATGAATCCATTTAACTGGCTCCTTGTGATTGTGTGAGGGTGTCAACTCTTATTTAGTATTATTAAAGGTTTCGCAAAAACTTCTCAAATACTTTAATTTTTGCTTCTTCTAGTTTTCTAGAGGAAGCATTAGTAATTTCTTTCTTCATATCTTCAATGTCTTTTTCTACCAAACGACCCGATTCAAAAATCCATTCTTTGCCTTCCATAATGCCACGAACAAATGCTTCTGGAGCAGACGGATCTGCAACAATATCAGCAGCGGTAGCAATTTGAAAATCATTTTTAACATAGTTTACGCCGTTCTTTTCTTCTAAAGAACCGATGCCTCTGCTAGAAACACCCAATTTAGCACCCTCATCGATTAGATTTTTAACAATCTTACCGTAGGGTGTGTCCATAATTTTGGCACGACCAATAAAATTCTTTTTGTCTGCGTACAGATTTGTAATCATATGAGATACTCGTTCCAAATTAATGGTTGGGCCCTCTGGATGACCCAATTCTCCAAACGCTCGTTTTTGATTTACAAAACTAGAACTATACTCTTTGATTTTTTTATTCATCATATCAAATTCATAAACTCTTCCGTTACGATTCTTTTGATCGCACATTAAAAAGATGCCTTCAATAAAATAATTCTTTTGGCCTGGTGCAGGCTCTTCCGTTAAAATTTGAACTTCTTCGTTTATATCGCAAAATAGTTTCATTTGTTTCTCCTGTGATTGTTATACATGACGAGTCACAAATTCCATAATCACAGTTGCAGCCATATTGGTGCTTGGGCTAATAGTGTTGGTTACTGATGCCATTCCTGTAGAGCCGTAAGATAAATTAGGAATGGTTAGTTTTTCTAGGTTTATATCTCCTGCACTACCTGCGGGAATAATAAAAGCGGTAAACGCAGTCCCGCCAGTAAATTTAATTTCTATAGTTCCAGTTGTACCACCACAACCCCACGCAATTCTAGACAACGCTGCAGAATTATAAGTCAATCCTGATGTAGCAAATTCTCCAGATGTTGGCCCGAACACAGACGGCCCAACACCAAAAGTAGAATCTCCTCCTGTAGCAGAGGTATTGTACATTACAACAATTCTATTTTTTGTGTTTACAAGCTGATCTGTTCTTGCGGTCATTGTTGAAGTTCCTTCGGGAGCAGCCCAGTTTGGGGGCTTGAAAGTTGAGAGTGGTGGCATATATCTGTATTTATAACAGTAGAAGATTCCTTACAAAACTGAATCACCGCATTAAACGACTCTTTAGTTTCTGCAAGCATAAGTAAAAAAGAAAGTTGACTTGATTCTGTAAGATCGTCATGAGTATTAATAAACAACTTTGCATCAGAAGGAGTTAATCTAACCAAAGAGCCGTCACGCAATTGCAAGGTTTTGCCTTTATTTTGCTCAACACACTCTTTAACTTTATCTACTACTTTTTTTGTAACTTTCTTGTCTGTGCCGTCTGCAATGTCGTTATACAAAGATTTTGCCACCTTTATATCGTCGGCACTTTTAGAAACAACAACCACCACAAACCCACCGCTATCTTTTGGTTTAATTTTGGTTGTTATAGACAACCCAATATCTTTCAACCCAGAAGAATACTTCTTGGCTCTTTCTTCTTTGGAAAATTTTACTACTATCTGTGGCATTAACCCTTCCAATTTTTCTTGATATAATCAAAGAATTTTTTCTTTCCTGCTTCATCACCAAAATCTGCGGGAGACTTCTTACCAAATTTCTTTAGCGCACCATCAAAGAATTTACGATATTGTTTTTGCTTTGGTGACAATTCTTCCTCGTCCATCATATACTTGCCACCTTTCATGTTTACGGCGGCAAGAATTTCTTTTACTGACATTGAAGTTTCTTCTTTGAAACTTGTTTGACCAGAGAATTGACTAGCAATATCAGATGGTTTTGCAAAGTCGATAGGTTCAGGAATTCTTGCACCCTTACCACTACCATCATCGTACAGGCCTTTGTGACGAGTTTCGCCTAATTCTTTTTGTTGCTTTAGTTTTGCTTCACGAAGTTTTCTAGACTGCTCAAGACGAGTTCTAGTTTCCTTGTACATTTTCAATCTGCCGTCCAAAGAAACTTTTTCTTCTAGAAAATCTCCGTCAACTTCATAGGAAACTTCTTCGTTTTGCTCGGCTTCTTGTTCTTGTTTAGCAGTAAGAATCAATTGATCAATGTAAGAGTGTGATGCTTTTTCTGCAAGTTCTGGGCCGGCAAAAAATTCCCATCGTTTGCCGTCAACATATACACGAATAGGTTTAGACAAACCAAGACCAACTTGTTTCATCATAACCTTGTGTCCCTTGTAATCTGTTTCGCTCATGTAAAATTCTTTTTCAAAGTTAGGATCTAAGGAAAGATCATCATCCTTCGCTACTTTTTCTGATTCCTTTGGACTTTCTTTTCCCAACCCGAAAGCGAGTTCCAATTCTGCTCTCAGGTCGTCGTCCAAAGGGTCAGCCACTCCTGCCGCTCCTGAATTGGAGCGTTCAGAACCTAACTTACCAACCTTGCCACCAGAAGATGGTGCAGACGGTGCGGCGAGTCCCGCTTCAGAAACCACAACTGATTCTTCTTGAGTCAGTGCGATACCACTGGCTACAGATTCTTTTCTTGCTTTAATTGCAGCAAAAACTCTAGAAGATAATTCGTTACCAATAGTCTCTTTAAATTCTATAGGATTTTTTGTGAGTAAAGTTTCAACTGCCTTTTTAATATTGTCCATGCTTTGTTCCTTTTATTGTAAACCGAATGAAGTGTTATCTGGTGCGTACATACCCTTGTTGCGCTCCGCAGTAATCTGAGTATCCATTTCTTTAATTTGCGCCTCACTCATATTTAGGATTTGTGTGCGTATCCAATAATGCGAATAATACTTACCTATGTATTTTTCTACAGATCCCAGTTCCTCGAACATACCTTTACGCAGTTCTTGGTTCTTGAGTTCAATGAAATGGCTGTCTTTTAAGAAGTCAAAATGTAGACATTCCTTGAGTCTAGACCAATCATCTATCTTTATGACATTTTTCAAAATTAACTGTTTACGAAGCAAATCGTAGAACAATTCACTGAATTTGCTTCGTAAACGCATAACAAACTTGTTAAATTTCAATTCGTCTCTGCTAATTTCTGCAGCTCGACCTAGCTGAAACCCTTTGTCTTGCTCCATTCGTGAAACAGGAACATTCAAGGACTTGTACAGTTTCTTTTGAAAATACACAACATCAGTCATTTCACCTAGATTCTGTGCGCCACTTAGAGTACTGATCTCAGTTCCCTTAGAACCTTCTCTGCGAGGCAACCAGTAGTCCTCAAGCATGGACATAAACTTCTTGTCGTCTCGCATTTCACCTGTGTTGGCGTCATAGACCAACTTGTTGCGATAACGATTCATAATGTCTTTCACATACTGCTCGGCCTTAGTTTTCGGCAACGATCCTACATCGATGTAAAAAATTCTTCGTTCAGGCGCTCGGGAGATACGGTAGATAACTACAGCATCTTCCATCATACGCAACTGATTAAGTGGTTTAATTGCCTTGTGCAGGAAACCTACAGTACGACGATAACGAGAATCAAATAATCCTGAAGAACAAAAAGAAATAGCATCATCAGAAATTTTTATTCCTGATGCGTTGCCACCAGCGCGAGGATTATCTTTGTTGTACACATAGAAGTCTCGATAGCCTGTAATAATTTTTGTGCCGTCCTTGCGAGTTTCTTTTTGAAATTCTCTAAGTTTTTGAATATTCAAAGGATCTACAAACCGCAATTCCAAAATACCCTTGTTTGTTTTTTCTTCGTCCACAATGATATGAAAATAAATCTTTCCGTCCACATACCATCGACGAAAAATTTCATAACCTTTTGTTTCAAATTGCATAAGACGAAGAACATTTTTAAACTCTTCTTCAATCTTTTCTTTTGTGGATTTGGAAAGGTTTAAATCGCTTTGAAAAAAACAATTTACCGGCGCCCTTTTGCCTTCACAGACAACGGCTTCGTTAATGATATCGTCAATAGCGGTTTCAGCAACAGGATCCATTGACATTTCACGATATTTTGCAACTAGCTCGTAGTCGTTTCTTACCGTGCCGTCTAGGTCAACATATTGTCCGTAAAATCCACCTGCTTCAACAGGAATTGCACCGTCATCTGTAGTTGGAACTACAAATGATTTAAGTGCCTTGAATTCACCCTTTTGCTTCTTCGACCGCTCAATTTTTAAGCCGAAGAGTTCCATAGTATATAAACTCCTTTAAAGATGATTAGGTAGTCACGCCGTCAAGAGTGTGGTACTGATACGCCATTACCACAGAAAACTCAGAAATATTAGTTTTAGCATCAAAATTAAGTTCGTAACCTTGAACATCTTTTGGCCAGCAACCAACCATTTTGTAGGTGGCGATTGGATTTCCTTCACGAGTCAACGGCTGAACAAACCAATCAGCAAGATAGGTGTTGCTGTTGTTTGGGCCAACATTACCTTCATAAGAATTCATTAGATTTGACCACGATTCAAATGCCTTGCGTAGACCGTATGATCCATCGTTGTAGCACTTGAGTGTCCAATCTGCGTATTCTCGGTCGCCGGCGTATTTCAATTTTCTTCCCATGTATTGAACTTCGGTTTGAGTCATCGTTGCAGCAGGAAGACCCGCAGAACGACAAAGGAAAGAAACCTGTGAGCCAGGATTATTCAATCCGATAGCAGCTGCCACATTGGTGATTGCACCAGCAACGGCGCCACCAAACAATGCACCTGCAACACTCGCTGCTGCATTTACTGCCGCAGTACCTGATCCTGGGAAAACACCCGAAACAAGATAAAGATTATCTCTTGCTCCACCATTTATTAGATTTGCTCTGAAAGCGTCGATGCTGAACTGACTATATGCCATTTAAGACTCCTATGTGTATTTATGCGGAAACCTGAGATCAGGCCCCAACTTCTTCAAAAGAAACGCCAGTTTTTGTGGCGACAAAGTTTAGTTGGATAAAGTTAATGCTGCGATTTGGTTTAATGTAAATATCGGCAACAAAGTTGTTGCTATCAATTACTTGTGGGGTATTGTTCTTTTCATCACAAACCACCTTGAAGTCAACAATACCACGACGACCTTGAACATCTCTCAAGAAAGGTTCAATCAATCCCTTGAATTGTGATCGGGTAAATGCATCATTGAATTCAAACAGACTATACTTTGCTGCCTTGGCGATTGCTTTTTCAAGAACAATAAACAGACGACGAACATTGATACGGTCAAACGAAGAAGGACGAGTCTGTGCAGTCTTGTCACCAAAAAGAATAGTACCTTCACCTGAGAAAGTTACCACAGGATTAATTCCGTATCCGTAAATCTCGTCTCGTTCATCCTTGTTAGGATTGAATGCAACCTTGATTGTGCCACGAACTTGACCACGATTGAATCCCGCAGGAGACCACCAAGGATCGTTAGTAGCATCGGTTCTGGCACAAAGACCTGCAATGTCACCGTTAAGAGGAACCCAACGATTTACATCATTGAATGCATCGTACATAAATTTGTAACCACTGTCAACAAATGCGTAATTGTTGTTTCCAACAGCATCTCTTAGTGCCTTACATGCGGTAATTTTTACATCACTACTTTGAGTAGAATCGGAAACAGGACTAGACACAAACGCAACGCAATCTTTTCTTGATTTAGCAAGATCACAAAGGTTTTTTGCTCCCGTTGCGCCAAGAGGCCCACCAAGAAGAAGAGCAACATCGATATGATCTGCGTCTTTAAACATTTCGTAACCACTTCCTGTAGTTCCAAGAATGGAAGATTCGCCACTGTACTCACCAGTACCACTAGCAAGCTGGCCAGTAAACACACCCCAACCGGCGTTGCTAGTTGCACTAAAAGTTCCTTGTCCTGCCATTCCTTGAGTTAAGAAAGTTGCTCCAGTAATACCAATGCAGGCGATGTAACGAGATTCGTTATTAATTTTGCTTTTAAAGTAAAGAGAAGAACCGTCTGCGTTTACCGCACCGTTCAACAAAGAAATGCCTTCGTATCTTTCTAAAATTGTTCCTGTTGCACCACTAAACAAACCGCCTGCATCAACAACCACAAGATGGAACGCATCAACAGCGCTTTCGCCAGATCTAAAACCGTAATCTGAAGAGGTAGGCGCAGAACCAAAAATAGTATTGTATTGCCAATTATCAAAACCATTTTGACCAGAAGTCAAACCACCACACAACTCTACCTTTAAAGAATTGCCAAGTGAGCCGGGATATCGTCCAACAATAACACCAGTTGTTGCTGATGGGAATTTTGCTTGAACCACTTCTATATTTTCAAAAATTGCTCCCGTCAAACCACTTACTGTTGCATTTTTTGCAACAGTAGGATCTACATGACGAACAACTTTGAGATTACTTCCGTAACCAAGATAGTTGTATGCAGTAAACCACCATCGGTAATTTCCGTCGGAAGGCATACCGTAAAGCGCGCCCAACTCTTGAACGCTGCTGATCAATACTGGTTGATTTACTGGCCCCCACTCAAAAATTCCTGCCATACCTGCCGCTGTTGTAGCAACACTTGGAACGATTGTAGTAAGGTCTCTTTCTGATACATTAACGCCTGGGCTGATTTGAAATGCCATTCTAGATATCTCCTTGTAGGATACTCGATGATTCAGCAGATATTTAGGAAATAACACATTTTCATTCTGACTGCATCCATCCTCTTCTCGGATTATTTATATTACCTGGTTTTGCCGATTCTTTTGCTAACTCTTTGGCGGACGAATCTTCGTCTAGTTCTGTGCTTAAAAATCCAAAAGGCAGCAAATCTTCCTCCATCTTTTTAAGTTTTTCTTCCATGACATTTTTACGAATGTCGATATTTACAATATCCCTAAAAAACGGTTGAGTAGTTAACCACCCAAACAAGACTAGGGTAGACACCAGATCGTCGTTATACCCCTCTGATGCCTCGTAGGAGGTCTTGACGGACACAAAAGTGGATAACTCTGATACAATATCAAAGTCTCTTAGAATCAGTTTATCGTTCTCAACCAATTCCTTGATCACCAAGCAACCTGTTTTTTTAATTTGACTAGACATCTTAACACCAAGCTGAACTCTGCCACCACCCATACTTGTAAGTCGCTGTCCTTTTTTTCCCTTGATGGATGCTGTTACTAAATTTTCATATTCCAAATCATCGTGAATAATGTCGGCAACCTGCTGGCCAGTATCGTTAATTTCTATCAGAATGTTTGCCTCGTTATACTTGTTTGCCACCGAAACTATCATGTTTGGTAATAACATGACTGGCATGGTATTGTTTCTGAATCTAGCAACAACTTGATACGGCACGGAAGTTACATCAATAACAGTAAATGCGTTGTAATCTTGGCCGATGGATCGGGAAGTGTCCACGGTTAAGGTATACAGATGATCTTTTTGTACTTCTTTATAGATAAACAAACCGTCTCTGGTTTGAATTAAAGGGTCGTCGTAAACAAGTGTGGCAAGTTTGCTTGTACGAATCAAAGTATCTTCCGACCCTAAGAACTCACATTCATATTCCGCCAACCACAAACGATCAGAACCCAAAGCCTTCTTTGTAGTTTCTTTCCATGCATCATCGCGTCCAGGCACTTCCCACCATTTTACTTCAATTGGAATATAAGGATTTCTTCCTGCTAATGCGTCTTTCCAAATCTTGTAATACATGTTCATACCTTTAGGGGTACTTACAATAATAACTTTGGTGGTTGTTCCTGATGAAATTGTAGGATACACCGATGCAAAGAATTCTTCTGCGATATTGTTAGGAACGAAAGCAAACTCATCAAGCACAAGACAATTAAATGAATCTCCACGAACAGCGGTTGCGGATGTTGATGATGCAATAATTTTTGCACCGTTCTCAAATTTAATGCTTGTTTTATTCCACTCAACCACTCCCTGCTTGAGCCATACAGGCAAACGCTCATACGCCAGTTTGATACGATCTAGAATTTCTGTTGCAGTTTTCTGCTTGTTTGCAAGAATTGCGACTTTATAGTCAGGCACAAATTGAGTCATGTGTAAAACATTTCCTGTTACACAAGAGGTTTTTCCTGTTTGTCTTGGGAATTTAGAAATAGTGAATCGATTATCACGAATTGCGGTAACAAACTTTTCTTGAAAGTCGTAAAGTTTAAACAGAATAGGCCCACGATCCAACGAACGAATATAAAAATAATTGTTGAGAAAGTATACAAGATCCTCAGAACATTTAACATATTCTGTCATTTGATCTGGCGTATAATCTATTTTTACGCCAGGCCCTTTCAGCAGGGCGTTGCCAAGATAGGATATTCCTGTTTTAGCCGACATCTATTATGTCCTCGTTTGGTGGCAACTCTTTGGTTGCACTTTCTAATTCTTTTCTTGCGCGTAAAAATCTAGACAGTTCTGCGGTATTTCCAACAAAAATATTATTGGTGGTACTGCCACCCAACTTAACAGCATCTTCTCTTTTAATTTCTTTGAGTTGCTTGTGTAAATTTATAAGTTTATTGTTTGCCTCAAGAGTTGCTTGTATAAGTTGTGCGGCAACTTCATACGCTCTTGAACTTTGAGTTTCTGACGCAACTTCAAGAACTCCCTGTATTGCATCTTCCGATTGTGCAATTATTCGTTTTAGGTTGTCTCTTACTTCACGATAATCCTTATCGTGGTCTTTGTTTCCAGTTTCAGTAGAAGCAACCGACTTCAGCGATACAATTTTAGTTTTTGTAGGTTCGTGTGTGGTGGGTTTGCCGAAAATAACCTTATCTAGATTATTGTCAACCTTTGATTCATTCTCTTCCATAATTTACCTCGTTTCATATTAAGAAAATTCTTGTATATTGACTTGTGCCGTTGGGCCGGCGGGAACATACGATCCCGCAGTAATTCCTGTATTTGGGTGTACTGATATAATCGCAGCGGTTGGCCCGTAAAAATTTGACAAACTAATATCTGTATTTGTAATAACACCTTGCTCGTGGATTGGCCCGTACAGGTACATTCTTGCAGTAAACGAAAGACTCATATAAGAAAGTTTTCTTAAATCGTAATTTCCATAAGATCCATCGTCACCTTCACCCATAACGCAAGATTTAAAAACGATAGGAATATTAACCTTGGTATCTAGTTCGTTCATACGAACAGTGATTGTGTACTCTGGTTGAAAATACGGCAGAATCTGTTCCGCTATTTGCAAACAATCTTCTGTATTTTTTGTCATGATTCCTAGATTCATGTCAAGATTATAAGGAACTCTTTCGTAACGAGTCTTTAGAGTTTCTCGGCTTTTGTACAGCAAGGTTCTATTCATCGTGTTTAATTTTCTGCTAGGATCATAAGTAAACGACGACATCTCAAAAGACAATCTAGGAATGTAATTTTCAATTTTGACTTTTGTATTATCAAAATCAGTTCCTATGCGAGCAAGTCTTCGCATGAATTTTTGCTGTGGGCCGTAGGAAATAGGAACTTTGATTCTTTCTAGTTCTTTACCAGAGTCATCCTGTCTAGTAATATAGATATTATTAAACAGAGAACCGAACGAAACCACCACCTTTCGGATACTTTGATGATAGAAATGTTCTAGCATTACGGATTACCAAAAGGATGTTTTTCGTCAAAATTCAAGAAGGTATCTGCCTCGGTTTGAATTCCTGTGTTATTTTCTCCGATATAAGTTCCAAACTTATCGGTTATTGTAGTAATTTTACGATGATACTCACCACTAGAATCGTTTTTGCTGATATACAAAGACTGGCCAGTTAGTCCTGTCGTTTTCCAGTCACCAATGATATCAGTAAGAACAATAGTATTCGCTTCTGCTTCATCGTAGGACGAAACGGTTGCTTTTGCACTCGCTCCTTCCATGCCGCCAGTAGTCGATCCGTTTTTTTGTTGGTATACTGCATCGCCTTTTCTAAAATTTCCTGTTCCAATTGGGTCTCCTGATAAAGAAAGGATAATACTGTAGCCGGCCTCTTCCTCCACAACATCAATTTCTGGAATGCCAGTGTCCATCTTTTCCTCGCTGTATTGAAACAGTTCACATGTTATTTGAAACGAAAGTAATTTTCCCAAAGCATAAAAAGGATTTTCATGTTCTACAAATTTTATTTCAAACAGGCCACGATTAAGGGGAAGATACAGCAGATCCCCTTCTAACGGCCTATCCATATTAGTTTCACGCTTAAATCTTTTGCGAGATGCAGTAAATTTCACACTATCTCTAATTTCAAATCCAAATTTACTAAAAGTGTCACCACCTTCAAACGCAGTGGTGGTGTCCATATACATTTCTATCATTTTAAAACTAGAAAATCTTGAATATGGAGATTCACCGAAAAAATCATCTTTGCGAATCATAGTTCGCGGCAAGTAATATAATTCCATACCGTGAATTTTTATCGCCTCTATCGTCAGATCTTCAATAAGATTCTGTTCGGGTAGATTTTTAAATTTATTGAAATAGGGATTAAGTGCCACTTGTTTATCCTAACATAAAATCTGTTGGGAGTTCGTACTTGGCGATTAAATCTTTTTCGATACTATCTATCTCGGTTGTTGCTTCTGACATTATCTTTTCACCATTAAAAGTGATATCGCCTGGCAGCTTGATGCCACTGTATTTGCTAAGATTAACTCCCCATTGTTTTTTGATTAGTGCGGTCAGGTATCTTTTTAGCATTCTGTCTTCGTAAATTTCTGAATGGATTCTTGGATCTAAGATGCGATACGCCTCGATTATGAAATAATGTCCAGGCTGCACAATCTTCCAATCCATATGTACCAATAGTTCGTTTTTTACTCTGCTAAAACTTACCATCTTTTCAGGAGACAAGTATTGTTGTAGCAACGAAAGGTATTGTTGGGTCAGATCATATTGAACAAGATCGATAGTTCCAAAAGTAAACAAATCGTTTAATGCATATTGGTAGCGCACATCAAACATACCCATCGTCTGGCCGGTTACATGATAAATTTTTGTGATGCTTGTGATAAGATCCTGCAATAAGATATCTTGCTCGGTTTCTTCGGAATGTATTCTTTGATCTTTTAACGCAAATCCAGGATTATCATTTTCTGTCGTAGAGGTGGAGGCAGCGATAGTTACATATCTGTTTATAATATCTTTAGGTTGAATCTGATATTTTAAATATACTCGCTCTACACCGTCAAAGTGGTATTCAGTAAAAAAACGAATAGCATCATCGACACGATCTTGAATTTGATCGTCGTCCACATTTACTTCGATAACTGGCGAACCCAATGAACGCAAACAGTAATCAATTAATTTTTGTCGTGTCCTGACTGATGGCATCTGTGTTCTCCGTAGGGTATTTATCCTTCAAAGATTTCCTAGTTTTTTGAATTGTCTCTACTCCCGACTCTTTTTTGGTCTTTTTCTCGATCAGATTTTCCCAAAGAGCAACAACCAAATCTTCTATAGGAGGGTATTCCGCTCTTCTCTTTGATCTAGGAGTTTTAGATTCCTCGATGAGTTGACGAATACTGCTCTCGTCTTTTATGCCTTCTTCGGTGGAATATGACATGGCATCTGCAAAATCTTTTTGTCTGGCGATATATCTGTTGCCAGAATCCCAAGAGCCTTGAATCGTATATTGTTTGTTCTTGGTAACTATCTGTCTAGATTCGCCGTCGTATCTTAAAAATGTCAGATCCTCAATTTCTGAATATGATGGTTCTAGTGCTAAAAACAAGGATCTAGAAACACTAACCGAACCGATAGTAAAATTACCATCGGTATTTCTAATAAATATTTCACTCATCTTTAAATCGCCTTATCCTGATTTGTGTTTAGAGGGTATCTTGTTGCATCGTACCAACTAGGAGCAAAATTCTGGCCAGCTAGTGCTGTTAAATTTAATGCGTTTGTTTCTCCGTGACCGTAAAGAGACAACACTTGTCCAGAAACTACGCCGCAGATTTTTGATGGTCTCTCGTACCTTATGTGTGTTGGATCGTATTGAGAACCGTATATCACAGAAGAAAGACCCGCAGTAACAGACGGAGAAAACACTATAGATCCACCATTTGCAACTACACCAATATTACCAGAAGAAACTGTGCCGTTTCCTGACACAAACATTCTGAATTTATTATCGATGAATGTAATATCAGAAAAGTCTCCTGCAACACCAACTGTTTTGTTGTTGGCGATAACTGAATACTGTGAAGTAGATCCTGTAGAACCGTTAATATTTATTGTGCCGCCGTGAAGAGACACCAATCCCATAGTGTTTTGAGTAATTGTAGGAGATTGCAAATCTATTGTGGATTTTTCTGAACAAATTACTGTACCGTTCTTTGAAGCAATGATGTTGTTTGCTTTAATGTATCCACCATTGATTGCGTGTAAACACACACCATCAATAGGCATTCCATAAAAACCTATACCTTTTGCGTAGGCCTTTCCACCATCACACAAAATTGCGTTTGAGTTTGAGTTTCCTGAAGTTCCTGTAAATTCCACAACAAAAGGTTCTCCTTCACCAGAAGAATGCGCGCCTAAATGTAACGAACCTGCAGGCTCTACTATAAACGCACTTGTGTTGTTGCACCGCAGAACCGTTTTGTACAAATCCACAGTTCCAATAAACTGTCCTGCAATTGTTCCGATGTATGCGGTTGCGCCAGACGCGCCGTTGGCAACCGATCCCACCGCAACAATTCTACCAAGATCAACATCAACACTTGTAACTTTATACAAACCGCACAAAGAATTTGGGCCAACAGTATTATCTGTCGCCGCCATTCCACTAGCACCAGAAGAAAATGTTTCAGAATTCATGCCGATATAATCACCCACATACACTCCGGCTATAGAATTAGTCAAGGTGATTGTTCGGGTTGTTGTGTTTCCAGTTACCGAAATGCTTTCAGGATCTAGTTTTATCAGAGACCCCACACCACCCGCAACACGAAAGTTTCCATTGTTTACAACAAATGGTTTTGTTATTGTGTATGTGTTGGGCGAAAGAATGATATGAGTCATTTCTGGCATTTTTGTTGTGTTGCCTACAACAGAAGTATCCGACAAATTATAAAAACCAGAGATAGGAGAACACACTCCCGAAGCGCACGAAGTTCTTACAGGATAGGTATTATCAACATTTTCTTGTAAAATCTTGGATAAGTTTGTTGGAGAAACTTGAAAGGTTTCTGATAAGTCGGATTTAAATTGAGCAGCGTAATCTATTGCACTCAAAAACTGAGAAAAACTAGAAGGTACGGTTATTTGGCCAGACAGATTGTGCGGCAATACAGCACCAACAAGTGACTCTGAAGAATTGTTTAGATATACCCATTGATCACTTCCACCAGACCACAATTCTAATGGACACACACATACGCCTGTTGCACCTGTAGCGCCCATTGCTCCAACCGAACCATCAGCGCCAGTCGCACCCACAGCACCATCGTTACCTGTTGCGCCGGCGATACCTCTAAGACCAGAAGGAACAAAAATTATATTATACACTTTGTCTTGAACAAAATTCAAATTACCAGACAAGTCGGTAATGTTGTCAAATTTAAATACAGTAGCAGATCCTTGCGAGGTTCTTGTGGATTGTGTGTTTATAGTAAACACTTTCAAGTTTGTTAAATTGCTAGCGTCTCTTACATACACATAACCCTTTGGTGTGGATGTTCCGTAATCCCAAGAATCCAAAACAAGATACAAATTATTTGCAGCATCGTCAGACGCATTGATACGAAACTCTCCGTTTGCAATACAAAATCTTCCACTTCCTACATTAGCAGAGTTTGTGGTGTATCTGTACGACAAAGTACCTAAAGAATATCCAGTCGCACCGATAGGCCCTGTTGGGCCTGTAGCACCTCCGCCAGTTGCACCTTGAGCTCCCGCAGGCCCGACTTCTATTCCAGGAGTTCCCTTGTTGGATTTGTATCGAATCATCCAATTTGTAGACACATAAGGAGGAAGGTTTTGATGAGAATTGTTGCTTCCTGTGGGAGATGCAACCGCCTGCGCCGCCTGCCATTGATTTGTGGATATTGCATTTAATCCTGTTGCGGTAACACCAGAACCAATCGCAACAACGCCCGCAGTTGCTCCTACATTACCGCCCGCAACAGTAGACCGTAGCAAAATGTTATGTGAATGTGAAGGCAATTCCGCAACAGAAAGAGTGTGAGATTCTTCTCCACCAATCTGGCCTGCAGGATGAGAAGATAATCCTCTACCTGCGCCTGCACCCATCAGCATTCTTCCTCGCAGATCAGGAACAAAGAACGCAGAAGAAGTTTGACCTGCAACCTCTCCATTGGCTAAAGATCTTAAAAATATTTCAGAACCTTCTGAAAGAGAATTGAACGCAGTAGATGCACCAGTAATACTAGAAACAAAATTAAAAGAAACATTTGCAGACGCGCCAGTAGTAGAATACACTTTAACCACAGCCTCTTTGCTACCCCAAACCATTTTATATACTTGATCGTTCACCAAGAAATGATTTTTCTTGCTACCAGGATATCCTGTAGGAATAGATTCAGATCCATCCACCGTACCATCAAATTGAATATAGCCGGTTTGTCCTGTAGTTCCTGCAAGAACAATACCATTTATTCCATAGGTATCACCGATTGCATCGTACAAGTCTTTGTATGCACTGCCAGAAGAGCCTTTAGTAAAAGAGTCTCCTACGCAAAGAATATAATTCTGTGGAATTTTTGCAGGCGATCCAAGAAAAGGCATAACCGTACCCACAGGACTATACAAAGATATTGAGGAAGAACCTAACATCGCAGCTGCGGCGGGCAAGCTGTTAATCACGATTCCTGACCAAGAATCGGTTGCAACCATAAGAGGTTGAACCACCGTGCTAGACGATGGTATACCAGTGAGTCCACCAGTCATCGATGCAGAAAGATAGTAAGTGTTTCCAGTTACAAGAGGAAACTGTAAAAAAGCAGTGGAGGTGGGATGAGAAGGAAAAGAAATTTCTCCCTGATACACCACTTCAAGATTCCAAACACCGTCTGCGGTGTACCCGCCTTGAACAATACCAATTGTCTGTGCATTTTCCCAAGAGTCTGCTCGTGCGCGATTTAAAGTACCATCATCATCTATAGTAACCGCCGCCCCATAGGTTAAAGGGCCACTCGCTGCCATATTTGTGAATTTTTTGAGCAGAGTCGTTTGAGGAGGCTGCTGAAGTATAAAATTACCGCCGCGAGAAGATGAAAATGCCATGTTTGGGTGTCCTTTGGTATCTAGAAACTATTTAGTAGTATCTAGACTGCCGATTTACACCCCAACTACAGCCTGTTCCATAATCTTGTCGGTTGCAAATTTTAAGTTTGCTTCAATTCTTTCTTTTTGATCGGCAGGAAATTTATTATCTTGTATGAGTTTTAGACAGCAGTTTCGTGATTCCTTGTATCTTTCCGTCCAATAAGCAGAAATACCCAACTCATCCGCGATCATCCAGTCGTAAACAGGTTGAGCCACAAACAATGCTCCCTCTGGATACTTAGTCTGTGCCGCAAGACGAGCAAATCGGTATGCCTGATCGAATCTGTTGGTGAGACGACAGATTCTTGCTGCCGCCCAAAGACTCTCTGCACGCCAAGGAGCTGCTTGGTACGCCTGAAAGTATGATGCAACAATATCGTCAACACCATGCTTTAAGATTTCTCGAATGCGACCAACTTGAAACAGACTGTAAAACACTTCTTCGTTCCAACCACCAAGTTGAGCGCGTTTAATATACGCATCCAAAGACTTTTCCCACATCTGTGCATCTCGGTAAGATTGCGCCAGATAGAAATGATATCGATTGAAATCTTTTTCGTCCACATCACCCTTTGCCAAAGCCTCTTCAAAGGTCTTTGCATCTGCTTGATATTTTTCAGGATTTTGTGAACGAGCGCCGTCCTGAATCGGTGTGTTTATAAATCCTTTGGCAAAATCTCTAGTTTCAATAGGATCATGGCAATCAACATATTCGTGAAGAACTCCACGGTAATAAAACTTCTTTTTGTTGGAAGTTAATTGTGGACGATGATACTTGGTGTTGCCGTAATATGCGTACACATTATACAGATCAACATTAAGACTTTGCTTGAACTTTTCTGGCGAGAATCCCTCGTCGAAAACCAAAACTTCATCAGAGTCAATCATCAAACAATAGTCTGCATCTGTTTCACGCGCCAGTTCAAGAACTTCGCTGCGGTTTGTACCAAAGTTTACCCAAGGTTTTTCGTGCAACTTTCCACGCAAACCAACCTTCTTAAAGAATTTCTTAATCTTATCTTGAGTTCCGTCTGTTGAACCTGTGTCAACAATAACCCACGAATCGATAAGAGGCAACACGGAAGATAAACATCGTTCAATAATTTTTTCTTCGTTTTTCACAATCATGCACAGTGCAATTTTTTTAGTTACTACTGCGGATGAAATGTTTGCGGCTACGGCGTCAGTTGCTGAAGGGGAAGTGTTCATTATTTTCTCCATAATAAAGGTGTAATATATGTAGTATCGATTTTTCTACTTGTTGTGAAATTTTTCTGTTTTTGTATACAAAGATTCGTCATCTTCGTAATCCAAAGCACGAAGCAAGTCTTTAGGGTTTTGCTTTTTTCTGTTTTTCTTTTGTTGAGATCGTTTTGCGCGACGAGAATCTTTGTCGTCAAAATCTTTAAAGTTGTTTTGGGACACTACTTACGCCTCCGCAGGAATCCGAATAGGTCTTTGAAACAATCCAGGATATGCTTTTTCTGCCAATTCTTTAGACACTTCAGGAATTTTGCGAAGAATAATTCCTTCTAGAACTTTGGATTCTGTTTCGCCCAAGGCCTCTAGCATCTGTGTAAGAATAATATTTTTTCGTGCAACATCAACACGAGTTTCTTTTAGGAATATGTAAAATCTTTTGTGTTCAGAATACATATTAGTAAACGACAAACCTTCGGGAGATTGATCGGGAGTATATGGAGGAACTGTATTAGTAAAGAACTGTACTCGTTCTTTGTCATACGCCCACAAAAGAATATCTTCTAGAGCAGGGGAATAGTTTTCACGAAGAATATTTATTTTCTTGGTTTCAGTATCGGCTGCAGCAACTTTGGAAAGAATTTCGGATGTGTATAGTTTCATTTTTCGCTCCTGTACATGGTGTTGTAACTATTTATGTATGCTATTGGTCATAGACGGCAAGAATAATAGTATTCTCGTTGGTTCTTCCCTTGCCCTCGGATTCCACCGATTTCACCCCATCAAACAACGACTTAAATGCCCTGATTCCAATTCCTTTTGCAGATTTTATAAAATCTTTGGGTTTACGAATCTTTTTACACTTGCTGGATTTGGCATCAAACCCAACAATACTTGTTCCCGACACATCCAAACCATAGTTACTTTCGCATTCCAACAAGGTTACGGTTCGAGTTTTTGTGTTGAATAGTATAACTTTAGCTGCGCCGACAATTCTACTAGGATGCACAGAATCCACACCGTCATCCGATTTTTTCCACTTCATATTCTTTACACAATCAATAGGAGACTTTCTTCTTTTTGCTTTTCTTGTTGGAGTTTTTCTTTTTGCTTCACCAAAAGTGACAACAAGGGATTCCAACCACTCCTTGTATTTTTTTAATGTTTGTTTCTTAAAAACTGAGTATCCTTCCAACAACTGATCGTCCGCCTTGCCACACAAAACATCAGTAACATCTTTCATTTGCTTGGAGAACCACTCTGCAATTGCATGAGACTGTTGTGGTTTAATATTTTTAGAAGAGATATATGTGGTAGCATCCCAATTTTCTATACCCTTTTCTGAAAGAATATCATCCACCAACAATTCTAATTCTCCAATCAGTTCCCCTATATGCGCCCGAATGTTTGTTTGTATGTCGGATTTTGTTGGAGAGATTGTACTCAACTGTTTAATTTTTTTGCTCTTTTCCATCAGCAGACTAATACCAAGCTGCAAGTCAGAAATTTGTTTTGGTAAAAGAGCAGCACCTAACGATAGCATTCTGGCGGTAGGCCCCAATTTCATTCCCAACGGAAACCCTTCAAACTCATCAGGATAAATGCTCATGGAAGAAAGTTTCTTGATAGATTCTATGCTTTCTTTTGCGTAATCATTATCACGCATCCAACGAGCAACCCATATAGTGTGGTCTTTTTCGTCAGACATACTGTTATACCATTGTACCGCCCAAGAATAGGTGGAAAGAACCTTGCTATCCATAGGGTCAACAGAAAGTCCTTCCCACACAGGCTCAGAACCATTAAAGCGGTCTTGTATTTTTAATTTGTTATCAGATTTTTTTGACATAGGAAGATCATACTACATAAATTATACAAGTCAAGTACTTGACATAAACATTTTATGTAGTATGATGATTGCATAGGACACATATCATGTTTGCTTTTGTGGCAACAATGTGTTTTAATAATATCTGATTTTGGAAAGTAATAATGTCATTTAATAAAGAAGAAATGCTTACGCCTGGCACAAAAGTTTGGTCTAACGCAGAAAACAAAGCGGGAATGATTGTTAGAGTTGAGAGAGATAGACAGTACGGGCCGCAATACCTAGTTTCGTTTTATGCACCAGACACAATAGACAACACCAATCCGTATGAGCAATATTGGACACAAGGAAAACATGTAGTTCCTTTCGCATCGACACGACCAGCAATTAACAAGGAGAATTACCGTGGCAAATAAACCCGAAGAAGAAACTGACGAAATTTACGATGACAAAGATGTTCCTGTATATGATGAGGACGCTTCAGAATCTGACGAATCTGACGGAGGCGACGAGAATGATTCACAATCAGATCACGGATACTCCACAGAAGATGAAGATGAGGATCATCCTAGTTGGGGATGGGCAGAACCTCAAGAAGAAACTAAGCAAAATTTAAACGAAGATGATGACGAATAACTGTTGACTTTAATTTTAAATCTGTTATAATAATATAATGCCTTTATACGAATATCAATGTAGTGCGTGTAATCATATATGGGATGATATCTATACTATTGCAAAACGAAACCATCCAACAAAAAAACCTTGTCCAAAGTGCGGCAAGAAAAAAGTTACCAAAATGGATGCTACAGTTCAGATTATTGATTCGGTGAGACTAGGTATTACCCGACCTGATCATGGATTCAAAGAAATTATTTCCAAGGTTAAGAAGGCACATCCTAGACATACAATGAGAGACTATTAAAAATGAGCAGTAAACTAAAAACAGCAGAACTAGATGGTATGGGAAGATTTTATCAGTCCCTGACTACAGGTCAATGGTATCCGTCTGTTACCACAATTACAGGATTTGCAAAGAAGGAATTTTGGGCGAAGTGGCGTGCAGATCCCGCAAACATGAAATCGAGTCAGGATTCAATGCGTAGAGGTACAGATATGCATACACTTATCGAGAATCATATTGACGGCAAACCTACAACAAGTTCGTGTGCAAGAACACAGACTTTGTTTGAGCAAATGATTCCTAATATCAGCAAGATTAACAAGGTGATTGCACAAGAAACTCAACTGTGTTCTGACAGTTTGCGTATGGCAGGTCGTTTCGATTGTATTGGAGAGTACGAGGGAGTTCTCTCTGTGATCGACTTCAAGTCAGCAAAATCTTTCAGAAAAACAGATTGGATTACTAATTACTTTGAGCAAACCGCCGCATATTCGTATATGTGGTTGGAAAGCACAGGAGTTCGTATTCCACAGGTTGTCATTTTGATTTCTGCGGAGGACGGTAGCACACAGGAGTTCAAGAAAAATCCTGATGACTATAAAACAAAACTAGGCGATTCTATCAAGAACTATTGGTCGCACAATAATTTTAAAGAACTACAGGAGAAAATCAATGAAATGGTTCAGCAAACTACTTTACGGTGATGATACAAAAAAACCTGTTACTCCTATTATTGAGAGTGGTATGGAAACTTATGCAGAAGATGCAGAAGAGTCCTCTATTCTAAAAAAATTAGGAGACGGAAAACATGTAATTCACATCATGGTTCAAGACAAAGAAGTTACTCTTGTTTTTAATGACGAAGAGTTTAAAAATGGATTGCTTCGTGGAAAAAGCCTAACAGTAATACCTAGAGAAGAAGAAATACAAGAGCAAGATTAAAATGGGATCAATAATTAATTTACAAAACGATTTTTGCCGAGAGATAGAAGAGTTGTACAGGAGTCGAAAGGACACCACTTACATGGAAGTAATTGTGGACTTGTGCGAAAAGCACGGTATTGAGCCTGATGCAGTATCCAAACTTTTAACAAAACCAATCAAGGAAAGACTCAAGGTAGAAGGTCAAAGCAAAAACATGGTAAAGAAAACTTCTAAACTTCCGTTATGAATCCTTACGAGGCGTACCAAACTTATGTGTCACTGAAAGCACACTTTGCAGGAAAAGGATTTAATTATAACCTTTACGGCAAAACAAAAACCTCTCCTAAAACTTTTGATACACGAAAAGACAAATATTATTTTGAAAAATTGTCTAAAAAATACAAAAAAGAAGAGTTGGTGGAGTTTATAATTTCCCAGATTGTTGGAAAAGGAAACACATGGGTTGGTAATATGTTTTCGGAAGAGGCACTAGAACTTCATCGTCAAAGAATGAAAAGAGTGCAAGCATTACAACACACTATACGATCAGAAGTAAAAAACTTGTGGCACTCTGGCGGAGAAACTCCAGAATCTTTTGAAAAATTATTTTCTCCTAAAGGAGACGGATCGTATGCTCCACTATTTCAAGAAATTATTAAAAAAACAATAAGTCCTGAAACCTTTGTGGTACTAGACGATATATTGCATTTTACAAAAAACTGGAATACAGCAGGCGATCCTGTGTGGGAAGAGATCGGTATTCCTATTTTACAATACGCACCTTTTTTAAATCTACAAAACAGAAGAGACGAATTAAAAAAAATTATTGCAGAAATTTTGAATAGAAAGTGAATACCATGATAGGTGATTTTTTTGATAAAGTATATGTGATTACTTGCAACAGTTCCACAGAGCGACAAAAATATATTAGTGAACATTTTTACGATCAGAAAATACCGTTTGAGTTTGTGTCTGCAATCGATAAACAATATCTTTTGCCAAAAGAAGGCATTAGTGGTTCTGAAGTTAGTTTGAAATTGACTTATACACAGTGTATACAAACCGCAAAACTAAACAATTATGAAAAAATATTAATTTGTGAAGATGATGTGGCCTTTCCAAAAGATTACAATAAAAATTTTGATAGTTTTTTAAAAATCCTACCAACAGATTGGGATTTTTTACATCTAGGAAGTCAGCCTTGCGCCCTATCCAATTGGGTTATAAGAAATAAAATATCAGAAAATTTATATAAATTTGTATGGGGTATGGGAGCGCACTGCATAGGAATAAAAAATACTTCATATGATGCAGTTATAAACAACCTTTTAATCACTAAAGACCCATTAGACACTGCGTTATTTGTGATGTATGAAAAATTTAATGCTTATTGTCCAGAAGAATGGATAGATGCTTTATCGGATGTTACGCATTTAAGACATTTGTTGGACACAAAAGATATTTTAAAAAAGAAATTCATTTCAAACATAGACCACACAGGTTTTAATAATTTTAATGATTAAACGCTTGCATTCCACAAAATAAAGAGTATACTATACTCTTAGTTCACTAATACTTTAAATACCTCGTAATACGAAAGGATACTATATGGCTGGATTTTCAGATATGAAGAAGATGAGTAACAATTCCGTTTCTAGTTTAAGTAAGGAATTGGAGAAGATCAATGAAACAAAGTCCTACAAGGACGAACGAATGTGGGCCGCGGAACGAGGCAAGGATGGCAATGGTTTTGCTATCTTGCGTTTCCTGCCCGCTTCGGAAGGTGAAGATGTTCCGTGGGTTCGCCTGTTCAATCACGGATTTCAAGGCAAGGGTGGATGGTTTATTGAAAACTGTCCAACAACTCTTGGATTGAAGTGTCCTGTTTGTGAAGCAAACAGCGAGCTGTGGAATAGTGGTGTAGAGTCTGACAAGGAAATTGCACGACAACGCAAACGAAAACTGTCTTATATCAGCAACATCATGGTTATTAGTGATCCTGCTAATCGTGAGAATGAAGGCAAGGTATTCTTGTTCCGTTACGGCAAGAAAATCTTTGATAAGATCAGTGATAGTATGCAACCAAAGTTTCCTGGCGAAGAACCAGTAAATCCGTTTGACTTTTGGAAGGGTCAAAACTTTAAGATGAAGATTCAAACGGTTGCAGGTTACGCAAACTATGACAAAAGTGAGTTTGATTCTACTAGCTCTTTGCTAGACGGCAAAGATGATTTGCTTGAAAAGGTTTGGAAGTCACAATACAAGTTGCAAGAACTTGTTGGCAAGGATAAGTTCAAGGCGCACGAAGAACTCAAGGATCGTTTTCACACAGTGATTTCTTCTGATAGCAAGACCTCATCAAAGAGGGCGGAGGATGCCGAGCCTGTGCGAGAGACTTTGAGTGAGAAATTCCGCAAAAAGGAATCTTCCGCAAAAAAGGCAGAACCTGTTGCAGAAGCTGAAGATGCAGACGATACTCTTTCGTATTTTCGTAAGTTAGCGGAAGAGGATTAATTATCCTGCTGGTCGGTAACTAACTTGATATGACATCTTTGTTGGATCATTATGGCTTCCCGAATAGAGAGGCATAACAGTAGAACCCCCTCCTGCGGCCGATTGTGCTGCGGGAGGGGTTATTGTTGGGTTTGAAATATTATTTGCTTGAACTGCACTAGACGATGCAGGTTCTACAAGTTGCAGTTGTTCTAAAATTCTTTGCAACAAATCTGTACTTGCTCCGTCAGATTTCGCCAACAAGTTTGAATTTTCAGTCATACCAGTGGTAACCAAAGAATTATTTCTTGATTGCTCTCCTGGCTTTTTAGCATCACCAAACACAAACGAAGAGATAGATTCAGCTGCTCCACGAATCTTAGAAAAAATTCCAGAGTCTTGTTGACCGATATGATCCATAAATCCTGTGATCTTATCAAGACCTTCCATTTTTCCTAAATCTAATTTTGAAAAGTTAACAAGTGCGGTAGCAAGTGTGTCGATTGCGCTTGCTCCTTGTTGCAACATAGGCGCGGCATTTGCAAAACTAATAAACAATCCAAGCATACTTGTGGATGACATGGTTGCATTGTCTCCACTAAACCAACCTAAAACTCCAGACACCAAACCTGCAACCGCACCACCTACTTGCATCGCCGCTCCAACTGCGGAGAACAGCAAAAGTGCGCCAGTAATCGCTGCAATTCCTGCTGCGGCTACAAACAACCCACCACCCACTCCTCCTAAAACTGAAAATTGGGTTATCAGGTTACCAAGTGGTTCGATAAAAGGTTGTAGGAAAAACATTCCTGCTCCAAGGCTTGCCAACCCAATACCCAAAACTCCAAGAGCAGCTGCACCAAAACCTATTGATATTGCACTCCAGCCAATAGCAGAAGCAGCTAGACCAATTTCAGTTATGGCTGTTGCCACACCTAAAGAGTCCACACTACCCATCATCATGATTGCTGCCGCCAAAGGCAACATCGCCAGTCCTAATGCACCAAGAACAAACGCACCAAAAAGAACTAGAGGTGCAATCACTCCTATCAAAGATGCGGCCGCGCCTAATGCAAGTATTCCAGTAACCACACCAAGCAAACCTTCAGTTCCTACCGCACTCATAATCGCCATTCCTGCACCCAACGCAACCAATGACAATCCTAAAGCGCCTATGGCAAATGCACCTGCTATAATAAATCCTGCGGCAAAACCTAATCCTGCAGCCACAATGGAAAGACCAAGAATGGCCGCCGCAGCTAGTCCAAGAGTAGACCAAGAAATTGTTTGTAGTATCATTAAACCTAAAGCAAGTGGTATAAGTGAAAGGCCGAGAACCACCAGCGTGGCCGCACCAAACATTATTTGTGTTCCAAGTTTTCCTATCACTGCGGCAACAACACCTAATCCAATCAGTGCTGTTCCTAATTTTGCAATAGTTTCCCATTCAACTCCCGCCATCATTCGCAACGCAAGCGCCATCGGTATAAGAGAAATACCAAGAATAGTCATGCTTATTGCAGACTTTATCATTGAACCCATAGGCAACTTACTCATACCATACATCACACCCGCAAGACCCATAATAGCAACGCCTGCTTTCGCCAAGTCTTGCCAAGAAGATCCAGAAAGAAGTTTAATACCGATTGCAAGAGGAATCAAGGATGCGCCCATTATCATTAATGCAAGAGAAGATTTTATCAAAGAGGAACTGTTAATCTTGGACAGCATTTTCAAAGTACCAATCATTGCACCCATAACAAGTGCGGTCTTTAGCATTGCAGTAGGACTAACTTTACCCATCAGCATCATACTAATCGCCATAACACCAATAGATGCCGCCATCATAAGCATAGATTGCGCCACACTTTTCATACCAGAAGAGTTTAGTCTAGACAACAACCACAATCCTGCTCCCAAAGATCCAATTGCAATTCCAGTTTTAATTAAAGTACCAACATCAATATTTTTCATTAATTTCAGGCCAACAGCAAGAACTATAATTGCTCCAGCAATCATAAGCATACCTACCGCAGCATCTTTTGCTGCACTTAAAAAACTTCCTATTTTTCCTTTAGGTGCTTTTGATTCTAGTTTGGTGTCAGTTTTCCCACTCTTTTGTTCTAAATCTTTAGATTTACCGCCTTCGCCGGCCGCGGTTAACTCTTTTTCTTTCGCGCCTGCGGCGCTAGTAATTAAAGAATTTGATATTTTAAGAACTATACCACCTATATTTTTTAATTCTGAAACAACAGACTGCGCCATTGTAAGAACTGTGTCTACCAAAATAGTCAACCAATCACTAAGATCAGAACCTATGGCAGAAAGTTTATCCACCAAAAGATTTAGCCATTCTTCTATTCCTCCAGAAGTAGGCGCAGAAGTAGCAGACACCGACGCAGCAACAGAGCCGGACTGCATTGTGTTTGTGTTTATGGAGTTTAAAGAGGATGCAATAACATCCAACCATTCTTGTATTGCAATAGATGCAGCCTCTATTCCACCAGTGCTTGCAGTTTTACCTGTGAAATCTTTACTAGAAATCAATTCCAACCACGAACTTATTTTTAGTATTCCTGCGTCGAACCGTCCAAAAAATTCAAAATCACGAGGATGAAGAGGATCTAAGAATTTACCTTTTGATTCTTCCTGTGGTTTTTCCCCAACCGCCGCCTTGACCTCAGTGGATTTTTTACTAAACTTCCCCATATCTAACATAAGTTTTGGCGCAATGTTTTTAAACATACCAAAAAGGAAAGGCAGAAGAGTTCCGATTCCTAATGCAAACGCACCACGAAACGAATCTTTTATGCTTGGAATGCTTTTAGATAATCCTGTTATGGAATTTTGAAATTTTTGAAGTCCTACTGTCTGTTTGGTAACCCAATCTGACAGAGGTTGTAATTTTTTGGTGAGTTTAGAATCTTCCTCTAAAGACTTACCAAAAGATTTCACATATTTTTCACTCTCTTTATGCGTTAACGATACCGATGCAAGAGTTTCTTCAGCAACATCCGCAGTTTTTGCTAGTTGCTCAAGAGAATCAACCACCTTATTAGTGTTTGCCAACTCTTGCTTGTATCTTTGATTTAACGCATCAAATTCAGCCTTCTCTGCTTGTGACAGTTCTTTGCTGACTCCTTCGTATTTTTTTAAAGCATTTTTTGTTTCTGCTAGAGAAATCTTAAAAGAGTCAAAATCTTTTGTTAGCTGTACTAAAGATTCCTGCGCCGCTTTGGTTGCGTCAACTTGTTTTTTAAGCGCCTCGGTTTGTTTCTTTAGTGCTGCTTCTGCTTCTTTGCTTGCCGCATCGCTTGGCATAGGCGAGCCGGCCGGAGGAGTGGTCGATGGGTCTGGTGTTTGTGGTGTTCCGAATTCTTCTGCCATTTATTTTACTTTTTTGGAAATTTAGCCTCTAGTTCTTTTGATTCCTCATTTTGTTTTTTAGTATGTTCCACAACCAACCCAATATAAACCTGTCTCTCCCACGGCAACATATTTTCAATGTCACTTAGAGCATAATTATGGTGTTCCATCAGTTGAAAATTAGTTTGTAGCATGTTGCCCAAATTGTCGTGCATCATGCTTATTGAAAAAAATCTTGCGCCCCTTTTAGTGTTACTTTGTTAACGGCCTTACATTTTGAACACTCGCACACAATATCTTTAGACACTACTGGCATTTTGGTAAAGAAGTCCATGATTTTTGCAAAGGCACCTTGAGGAAGATTTTCGATAAATTCCACAAGTTCGTTTGTTGTGTGTTCTTTGCCTTCGTAGATTTGCGAATTATCGTAAATGCTAGTTATGCAGGTAGCAACAAATTCCAAAAGTTCCGTGGGATTTTGTGCGTTGCCGCCAGATGACTGCAAGATCTGAAGCGCCTTGAAATTAGGATAACGCATAACAAGACCCATCGTATCTGAAATTGCAATCTTGTTTGTGTGATTTTTTTCCTTGATCACTTGAATTTCTGATAACTCAACTCTTACCGGAATTGGTGTGTCACATTTTGTGCATTTGATATTCACTTCAACACTTTCACCAACAGACTTCGCCCTTAGTTGAAGAAAAATATACTCAATATCAAAGGTGGCAGCCTCTTCTGGATCAACCTCATTAAAGGTACAGTTAGATACAATCTGTTTCATGGCAGATAGTATTTGATCTTGATCCTTTGTTTCATTGGCGAGTAGCAAAATCTTTTCTTCCTTGACTAGGAATGGACGAAATTTAATTTTCTTTCCTGTGGACGGAACGGTCAATTCATAATTTGGCGCAACAATTGTTGGTAAACTCATATTATTCTCCTTTGTACATGATGTTTAGTGTATTTATTCAAGTTAAATGCCCTTGAAAAGAGCGGCAGTATTTATGCCAGATGTTAGCAAATTGTTCAAGAACACATTTGCAGATATGTTCTTTGGTTGTGGTGGCAACACAACCTTTTTATTTGCCTCGATATCTACAACTTGAGGTGGTAGATAAGGTTTCGGTAATGTTTGTGGTTGTGCAAACACAGGGTATTTGATATCGGCTTGGTTTGTTCCTAGAGGTTTCTGTGACATAAACATACTCTTGAACTTCATAATTTCTGCTTCTGTGTAATTCTTCTTGATACCGTTTGGTACAGCAGCCTCGATAGCCGGCAAGGCGGGATGGAAATTGTTGGCGGCGAAACGGAAATCCTCGCTGAAATCTCTGAACGGAACTACTTCACGATATCCAAAGTTTACAGTTACTCCTAAAACTCCAGTTGCGGCAGATTGTGCCTGTTTTAATGTTACAGTTTTTGGATATATCTCGCTGTAGGTTATGCCGTATATTTCGTTTGCTTCGACACGCTCTAATGCCTCGTTGTAATTTCTAACATAATTTGGAAGCAACATAACAGTCATTGAACAATTTTTTGCATAGTTATCGTAATATCCCACATATCTGCTCACAGGATCTATTATGGTTTTTTGCCAAGATCGAAACACCAAATATTCATACAGATCCGTACCACAAGAAAACTCAAAAGGTGCGCTGCTGTCTCCGTACTGCTGAACATACGGAATAGTTTGCTTTGGGCCGGCGATATCCCTGTCAACAACAGAGAATGTTGCATCAGGAAAAGTAACTGAACTACAATTTAATGACAATCGTTTGCTGTCTATTCGTAACATACCACTTGCTTGTGGAGTGTTTCTGAAAAGAACGCAATACCTATTACCACCCATGAATCCTATTTGCCTAGAAAAAGTTAAGATCTCTTGTGCAAAAGATTCTCCTCTTTGTGTTCTGTGTATCGGAGAGCTTGGAAAGGCTGGAGTGGTGCTGATAATGTCTTGAAAATTTGGAAACGAGTTGTTGTTTATCATATGATACCTTTATTTCCCAGCCCATTTCCAAACCTCTTCACGAGTTGCCTTTTGAAATTTGTCCAAAGGAAGAAAGGGAACAATCTTCCAATCCGCAGGACGAACCTCTATTACCCCTGTGAGAAAATTACTATAGCAATAACTTTTCACACAGGACTTTAGATATTTATTAGATTTAATGTTAGAGTACTCTAGCAACAGTCTCGCCTTGGGGTCGGTATACCAAATAGGAGAGTCGGCAAAGTCAATAAGGTAATTTATAAAAGATGCACGGTTGGATAGTCTAAGATAATGCAAATTTAACCCTAAAAACCCCGCCTTTTGTCGCTCAAGCATAAAAACTAGAGGAAATTGGTCGTAAAACGGCAAGGTCACCTTGTATTTTGGATTGTAGGAGAAAAAATACATACGCCCTAACTTCACGGAAGTAGGCGATTCCACCACTTTCAGCATTTTGTCTCTACGCAGAGGAGAAATACGCGACAGATTGTCTTTTAACCAATAGGTCGCCTTGCGAGAAGCCATATCAATATCTTCAAACCTAAACTGAGATAAAACTTTTTTTACTTCTTCTTTGCTCATCTGCCCATTTTTCCAGTTTTTCCGAATATGTCATCCTCGGTTAAGATTTTGAATTTCCAGCCGCGACTTTCACAGAATGCCCTAGCAGCATCCCACTTTGTACTATTGATAATCCAATCACGCATTTGATTGTATCTACCCTTCGTCATAGGTTTTCCTTCGGTTATTGGTTGTTTTGTCATACTTTTCGGTTTGATCTCAATAAGCATACATTCTTCTTTGGTTTCTTCGGTCACGGTCTTGATCCAAAAGTCCACAAAATAACGGTGAGTTTTGCCGTCAAGGGGTGAAAGATACGGAACTATTACTTCTTCGGACGACCACTTCAAGATTGCCTCGGTGGAATCGCAGTATTGCATAAAACGCCGCTCCCATAAAGATCGATAGACGCACTTTGTGGGATCGCCTTGATATTTTTTTGGGTTCTTTGGTTGATAGAACCCTTTGTATGTTCTGAAGGTTCCGATAGCAACTTACTCCTATATTGTATTTAGCAAAGTTATCTAAATAGAATATAGGAGAAACCGTGTCAAATACATCAGAACAAATACCAGGTTCGGGACAACCCGCACAATCTTCACAGCAACCGAAAAATTTTAGAGAACAACAAAATTCTAATCAGATTTTTAGATACCCTCGCACACTGGCGACAAGTCCAGAATACCAAAATTTCATATCATTTGAAATGTTTGAGACAGGAGGAGTAGGTATCAGTTCCAACAAAAACAAATCCGATGGCGCCGCCGTGTTTTTGGGATCTATGGCGGGAGGTATTGCAGGAGAGCAACTTATTAGTAGACTTGGAGGATCTTTAGGTTCTTCTATTCTTGGAAAATTAGGAGGAGTGATTGGTGGATTTTCTATTCTTTCCTTGATAACCAGCGGAGTTGGTTCTGATCTTTTGAAAAATCTTGGCGGAGACACCTTTACAAGCCAGTCAGGAAAAGGCAACGGAGATTTTGGCTATTGGGCAGAATCTTCTGGCATGAATACTGCAAACGCAAAAGTAGATAAAACCATTTGCTTGTATATGCCATCATCTTTGAAGGCTACATATGGTGCAGAGTACGAGGATAATGTAGATTTAACCGCAACCGCACTTGCAGCAACAACACTAAAGCTAACGGCGCAATCCATTAAAAATTTTGTGCTACCTTCCACCGACAGCATAAAAGGATCACTCAATAACGGTGTGGGAGATCAACTTGGAAGACAGGCGCTAAAAACAGTTAGCACTATGGTTACTCCATTAGGACAAACTGTTTTTGGTGGTGAAATAAAGTTAGACAAACTGTTTGAAGGACAAACCAGAAAAGTACAAAATCCTATGCTTATGAATTTGTTCAAGGGTGTCGCTCGCAGATCATTTACTTTTAGTTTTAAATTTATTCCTACATCACCAGAAGAACTCTCGGAAGTGTACACGATAATAACTTTGTTTAAAAAGTATGCAATGCCAAAACGGGCGGACGGCTCGGGTGGTCGTATGTTAGATTATCCCGCAGAATTTAGAATAAAGTTTTGGCACGGCGCAACCGAAAATTTGTTTCTACCAAAAATCACTAGGTGTTGCTTAAAAACTATTGATGTTACTTATGGTGAGGCACCATTTACCACATTTGCACCTGAGCCTGGTTTGGGTGCTGCACCAACAAGCTACACATTAGACTTGACTTTTGATGAACTAGAAATTCTTGTTCAACAACGAATAGATCAAGGGTATTAATCATGAGTTATTTTTCATACTTTCCTTTGACCTCTGTTATTATGAATGAGCAAGATGTCAAAATTGTTCAAGCAAGAAACATAATGCTTCGTGCCAAGTTTTCCGATTTTATTAAAAATCGAGAAGGTCTTTTTGAAAAATATCAAATCAGAGAGGGAGAAAGACCCGATACTCTTGCGTATAAATTTTACGGAAGATCTGAGTTGCATTGGATCATTTTAATGTTCAATGAAATTGTAGATCCGTTTTATGAATGGCCACTTACCACCAACGAACTCAATTCTCTTATCACATATCGTTATCCAGGAAAAGCGGTATATGTTGATGATTCATTTTTTTACTCTCAAGGCAGCAAAAGAAATCAGAAAATAAGCGACACCGAACCAATCATCGACGGTAGCACACAGATACAGGTAATAAAAAATAACACGACCAAAACTCTCACAGCAATAACATACGATCCAAGTCTTTTAAAGCTTGTGGTGTTGGACAACGATAACTTTTTAACTTTAGGCGTTCCTGCAAACACAACAATAACTGTAACTAATAGCAAGGGAAATATAATTCAAAGTTCTATCAGATACATCGAAGAAAACAGTACGGCGTTACACCACTTTGCGGATAATGAAGGAGATATATTAGATCCAAGAGGGTCTATAGATCCAGATAGAGATGCACAAGGTGTGGTTGTTCGTGCATTGATATACAGTAATCCAGATCCAGAAATAAGAAAAAACCCTATCTTTTTGGGAGCGGTCAACAACACAGATTACGAATACGACAAAAACGAACAGAAAAGAAAAATAGATTTACTGAAACCGTATTACATTGATTCGGTATTAAAACAATTTTCCACACTAATGAACAAAAAATAATTATGGCCATTCTATCATCTGAAAAGTACGGCAAACCAGGAGACCTTATCATAAAGGATATTGTTCTCACTTCCAAGAGTGGACTCAATATCAGCATATGGGCTTTAATATATTCGGTAGAGTTGTATGAAGATCTTTATTCTAATTCTCTTTCTGGATCGCTTTCTTTCGGCGACTCTCTTGCGTTGTCTAGGCATTTACCACTAAACGGAGACGAAAAATTAAAACTAAGTTTTTACACTCCTGGCCAAGACGACCAACCAAAAAATGAAATACAGCTCAACATGAGAGTATACAAAACTTCTCAAAGAATAGAAATGGGTACAGACACCGCGGTTCTTGTTGGGTTGGAATTTGTTTCAGAAGAATTTTTCTTAAACCCATCCATTAAATTTAGCAAATCTTTCAGCAAAATGCCGTACAGCAAAATGGCGGAGAAAATTTACACCGAGTTCTTGGTGTCGGCGGCAGAGCAAAGAAGCGATTTAAATTCCGGCGAAGTTTACGCCATGCCAACAGATTCTCCAAGATCTGTAATCATTCCATATTGGTCACCATTCTATGCAATAAATTGGTTAGCGAACAAGGCATCCGCACAAGAAAATAGTGCAATGAGTGATTATATGTTTTATCAATCTTTGGATGGTTCTTATTGGTTTATGCCTATCTCACACTTCAAGGACAAACCAGTACAGGCAAAATACAAGCACAGACCACCAGACCAAAGCAGAGATGCGGAAGAATTCAACAACATCACAGATTTGTCGTACATAAGCACAGGAAACCGGCTGCAAGATATTGGATCTGGAGTATTTTCTTCTATACAGGAAACTTTTGATATACACAATAAAAAATTGGAAGCAACCGCGTATCGTTACACAAAAAATTTCACAGATGTAAATCATGTAGACGAATATCCTTTGATTCCTGCAACACTAGATCACTACAGCGACAAGTTGATGAGTTATCGAAAAGTTTTACCAAAAAATTCCTACAAAATTAACGATGTAAAAGATAACGAAACTCACAATTTATATTCTTTGTCTCGACAAAGTTTGATGAATCAGATGAACACCATAATTTTACAAATAACAGTTCCTGGAGACTCTAGAAGAAGAGTGGGAGACATTATAGAACTTGATATTATTTCTCAAGAAAATACGGCAAAAAAAGATGATCCGTTAGATCCGTACATTAGCGGAAGGTATATGGTGACAAAAATCAATCACTCTTTTGGACACGGAGACTACGAGTTGGTTATGACTATCGCCAAAGACTCATACGGAACAGCAGTACCAGACAAGAAAGATCCAGAGTTGTCGTCGTTATGAGTACAGATCTTTCCAATATCATTCACGATCAGATGGGCAAGAATGGGTTTGTCTGGTTTCATGGAGTTGTGGAGGATGTGAATGATCCTTTGCTTATGGGAAGAATTCGAGTTAGGTGTTTTGGATTTCATACAGGTGATAAGTTGGAAATTCCAACAGAGGATTTACCGTGGGCCACAGTTTTGCAGCCAATAACAAGTGCAGCAGTAAGTGGAAAAGGCACATCACCAACAGGAGTTCTTACCGGCGCATGGGTTGTTGGATTTTTTCGTGACGGAATAAATTGTCAAGATCCAATTGTCATGGGAACTTTTGCTGCATTTCCAGAACAAAATAAAGAAACTGGCCAGATGTCAGACCCCGAAAGAGGATTCAACGATCCCGAAGGACAATATCCAAGTGAAACATATTCGGGAGAGCCAGATACAAACCGACTCGCAAGAAACCAAAATATTGAAAGAACAATAATACAGGAAAAAAAAGATGGTATCGAGGAATATGTTTCTCCTGCATTAAGCAGATTAGACACTCATGAATGGTCAGAACCCAAAACAAAGTATAACGCAAAGTATCCAAAAAATCATGTAACCGAATCAGAATCTGGCCATATTTTTGAAGTTGATGATACTCCTGGCGCCGAACGACTTTCAACATATCACAAGGCAGGAACATGGTTTGAAATTCATCCTGATGGAAAAAAAGTAGAAAAGATTGTGTCTGACAACTATGAAATAATCTTAGGCGACAACAATATAAAAATTTACGGCAGAAGCAACATTAACACAGGCGACAATCTAAGAGTAAAAACAGGAAGTAACTTTATGGGAGAAACTGTGGGAGATGCTAGTGTGGTTGTAGGAGAGGATCTTGCAATAGAAGTTCACGGCAGAGCAAGTCTGCAAATCCACGGAGATCTTAATATAGAAACTGAAGGCGATGTTGTACACAGAGTAACAGGATCTTACAGCGTGCATACACAAGGAGATGTGGTTCATCGTGTTGGTGGAAAATACAAAGTACACAGTTTGGGTGGCATGGAATTTGTAGCACCTCGCATAGACTTTAATCCGATGGGTGCAGTATCAGAAGCACCAGAAGAAACTCAATGGATCAATCTGTTACAAGAGCAAAATGCTAGTTTGTTGGATGACATGTTCAACGGAAATGTATTAGACACCGCAACAGACGGATTGTCAATAGATTCTTTATCGTCCGTAACTTCGATTGCGTCCGTGGGGAATATTACTAACATTGCATCCTCTGCCTCGCCACTAAGTGCTGTAACAACCGCTGCATCGGCGGCGGTTGCGTCAGTACCTTTGTCAAGCATAACAGACGCAGCGCAACTTGGTTCTGTGCGATCAATGACAGACACACTTACTTCTAGTGCAGGAGGAATTGCGGCATCCGCATCGAGTGTGGTATCAGGAAGTGATCCGTTTACCAATATAATTTCCTCTGTACAATCTGTTATCGCACCAATACAATCTGCGGTTGGTGGAGTTTTAGGTGGAATAGGAACTTCTTTAGGTGGCGCAATAGGAGGTATAGGTTTGGATAGTATCGGTGCAGGAATTGGCCCTTTAGATATGGGCAGCTTAATGAAAGTAGGTTCTGGACTTCTTGGTGGTCTTGGTTCAACATCTCTTCCTATAGGATCTGATATTGGCGGAATTGGTGGAATGCAAGTAGGAATTGCGGGACTTGCAAATCAAGGAACAGATATTGGTGCAATGATAAGCACAGCAACGCAAGCATCGTCCGCCGGCTCAGGATTGGTTAGTGGTCAAATATTCTCTAGTCTAACCGAAGTAAATGGTGGAGTATATTGATACGAACCTTATCAAGCACCTACGAAAGAACCGTTTACTGCATACCAGCGCAATGCACTTTAGGTGACGGTTCTGATCTATACCAAAATACAGATCCTATTGTGTGGCAAGGCTGGCAAGGAAAATTTCAACACAAAGGAATGCGACCTCCCGAATTTTATTATCCTGAAGGCCCGTACACAATAAATGGAGTAAAAATTGCAGAAGGAGAAGGTTGTCGTGCGATAGGATTGACAGGATACAACTCTATTCAATCACAACTCTCTGGCGGGTCGTTTGGGGTGGTAACAGGGTCTACAGGTGCATCTTTCAATAGTGCGTGTTTAATTGTTTTTGGTCAATTAGGCAATAGTGGAACACCGATAGTGGACACCACACCAAACCACAGAGTCATGGAATTGCAGCAGTTTTCCGAAAGCAATAGTAGTATGGTGTACCAAGCACATCCTGCAACTCCACCACCTCTTACTGCATCAGGAATATCCAACACATTTTATGGCCATTGTTACCTGTGCAATTCTTGTTGTGACATTAAGTACATGATTATTGATGGAGAATTTCCGCCAGATATGATATTGAATATGGACACAGGAAGGGCGTATGGGTATATTTCAGAAATGGATTTACCAGACGATCCCAACCTACCCCAATCAGGAAAAGATTATTTTTTAGAAAAATACAGATTGCCCACAAATTATCGTATAAACGAGCAGAATTACGCAACAGTTGGTTCTGCGGCAGAATTTGGTTCGGCAACCGCATCGTATACTATCAGGGCGTTTAACGCAAAAGATCCAAGAGTGTTTACCGACAAAAAATACTATATGACCATACGGAACAACTGGTCGTCGGACAGGGACAGACTCATCATAAATATAAAGAATACATTTTACTTAGACGGAAAACCAGTCGAAAATACAAAATACCTACAAGGAATGAAGGAAAAAGGGTACTTCCAACCCCACTAAACATATGCCAGGAGTAGCAAGACTAAACGATATTTGCAGCGGTCACGAATGTTACCCGCCACGACAAAGCATTTTTGCATCGTCGAATGTTTTTGTCAACAGTTTGGGCTGGCACAGACAGTCCGACACATGGCAAATGCACTGCGATCTGTGTGACGAGCATCATCCTTGTCATTATTATTGGAGTCCAACATATGTACCATCACCAAGAACACCAATTCCTGCAACTCTTCCAAACGGAACAGTTGTATGGGGTCACGGAGGAGAATCTATGCTGGGTTCTTCTGCGGTTTTTATAAACAGTAAGCCCGCCATGAGAATAGGCGATCCAATCAGTTGCGGATCCGCAGTAGCAACAGGAAGTATGGATGTGCATTGTGGTAGTTAAAATAAACAGGAGTTCCAATGTTTAATTATTCTTTTGGAGTAGATTTTTGGTCTAATCTTGGGATGGCTCTAGTCGGTTTGATTGGAGGAGCTATGATGGGTATTGGGTTTTTGAATCGAAAATTTAAAGACATGAAAATCACACAAGAAAAAGAAATAACAATCAAGGCGACAACTGGTGTATCGGACACAAAACATCACCACATTCACGAAATGTTAATTTCTTTAAGACTCCACTTAAACGCAGACAGAGCTCAGATAGGTCAATTCCACAATGGTGGTAAATTCCTAGAAGGTGCGCCTATGAAAAAATTTAGCGTGTCCTACGAATCCTGCAACCGTGGAGTTTCTATGGAGTACCCATACTTGCAAGGAGTTCTTACCACAATTTTTGACGATATGATTAATTTTGTTCGTGAAGAAGATGCCAAGGTACGAACAACAGAATCGCTACCACAAGATTCTCCACTTCATGTATACAACGATTTTAAAAACATCGAAGCATTCGCCGTGCTTCCTATTCGTAAAAACGATTTGTACATGGGTTTTATTAGATTAGAGTGGAACGACAAAAATAATATTCCTAGCGATCCAGAAGACTGCAAAATAATTTTCGAGCAATACAGATCGTTTATGGAACTAGAAATGGTAAGGGACGGATCATGATTTCTGATAAAAACTATTTCAGTGACCTAGATTTAAACTTTCAAAGGAATCCTATCACAAAAGATGTTGCGATGAAATTGAATGAAGAGGCAGTAAAGCGTTCACTTAAAAATTTAATTTTGCTGAAGCGTTACGAGAAACCCTTTCATCCTGAAATTTCTTCTGGTATTCAAGATTTGCTGTTTGAAAATTTTGACCCTATCACTTTTTCTGTTATGAAAAGTCATATTGAAGATATGATAAGAAGATACGAGCCTAGAGTGGAGAATTTAAGAGTGACTATAGATTCAAATCCAGACCAAAACTCCGCAAATGTGAATATCGTTTTTACCATCATGAACCGACCACAAATAATGGAAACTAACATATACCTAGAGAGAACCCGATGAGTACAGACAACGCAAATTTAAGAATTGATGGTTTGGATTTTGATATTATCAAAGCCAACCTGAAAGATTTTTTAAGATCACAAACACAATTCAAAGACTATGATTTTGAAGGATCTGGCATGAACATACTGCTAGATTTGCTTGCATACAACACCCACTATCAGGCGTTTTATGCAAACATGGTGGCGAACGAAGCATTTTTGGATTCATCAGTTCTTAGGCCAAGTGCGGTTTCGGTTGCAAAACATCTAGGCTACACCCCAAGATCCATCAAGAGTTCAAAAATAGAAGCAGATATTATATTTAACTCAAACACAACATTCAATGATAAGGTAACAAATGGATCTGCGTTTATAAATCGGGGAGATATTTTTAGAGGATATTTGGGAAACACTGCGTATAATTTTGTTGCATTAGAAAGTAGCAAAGTGAAATTGATTGGGGGTGTGGGTAAGGTTAGTGGAATTAAACTGTACGAAGGCTCGATAAAGTCTTACACCTTTGTGAAAAATAGTTACGATCCTTCTCAAAAATTTATCCTTCCTAGCAAAAAAATAGATGTGGATACTTTAAGTGTTCGTGTACAAGAATCTACCACAAATACATTAGGAATCGCCAACACATGGTTCAAGGCGACAGATGTAAATGGTCTTAATAGCGGCTCACTTTCATACTTCCTGCAAGAATCCGATGACGAAAATTTTGAAATATATTTTGGAGACGGAATTTTAGGCAAGAAGATACGAAACGGAAATGTGATAACAGTAGAGTATGTACAAACAAATGGCGAAGAAGCAAACGGATGCTCTAATTTTTCAATGGCAGGAGGAGCAGTATCTCCCTATGTTAATCGTGTAGTTCCTGTTCTTAATGACTATAATGTGAATGGGGTTTCGTATGGTGGTGCAATTTCCGAAAGCATTGAGTCCATTAAATATTATGCTCCAAGAAATTATCAAGCGCAAGAACGAGCGGTAACCGAGGAGGATTACAAAACCATTTTGGTGAAAGAGTTCTCCGACGGTATTGAATCTTTTTTGGTTTGGGGAGGGGAACAAAACATACCACCAGCGTACGGAAAGGTGTTTATTTCCATCAAGCCAAAGAACGGAAAACGAGTCAGTGTTTTGGAAAAGTTGGCACTAGAAAAATCTGTGTTAAGCAATAAAAATATTGTTGGAATTACACCAGAAATTGTTGATCCTGATTATATCTATTTGGAAATCAACAGCGTAACCAATTACAATCCTAACACCACCAATTTAAGTGCGGGTGGTCTTTCATCATTCATATTGAATAATATCAAGGCGTTTGAAAGTGACAATCTATCCAAATTCGGCAAGAATTTCAAGATGTCTAAATTTTTAAATACCATCGATTCCACAAATGTTGCAATCACAGGATCAAAAGTTAGATTGAAATTAAGCAAACGAATCGAACCCCTTTTGGCGTATCCTGCGTCATACACAATAAGATTTGATAATATGTGCTACCATCCTATTGAAGGATACAAACCTATATTAGAATCCTCATCTTTTGGGGTTAAAGATACCACCAGTTCGCTTGCCACAAAACCAACAGTTGACGCACAGATGGACGACGATGGTTATGGAAATGTTCGCATATACAAGACTGTTGGAGACACAAAAACATTTATAAACAAAAAGGCTGGAAAAATAGATTACGCAACAGGAATAGTTACCCTAGATAGATTCACAGTTCAATACATTAACCCAAAGTCAGAATCGGAAATCAGCATTAAAATAGTACCAGACATACAGGATGTTCTTGCCAAAAGAAATCAAATAATTGTGATAGATTACGGCAATTCTAATATTGAAGTAGAGCCAGAAACTACTTTTGAAAAAGGATCAAGGTCGGCAACTCCATTTCCTTACTAATAATCCATGTTAGAACAGAATAAAAATCCAATTTCACCTTTGGTTGCAGGGCAGTTACCAGATTTTGTTAAGATCGATCATCCGACTCTTAACTCTTTTCTGTCTGCGTACTACGAGTGGTTGGACAAAGACACAACCTACCTAAGATCACCAAAAAGACTTAACGAGGTGATCGATATCGACACCACTATGGACGAGTTTGTGGCAAAATTCAAAAACGAATTCTTGTTTGATTTTCCTGAAACCCTTGCCGAACTTGACGATGGTACTACGGTTGATGCAAGCAAACTGGTCAAGAACATTAAGAGTTTTTACAAGGCGAAGGGTACAGAAAAAACCTATGATTTTCTGTTTCGGATTTTGTACGATACCGGCGTTGAATTTTACTATCCTAAAAAAGACATACTAAAACTATCGCACGGCAAATGGATTTTGAAAAAAACAATAAAGTTGTCAAACTTTTTGGGTAGCACTATCTTTGATTCTATTGGAGAAACAGTAAAGCAAAGAAACAGCCAAGGAGAAATTACGGCAAGTGGCAGAGTTATGGATGCCACAACTTACAGGGTGGGAATTTACGAAATCGCCGAACTTAGTCTTGGTGGCATAAACGGAGCTTTTGATGTTGCCAAAGGCGAAGTAGAATTCACTGACAATTATGGAAATGTTAGAAAAGAAAATAGAATTTTTCCTGTTATCGGGGAAGTAACTGTCACCACCGCTGGGTCTGGTTATCTTCTTGGGGACAGAGTTGTGCTTACTCCCGCCGCAGGAGACACAGGACTGAATGCGTTGGGTAGAGTTTCTGAAATTTCTTCGACAGGTGGCGTGAAAAAGGTTATGATGTACAATTTAGGAGTGAATTATAAAGTATCACCAACCATATCGATAATTTCAGAACTAGGAAAAGATTTTTCAGGCACAGTTTCTGTATCGGCGCAAGCAAATTACGCAGGGTATTACGCAAACAGCGACGGAAAACTTGGTAGTAACAAAGTTATTCAAGACAATCATTATTATCAAGATTTTTCGTATGTTATGCTTGCAGAAATAACCATAGACCGTTATCGAGATGTTATCAAGAAACTTTTAAATCCGGCCGGCATGGCGTTTTTTGGTAAAATTTTATTGAAAAGGTGTGCAGCTGCAGAGTTAAATCAATCTACGGCGTTGGCACAATATGAAGTTCCTCTTATCGGCAACTACCTGCCGTACACTTTCATAACTAATGAAGATCTTAGCAAATGGTTTGTGAAAACCACCACAGTAAACGGAAAAGTACAAACCACCATTGATGGTTACAACAGAAATATGCAAGAGAGTGTTATCCGAAACGATTACACAAGAGACGGTATTGTTGATGGACAAGATTACGAACAATGGTTGAGTATGCACCCACAAGATGCAAGCACAGAAAAACAATTTATTCAAAAAATAGGAAATCCTTTTGCTTCACAAAATGTAAATCCAGGAACAGACGGCAATCCACTACTGCGCGAAGGCTCAACAGAACATCCGTTTTGGATTGTGTACCAACACCCAAACAGAAAAGTTGCGGATACGGTGGTTGCAAGAATTCCTTACGGTCTAAAGAATGATTTTCTCAGCAATCGTGGCGCACTTGCACTAACTGGTTCAGAAAATTTTCCTTGGGATTACTCAACTAATATAGAAGGCCCGTGGCCTGAATGGAACGAGAGTACAACAGCGGGCAGGGAATATTGGACAACGGAATTTACTGAAGGAGACCGTTATGTTTCTCTATCTTATAATCCACTTGTTCCGCTTTACCAAAACACTCCAGGCAGCGACGGCCTAACAGGTCTTTCGGTATATAAAAACACAACAAGTACGGTATACGGAAATCCTACAAACCTGTACGATTCGTTTGTTGTGGACGGAAGAGATTGGTCAAAGGAACAACTAGAAGCATTAGGCCCATCCTTTGTTGGTGGCAAGAGGTGCTACAAATTTACAGAAACCGAGTTGAATTTACCTACCAACCGAACCACAGAATCCATAGTAAATTCTTTGGAAACTTGGTTGTATTCGCAGGGGTTCAACCGCACCACTCAAGAGTATGTTATACTAAAATTGAATCAAGAAAACACTCTGGAAATGATTCAGGTGTTGAAAGGAATAAAACGATTATTCCCAGAGGCAAAGTTTGGTTATTACGATTATCCTAAGATACCAAGTTTTGTTTTGGTGATAGAGCAGCAATACAATTCGTTTGAGTATTTGTCGGATGCAAGCAGAAACACCATAATTGAAAACACAACGAACAGTATATACGATCTGATTAAAGAGCAAGATTTAATTGTTTTGGATATGCATTTTTCATCACCAAGTCTCGCCAAGATGAAGGTGCTGGCCGCGGCGAAAATCAAAGTAGCAGACAAACTGAACGAAAAATTAGTAGCAGAAGGATTGCGTAGAAAAGTTGTTATTGCCGCCACCTCAAGAATTTGGAAAACAAATTCCAACGAAACTCCAACATGGGTAAGAAGCAACGAACTCGAAATAGCACAAGGCACTAGGGATCAGTATTACATTCCAGAATATTCTGTTGTTAAACCTTCCACATTCATCAACACATTCAAAGACATTATCGGAACTGTAGCAGGCGAGTCGAGATTTATAGGAAACGGATACAGAACAATAAACGGATATTATAACGATTTAGACCCACAGTTTTTGTTGCAGGCTGCATTAGGATCTACTCATGCTGACTATGTTAATTCAATTTACAACGATGTTCCCCCTGTTTTAAACACAGGCAGAAGTATAAACACAGACAGCTATCAAACTCTAATCCGAAAATCATTGTCCACATATGTAAATTACTCTAAGGGTGTTACAGGGTCTACAGAATTTTATTCTGCGACAGGCGCAACCGCCAACAATTGGCACTATAATTATTGGTTTCCTCTTGTGAACAAAAAAATTAGCAGTATTCCTTCTGCATATTATCCAGAGATAAAAACAGATATACTGTATAATGCAATTTATCCGATTTACTATAAATTTAATTACCTAATTTCTATGGCGTATTCTGCCGCTGGTCAAACTGCGGGTGGAGTCAATCTGTCAGGAAATTTACTAGGCAGTTGGCCAACGAGTGATGTGGATAGTCCAGAAGTTACAACTCTTCTTGGCGATCTTGATGGTAGTGGTTATGTTGACACTGGCGATATGGCGCTTATATTACTTAATTGGGGCGAAAATTCTACCTTGAATCCACAATATCGATATGACGCGCCGTGGACAAAAACGGACGGAGAGGTAATTTTACCAACAAGTAAATTGCTAGGTTACAAGATCGCCTATTCCGATTTCCGCAAGATAACAGCCAGATCATTTTTTGAGATGCCAGTAGGAAGAGAATTTAATTGCACCACCGACGAAATCACCGCTCCGCCAGTGCCTGTGGTATTCGCCGCAAAAATTAACGGGTCGGCGTATCCACTACAGGCAAATTACGATCATACAGATCCAAGCAACTTGGTAACTGGTGGAGAAAATTTAGTTTTAACCCTTGAAGCAGAAAGAGGAATAACAGGAACTCCTACCGAGGGTATTTCTAGTTTGGTGTATCTTGGGTATTATGGCGTTCGCTCCTTGTGGGCGGAACTTTATGCGGTAAAACCATCCGAGGCAGGATATGGGGAAATAGAGTATCAAATTGCCAATGCAGGCCCATTTAAACCAACTTCTTCAATAATTTCCATAAACACACCGTTTCCCAATTTTGAAAATCCTAACACAACAAATGAAATGTTTACGGCAAATTATAGAATTTCTGACTCCTCATCCTTCAAGTTTGGAGGAGTAAATATCGTGAAAAACAACTTCTTTATGCGACTGAAATTGGTGTTTAGGAACGGTTCAAATTCCGCAGTTCCGAATGCAACCAAAGTAATGGATTTTAACTACAACAGAACTTGAATAGATACAGTATATGGGATCTTCCTGCTCACCAATTAGACAAAATTACAAACGACATCTTGCTGAAAAGATGTTGGAAAATATGCAACTGCTGTCCTCGGATAACTACTTTTTAACCATTGGAAAGGTGACTCCGTGGGGTAGTGAAACAGGTGCGGCGGGGTCTTCCTACGCACGACCTCTTCCTATACCTGGAGACACAGACCAAACAGAAACAGAATTCTGGCAAAATGTAGTTGCTGCCAAACGACTAACCAAAGATAATATTTCTTTGGTGATTCCTAGATTTGATTGGAAAATGGGATCTGTGTTTGAAGGGTATCGAGATACCTCATATTTGTTTGATACCACATATCCCGCACAGTTCTATGTTTTGGTTGACGAAACCAGAGTATACAAGTGTATCGACAACAATTACAACACACCTTCTTTATTTCCACCTTTACATACCGATACAGATACCCGAAAACTTGCAGACGGTTATCGTTGGAAATTCATGTATCAGATAACAGAGGATCAAAGAAAGTTTTTAACAAAAACCATATACGACGAAACCACACAAACCGACACTCCGTATCGCAGAGTTATTATTCAAGGATATATGCCAGTGTCTTATGTTTCGTATCTATTGATGAATGACGACGAACGAGTTCTTCAGTGGAATGTTCAGCAGACTGCAATTAATGGTGAAATATCTTTTGTAGGTCTCAACGAAAAATACAAACAATACCTTACTGCAATAAATTGCATAAAACCAAGTAACGATAATTTCATTAATGAAAATTATGCGGCGGGATACACAGGATCGATTAAGATTTACAGTCCGTATCTTGTGGGTGTTAACTCTTTGTATACCGATATGATTCTTTCTGTAGATTCTGGATCTGGCGAAGGCCAACGCAGAGTAGTATCATCTTATATATTTTCTGGCACAGGAAATTATGGATCGGTTGTGTTAGACTCTCCACTGAGCCTTCCTTTGGTTGCAGGAACTAGCAAATTCTCTATATTGCCTAATATTAAAATAGAGGGAGATGGATTTGCAACAAATTCAACCATCAATCATTTTTCAGAAGCAGACATTACCGTAAAATTTGGAGATGCGGTAACCGGCGGAACTTCTTCTTGCGGCGAAAACACATTCAATCAAGTTTATATTTCATCTTACGAATTGGTGGACGGTGGACGAGATTACACCCGAGCTGAGTTTAAGCACATAAAAGGATTGGGATTTGTTGTGGGTGCTACAGGCTCGGTGGACGACACCGCAGACATAGTAATATCACCTCCAGGCGGCCACGGACACAACGCAGTGAAAGAATTTGGTGCTGCAACTATTATGGTAGTTAGTGACTTTGATCAAAGTGAAAATGGTGTTATGTCCGTATCGAATGATTATCGTCAATTTGGAATCATCAAGAATCCTTTGCTGAAAAATAAGCAGGTTCGTATTCGTCTAGACTCTATTGGTTTGTCGGGTTCTTTTCCTACAGGGTTTACTATAACTCAAGGAACTTCGGGCGGAATATCAGGAAAGTCTTACGAACCAGCAACAGGAACAGTGGTTGCGTGGAGAAATACACCACTTCCAATTGCACAAGAAGGTTTGAGTGGAGTTTCTGTTTACGGAATTCCAGAAATTATCGTAAATAATGTTGTTGGAAATTTTGTATCCACAGGAATAATATCATCAGCCACAGGATCGAGTGCAGGATCTGAGACATTTAAATTTGGAGTGGTGGAAGTAGACGAAAGAACAGTTGCAGGAACAGAAGGAAAAGAATTACTAAGATTAAAAGTCTTGCCAACAACAAAATTTGATCCAGCTCTTGGTGGAATGACCGCAGTATTTGACATAGCCGGAAAAGATTTTCAGCCTGGAATGATGGTTTGCAGTATAGGAAACCTAGAAAGCAATATTCCAAATACTAGATTTACTGGATTGGTTCGAGGGTGGGAGCCTGTTTTAGGATCTAATGCAACTTCTGTGTTGTATGTGGAAAATTCGGCAGGAACACCAAGACGCTTGGAAAAATTGATTCAGACTGATTATTATCTAAGAGCAACCAAAGCTTCTAGTCTAGGATTAACTGCAAATTCGTTAGTTCTTAGTCCTAGTGCTGGTCTTAGTAACAACACAAGTGTTATTCCTATTTCCAGTCTTCCAGTAGGAGTAGCTGCAGGCCAAAAAATAATAATAAATCCAAATTTCACCCCACCATCAGGAGTGGTGGTTTCCCTTGCAGCAAACACTTCAATATTGACAGCAAGTCAAAGTCAACTTAGTTTGAGTAACGGAATATCAATTAAATTGTCGTCGAATGGATCAGCTTCCAGTTTAACACTGCTACAAGCAGCAAATGTATTTGCAATCAGTGTAGGTGGAGTGGTAGGTAGAGAAGTAAACAATTCAGGAACAGCAATAATTACCGAACTTGCAGAAATTGTTAGAGATTCTACAAAAGTTTACGATCAAACTTTAAAGTTGACAGTTTCTACCTCTCTTTCTAATCCGTTTTCTGCTGGTTCATTTTCCGAGGATCAGATTGTTCGTGGCAAGACCGGCTCAACTGTGGAAGGTACAGGAGTAGTTATAGAATGGGCGGCAGGAACAGGAGCAACTTCAGGAATTTTAAGACTGTGTGGAGTTCAAGGAGATTTTCGCGCAGGTAATTTTGTGTCGTACACCGATTCTGCGGGAATTACCGCATCTTGCATTATAAGTCAAATAAATCATTCACAAGACCTGATTCACAGATCAGGAGAAGTGACCTACATACAAAATACGCAACCTATTAAGAGAAATATAGAACAAAAAGAAGAGATCAAGATTCTCTTTCACTTCTAAGGAAATTAAATGTCTTACGATCCACTATTTTTCAACATCGACCCATATTATGACGATTACAACGAAGATAAAAAGTTTTTGCGTATGCTTTTTCGTCCAGGCTATGCGGTGCAGGCCCGAGAACTGACTCAATTACAAACAATTCTTCAGTCTCAAATAGAAAAATTTGGAAAGAATGTATTTAACGAAGGCTCTTTGGTTTACGGTGGAGAGCTTGTTGACAGCAGAGTTAAGTATGCCAGAGTGTCTGGTCTAACAGGCACACAAACAATTTCAGATCTTGTTGGTGCATCATTGTACAACGCAAATGTAACAGCTCGTGTAATACACGCAGAAACAGCCTTGAGCAATAGTACGGTGGACGGTTTTCCTGTTGTATTTTTTGAATACACTTCTGGAGGAACAGCGTTTTCTTTGGGTTCAACAGTAAACGGACTTGCAAACAACACTCTGCCGTTTTCTTTTACTGTTGCAGGAATCACCGCCGGCGCAGTGACTGGCCAATCCATCGGAGACGCGCTTTTGATTTCTTCTGGTAGCGGAATTCGATTTATTGAAGGATTTTTTGTAAGCAATAATCAGCAAACCATTGCAGCCTGCACTCTTACAGGCCCAACAGGATCTAAAGTAAGACTATTTGCAAATGCAAATTCTCGCATTGGGTTTAGTGTTGACAAGAAAATTATAACAGAAACTGATGATACCAGTTTGCAAGATCCATCTTTTGGTTTTTACAACTACGCCGCTCCAGGATCTGACAGATTTAAAATAGACCTACCTATTGTTCAATATCCTTATTCTCCCACAGACGATCTTAGCACAGCAACCACAGACAATTTTTCAAACAAGGATTTCATTGAATTTGTTCGGGTTGTTGACGGAACTGTTATAAAAAGAGACAGTTATCCTGATTACGCAGTCATCGGCGAAACTCTTGCAAGAAGAACCTACGATGAATCTGGAAATTACACCACCGAACCTTTTAATTTAACAGTATCTGACGATAAGTATGGTGCAACAGGCGCAACTTTCTCTGCAATCGTAGGATCTGGCAAGGCGTATGTTTTTGGTTATGAATTTGAGACTATCGGAAACACAAGATTAGATTTGCCTAGAGCGCTGGCGACAAACACAACCGAAGATGCGTATATTCAATCTGTAATAGGCCCGTGGGTTTACGGTAGTATTACTGGTGGAACATTTCCTGCAAATGGTTTGACAAGTTTCGACATAGCAAAAATGCCAACCGTATATTTGTCGGGAAGCAAGGGAGCAAGTGCGTTTGCACAGATAGGAACGGCAAAAACTAGAGGCGTACAATTTGTTGGCGGATCTGGAGATAAAAATTGGAGAATAGATCTGTTTGACATTTCTATGAGCTCGGGTTCGCAGTTTTCCCAAACAAATAGTATGTTTGTACCTGGAAAAACAGGCACAGCTGAAGCGCTCTTTAGTGTATACAATTCTAATGGTGCAGAATTGAACGATTACAGCAATACCCTTTTGTTTGAAACTTCAGCGGGTGTTGGTGTTAAAACCATATCAGAGTTGGACTACAAAGTAAGATTCGCCAAAAAAGTTTTATTTTCTTCGACAGGTTCTGCGGAAATAACCACAAATCAATTAGGTCTAGGAACAAATCAAAACTTATCGTTTTTTGATTATGGAGTTTCTGTAACTACTCCTAGCAATACTTTTATTATTATTGATGAAACTGGAGATTCAGTTTCTGGCGCAATCGGAAAAACAGGATCGTATAACAACACACTTTACATATCTGGCGGCCCAACTTCGGCAACAGGAACAGTTATGGGCGAAGTTAGAATGAACTACAATTCTAATGCTTATGTGAAGCGCACCAAAACAGTAGTAACCGAAATTATTTCGGTTACTGGCTCTGTACTCTATACTACCGGCCCAACAGGTGGAACAAACGGCGCAGAGTATCGCTTGCTCAACAAAAAAATAGATGTTTTTTCCGTGAACGCTGTCACAGGAGCAAGTGGACAAAGCTTGTCTAAGTATTTTGTGTTGGACACAGGAAATCGAGACAATTATTATGATTGGTCTAGTCTGATATTTGCTCCAGGATACAGCTCAGGCTCGACTGCGGGTCTTACTGGCACACTAGATGTTTCCCTTAATCGTTTCGATCACGGCGCCGGCGCCGGCCCGTTCACCGTACAATCATACGACTCCATAGATTTCAGAAACATTCCTACCTACACCAGTCCAGATACAGGCAAAAAATATCGTTTGTCGGACACGCTTGACTTCCGACCAGACCGTCAAACTGACGGAACTTTCTCTCCGTTCTGCTATCCAGTATCTACAGCAACAGGATTAGTTACCGTGGAAAAATATTTGCCAAGAACCGACAAGCTGGTGTTGACAAGAGATAAAAAATTCAAAATAGTTTCTGGTATTCCGTCCGAAGGCGCACCAACTCCTAGTGACGATCCAAACTCTATGACGCTTTACACATTGAATATTCCACAATACACATACAGCAAAGATGATATTGCAATACGCGCCATTAAAAATAAAAGATATACCATGCAAGACATTGGTAATCTTGAAAGAAGATTGGACGCAGTAGAGTACTTTACTTCTATGAGTCTTTTGGAACAAGAAGCAAACAACACATCCATTACAGATTCAATCGGTGATGTAGTTCCCAAGAAGGGTATCCTTGTTGACGGTTTCCGTGGACACAATATTGGAGATGTTACAAATTCCATGTACAACGCATCCGTTGATGCAGAATTTTCATCTCTTCGTCCTGCTTTTTCCACTAAAGTTTTTAGACTTTCTATGGACGAAAGTGCCGGCCCATCACAATACAATTACGGCCCAACCGCCAACGCTTTGTCTATAACAGGAAACAGATTGTTTACTATGGGTTACACCGCAGTGTCGGGTATAATACAACCACAAGCATCATCTACTCGTCAACTAAATCCATACGGAGTGGTTAATTACACTGGCGTTTTGTTTACCAATCCAGATTCTGATTTTTGGTTTTCGGACACTCAACGACCTTATGTAAAGGTGAATCCTAGAGGCGAAAAAGACAACTGGGCATTTTCCACAAGAGGAACAGTTGGTGCAGAAGGTGGCACAGGGCCTGGACAAGGAACAGGATTTGGTACTCAATGGAACGATTGGGAAACGATGTGGTTTGGAAAAAGCAACTTTGACGAAACCAATCAGAATTTGGCAAATAAAACCTTGGACGATATGTCGCTGTATTCAACAAGCAACGCAAACACACAGTTAGACAAAAATCAATCTCCAGAATCTATTGTAACTCATAAGTCCACCGAAAAAGTAAATAATGATGTTGAATTTTACGCAAGAAATATTCAAGTATTGGTTCGTGCGGATGGATTAAAACCAAATACAAAATTGTGGGCGTTCTTGGACGACTCAACCACACCTTCCGAGATTTCTATCACCACACAGGGCGCAACAGGAGTAACCACGACCGGCGCAACTGGATTTGTTATCACTGATTCCAAAGGTTCTTTTGGAGGAGTATCAGAAGGAAGTGTGGGGTATGCACTGTATATTAATAGTGGTGGCACTCTTAAAACAGGACAAAAACTTATTCGTTTTTGTGACAACATCACCAACTCTGTATCACAAACCACAACCGTTGCAGAGAAAATATTTCCAATCGAAGGTTCATACGGAACAAAAGAAACTGAAGTTGTAAGCACACGAAAACCAATTATAAAAAGAGCGTCACCAAGCTCTCCTATTGTTGCTAACAACATTTTCACAAAGAATGTCAGCACAACTTCGGACTCCAAGGGAATTGTTGAACCACTATCACAATCGTTTACGGTTGATCCTGTGATATATCCTTCTGGAATATTCGTGGACAGTATTGATCTTTGGTTCTACGGCAAGGATACTGAAAATGTTCCTGTTATTTTGGAACTCAAGAGTATGGTGAATGGATTTCCACATCCGTCAAAAACATTGCCTTCCGCCGTTATAACTTTGTTTACAAACGATATTGTGGTGTCACCATTTGCAACCGTTTCAACAAAATTTAAATTTAAATCTCCTGTGTATCTTGTTCCTGGAACAGAGTACTGTTTCAGCCTAAGAACATCATCCGATAAATTTAGTATTCATACAGCCAAGATAAGTGAGTTTCAATACCATCCAGAAGATAGCGATCCGTATCTAACTGTAACCGAGCAGCCGTTTGTCAAGGATATGTTCACGGCGCAAAACCAAAACAAATTACTCAAGGAAACAAGAGAAGATTTGAAATTTGCAATTAATCTGTGCAAATTTAACAGGGGTGTATCAACTATTCAAACCAAAAATGTGGTAACCAACTATTATGGTACTACCGTAAATCCAAGTATGGTTAGATTTGAAATACCGATAAACACTCCGCCAGGAACAAAAGTAACAGTTACCGAGCAGGGTATATTTTCCAATTCAGAAGTACCGGTTTTGCTAAACAAAAACACGGTAAGATATTCAGAGGCGGCGATAGGCTTGACTAGTCAATTCACAACCACCACGCTGTCTTTAGCTTCGGATAACGATTATGTTTCTCCTGTAATTGATTTGGATCGCGCATGTGTGGTTCTGGTAGAAAATCAAGTAAACGAAAATAAGGTAGGATCGGTGGACGCAAACGGAGAATTGAGTGTGGACAACCGCAACAGAGATCCGTCGGTTCGATCCGCATCTAGATATATCACTAAAAAAATAAATCTAGAATACCCTGCAACACAACTAGATGTGTTTTTACAGATTTCAAATCCTCCACACTCTTCTGTTGAGGTTTTTGCTAGAACCTTGCCAGACGAAACTGATGCAGGAACACAATTCCACAACAGAGGGTATCAACTCATGTCTGCTTCAAGCGACAAAAATACAACCGAGGGAGAGTATCAGAATATTAGATATACTCTAGGATTGACACAAGAATTTTCTACCTTCGCCATTAAGATTGTATTGTACGGATCAAACCAACACGCAAAGCATCCTGTTCCTGTGATTTCTTCCATGAAAGTAATTGCAACATGAACAACCCAATAATAAAAGGTGAGCCTATTTACCGAGATACAAACACAAACGCATTGGTGTTTACCCACAACGAGCAAATAGAGAATTACAAGGCAAAAAAGAAGGCGATTCGGGATCGTGACAATCAAATAAATACACTACAGATGGAAGTAAATGAATTAAAAATATTGGTTGGCAAACTCCTTTCTGATAAGGGAGTTGTCTGATGTACAATAAAAATTTCTATTTTGGGCCGGATACAAATGGCGGTGGCCCTGGCGGCTGCGGTAGTGGCGCTTGTAGCTGTTCAGCCATGTTTACAGCCTTTCGCAATTTGGGCGGATGTCCTAATGCTACTAATTTATTAGAATGTATGTGTCAGTCTGGATGGTATGGATGGACTGATTTTTATACCATCATGGGGCAAAATGGATGTCAAAATTGCCTTTGCAGCTCATTTAACGGCAATTCAATCTTCACCATTAACACCATGACTTACGCACAAAGGTCTGCGATGTGTGTGGACTGCGCGCAGTGTCAGACAAATGCGGATGGTGCGACTTTTGGTTGTACCGGCGGCTGCACAGGAAGTGGTTTTAACACATCTATTGCTGGCAGCGAATGTACTGATTTTAGTGGCGCTGCCGCGGATTGGGATCCCCGCGCTGGCGGGCAGCCGCCGGTAGGATGGGATTGTGCAGGATGTACTAACTGCGTCGTGTTTGGGCCAGAAGCAGTAGGCGGCACAGGTAACACAGGCGCAACAGGAAACACAGGTTCAACAGGTCAAACTGGCGCAACAGGCAACACAGGTTCAACAGGTCAAACTGGCACAACAGGAAACACAGGATCTACAGGATCTACAGGAAAAACTGGTGCAACAGGAAACACAGGTGCAACAGGTCAAACTGGTGCAACAGGAAAAACTGGTGCAACAGGTCAAACTGGTGCAACAGGTAATCCTGGCCTAATAGGAACAAGTGTTTTGTCGTTTGGTGCGCCTGACCCGCAAGCATTGGAAATATACACCAGCACCGGCCAATATATTAATACAATTGGCGCGAATGGTGCAACCTATGGGGACAATCGCGGAAAAATTTCAACATATTCCACCACCGAACCCGCAGTCTATATTCGACTTTCAGGAGTAGACTCTATTGGTTCGTATCATATCGGAGAAGCAGGCGTAACAGGCTATTTTTACCAACAATTTAGAGACAGCTTGGCAAACAGTGCATCAGGAAATTATGGATTTGTCACCCTGATTGAAAAAACCGCAGATTTGTCGGCACCAAAAACTCCACTTGTTCTTCCTATAATTGCGGCGCCGATTGTTAGGTATGCTCATGACACTCTGGCAGCGTCGGGTGGCACACATCAGCCAGGCGATATGTTGCTGAAAGTTCCGTTTGCGTACAACTCTCCCTTAGTTCTAAATGCAGCTGGTATCACTTCGCCATGGTTTGATTTAAATAATACTTATTATGTTGGATTCGTACCACCGGCGGGTAATATCGGAAATGTTGGCCCGACTGGCGCGGCAGGAAAAGATTTTTCTGGTGTTACTTCAGGAACCACAATTAATATTGGCGCCGTTGCAGTTGGCCCGACAGCGATTGCTGCAACATTCAGTGTATCCAAACAGATACAAAATACTTCGTTTGTTCTTGGATCGCCTATAAGAATGAGTGCAATGACAGGCCCAACAGGCAATACCCCTTCAGGATACTATATGTACGGAACTGTTGTGTCGTGGAACGGTCTTACTATGGGGGCGCAGGTAAGTCTGAAAGTTCCAGGAAGTGCTGCGTTGACTGCTAGTAACTGGAGCATCAGTTTAGGTTCTGTACCTTTGCAAGGAGCTCCCGGCGCCGCTGGAGCGGTAGGAGCTGCAGCAGCTTCTTTTGCTCCACTTATTTCTTACACTCAATTTCAGCCCGGCGTAGGAGGCCTAAATCCTGGCGACAGCTTTGATTTTGACATAGAAGGCATAACAAATATTCAAGACACTTCAAAATATCTGTATTCTAATGGAACTTTGATACAGGCTTACGAAGAAAACTATGGCAGTACGGTTGTGGCCAGAATAACAAACCGAGCAGGAAGCAGTATTAATAGCACGGTAGTATACACTCTTGGAGCCATTGTGAATTCCGATTTCGCTAGCTGCCCTGGCGGCGATAATGGCCATCAAGGCCCTCCTTATTGCCAAAATTGGCAAATCTCTGCGGTGGCAGATCGCGGTGAAACAGGCCCAACAGGCCCAACAGGCACAACAGGTGCAAGCTACTACGCAACACTTGCAACAGGAATAGGTCTTACTTTTGCAATAGGAGGAACAGGCGTAAAAGCAACAGTTTTAAGTTTACCACACGCATATAACACAGGTAGTTATATTAGAATTTCGGCGGCAGGCAACACTGGTAATAATTTTATTGAAGGTTTGGTTACTACTAGATCTACTACTTCAGGAAATATTACTTTTACTCAAACTAATTCGGGTAGTGTCACTACCGCACTGACTGGAAATCTTGCAGTATGTACTTTGGTGGGTGCGGTTGGCGCGCAAGGCCCTCAAGGAAATATTGGAAATACTGGCGGAGGAATCACAGGAGTAACAGGATCTACTGGCAATACAGGCGCAACAGGAAATACTGGAGCTACAGGGCAAACAGGTTCAGGTAACACAGGCGCAACAGGCAACACAGGTTCAACAGGTCAAACTGGCACAACAGGAAACACAGGATCTACAGGTCAAACTGGCGCAACAGGACAAACTGGCGCCACAGGCTCTACAGGCTCTACAGGATCTACAGGTCAAACAGGCAACACAGGTTCAACAGGTCAAACAGGATCAACAGGATCAACAGGATCTACAGGTCAAACAGGCAACACAGGTTCAACAGGATCTACAGGTCAAACAGGATCAACAGGACAAACTGGCGCCACAGGCTCCACAGGATCAACAGGATCAACAGGATCAACAGGTAATACTGGCGCCACAGGCTCTACAGGATCAACAGGATCTACAGGTCAAACAGGATCAACAGGACAAACTGGCGCCACAGGCTCTACAGGATCAACAGGATCAACAGGTAATACTGGCGCCACAGGTCAAACTGGCAATACTGGTGCAACAGGACAAACAGGATCAACAGGATCAACAGGACAAACAGGACAAACAGGACAAACAGGTGCAACAGGATCTACAGGTCAAACAGGCAACACAGGTTCAACAGGATCAACAGGTCAAACAGGATCAACAGGATCAACAGGATCTACAGGTCAAACAGGCAACACAGGTTCAACAGGATCTACAGGTCAAACAGGATCAACAGGATCAACAGGATCAACAGGACAAACAGGATCAACAGGATCAACAGGACAAACAGGATCAACAGGATCAACAGGTCAAACAGGCGCAACAGGATCAACAGGTCAAACAGGTTCAACAGGATCTACAGGTCAAACAGGATCAACAGGTCAAACAGGTGCAACAGGATCTACAGGTCAAACAGGATCTACAGGTAACACAGGTAACACAGGAGCCACAGGGCCAGGATACACAGGAATTTCTCTTACAGGCAATCCTCCCACACTACAAATTCGTGTGTATAACGCCGACGGTTCTCTTGGAGCAACATCAGATATCGGAACACTTACAGGCGCTCAAATGTGGAGCAACACAGCGGCAGGATACGCATCAGGAAAAGCATATGGATTGACATTCAGTGCAGGATGGAGCAGTGTTCAAGTTTTGGAAAAATTAATATACCCATATCAAACTGTTGGGTTTAATAGTTTTGATGTTTCTCTTACTTCTGCATCAGCTTTTGAAATTGGTGCAACTTCTCCAGCAGGAGGATACACTGCAACTTGGAGTGTAATTACCGCAGACGGTGCAACAGCAAATTGGACACCAAGCAGTATTTACATCACACAAGGGTCATTAGGAATTACAGGCCCACTAGGTTACACAAGTCAACCAATCCTGTTAACTCTTCCTGCGTATCGTTACATAACAGCGGCGAGTCTAACTGCGTTTACTATTACAGGAGGACAAAGTTCTGGATCTGTGGTAACCGCATCAAAAACTTACCAATGGAAGCATAAAATATATTGGGGTAAAACAGGATCAACTCCAACAAGTGTTCTTGGCCTGTCTGGCGGAGGAAACCAGTTCACCTCGGCAACTGCTGCATTAGGAAATAATACCTATTCTTTCACCGCAACAACAGGCGAAATGAGTGGATATGTCATCACTCCAACAGGAATGACACACACCACATGGAAACAAACAGACGCTAGTGGAGTATCGTTTACACCAGAAACAGGAACATTCACAGAAACAAATAGCAATGGAGTATCTATTACTTGGAATTGGTATCGGGTCGGAAACCCATCCACAGGAGCGTATGCGGTGTACGGAACACCATAAATAAAAGAATATGGCAATAACAGGATACATTTCTTATAGTCTGCCTATCGGCACGGTAAATTCTACCGACAACGCATATGTAACCGATCCTCAATTCGGATTGGGTGGAGTTCGTAGTGTGGGAACAACCGCAGACAGGGATGCAATTAAAACTGCACGACGACAAACAGGCATGATAGTGTATGTTCAAGGCGAAAACAAATACTACTCTCTTGTCGGGTCTACTGGAAATACTGCATGGACAGAATTCAAAGGCGAAAGTGTTATGACAACGGCCGCATTAACGAATCAAATTGTTGGTGGTATTGCGGAAGGAGTAACTTTAACAAATTTAACGGCGATAAGCATTTTAAATAAAATGTTGTTTCCATATGAAGTTCCAACTTTTACAGGATTTAGTGTAGGATTAACAACAACAAAAATATTTGAAATGGGTCAAACAGCCTCGGTCGCAGGAACATACCCTGCAAATTGGACAGTTACCGATCTAGAAAATATTACTGCATCAGATTTGGTTATTTCTAAAGACGGAGTTTCTATTACTTCTGGATTTACAGCAGGATCGTCTCCAAAATCTGTAACACACGCAGCATACAAATACAGCTCTCCTACCAAAATATCATTTCAGTTAACAGGAACAGATATACAAAGCAATATGGTGACTTCTAATACCGACAACTATTCGTGGAAACCAAAATATTATTGGGGTGCAACATCAGGAAATATGTTTGGTTGTGTGAACGGTGCATGTCAAACTGCTGCAGGCGCAAGTGCAACAATGTTTAATACTTTAGCAAAATTACAAACAATGGTTAGCGGGACAGGTGCGTTTGTTGGTGGAGAAACAAGTCAGATGAATAATCCGACTACTGTAAGTTTCTCACCAAGTTGGACATCGTTGTACGGCGCACAATTCCTGTATTTTGTTTTGCCACAAACCATAACTACTACTTTAGACTCGGTTTATTTTCAGTCCAACAACAGTCCTACGCCGTTAACTGTTGTTGGGCCAAAATACATAGACATTCAAAACAGTTTTGGAGTAACCACATCTTACGCAATTTGGCAATCTTCATTAGCTAAAAATTATGTTAATAGTTTTGATAGTCCAGGAGTAGATTTGATTATTTCTTAATTTAACGGAAACCACCAATGAGTATATCAGAAACAGGACAACATTTTACTCCAGTACATTCGCAATTTATTCAAGACCACGCTATTCCTTTTGGGCCTCCGATAGGAGACGAAAATATTCCCACGATGTATGCGGATCATATGGCGGGAGGATTAAGAACCGTTAATACTTGGGAAGATTTGGTTAAAATACCATCAGGATTATTGCAGCTTGGAATGTTGGTATATGTTGCAAGTGGTGCAAGTTCTGGATATTACTATAAATTATGCTTTGTTGACGATAAATTAGATTCTTCCGCCACTGGCGCATGGAAGTTAGTTTTTTAATGATAAATAGAGTACATATGCAAACCAAAAAACTAATATTTGTGATTATTAAACTCCTACCTTCCACAAATAGTGGTTATGGAAGGATTATTTAATGCCTGTTCCAAATATTTGTGCAAACTGTGTAGTTGGTCAACCAAGTTGTGATATAGGTAGTGACTGCTATAATAATGGATGCTGTCAGAGCCAAACTAATTGTCAAACATGCTTTGAAAATGGGTGTCGTGATACCCCTGGCAACGCAAATTGTAGCGCGAACTGTCCTTTCTGTACAGACTTGTGCCAATGGTGTAGCTTGGGAACTAATTGCTCAACTACAGCTGGTGCATGTTCTACTGGAGGAACAGGCGGATGCTGTGATCTTTGCGACATACCTGAAGGTGTATTTACTGCAAACATGTGTTGTGGTGTTGGTACTTATCTTGGATGCCCACCAACTGGTGGCCCGCCAGAGGCAGTAGGCACAACAGGCCCAACTGGCGCGACAGGAAATACTGGCGCGACAGGAAACACTGGCGCAACAGGAAAAACTGGTGCAACAGGAAACACTGGCGCAACAGGCGTAGGAGTTACAGGTAACACAGGTACAACAGGACAAACTGGTGCAACAGGACAAACTGGTGCAACAGGACAAACTGGTGCAACAGGACAAACTGGCGCAACAGGACAAACTGGCACAACAGGTAACACAGGTACAACAGGACAAACTGGTGCAACAGGACAAACTGGCGCAACAGGAAACACTGGTGCAACAGGACAAACTGGCACAACAGGACAAACTGGCGCAACAGGTAACACAGGTAAAACAGGCGCCACGGGTAACACTGGCGCAACAGGCAACACAGGAGTAAGAGGAAATTACGGACTGTTTTGCTTCCAAAATCCTGGAGATTCACCAATCATCACCACAAGCCTTACAGCAGACATTGCGGGAAGTGGTGGTGGTTTTGCCAACGGCGGAAGCATCAATACATTTTGGATCAGTAGCACAACAGGAACGAGTGGAGCAACTAGAGCATTTATTAGAATTTCTGGTATAGACAACTCTAAAAGACGACATATTCCTGTTGGTGGGCCTAATTCTGTAGATTCTTCTTCTGTTACAGGAAATTTTTATTCTTTGTGGTCAAAATCTTTGACAGGAAGTTCTCCTACTGGAGACTATGGTTCTCTTATTATAGGAACATCCCAATCAGGAAATTCCTCTTTATATTTAAATATTATTTCGCAGCCTATTGTTCGGTGGTCAGCTGGATCTATCGGGGATATGTTGTTGGAATTCCCACTTCCTGTTGGTGGAACAGATAGAAATAATCTTATTTCTGGTGTTCAAGGATTTTTGTCAGATCAGAGTCAACCAGAATATTGTGTTACTATTTTGCCACCTAGTGTGTCCAGTGTTGGTGGAGGAACTGGAGGAACAGGCGCAACAGGTGCAACAGGAGTCAGTATCGTTAGTGCTAGTGTTAGTTCTGACGGTTATTTAACAGTCCTTCTTAGTAATGGAACCAGCTCGGTCGCTGGGTTTGTTAGAGGCCCAACCGGCCCAACAGGAACAGGTGGTGGTTCAGGCGGAAGCTGCACAGGATGTTTGGAATGTTGCACCGTACTGCCTAGATCACTCACAGGAACTGCTTGCGAAACTCTTATTGATATAGACCATCTTGTTTTGTCGGACACTTTTCACACTTGGTTCGACAGAACAAATCAACTTATTGATTCTGTTGGGCCAGTAAACATTTACGAAATTTATGGCCTGACTGGTATTGACTTGGTAACAGGCCGAGAAAATTGCAACTATAACGGCGTGATGGGAATTGGTTTTAAATACGGGCCAGGAATGCAATACGGCTCTGAACAACTTGCATCCCTTACTGGCGGATTCCGAGATAAAATTTATGTTGAACCAGAAACTCTTCCAAGAGGAGAGGCAACCGCAGGTAGTGTAGCTAACACAGATCTAGTAATTTACAAAGACATGTCGGATACTAGCAGAATACAAAGCGGCACACCAAAGAGTGTAGAAGCAAGATACATGTTGCCACAAAAGGTGACAGTAGTTTCTGGTTTTGAAATCGACGGAAATGTAACCATCATAGGCAATTTACTTGTCGGTGGCAACAACTCTTTTATCGCATCCAACGATCTTAGAATCGAAGATATGAATATTGAGTTGGCGTATCAGATGTCTAGAGAGGTAACAATCACTGGTGTTACTGCGGGAACTTACGCACTTGCGGCCGTTGGTGCTACGGCATATTACGGAGACCCAGGCAATGCAAGTCCAGGAGCAACAACCGCCTCTACGATTGGAACTATAAAAAGCATAACAGGCAGCGGAGCAACAGCAAACATTAAAATTGGATCAATGTTTAGCAAAGGTGGAGTGGAAGATTTTGAAGTAGGTGGAGTGTTTAGATTTATTCTTCCTTCTGGTGCGACATATGGAATTATTGGTGTTACAGGCGCCACCACAGAATTTTTCAATGACGATCAATTACAAGGTGCAGGACTCACAGTTAAAGGTGCAAGTGGTGACAAAACTTTTATATACGAAACCGCAAGTCAGGCTTGGGTATCTTGGAAAAATCTTGGAGTAGACACAGAATCTGGATTTATTACCTCTCGTCATTTCCGAAATGTTGGATTAACAGGCGACGGCAAAAACGAATTTTGGTTTCAAGGAACAACAGGCGCAAGCGGCAACGCCACAATGTACTTGACTCATGACGGAAAAAGAAAATGGGCGTTGGAACATGCACAACAATATTCAACCGAACCTCTTTTGCTTCGTCACGCAACAGGCGAAACAGCAACAAGTCAAACTCTATCCGCAATTTTTGCACTCACATCCGGCCCACATGCGTACCCATTCACTTACGGTCAAACAACAGGTGGTATTGGAGGCACAGCAAGCAACATGTTTGCGGTTGGATTCAATGCAGACTACTTGGACGGCGCCGGCGCAACAACAGGCTCGCCGTATCCTCACCAGCTAGGATCAACAGGATACACAATTCCTGTTGCCGATGCTAGAGGAAGAGTGCATTCATCTTGGTTGGATGCTGATGCAACAAGAATTAGAGTATCGCAAACTGCCCACGGACTTGTTGTAGGTAATGTTATCAATCAAACAATGAGTACTCTTGCGGGTACTGCAAGCAATGATTATATTAGATCTACTTGCTTGTCAGAAGCAGGATCAGAAACCACAGGAATTGTGGTGGAAGTTATAAACGCAAACGAATTTGTGTATACAAACAGCGGTCAAGCAACAATACCAGTTCCTGATGGTACACGAAAAGGTTTCCCACTTTTCTTAGGCCTTACTGGCGGCCTTACCACACAATTTGGTGTTACCTTTGGCAATCCGTATTATATTGAAAAGGCGATGTTCTTACCTGTTCAAATTACTGGCAGCGCAGGTAACAGAAAATCCACAGGACTTGTATTGTCGTTTCCAGGATTTATTCGTGGTGGTTTGGCAACCGACGAAATTTACGCACAAGGTTTAGTTCCTGTTGGCTCTATCTATCCTTACTCTGGCTCATTAAATGAACTCACCGAAGAGTGGAAATATTGCGACGGCAAAGCATTACGGCCAGGAGTTTTCTCGGAACTGTATCGTGTTACTTCCACCTCCGACGGCTTTATAGACAATCAAAAATATTACGCAGACATTACTTACGGAAACTCCACAAGCACTGCAAGCTATACTGATGAAGATAAACATTCGGTTAATGAAACTGCTGCAACAGGAGTAGTTCCTGGTATTATTAAGTTTGATGTTCGTGGCGGAAACAGAGATCTGGTTGCGTCCGATCTTGTTAGAATTTCTGTGTACGATAAAGCAAAATACACAGAGGTCGCATTCCGTGATGCAAATGTACATTCAGTTGTGGACGCATACAGTATTAATCTTGCGTTGCGTAATTACCCACAATCTCAGTGGGGCATTGCGCCAACACCGACACAAAAATTACAAGGTGGAAAAACCAGAGTAGACTTCTGGAATTTTATTCTGACGGCGAAAAGCAATCCAACAAAATATTCTATTCGCCTGTATGGCCGTTACCGAACAGATTACGGCACAAATGACAGCGCAATGCAAGAACTGTCAAGCAAAGGAACATTCCTTCTTCCTGATTTAAGAAACCGAACTGTGTTTGGTTCTGGTTTGGCCACAGAAAATTCATATTTCGACAACGGTTCTATAATGAATATTGGTCAGGTGAACCACGATCTTACATATTCTGTAACAGGAGACACTCATCTTGTTATTCACAGATCTTCGGTTTCAGGTTTTGTTGGTGGTGGAGATCCGTTTGTTGCCGCTGGATTTAACGGCGCAAATGCAGCCTGTGATCCTGCCACACAACTGTGCGGCTGTGATGTGTGCATTGCAAACGGTTGCATTGGTTCTCCTGCTCAAGAAAATTGTTCTTGCTGTTCGTTGATTTGTGATACTTGCAGAAACAGCGCAACTTCCACGGTATTGATCGATGGTGAGGAATATACTTGCTCGGATTATTGCACGGCGTGTAATTTCTCAGTACAAACTTGTATGCAAGGAATGGATTACTGGATTAATCCTCAAGGAAGCTCTTCCTATGTTTCCCAAACACCAACAATGGGTGAATGCCAAGAGTGCTTACAGGCGGGATGCCCAGATTCCTTGACGATTAATACAGGATCAGGAACAACCAAAATTGTGAATTGCAAGCTGTGTGTGGACTGCGGTTGTGAAGGAGATTGCGTAGGAAACGCAAACACACCATCCACTTTGATGTCTCCCACAAGATTAACTTCTGTGTTTAATAATGAGATGCAAGAAACTCAAATCCTTAGAGGTAGTGGTGGTGACGGTGGCGTAGTAATATCATACGGTTCAGTTCCGAGTAGTTGTAATGGTTGTCAGTGTGGATCATCAGATTGTGGGCCAGGTGGTTGTGGATCATTATGTTGTGGCACTTTGTGTAGTGGTGGTGGTGTCCCCGGCGATCCAAATTGCGCCCAGTGTCAAACTAATGGTTGCGAATATGACGACACCGGCAATATCTGCGCGTCTTGTGGTGTATGTAATCATTGCGCTGTTTGTTATACACGATACGGCCCAGGCGGATCAGATCTTGGAGCAGGCGATCCAACAGGAGGATATTCTGGTGGATGCACAAATGGCCTAGATCACCAAGGTGCGCCGTGCAACGATTCTAGTTGTGGTTGTGTGGGTGCGGTAACTCCAACATACAATCCACCAACCGGCCTACAAGCAAGTGACGGCGCATATTTAACCAAAATATCTCTAAGTTGGAATGCACCAGTAACAGGAACTTCTTGCCCACTTCCACCGACCGGCTATCAACTGTATCGTGGAACAACTGGAAGTGTAGGATTTGCAAGACTAACAGGAAGCGCCACATCTTACGATGATACGAGTAGTGCTGTTCTTACAGCCGCGGCGGGTACTACCTTTAATTATTGGGTACAAGCACGATATGTTGGTGCTTCTGGCGGAACATCTGCCTTTAGTGCTAGTGATTTTGGTTCTCTCGGCGATTGTGGAGGGGTTTGTGTAAATTGTTTAGCTGCAGATTATCAAACCTGCAAAAACTGTCCAAATTGCCGATGCGCGTATTGCGCTCAGTTTGGATGCGCTTCTGATCCTACTGTTCTTGATTGTTATAACTCCAAGTATGGACAATCACCTTGTTGCACAATTCCAGATCCATGCACAGGAATTCCTGCCGCATGTTGCACAGGTGGTGCAGGATACGATCCTAAGTGTTGCACAAGTGGCTCACAATATGACGAGTGTCTATGCACAGGAACTAGCTGTCCTCCTACAACATATTCAGGCTACTTGTATCCGCCATCGGTTGTGACTCATTGGATTATCAGAGTCAAGGCGACTACAAATGCATTGATTCTTACAGGCCATAACCATGATGATCGCTATGTTCGTCATGATATGAAACCACAAAAGGAATTGCATACCGATGGTGGTGTAACCGCCGACCGCCGTGCAAACGCAAGATACAACATTCAAGCTTTGTCAAGAGAAACAAACGACTCACACACAGGTGGTGGTCTTACATTCTCAGGCCCAGGAAATTACGAGTTTAACAGTCATACGCTGTTCAACGCACTCACCGCAACTTCACAAGCAGCAAATGTTGAAATAATAAACTCGTTTGGTTGGGCGCAATTGAATATGGGTGGTGGATCTGGCGCACAGATAGATTTAAAGTCTCCGCACTCATCGGCGTATGATCTTAGAATTTTGGGAGGCTACTCTGGCGACGGCTACACAGGAAATCAGTCATGGGTACTATCAGGTGTTGGCAACGATCTTAAACTTATGGTGGACGGCCTGTCAGGAATTCAAAGAGAAGCAGGAGTGTTTATCAAGAGTGGCACAGGCAACACACGAGGAAATGTCGGTGTTCGCACCGATGATCCAAAAATGTCGCTGGAAGTTCGTGGATCAGGCCTTAAAGTTGGGCCTCATATCTACAATGGTGACACAACAGGTGCGGCTCCTGCATGGGAAACTGTTCCTCATCATGGAATGTTTTTTGGTGGAATGTTTAATTCTACAGGTTTAACCACCATAAATACTGGGTTGACCATGAGTGCGGCGTTGTTCCCAGAAAATCCAAACGGAGTCTACACGGTAGATCCTGGAACAGGAATAACTATCAAGACAGGCAACACGGTTGTGATTGCAAGTGGGTTTAAGTGGAAAATTCTCTAAGGATAAACAATGTCAGAACTAAAAGTTGATAGAATAGAACCTGCACTTGCAAACAAAATAACACTTTCTCCTTCTGTATCTTTTGAGAATGCAACAGGACTGGTTAAGTTTCTTGTGGACTCTACTTCGGTAACCTTAACCAGCCCTTTAAAAGTAGGAACGCTTATTAGTGATGTAAACACTGGAACCTCGCGACAAATTTTAACTTCTCAAGGCTCGGCATTGCCTCCTATATGGACAGATAATTTTCCTATCGGTGGAATTATTATGTGGAGCGGAAACTCAACCACAGTTCCTTCAGGATGGGCTATATGCAATGGCGCAACAGTAAGCGGAATAACCACACCAGATCTTACGAACAAATTCGTTGTTGGTGTGGGTACAAATAGTTTAAAGGCAACAGGCGGAAGTGCAGATGCAGTTGTGGTTCAACACAATCATACAACACAACCACACAATCATACACTAATGGTTACATACGACACAGGACAAGATTCAAAATCGGAAGGCAGCAAAAAATGGTGGAAAGGCCAACCAGGTACAACAGATAATGCTACAGTAGTTACCGATAACGCAGGAGTGTCTGGTGTAAACAAAAATCTTCCACCATTCATCGCACTATACTATATCATGAAAGTATCTTAAAGGAATAAAAATGTCAGAACTAAAAGTAAACACAATCACAGGCCTTGGAGGACAGGTAACTATTACCGATCCTGTGGCGATTGGTGGTTCAGCACAAAGCGGTTACGAGCTCACGGTTGCAGGAAAAACAAAAACAAGCCAATCAATTGATGTTGTTACTATTGCTGCCGAGGATTTTGGAGTCAGGATCAGAGCTCCTTTTAGCTCAGGAACTTCTCCAGGATTTGGAGACTCCACTATTCAATTCACAAGCAACAGCGGTACAGAATATGCATCGATCCACGCAAGAAACACCAACAGCTTGGGAATCAAAACCAACGGCGCCGAGAGAGTTACAATCGATTCCGTAGGAACTGTAACTCACGCAAACAAAACTGTATTAGTTGGAGATACTACGGTTAATGGACTTGCAACTTTTTTTCCTGTTCCTTTGTGTACAGCTCTGCCCGCGGCACCTGCACAACTAGCAAACAAAGCGTATGTGGACGCACAAATCGCCCTTTTAAACAGTCAATTGTCTAAATATGTGCATCTTGAGACTCAAATTGTGGTGCATAGTGGTCAGGACATATACGCCGCCGGTTGCCCACGCGAAGCAAGATTGATACATGTTCAATTTTCTATACAAACTGGCGGGGGCCCATGGTACTCGTATGCTCGTATGACAATAAATGGTGTAGCAAAAACAAATCAACTAGTTGGTGTGGTTGCGGCAACTGCATCCAAGGACAACATAGAGATTATGCAGTATTTTATTGCACCTACCGCAAAATTTTATAATCCCGCAGACACAAACGGTAGTGCAATATTAACCATGACCCACGGAGACGGTAATCCAATTGTTACTCGGATTACAGGGTATGCAACTTGAAATTGCCTTAATGAATAGGATAATATATGTCAGAAATAACAGTAAATAAAATAAAGATTTTGTCGGGAACTCAACTTGAAATTGCAGGTCAAGTTGCTGGCGTTGCGGCAACAGAACAGAATCAATTTGTAACTCTGGCGCAAATTTCCACAACAACAGAAGGTGGAGTAACACAGGCGTATGTGGATGCGGAAGCTCTTGATGCTTTGAACAGAGCAACGGCGCATTCCGACAGCAACGACACGACGCAAACAGACACACTAACAGCGTTAATGATCAGCAAAGATACTACAATATTAACGGCGGCAAAAGTTTATGCAGATTCGTTGGTAACTACTTCTACACAACCTGCCACATATGTGGTAACAGAAAAAGACACAACTGTCGCAAACGGTGTTGTTTACGATTTGAATGACAATACATTTGCAATCAATGGTTCGTTTAATGCAGGTGCAGGCGGCCGCCAAGACAGTTATGTTGATTACACTTTCTATACTGACGCTGCTGGTACCGAGGGAGCATCCGTCACAAGACGAATTGGTGGTTTGCTTGATAACGGCAATGATGGCGGATCTGCAATAACTGCATGGATACCGTTCACTATTTTTATACCAACATTGGGTGATAGTGCCTATGAAAGTGTTAAATTCACTTTTACTGGTACAATTTCTAGTTTTGTGGTTCATACAGAGGTAACTTTGGTACAACCAGGATAAGTATTTTAAATGTTAGATTCCAACGACAAATCTTATATTGATATTCAAAACAAGGCGCATCTGTTTGCTGCAACCGAGGCTGCAAAAGAAGAGATCCAAAAAATTTCAGATCCGTTTAACAAAAAGATTTTAGATATTCAAGAAAATATTGCAAAAACCTGCGCCACAACATTGGAGAAGTGTAAAAATTACACAGACATTCTTCATCACAATATTACCAAAAACGGATTAGGTTGTTGCACCGCAAACGATAACAGTTTCGTATCGGACGAAAACTATCCTATCGGCACTATTATTTCGGTTGGCGAAAGAAATCCTGACCACACCACAGATCCTTTACCCTACGCAATTGTTGGGCCAAAAGTAAACGACTCTATGGATAATATTTTCGTTCGTCAAGGTGATGGTCAAGACACGCAACTATTTTATTGGTTTGGTGGCAAAGAATATACGAACGAGCATAACATAAAACTGCCAGGAGTTTGGAGAAGCAGAGGACTGTGTGGCTATTTTAAAAGTGAAGCGTCATCCTACAAATTTTTCTTGGCGCAAAGGACAGCATAATGGCAACAACAATTAATCACGACATGGATCAAGGATCGGATTTTTCATTCACGGTTGTGGTGAAAGATGCCGACGGAAATCCTAGAAACATTGACACCGAGTATCAGGCGTACTGTCAGATGAAAAAATTCTATTCTAGTTCTGAATCCAAATCTTTGATTGCGGCGATTGAATCTGAGGGAGTTATTCGAGTTTCTCTATCTGCCGCAGTTACCACAACCATCAAGCCTGGTGTTTATTTTTACGATGTAGAGCTTCTAGGTAGTGCAGAGGCTGAACCTACACCAAATACACGAATACGAGTGGTGCAAGGCATGATCACCGTGTACCCTGAAGTCACAAAGTAAATCGACACAAGAAGATTGCGTCCACAATATCAGACACAGGATTGCCTACTTTTGTGTTGGTTGGAGTCATGGCCGCCCGTAAGTCCACACCTAACTGCTTGACAAACGCCTCGTGCATCATTTCTTTATCTGAATTACCTTTGCCTGTTGCAAACTTTTTTAAAACTGTTGGCGGCACAACTGCGAACCCAATTTTTAAATTCCACAGTTTCCATTTTAGCAGACCGCAGTTTTCTCCAATATGAAAAACTCTGCCTTTTGCACCCATGGCGTAATCTTCTATAACTACACGGCCAGCGTCAATACACAACGCCACAGACCATTCTGATATCAGGTGATGGCGTTCTTCTGGTGTGTGCCATTCGGGGTATTGCCAGCCTGTAACGGAGATATTGCCGTATTTCCAATTGCCTAAGAACTTTTTGGTATCGGTTAAGTAGTGTGCCTCGTAATGGACACCATCGTGGGTTACGGCAACGCACGGAGAGCATA
>Ga0214919_10000164_pt1 | contig 110555 bp, 122 predicted proteins | sample LL1503_MetaG_FD_177994 | JGI IMG/M metagenome (GOLD analysis project Ga0214919, IMG submission 177994) | Freshwater microbial communities from Lake Lanier, Atlanta, Georgia, United States - LL-1503 | ecosystem: Environmental > Aquatic > Freshwater > Lake | place: USA: Georgia | collected...
GGACCATCCGGTGCATCAGGACCGTCTGGAACAACTGGACCGTCAGGAGCATCCGGACCTTCCGGAGCATCAGGTCCATCTGGTGTAACCGGTCCTTCTGGAGCATCCGGACCTTCTGGAGCATCAGGGCCTTCTGGAGTAACTGGACCTTCAGGAGCATCCGGACCATCGGGTGCATCGGGGCCTTCTGGAGTCACTGGACCGTCAGGAGCATCGGGACCGTCTGGAGCATCCGGGCCGTCTGGCACAACTGGGCCATCAGGAGCATCGGGACCTTCTGGTGCATCGGGTCCTTCTGGAGTGACCGGCCCTTCGGGTGCATCGGGACCTTCTGGTGCATCGGGACCTTCTGGCGTAACCGGACCGTCGGGAGCATCAGGACCGTCAGGAGCATCGGGACCGTCTGGCGTAACTGGACCGTCAGGAGCATCTGGACCATCTGGATCATCTGGCCTTTCTGGAGTAACAGGCCCTTCGGGTACATCAGGACCTTCCGGAGCATCAGGACCTTCTGGCACAACTGGACCGTCAGGAGCATCTGGTCCTTCAGGAGCATCAGGACCATCTGGCACAACTGGGCCGTCTGGAGCATCCGGACCTTCTGGCCCATCAGGAACTTCGGGCGTAACTGGACCATCCGGCGCATCGGGGCCATCTGGTGCGTCTGGACCTTCTGGCGTGACCGGCCCTTCTGGAGCATCAGGACCTTCCGGAGCATCGGGTCCTTCTGGGACAACTGGGCCGTCAGGAGCATCTGGTCCTTCAGGGACAACTGGACCATCTGGTGAATCAGGACCAAGAGGACCATCTGGACAATCAGGTCCATCTGGTGTAACTGGACCATCCGGTGCATCGGGGCCATCCGGCGCAACAGGGCCTTCAGGTGCATTTGGTCCTTCAGGAGCATCGGGGCCATCCGGCGCAACAGGGCCTTCAGGAGCATCGGGACCATCGGGAGCATCAGGCCCATCTGGACTAACCGGACCATCTGGCGCATCTGGACCATCTGGGGCATCCGGACCTTCAGGCCTAACAGGACCGTCAGGAGCATCTGGGCCTTCGGGAGCATCAGGACCATCTGGTGTAACCGGTCCTTCCGGAGCATCAGGACCATCGGGTGCATCAGGGCCTTCTGGAACAACTGGACCGTCAGGAGCATCCGGTCCTTCTGGCGCATCAGGACCTTCAGGGCTGACAGGTCCGTCAGGAGCATCCGGTCCTTCTGGCGCATCAGGGCCTTCTGGAACAACTGGACCTTCAGGAGCATCAGGTCCATCTGGAGCATCAGGTCCTTCAGGACTGACAGGTCCGTCAGGAGCATCCGGTCCTTCTGGAGCATCCGGCCCTTCTGGAACAACTGGACCGTCTGGAGCATCAGGACCTTCAGGAGCATCCGGACCATCAGGAGTAACCGGGCCGTCAGGAGCATCAGGGCCTTCTGGATCATCGGGACCTTCGGGCGTAACCGGACCGTCAGGAGCATCAGGACCCTCTGGAGCATCGGGACCTTCAGGCGTAACTGGACCTTCAGGAGCATCAGGACCTTCTGGAGCATCAGGACCTTCTGGTGAATCTGGTCCGAGAGGTCCATCCGGTCAATCTGGTCCATCTGGAACACCTGGAACATTGGGTGTTACGGGACCATCAGGAGCATCTGGACCATCGGGAGCATCTGGACCTTCTGGAGTAACAGGACCTTCAGGAGCATCAGGACCATCAGGAGCATCCGGCCCATCTGGTGTAACTGGACCGTCAGGAGCATCAGGACCATCGGGAGCATCCGGACCTTCAGGCCTAACAGGACCGTCAGGAGCATCGGGACCATCAGGAGCATCTGGACCTTCTGGAGTAACAGGACCATCTGGAGCATCAGGACCTTCAGGAGCATCGGGTCCTTCTGGAGTAACTGGGCCATCGGGAGCATCAGGCCCTTCTGGAGCATCCGGGCCTTCTGGTGTCACCGGACCTTCAGGAGCATCGGGACCATCTGGGGCATCAGGACCTTCTGGAACAAGTGGAACAACTGGACCATCGGGTCGATCAGGACCATCCGGAGCATCGGGACCATCTGGCACAACAGGACCTTCCGGAGAATCAGGACCATCCGGAGCATCAGGGCCGTCTGGAACAACTGGGCCATCAGGCCGATCAGGACCATCCGGAGCATCCGGTCCGTCGGGTGCCACTGGACCTTCAGGAGCATCAGGACCGTCAGGAGCATCAGGACCTTCTGGCGTAACCGGGCCATCAGGAGCATCAGGACCTTCAGGAGCATCAGGTCCATCTGGTGTAACCGGTCCGTCAGGAGCATCAGGACCTTCTGGAGCATCAGGACCTTCTGGAGTAACCGGACCGTCAGGAGCATCAGGATTATCGGGAGCATCAGGACCTTCTGGAGAATCAGGTCCGAGAGGTCCATCCGGTCAATCTGGTCCATCTGGAACACCTGGAACATTGGGTGTTACTGGGCCGTCAGGAGCATCTGGACCTTCAGGAGCATCGGGACCTTCTGGAGTAACAGGACCTTCAGGAGCATCGGGACCATCCGGAGCATCAGGTCCATCTGGACTAACCGGACCGTCTGGCGCATCGGGACCATTTGGGGCATCAGGACCGTCTGGAACAACTGGACCGTCAGGAGCATCTGGACCTTCAGGCGCATCGGGACCTTCTGGGGCAACTGGACCGTCTGGAGCATCTGGGCCTTCAGGAGCATCGGGACCTTCTGGTGTAACCGGACCTTCTGGAGCATCTGGACCTTCAGGAGCATCGGGACCTTCTGGGGCAACTGGACCGTCTGGAGCATCTGGGCCTTCAGGCGCATCGGGACCTTCTGGTGTAACTGGACCATCCGGTGCATCAGGACCATCAGGCGCATCGGGTCCATCTGGAACAACTGGGCCTTCGGGTGCATCAGGACCATCCGGAGCATCCGGTCCATCTGGAACAACTGGGCCATCAGGTGCATCCGGACCATCCGGAGCATCAGGTCCATCTGGAACAACTGGACCGTCAGGAGCATCAGGACTTTCTGGATCATCGGGGCCATCTGGAGCAACTGGACCGTCAGGAGCATCCGGACCTTCAGGCGCATCAGGTCCTTCTGGAGTCACCGGGCCATCAGGAGCATCAGGACTTTCTGGCGCATCAGGGCCTTCCGGAGAATCTGGTCCAAGAGGACCATCCGGTCAATCTGGTCCATCTGGAACACCTGGAACATTGGGTGTTACTGGACCGTCAGGAGCATCAGGACCTTCAGGCGCATCAGGGCCTTCTGGAGTAACAGGACCATCTGGAGCATCAGGGCCTTCAGGCGCATCTGGACCTTCTGGAACAACAGGACCGTCAGGAGCATCTGGACCATCGGGAGCATCTGGACCATCAGGCCTAACAGGACCGTCAGGAGCATCGGGACCTTCTGGAGCATCCGGTCCTTCTGGTCTAACAGGCCCTTCGGGAGCATCTGGACCATCCGGAGCATCAGGGCCTTCTGGAGCAAGTGGAACAACTGGACCTTCAGGTCGATCAGGGCCATCGGGAGCATCCGGGCCTTCTGGTGTAACTGGACCTTCAGGAGAATCAGGACCTTCAGGAGCATCAGGTCCTTCTGGAACAACTGGGCCTTCAGGTCGATCAGGACCTTCAGGCGCATCTGGACCTTCTGGTGTAACAGGACCTTCTGGAGCATCAGGACCTTCCGGCGCATCGGGTCCATCTGGAACAACTGGACCGTCAGGAGCATCCGGGCCTTCGGGAGCATCCGGGCCTTCTGGTCTAACAGGTCCTTCGGGTGCATCAGGACCTTCAGGAGCATCTGGACCTTCTGGAGTAACCGGACCGTCAGGAGCATCAGGACCTTCTGGATCATCGGGACCTTCGGGCGTAACCGGACCGTCGGGTGCATCAGGACCTTCAGGAGCATCGGGGCCTTCAGGCGTAACTGGCCCATCTGGCGCGTCGGGACCATCTGGCGCATCAGGGCCTTCTGGTGAATCTGGTCCGAGAGGTCCATCCGGTCAATCTGGTCCATCTGGAACACCTGGAACATTAGGTGTTACTGGACCGTCAGGAGCATCAGGACCTTCAGGAGCATCTGGACCTTCTGGAGTAACCGGTCCGTCAGGAGCATCTGGACCATCGGGAGCATCAGGTCCTTCAGGTGTGACCGGTCCATCTGGATCATCGGGACCTTCAGGAGCATCTGGACCTTCTGGAACAACAGGTCCTTCGGGTGCATCAGGACCTTCCGGAGCATCTGGCCCGTCTGGAACAACTGGGCCATCAGGTCGTTCAGGACCATCGGGAGCATCCGGACCATCGGGTGTAACAGGACCTTCAGGAGAATCAGGACCATCCGGTGCATCTGGTCCTTCTGGAACAACAGGACCATCAGGCGCATCGGGACCATCAGGCGCATCGGGTCCATCTGGCACAACTGGACCATCGGGTCGATCAGGACCATCCGGTGCATCAGGTCCATCTGGCGTAACCGGGCCATCAGGAGCATCCGGCCCTTCTGGTGCATCAGGAGTTTCAGGCGCAACTGGCCCTTCAGGAGCATCAGGTCCTTCAGGCGCATCGGGGCCTTCTGGGACAACTGGACCTTCAGGAGCATCCGGACCTTCAGGCGCATCCGGACCATCAGGAGTAACCGGTCCATCGGGAGCATCAGGACCTTCAGGAGCATCAGGACCTTCCGGTGAATCTGGCCCGAGAGGTCCATCTGGTCAATCTGGCCCATCCGGAACTCCTGGAACGGGTGGTGTAACAGGTCCTTCAGGTCTAACCGGTCCTTCAGGAGCATCAGGACCTTCAGGTGCATCTGGTCCTTCAGGTGTGACCGGCCCGTCAGGAGCATCCGGACCGTCAGGAGCATCAGGACCTTCGGGTGTAACAGGGCCTTCAGGAGCATCAGGGCCTTCAGGAGCATCAGGACCTTCGGGTGTAACAGGGCCTTCAGGAGCATCAGGGCCTTCAGGAGCATCAGGACCTTCGGGTGTAACAGGGCCTTCAGGAGCATCAGGACCTTCAGGAGCATCAGGTCCATCTGGAACAACTGGCCCATCTGGCGCATCAGGGCCATCAGGCGCATCTGGCCCATCTGGAACAACTGGGCCTTCAGGTGCATCGGGACCATCAGGAGCATCAGGTCCTTCTGGAGCAAGTGGAACAACTGGGCCATCAGGTCGATCAGGACCATCGGGAGCATCCGGACCTTCGGGTGTAACAGGACCTTCAGGAGAATCAGGGCCATCCGGAGCATCAGGTCCTTCTGGAACAAGTGGAACAACTGGACCATCAGGTCGATCAGGACCATCGGGAGCATCAGGTCCTTCTGGCGTGACAGGCCCTTCGGGTGCATCCGGACCTTCTGGAGCATCAGGACCGTCTGGAACAACCGGACCGTCAGGTGCATCAGGGCCTTCTGGCACAACTGGACCGTCAGGGGCATCTGGACCTTCTGGAGCATCTGGGCCTTCTGGAGCAACTGGACCATCAGGTCCTTCTGGACTTATTGGACCGTTCACGGCAAATCTCGTGGTTACGGCGGCAGGTGCCAGCGTATTAGGAGATTCTTGCACCATATCTGGGAGTGGAATCGTTAAATCTCTCCAGAGCTATCCAGGATCGCAAGCAATGGTTGCTCAGTTTCAAATGACCAGCGTTGGGCCTGCTCCGGGTCAGAGTTTTGCGCTAGGGATTCAGAAAACAGGCGCAACTTCGGGCTCAGGTGACCGGTTCTGGATTACTATTAATGGTAATGGGAGTGCATATATAAGTGACGGAAATACTAATATTAGCGATGGAATTTTAGTAAATACTCCAAACCTCGGGACAATATATTTCCCTGGACCAGGAATAACACCGAAATTCTACTACAATGGAACGGCTTTCAATATGACGGGGGTGCTTCCTTCAGTGAACGCAAACGATACATACGAGTTTGCGATCTATGCGTTTGGGACGCCTTCAGCAAACACATTCAGTAACATTAAGTTTTATGCGACTGGCGGAACAGGACCGTCGGGACCGTCTGGGGCGACTGGTGGAAGAGGACCTTCAGGAGCATCCGGACCAGCCGCAATGGTTGGACCATTCACAACGAGTCTTCAGAAAGTTACAGGAACCGCAACCATAACAGGAGATTCGTTTGTAATGGGTTCGAGTGGAGAGATTCAATCTATACCGACATATTCGGGATCACAACCCATGATTGTGCAATTCCAACTTACGGTAAAACCCACTGATTCAAACGGCGCCCTATCAGTGGGCATTGTTAGAAGTACCGATTCACCAACAGGTGCGGCCAGTCAATATTGGTATTTTGGATTTTGGCCTACATATTTTAAAGTGCTTAGTTCTTCAGGTGATCTTTATAATTCTGGAAGCGCTGCGAATTACGCTGCTTCAAATCTGTTTACAATATATTTCCGCGGACCAGGCCTGGCGCCGGCTTTCTACTTTAACAATACTTTAGTGACTCTGACAACCAATGCTAATTATACACCGAATACAACCGATTCATATAAATTCTATGCAGTTGGTTTCGCTACAACAACTGGTACACTCGCTAATATCAAGTTTTACGCGACGGGTGGATTGGGACCATTTGGCGAATCAGGGCCTTCAGGAGCATCAGGACCTTCAGGTGTAACAGGACCTTCAGGAGCATCCGGACCTTCAGGAGTAACAGGGCCTTCAGGCGTAACAGGGCCAGGTGGAGTAACGGGACCGTCAGGTGTGACTGGACCATTTGCAACGACTATAACCACAGCAACTGTATCTAGCAGTACGACCTTAGCGTACGGGACTTATCACAGCATAACTTCGGCAACTCCAGGCACTTTGACATTGCCAAGTACAGGGGCATCTGTCGGAAGTTTCATCGTTTTGAAAAACAATACGGGCGGATACTTGCTCATTCCGAACGGAACAAACGCAGCTTGGGGCGGTGGTACAACTTCGGGAATCCCAAATCCATTCATCATTCCTCCCGGAAATTCTGCAACGCTTGTTGTTTCGGCAGCATCTAGCGGTACTCCGTCGTCGTATGTTATATTTTGAATGAATAATGGCATCATCGGCAAGAGGTGTTCTACCGATGGCGCAATATATATCAAATTTCAATCCATTGAGTGTTGCTGGATGTGTTCTGTGGGTAGATGCTACAGATCTTAATATAGGCGTTGTAAGTGACGGTTCGGTGAAAGATAAAAGCGGAACAAATGCGACGCTTACAACTTCTGGTAATGTTTGGACGGTAACCGACGCACAAGAGCCTTTCGTTGGAAAGAAAGTGTTTCGTAATACTAGCGCAGGATTGTCGAGTGAATATTTGGCAGCGAGTACAGGAACTACTCAACCAATAAACACTATCAGTGCTACTAGCACGATCTACGCAGTATATTCAGTATGTGATAAACTGAGTGGAACTTTCAGCGGAACTTCTACACTCTTTGGATCTTATGGTCGAGTTAACCTCTATATTAATGATACTACCACTAAAAGGTCAATTAATAATAATAATACATCGTATGACAACATCTCATGTAGTAGGAGTGCAGGATCTCTCAGTGTCTTAGCAACAACGATGACGTTATATGCTCCCATAAGTGAAGCTGCTGGAGGAAACAGTGGAGTTCAGGTCGTGACAAGTGGTCTAGGAACTAACAATATTACTCAAAACCCTGGTGCTAATATATGGGGTGTGTTTGGAAATCCATTTGTTATTGGAAACAATTGGAGCGTTGCCACTTCTCAATCGTGGGTAGGATGTATTGCTGAGATTCTAATTTATAAAAGCCAACTATCGGCAGTAGAAAAGTTGAAAATAGACGGATACCTTGCTGCAAAATGGGGCGCACCGCTGCCTGCTACACACCCTTACTATAGGGCTACATTCACGCAAACTCCGCCACCGTTCCTACGCCCATTCAACCCTGTCGAAGTCAGCACGCCAATGATGTTCCGGTTCGATGCGTCGGATGCTTCGACTGTTACCACTAGTGCTGGAACATCGACTGTCACGAGGTGGGGTGATAATAGTGGTAATGGAAATTATATTGCCACTTTCACTGGGACACCACCGACGTATTCTCAAGTTAATGGATCAATTACTTTTCCAGCCTCCTCAATAGGGCGAACTGAGAATAACACTGTAACGAATCTTACAAATTATTCAGGATTTGCTGTCGTTACGTGGGACAGGAACTCTACCATAACTCACGACGGAAATGGAATACATTACCGTGTCATAAAATCAACCCCGTTTTTTGGTCAAACGGCTAATTACATAGTATCTCTTTCGATAAATCGTAATATGTATGGAACATCGTTTACTAACCTTTATTCAGCGAAGACAGGACTCGCTGGATTTGCTGGGTCTACTAATGAAGGTACTGCGGCCATCGAAATCGTTACTACAACGGCTTCAAATAATGAGAATGTGATTATAGCTGACAATTATTACCGTGCAAATAATGTTGCGAATACATGGTTTAGTCGTATCTGTGTATTGGGCACTTATAAGCTCAAACCGTTTGGTACAGGCCTGGCTGCTCCTCCAATTTCAGACCCATATATAGCAGGTAGAGTCGTTTCTGGTAGCAGCTCATATTTCCCTCTTGCATACAATACGGGTTACACAACTGGCACAAGAAACAACATAGCAGACATTGGAGCTGGAACTGTTTTTACGCTCAATGCCAGATATTTTATTGGAATTGACTATTATGATATTAATCCAACGACAACGTCCTTTTCTGGAGCCACAGGTACACTTATAAAACAATTCGCACAACCAACAACACTAGGAGCTAACAATGCAACTATAAACCCAGCAGCAGGTAAAAAACTAGTCGTGTATTGGGAGCGGTCGGCTAGCAACCAAGTTGGTGGAAGCGTGAACGGAAATTATGTTTCAGGTATAACGCCGTTGAAGACAACCACAAGTACTCTTACCAACACCTATCAAATTGGAAGCCCAGGCAATTCAACAACTGGAATAGATGATTTTCCTTTAGAATTACACGAAGTCATCATGTTTGACGGCGCATTATCTTCATTAGATAGGCAGAAGATGGAAGCTCACCTTATTTGGAAATGGGGAGCACAACGAGATTCAGTTGCAGGTGTAGACACATTCCCATCCGATAATCCTTACTACAAATATATCCCAGATACAGTGACGCCTTATAATCCGGCCGCGAAACTCAATGGAACAACCCCTACTCTGGCACTCTGGTTTGATGCAGCGGAACCTGCCTCGATAGTTCAGAGCGGAACTTTATTGACAAGATGGAAAAATAAGGCACAATCATTTGGAAATATACAGAAAGACCAACTTGCAGTTGCAAACGGAGCAAACTATTGCGCAATAGCCACTGCTAAAACTGTTGGTTCGTCTACAACCGTTACAGTCACTCTACTGAACCCTACGACATACCCTATTTTTTCATCCGGATGTGTAATTGCAATTCGGGGAACCTCAGATGACAGTATGTTTGGATTACATACGCTTGGATCTGGCGGTACAAATTCGTCGTTCACAATAACAATTTCCTCTGCGGCCACAATAGATGTAACTGGCGGAATCGCGACAATCGTAAGCTCGCCAGCATCATTTTCTTCTACTGGGTCCCCTCCCGGCTTATCACTGGCTTTAATTAATTGCAATGTATCATCTCCCAACATTACTTACACGGATAACATTGATACGGTGGGAATAACAGGTATTGTTGGTACCGGAAGTTGGGGAAATGGCCTAACAAGAATAAATGGGTATACTGGAATTCCAACGGGTACAATAAATTTTTTACGTGGTGGAACTTTCTCTGCATTTACGGCGACTTCTGGAAACATATCTCTAGTGAATGGAATCATCAATAATATATCTTCGGCGGGAGGTAGCGGTTCTCCTTTCATTATTACTTTAACAAATGCTATCTCTGGTGTTCAGTCGGGGTCTACTATTGTAATTCTCGGATCTGGCAGCGGGTTTGATGACGGACCTTATACAGTCGTGAGTACGAATGCTCCAACCAATTTTACAACAATCACTCTGCAACTACGTAAGACTGGTAGCGCAGTTACTTATAGTGGGGGTTTCATAGTATTTGTGCGTGGAGGCATCAATGTCCCGTATACTCCGAGTTCGAAAAATGGTCTTCCGGCACTGGATTTATCATCGAGAAGCGTCAACTATATGATTTCGGAAGCGGCTACAAACAACTGTTTCACCACATCGGGATTCACAAATCAATTATCAGTGTTTATAGTGATGAGTCAAGCAACGAAACCTACGAGCACCACTGCCAATATATACGATATTTTTTCAACATTTCCGACAGTAGGAAATTTCCGTATGTTTTTCACGAGTGGTTCTAGATTTTCGCCCACGTTAAACTCGTATACCCAAGGCGCTTACCCTCCAGAGCCTAGTTGGGGGGTAAACGCATTCAATATATATGAAGTAACATATAACCCAGCGAGTGGCTGGCTATATTCTTATATAAACGGTCAGGGTGAAACAGGTGCGTCTCTCATAAATTTGTATGGTACTGCACTGACGGAATCACAGTGGTTTCGTTTATTTCCTGGTACAGGACTGGATGGGAAACTTTGTGAAGTTCTGGTGTTCAATGAAACATTGAATACGCAAGACAGACAGAGAGTCGAGGGATATTTGGCAACAAAATGGGATTTACAATCACTTTTACCAACAGGTCATCCGTATTATAAAGTAAAGATATAAGGTAATCGCGAAAACTACTTGAACGTGAACAAATACAGTGTCTGATTCAAATCTGCCACAATTGTGTCGCGGATATTCAACAAATCCGTATCCGTCTTCTTTAATCTACGACTCAAATCATTACTCAACCAATCCACGGCTTCCTTCAATAGGTTCGTTGCTTCTTTATCTGAATGATTGCGCAGACGAATCGTGCTCGTTTGTCCGCTCAGCTTTGGGCGACCGTATTTTCCAACATAGACCTCTACAAATTGGTCAATATTGGCATCTAGTTTCGTAACAAGTTCGTCCGTAGCAACATGGCGGGGGTAGGCCATTGTCTGCCAATGATACAACTTGACTTGGTCGCGCAGAGTCATCATCAAGTGAACTATTTCAGCAGACATTTGTTATTGTGTGCGTTTATTGTTTCAGGGGCATGGCATCCGACTTGAAATTGCCACCCTTCATAGTTGCCTTATTGGAAGCGTCAACGCCTGCCCATGTAGGAGACATGGCATCATAGTTCGCCTGAATTTCAGGATAGGAAGGTTTCAGGTCTTCGAAGGGAGTCCTGCCAACCTTTGAATCCGTAGTGGGATACGGAAGTGCCGGGTTGGTAGATTTGGGGGTTTCGTAAACCCCGTGTGCGTCCTGGTATCCTTTCCAAGTATCGTTCATTTATTTAGCGCTCATGTTTGTTTTCGTGTGAAAACACAAATGGACGATTCTTGGGACGATTTAGGACAAGTGGAAGATTTGAATGATGACAAAGCGTTAGGAGATGCAATGAAGTCCAAGACTCCTACGTTGATTTTTCTGTATATGGCCGAGTGTCACCATTGCAAGACGATGTGGCCCATCATCAAGAAATTAGCGAACGAGAAGGATGATGTGAAGTTCAAGCGCATCGAGAGCAATAATGTAGGGAAACACAAACCCAAGGATCTAGAAGGGTTTCCGCACTACATTATGGTAGGGAATGGATCCATGAAATCGTTTGGAGGAAGTATGAGTGCAGAAGAGTTAAAAAACAAGTTATTCGGAACGGACAGGCTCGGTTCCAGTCGGAACGTCCGTCGTGTTGGGAAGTCTCGACACGGATCCGCGCGCAGGAAAAAAACTCTCCGACGCAAGCTTTCCTCCACGCGCAAGGGACGTCGATGAAGTGTCGGGTTCATCATACCCCTTTGCCAGCCAATTCAGGAACGCATCTTGATCGTTCGGGACCTTTGCTGACTGAATGGTGTGGAACGTGCGCTTCGCCTGTGCCTGATCGAACCTATCTCCAGTATCCATATACATGTCTGACGTTGACTTAAATGCTGTATCGATTGCGGCACTCGTTTCAGGATCATCTACAGGTGCAGCATCACCGCGGTTCGGGTTATCTGTGATCTCTGTCAACAATACGTTCATGAATGGGTTATTGGCGGTCGGCATCGTGAACTTTTCAACACTCTTTCGAGCGCTCATGAAATAGGAATCCAGCGTCTTTCCGTTCGGGAACAGTTCATACAACACAATGCTTGCGAGAGCGACAATAGGGATTGCAGCGAGATATGCAGTGGACCGTGTTAGGATTGCCAGCATAAACGCAGAATACACAGAGAATCTTACGACTGAATTGAGCGCCTCGGTCGTTGTCATGGACTGAATGGGTACGAATCGCGTCCATGTGCTTGCTCCGAACAATACGCCCGGGGTCTTGAACCAAATTTGCTCCGGCATCTTATCTTATTTTAACGCCGAGTTTTTTCGTTCTGCTTTCTCTGTAGACGCGCAATCATTCGTTGACGACGAGCTTCCGGAGAGTTGGAAACAAGAGCAGCAGATGTCACATCTCCGCGTCTCCCTCCCAGTCCAAGAGCATCGTTCATCACATTTCCAAACAGACTCTGAACCTTTGCTTTAATTCCCTCAATCTCTTGCATCATCTGGTTCTGAGTGTAACTACCGCTCGTCAACTTCTCTTTCAGCAGTGCTTGGACCTTGGAAATGAACTTCTTAAGAACCGGGTGCTCTGGGTTCTTGAGCATGTCCAATAACTGCGCCGGATCCTGGATGTTTCCAATATCGATGCTGGACACATCAATCTGCTCCACGATATCCAAAAACACCTTTGCGATCCGGGTCTCCATGATGAAATTGTAGAGGTTCTCCAAATGACCCTCGGACGATTCATCGTTCAACACTCGAGACACTTCATCATTGTCTTGTCCTGCTCCGGCCCAAATCGACTTTGCCGTGCTGAGAATCGTCCCGAATTTGGTCTTGATATCGCCATGAAAGAAGGATGCAACCGTGGATAAGGTGAGATGCTTCCACATATCCTCCGTATGCTCGAGTTCGGACAGATTGATTCCAAATGCCTTGCGTTCTACATCAAAAAACGCCTTGTCTTTCTGTAGCATCTGAACAGCCCCAGGATAAAACGACTCGAACTCCTTGGCTGTCTTATTGATCTCGTATTCGTAAGGCAGATCCGGATACACTTTCTTCAATTCAAGCAAAAACATCTCGAAAACAGTAGATGGGTCCATTACTTTATAACGGATGCTTTCCCTGTGTGTAAGTTAAACCTTGTTTCCGCCACGAGACGACATCATTGTCTTGTCCTGGTCGGAGAGGCATACGCACCCGTTGTCATTGGTATAGGCGGACGGGCAGCACGACGAGGATGTGCGAGGGTTCAGCATGAAATCTAAATTGGGCATTCCTGACACCGGCGAAGCATCCTTGGGGGACTTTTCAGTCTGCATCCATCCTGATGCGCCAGGGACGCTGACATTGTCATACGGACCCATTCCGACGCCGTCGACTGCCATCCCGACCTCCTTCTGGGCAAAGGACTCACGACTCTTGGGAGCGGAATACTCTGGCGCATAGAGGACATAGAGTGAAAAGGCTAGGACGGCAAAAAATACCGCAACGACCAGGTTGGTTTTGTTCATTTATGTAAGAAGACGGATTTTTTAGTTGCGGTCGAAAATGGATTTGAAATGGATGTATCTTGGATTTGTATCACTACTATGGACTACGCAAAGATGTGTCTCGTCGATCTGAAGAACGCGGCAAAGGTTCATCGTCCACCTATCAAGTATTACTATATCAAATCTCGAAAGGAACTCATTGACATTCTGTCTCTAGCTGAAATGCCTCAAACAATGATCAAGGAAAAGCTGAGGATTCAAGACTTGAGGGCTCAAGCAAAAGCACGGAATATTCCAAACATATGGCGAATGCGGCGAGTTGAACTGATGGCACTTCTATACCCGGACCCGAAGGAGGATAATCAGGATGATGACGACGCAAAGGAACATGATACCCCAAAGAAAGGTGAGCGCAAGAATGTAAGGGTATAAATACGAAACGACGCGTGCGAGAATTGGTTTCAAGACTTGTTTCTCAAAAAACGCTTCGACTTCCGGGCTCGTAAAAAAAGCAACCGGATCGGCAAGAGGATGTTTCTTCATCGTTTTTTGTCTTAGTTTGGATATAAACAGTCGAATGAAAACCTCACAGAGCACTCGTTTAGCGCTTGTCCTTGGAGGTGTGGTCGTCCTCGCATATTTGATCAGTTCGTATTCGTCGGCCAAGGGCGTCGTGGGCGAGGGTCTGGAGTCTTCGGCCCAGCAGCTGGGTGTAGCTGGCCCTCTCTCCGACGGTGGACCCATGGCGTCTTCTTCTCACAGCGCGGGCGGTAATGCCCAGCCCACGGAGTCGATGCAGGGTCGCCACCCTTCGTCTGCCGGAACTTACACCGAGACTTCTCTGAGTGCCGGTGAACTCTTACCAAAGGGCACGGTCGGTGCATCTTGGGCCGCGGTGAACCCTGAAGGAATGGGTGACATTAAGGGACAGAACTTCCTCGACGCGGGTTACCACACTAACACGGCGATTGCGGGTGTTGCACAGACCAATCGTAATGCGTCTTGGGACATCCGCACGGAGGCGCCCAACCCTCAGGCACAGGTCGGTCCTTTCCTGAACACGACCATCGAGTCCAACCCTTTCAAGCGCGGCCTTGATGCTTAAATAGTGTAAACTTGTAAAGGCAATGGTCCCGCCGATTCGTTGGTATTACATCTTTTCCACATGGATATTCCTATTGTCTGTAGCATATCCTATCCACTCCATATCCACGTATCCTCTCAACGTCCTTGCTCTCCCGGGTTGCTTTGAAATCATGCTCAATCCGCACAAGGAACACTGGACCAAGAACACGTATATCCTTGCCATCCACCTCCTTCCATTCCTCTGGATTCCCTATAGCTTTTCGACCACCACTATGTATTTCGCAATCGGATCCGGCCTAACCTATCTCGTATTCGTTGGGGTTCTAGAAGAAGACCCGATTCATATCTATACTGAACTGTTCAAAGAGAATCACCCGACATTCCGGGCCTTCATTGCCGATCGTTTCGGCATAGAAGAAACTCGGACGAACTAATAATGATCCCTGCTGCGTTGATAGGAACAGGACTTGTCGTTGCGTATGCAGTTACGCGCGGCCCCACAAACCTTGTGAGTGTGAAAAGTAATCGCACAAATCAGAGTTATCAAGTCCAAAATCTTCCAGACAAGCAGGATGCCTGTGAGTTTATGGCCAATATTCAGGACAAAATCAAGACGCTGATTGACAAATACAAGAGTGACCCCAATACGGCTTCAGATCCTCGTGTGCGCACGATGATTGAGCGCTTTCGTCCCGAAAACATCTGCGAGAACGACATCAATACCGACTCCACATCTTACTCTGAAAACAAAGGTGAAAAAATCGTCATATGTTTGCGGTCGAAAGAGAAACCCTATCCTCTTGCCGACGAAAACACTGTGATGTTTGTGGTCTTGCATGAACTTGCTCACCTCATGACGACGACGATTGGACACACTCCAGAATTCTGGGCAAATTTCAGGCGCATGCTGAACGATGCTGTTGGAGCAGGGATCTATCAGAACGTGAATTATTCGCGGTCACCGGTTTCCTATTGCGGTATGACCATCACGGATTCCCCTCTATAAAAGTATAGGGTTGTAATAAGATGTTCCGAGTCAAGGCAACGAACCGGACGACTCGGGAGTCCGCATACATATCATTTTTTCCAGACGATAGTATTGACACGGTTCGACAGTATATTGGCGACGTAGCAAACGTCCATCCAGACAGGCTGTTTATTACAGTGACATTGCAGCGTCCAAGTACATATTTCAAGGACGATCCGAGACGATGGGAAGCATTGTTCCAGCGTCTGTCCTATCTTTCAGGTAGCATACTTCGCGCCCCGTTTCAAGTCTATCAGTCTCAAACTAGAATGCCCTCCACGGCAGTTGCCTACGAGGATTATGGAGCCGAAGAGTGGAAGCACCATCCTGAAGATCTGATGCCTATCTACGCGCCAGCAGAAGATTTCAAGGACCAGCTTATTTTTGGAACAAGCAGCGAAGCATTGTCGTATGTCTTGCCGTATGAATACGATACTGCTCTAACATCCAAGATTCCTGCTGCGATGTATCCGATTCCTGATAAGACTGCACTCGTAACGACTCTGTATCCGCGCATAGAAGATATATTGGAATTCACATATACGGCATATGAGTCTTCGGCCGAAACATCGAAACTCGTGTATTTTCCGTTTCTACAATCCATGACTCCAGAACAGATTCCAGAAGCAAATATCCAGTTGCTTCGTGACAACACAAGACGACTATCACAGCTTCTAGATCTTACGGTTCCTGAATCAAAATTATCGATTCTCAGGGCACACTTTCGACTGCCACTCGTAGAGACAGATTTTGGGTCAGCAGTCCGAACGCGGTTCGAGCAGATGTTTTATGGTCTCACAGTTTCAGAATCGATTCCGTCCATAACTTTCTTCACGTCTCCTTCCGAAAACGCGAGACACAAGTTCTATGTCAAGGATTCACGAAACAAGATGCCTCAGAATCTTGCAAGATGGCAGAGATGGTGGTCTGTAAGTAAACCGACGAACGCACGCCCGACACTGGTTTTGTATCGTGGAGAGTCGAATGATAACTTTGATCGTATTACTTTGACCTCTACGAAACTGACTCTTACGGCGTATCGCCCGGAAGGATCTGAGGATGACATGATGCATCTCAAAGAATCTCTCAGCAGTTGGTTATTATCGTTCGATGCCATTGTGCCCTTCCTTGCTCCTCGCGACATTGGGATTCCGCGATGGGAACTTCAGGACATGTCTCTCTCTCTCAAATATAGGACGAAGTACAAGGACCCGCATCTTCTGAGATTTAACTGTATTAGTTCAACATTTGCCCTGACAGACGCAGACACATCTACATTTCAACTCCTGCGAACAGATCATTCTGTCGACGGTCTTTCCAGTATGGAAGTCAAGGTGATCCAGTTGATTCATGACAAGACGAATGTGAGTGTTGCGGATATTCAGGCCGAGTTAGGAGTTTCCTTGGAAGTGGCAACGACTCTAAAGACGGATGTTGCACGCCACATATCCGAGAACCCGAATACGTTGACTCGATCGTTCCGCGGATTCCCGACAATGACATTTGGGGACAATACAGTTGTTGTAAAAGGAGTGAAGGATCTTGCTCTATCTGTAAAATACGCCAACCTTCTGCGCTTCATTCTCTTGAATTCTGACGCGTCAAAACTCAACAAGATATGTCCGCCTAGAAAAGAGGTTGTTCGTGCTGAAACTACAATTGCTCCCGAAAAGGAGCTGGAGGTGAATACGAAGGTCAGTGCAGAAGATATGGATCTGTTTGCGGATGTTGGTGAAGATGAAGTCGTCGAGGAAGCAGAAGTTCAGGCAGAGGCAAAAGAGGAAGAACAGCCTCCAGAGCAACAAGAGGATAGGAAACTGAAAACGAAGAAAGGCAGGAAAACGACGTATAATTATTTCAATGCGCGTCTCCAAGCATTCGACAATAATACATTCGATCCAACAAATTCTAAATATCCTAAGAAGTGTGACCAAGACCATCAGCCGATCATTTTAAGTCAGGAAGATTTGGACCGGATTTCTGAAACGCCGTATGATCCTCGTAAGTACGCCGAAGCTGGAAAGACCATGCAGGTGAAGGACCCCGATGGACTTGTTGTATGTCCCGAGTATTGGTGCATCGAAGATGAGATTCCTTTGCGAAAAGAAGACTTGAAGAACAATGCGTGTCCTATGTGCGGCGGAAAGATTCGAAGCAAGGGAAAGAAGACGAATGAAGATACGAGAGTATACACTGTGATTGAACGAGGTAATAAGTCTACATGGCCTGCACCCATCTCTTACCTATCTCCGAAAAACGGTCGTGCAATGCCGTGTTGCCGCGACGAACCGTATAAGCCTCCAGAGAAGGAATTCGAGGACAAGTTTTACATTCTCAGTGAAACCAAGCTCAATATTCCCAAATACCGATGTGCGTTCCTTTCCAAGAAGCTTATGGATGCACTGTTTATCAACGAGACCTATCAGCAGTTCAAGGGAGATATTAAGCGTATATTGGCCCCTCATTCAGGATTTTTCAGAGTAGGAATGGGTATACCGTCCAAAGAGTCTGGAGGACCGGTCGAAACACTTCCGCGCCTACTGGGATGCTCGACTGTAGGTGGAAAGCCCAAGTGTGTTCGTGAATGGACGCGTATCGGCGACGAGAACACTGGAAGCAACAGTAAATATCCATGGTTCAAAATTCCTATCCCTCGGAAATCCATTGATAATGTTTTAGGGTGCTCGTTCGTGACTACTTGGACGAATATGGGAGATACCCATCTTGACGAAATCAAAAAACATCCGAAGTGCGCGAACAACGAAGTGCTTGCAAGAATCGTTTCCGGAATCGATGAAGCGTTCCGCGACAAGAAGCTTACGGCACTCGAGGAGCTTGAATATGCGGCAATATGCCTTCAGTGTGACGTGTTCAGAATCTCCATGGACACAAACACGCTTGGATGTATGTTTCACTCTCCAATTGCCAAACCGCGTTCTCGTGGTATTATTGTTCTCCAAAACGGTAAAGAACTTGATATCTTGGCAAATGTTCGGCGGGATAGTGAACTACACGTGTCTGGTGCAGATAACGAAATCACGGACTTCTGGTTTCGGGCGAACGTGTTTCAAACGCCGTTCCGTAAATCTACCTACGTGGAGCTCGAGAAGCTGAGGAACCTTGCGTGTTCGACGACCATTCCGTCCTACACGGACGCTCAAAACGCTCTTCAAGAAATACTTCCTACTATTGGAGAGTCTGACTATTCGATCATATTGGACCCATATGCGCGCGCCCAGGCATTCTATATCCCTTATAAACTCGTCTTGCCATTCCAAGCATCGCCTCTCCCTCCTACATCACAGCCAACGATTCAGGGGTATACGGGTATAAAGCCTCCGACATACGAGGATGTCCGAGCTTACATCCTCACTGCTACGAAACACTCCAAAGGATACAACTGGAAAGAAGATGTTTACAATATCGGAGAGGAGCGTGTTGAAATTCTTATCCAAAGTGGTTTGAGAATCCCAGTGGTTCCGTCTCCTGTCGACGTGAAGACTAAGCCGGTAGAGGTGATTCAAAGTGTTCAAACTATAGGAGAAGAGAATTTAGCATTCGGAGAAGAGGATGTTGAATTGCAGACAGATTATGCAGAGATATCGTATGCTTCCGAAGTATTCGATTTCTTGATATTTGAGTTATCGAAAGACATTCAGGAAAAGTATCCGGATCTTCATGCTGCTCTGGACAAGACACAACCTCTTCGTCCTGAAGTTGAACCTCTCTTGCGTGAATGGTTCTCAGATACAACCTTTGGAGTTGATTTGAAAAACGCGGACCAGTTTGTTACAAAGGTGCGAGCGCCATGTGGAACTCGAACGAAAGATCAGTGTTCTGGAAACGTGTGTGGATGGGACGGAGACAGGTGTAAGATTCAAGTAAAAAATAGTTTGAGAGAAGGGTCATTGTTCAATCGCTTAATGTCCACTCTGGTCAGTAACGCAAAGATTCGGGGGATCGTGTTGGACGGACGCAGTACGCCTTTTTTCAGCACGATTCTGTATGTTGTGCTTCCTCATGAACTCATACTGACAGACAAAGATTTGAAGTAATCTACTTCTGGCATTCAAAGATCGCAACAAATCCTACGATCAATGCGCCCGGAAGCAGTCCAGAGATAAATCCAGTCCAGAACCCGTTTGTCCAATACACCCTCTCCGAGGCATAATAGTCGTTCTCCTCCATTTGTATTATAACACTTGCCATCCCGAAAATCAAAAATGTCTTGTTTTTGTTTTTTGTGATTTTGTGTATTTTTACTTAGCGGGTAAACCTACGCGGGATGGTCGCCTCGAGCCATCCGTAGATTGCGGCAGTGATGACGATCGTCATGATGAAGCGAGAACACCAGTGATTGTCGCGGTTCACGGCATTCTGCTCTGCCTGCCACTTCTTCATCATGATCTCGGCTTCGGCCAGCTCTGAGCGGAGGTAGTCAATGCGCTCCTGCATCGTCTCGCCATCCTCAGACTCGACAGTCAGTGCGTCACTCTCCATATCCGACTCAATCTCGACCTCATACTCCGTCTCAGGCTCAGTCTCTGACTCAGAATCAGAAGGATAGTACTCGGTGTCAGAATCATACTCAGACTCTGAGTCAGTCTCGTCCTTCAGCATGCGCTCGCGAATCACCCACGTGAGCTTGCGAACAATGTTGCGGCGGCGCAGAGCGGTAGAGCGAGTCACGATAGCCATCTTTTGGAATATGATATTGCTTGGTTGGTTTTACTTGATTCCATTTTCGATGGCAAAGAATTTCAGGCGAGCGGCACGCAAATCGGCGGGTGTTTTGGGGTTTTCGACATTCTCCTCTGTCATCACATTCTCCTCCAAGTCACACATTGCCGTCCACTGCGTCTTCGTCATACTTTGGAGCTTTTTCAGTCCAATCGAGACGTCCTTGGCATTCTTCTTGCCTTGGTGGCGGACATACGAGCAATTGGTCATCACAATGTATTTCTCCCAGGGACCGGTGCGGAGACAGAGGGCGTAGAATGTCGCGAGTGCCTTCCACGTGACCATATTGATTTTGGAACTCACGTGTTTCTTATACTTGCATTGCACTGCAGAATACTTGCCTGCCTTCTCCACAATCAAATCAATTCCGAAATCTTGGCGCTTCATCCCCAGCTTCTCAAGGATGTCTGCAGGCACATCTGGAAGTCGCCACGCGTTGTCGTATCCAGCAACCTTGCGGAGATACACGACACAGAAGTCCTCAAAGATGTCGCCACGGACCTTCTTGTTGTCTCGGGTCCGCATATCCGTCAGCGAATGCGCAGGTTCATTGTAGAACTTCTGGCACTCTGCTTCAAACGCATCCCACAAATTTGGCGGAGATTTCAGAAAGATCGTGTGAAGAAGTTTCTCCATTTGATTGATAGACCATCTACCAACCAACGCTTATGAAATCCGTTTTCGATAATGAAAAAGTTCTAGATGATGGTATTTGTATTTTAGTTTAGGACCAATAGTTCTCAATGATCCGCTCAATGTAGATGCCGGGGTCGTTCTGGCGGAGGTAGGCAATGAAGTTCTCATGGTTGCTCCCCAAGCTCTTGAAGATCTCAAAGAAGTTGTGCATCTCCTCGCCTGCCACGTTGTACGCCTCACGCAGTCCGTCGTAGTATTTGCGCCCGAAGTCCGCCTCCTCGTTCTTGGGCATCACCTTACACTCGGGGCAGTAGTAGTAGTTGCGGGGGACACGGGAGATGTCGGCGAGGTTGGTGTTGTTGTACGCAACATACCCGTTCGGGTCCTGCGGACGCTTGTCGGCGCACGCACAGCAAGTCGCGTCGTACGATGCCGTGCACAAGTGCGCGTGGCCACAGGAAGCGGGGTTCTGCTTCGCCGCAATCGTCGCCTTGCGCTTCTCAATCGCCGCAAGCTGCTTGGCCTTCTTTGCGGCCATGGTGGCATGAGCCTTCGCGCCAGGAGACGCTGCGTTCTTAGAGGCCTTCTCTGCGGCCTGGCGAGCAAGATACTCCTCGCGCCGAATGGCACGCTCAGCATTCTCGCGCTCGCGCATGACGCGAGTGATCTCGGGGGTGGTGTCAAGACCGGAACGGAGGAACATCTTCTTAGGTTCTGGGTATGCTATATCCTCCTAGCATTTCACAAATCCATTTTCGATCGTCGAAAATTTCCGAGTATTGTTTTCGTTTCTACATACAAACCAAACATGGACTTCCATCTGCTCGCATACTACATCGGCATTGCGATTGTCTTCGGAAGTCACATTTATCTGATTGTCCAGGGTGGCATTACGGCCCACTCAGGATTGAACCTGGCAGCAGGTGGAATGATTGCCTATTATTTCATGAATAAGGAGGGATTCATAAAGTTTTAAACCGTATTGGGCATCATTTGAGACCAATATGGTTCCTATACGGGGAATCGAACCCCGACTTCTTGGGTGAAAGCCAAGTATCCTAGCCGTTAGACAATATAGGATGGTGCGTCCAACGGGAATCGAACCCGTGTTACAACCTTGGAAGAGTTGCATTCTACCACTGAACTATAGACGCTGAAGAGTTAGGAAGACTCGAACTTCCATTCCTCGGTTCAAAGCCGAGTGTCCTAACCATTGGACGATAACTCCAAACACGATTTTTTGAGAGACTCGTCACTCTGATATCACCGGAGGGACTCGAACCCCCAGCCTTCGGATTAAAAGCCCGACACTCTAACCAGTTGAGTTACGATGATGCATGCGAGTTTTAAAGAGACTCGCAACTCTAACGGAAACATTCAGGATCGAACTGAAGACCTCGCGGTTACTAGTTTTTTCTCTAACAGCCACGCGCTCTACCTACTGAGCTATGCTTCCAAATAGCATCGCATGGTTTCGATCCATGGTCCTCCTGGTTATGGGCCAGGCGCGCTGCCTCTGCGCCACGATGCTACACGATTTTGAGGAGATTCGCAACTCCCTAAGGGTTTATTAAAGTATAAAAGAATAGGATAATCGTTACACCAAACGATATTGCCACTGCCCATTCTAGACCGAACAATACTTGATCATCGAGGCCCATTTATCATGTCCACCACCTATTTTTCAGAAATAGGAAACTTACGCCGTCGCGGGCTTGACGAAGTGGACCTTCAGGAAGCTCTGGAGGTTCAGGTAGGTGATCTCCTGACCGTCCTTCGCGCGGAGGAGCTTGCCGAGCTTGGCGTCAGGGATGATGCGGCGCTTGAAGTTGGGGTCAAAGCAGCTGTGCTCGCGGACATAGGTGGCCACAAACTTCGTGACATCCGTCTGGGAGCGCTCGGACTTCGCGGGGAGACCCATGAAGGTGGACAGCTCGTCAGAGATGGGGCGGAGCTTGAGGAAGGCGTTGTTCGCGCGGCGAGCCTCGTAGGTCGTGCGCTCCTCGGGGGTCATCGTCGCGGGGTCCTTGCGCACACGGCGCTTGGAGTCACGGGCCTCACGCTTCAGGGCCTTGGCGGCATCCGAAACCTCGCGGAGGAGCTCGCGGGTGCGAGTGGCGAACTCGGTGTTCAGGGCGCGAATGCGGTCGTGGACGGAGGTGAGGAGGGCATCGGCGGAGCGGGTCTCGGCAGGCACGGCCGTCTCAGTGGCGACGGGGGCGGCAACCACGGGCGCGGGGGGCGCGACGGGGACATCGACGACGGCCTTGGCGGCAGGCGCCTTCTTGGTGGTGGCGGGCTTGGGGGCGGCAGGGGTCTTCTTGTCAGCGGGCATCTGGTTTGCATTAACGGTGGACTTTGAAGGAGCCATTTCTAACGCAGTTGGTATACTCTCTATCCGCCTTACCTGTTTAAATCACAAACGGAAGAGGGCGCTCATAACTAAGAAGCAGAATGGGTATGCATCTGCCATGTCATGCATTAAGTTCACAATCAGGCTAGAAACTTGGAGTTGAGCAGTTCTATGCGATGTCGCGAAAGATACGTCCAGTTCTCGCTTCAATATTGAATAATATAGGTGTCGTTTCGAAGATTTCGGATGTTCTTCTGCCAGTATCCGCATATCCACAACCAGATAGCCAAGCAATACCAACAAATCGGTCCTTGAGAGACGAGCAAACATGATTGGTACAGCATCCTCGAACCCATTCTCATTCAGAACTTGGCAGGTCCGCAACCAATTCTTTGTCACAATATCCTCCACCGTACACTTCTGTGGAGAATGGCACGTCCGGAGTCGGTTGTGGAGTCGGTACTTGTACACCTGTCTCAATCGAGTCCTTGTTTCCAGAGTCAGTGCCTGCCGAGTGTAGGGATTTGTGGGTAAAATGGAGCTGTGTAGGCAAGAAAGGATACTGCGAACATCAAACCACCAAATCTTATCACCTTCCTGAAATGAAAAGAAATCAAATGGATCGTACTTCTCTTTGGATTCCATTGTGACAAGTTCTTCCTCATTATGGCACAACGAGCGCTTCAAAACACCAGGACCAGCACGACGCAAACGGATTCGAACCGCGTATCCTCTCCACACCTTGGATATCAGCGTAACTTTCGGGTCGATATTATTCACGATGTGCCAAAGTCTTGGTTCCTTCGATTTCACGTGGCGGCCGCACAATGTAATGCCTTTTATTCGAGCACTTTTACAGCGTTCATTACTCGTTTTGGATTTGCAGGACATACACGAGTTCATTTGTTATAGAATCTGGAATCCTTCGTTGAAAACGGATTTACATCTATCCAGCTACTATCAGATACACACAGACAAGATGAGCACCAACGCAATCGTCAACATCCGCAACCTAGATATCAACCGTATCAGCTTCGTTCAGGGAACCGCAAAGTCAGGCCGCATTCCTTCTATCAGTATCAAGTATGATGGTCAGAACATTGGCATGCGCCTGCCTCGCCTTGGCTTCCCTTTCGGTCTCGGCGTTATGGACAAGGACGGTCCTCCCAGCTACAGTCTCACTGCCCCTCTGAAGGGTTGCGATCCGTTCTGCAAGGAGCGTGCGAGTGAGAATGATGACATCGGCAAGTTCTACAACTTCCTTCTCGATCTGCAGGAGAAGGTTGTTAAGGAGGCAGTGGAGAATAGCGTGAAGTGGTTCGGCAAGAAGCGCTCTGTTGAGCTGATTCGCGAGAGCATGAAGCCTATCATGCGCATGCACATGACCGATGTGGATGGCGAGCGCGTGCCGAGCGGCAAGTATCCTCCGAATGTGACGATCAAGATTCCTGTGTATGACAATCGCGTGAATGTTGACATTGTGGATCCTCGCGGCAACCCGATGTATGTGACTCCATCGTCTCTTGCGGGCGTATTCACGAAGGGTTCTGAGGCAAATGTTGCAGTCACTGCTTCGATCTATGTCATGGCAGGTGGCGGGTTTGGCGTAACTTGGCGCGTCTCGCATGCCCAGGTGTTCCAGCAGGCTCGTATGACTGCGGCATCCGTGTTCAGCGATTCCATTACCAATGAGGAGGACGAGGAGACTGCTCCTACTCAGGAGGCGACAGAGCCTGAGACTCTGGCTGTTCCTCAGAACTCGGTGGAGGATGAGACTCAGGATGTGCCTGCTCCTGCGCCTGCGGCGTCTGCACCGGCAAAGACTGGTCGTCGTCGTGCCGCAGGCCCAGTGTAGACCAAACGACTGAATTCGAAGGTGGATAGCAGATAACGAATGAATCATCTAAAAACAAAGAAAAAATACCCGAAAACTCTAACTTTTTCACTGACGGGCAACTGCTTGGCAATGAAAGTGTTCGCTTCTTACACGCTTCGCACTCATACATTTCTTTCGGAGGATTCTGAAGCATGAACGGCAGAATGATCCGTGTATCTCCTGTCAAAGACATTTGCACCAACTTTTCGAAATCGTCGTTGAGGCAATCTTGGTATGCTTCGTTCGACAGCTTTGACCATATGGTCTTTTTTGAAGTTGCCCAGCCCGGTTCTTGGAAATAGGTTGCATAAGGGTTCTCGTAGATCCATAAAGTTTCTGAAATACTGCGGTCGTACGAGTCGTATTCTACAAGCCCGACTCGCTTGAGAGAATCGTCGTATAGCCAATGAACGTCCAGATTGTGCTGAGTATAACGAGGGTCAATAGAACCTTGATACACTTCTTTGCCATCCATTGTTAGCAGCTCTGCGTCAATATCTTCGTCGTGTTCCACAATGTCTCGATTTATGTCTTGGTACATCAAATCCTTCCGAAGTCTCGAAAGCATTTTATGTATTGAATAGAGGTTCTTGATATATTCGCGACGCGCTTAATCGAATCGTACAACTACATTCACATCATGGCGCTTCAGTGAATTTGTTGCGGATCTGGACAGTTCGTGGCGCTTGCGAGGCGAGTCTTCGTCCTTGTCGTCGTGGAGACGCGTCTCCATATCTTTATGAATATCGTCATGGTGTTCCTCAATATAGGCAAGCACCTCGTCGGTCAATGCCCACTCGAAGAAATTGAGTTGACCGACTGTGGTATCCATATCATGAAACTTGATGCGCTTCCACCTGCAGAAAGGGTCAAACATCTTCTTGCTATACGCCTTGAGATGGGACTTGTAAGAAAGATATACTACGATATGATCCTTCTTCTTGGTCAAATAAGAAATGTTGTACTTCTTTGAGTAATTGGTGACGAACCAATCAATGAGTCGGAGTGAAAGCTTGGATTCACCTGCAAGGATATTACGAACTCTCTCCAAATTCCCATCCTTTGCATAAAACTTTTCCAATCGATACAATACCCACTGCTCTTGCGACTGAATCTCCATATGATGATAAAAAGAAGCCTGCCTGAAAACGAATTCGAAGTTGTGTACTCTTAATGATAAGAATGGATCTAAAGGAACGTGTCGATGTTCTCCTTGCGACATACGGACAGAACGATCAGCGCACTGCCGCATGGCACACGAAGAGAGGCGAGATGCTGACTGCTTCTGAAATTTATAAGACTGTCGCTGGAGCAACACCGGCAGCAAGGCGAGAGTTGATTACATCCAAGTTAGTGCCGAGAGATTCTGGCAGTGGCGGCGGTGCACGATCGCTGTTATGGGGAACTCAGTTTGAACCTGTCGCAAAGCAGATTTATGAGAAGATGCACAGTGTACAAATTGCGGATACGACCTGTGTTCCGCATCCAGTGCATAGTTTCCTAGGTGCATCTCCTGACGGACTCCAGTTGGAGAACGAAGAAAGGTTCGGTAGACTTGTAGAGTTTAAGTGTCCTATCTCGCGCGATTTCGATGAGACAACGCCGGTTCCAGATATGTATATCCACCAGATGCAGCTACAGATGGCGTGTACAGGGATGGATGCGTGCGATTATGCAGAGTTCAAGTTCAAGATTGTGAATTATTCGGAGTGGATGGACACGGATGTCAAGTATAAGTCGGCGTTCCTTGGAATGCGAGATGGATCCTTTCATTATAGGACTCCAGAAGATCCGAAATCAGTGACGGACTGGAAGAACGATAAGTTGGCTGAACTGGGATGCGACGATATGGACGCATACCAACTCGTTTGGTGGGTTCTCGTAAAGACGCGGTTTCATTCCGTGGACAAGGACCCTATGTGGTTAGAGACGAATTTGCCCTTCTTCGAACAGACGTGGAAGGATGTTCAGGAACATCGTCAAAATGGGACGTTGCCTGAGAATCCAAAGGACAAGACTGTGCTGACTCTCTAATACAACTCAAACCGATAGCCGTTCCAATACAAAATCATAATATCTCCACTGCGTCTGATGCGCGATTCGTTTTTATCACATCCGGGGATTCGTCTCGCACCACTTGGACCTGATGAGAAAGTGTCGGGGAATATAGATACAATCAATCCATTCGTAGTAGTGTTTGATACCAATAAAGTAAATATTGTAGTGTTTTTCAAAAAGACTACGAATGAAGATGTCCCCAGTGGAGTTGGAATGGATAATTGTATTCTTACATTTCCAGGTGGATTTAACAGCAGGGTTTTGTTTGCGTAAGACCTATAAATAGGTAATGTAATTTGACCAGATGGTCCAGACGGGAATGATGTAATCGAAGTTACTCCGATTGTTCCTGCTTGTGGTCCAAGTGGGCCACCTAAGCCGATAGAACCGCTTGGACCTGGATTTCCTGACGGTCCCGTCAGACCCGAAGGTCCCGATATACTGTTTGATGGTCCTTGGGAACCTGGCGGTCCACTCGGTCCTGTTGGACCTGTTGGACCCCTCGGACCTTGAGGTCCACTACACAGTTCAATATGTTTCCTCGCAGTCCATTGACTCGCAGTGAACATCCTTGTTTAATAGAGATACAAACTCGGACCAGTATTGTAAACGTACCATACTGGAGAAGTATCATCGGTTGGTGGCGGGAGCGTGTACATGTCTGTTGGAGATAATACGAGTGTTACGGGATATGCCGAACAATTCTTCAACATCATCCAAGATGTAGGTGTCAAATCCCAGTTGTCTGGATCCTGTGTAGGGGGGATGCCAATATAAATCAGACCAAGTGTTGTTACGTACTCACGCCCATCGTAAAAAATCTTTATTCCGGGTACGCGGTATAGGGTTGTTGGGTTCCATATAGACGGCAACCAGTACGATATGTTCGTGGGGATGGCTCCTACATTACCGCCAATTCCAGAATAGTAAATTCCGTTGTACGACACAACATCTCCTCGATCATAAGTCCTACCTGGAATCCAAGTCGGAAATGGAGATAAAATAAGTTTGGATGATCCGTCTGTTGCGGACGATGTTATAATCAAAATGTTATATGCGGAATTTGAGCTGAAAGTATAGTTTGTTACAGGATCCGTTAGTGCTAATTTACGAATACCAAAGAAGGCAGATCCCGGTGGACCCGATGGTCCGGATGGCCCTGTGTCACCGGTGGGACCCTGTGAACCTTGTGGACCTCCATCTCCATTGAATCCAGAAGGACCAGACGGTCCAGAAGAGCCAGATACTGTTGGTCCGACATTTCCGATAGGTCCGCTAACGCCCAGACAGCCTACGGTCAAGTTCGAAGCTGTCCACTGACTCGCAGACAGCATCTTTATTACTCCACATACAAATATCCGCTTGGACCTCCGCGATAGGAAACAACCGCACTGCGTCCTGCATAGTTCGACGATTTTGATGGAGCTAATTGAAGTTCCGCGCTATTGATTCCAGGAGTCCCGAAGATTTCTATAGTTTGCGCGCTTATGTTTTTCACATGTATGTAATCATTCGAAGTCAACGAGCCTCTGAACACCGTGTTCGAAGATAGAAAAACTCTAGAGTATTCTGAACTACCGGATGTCAATGTTACAGTATTTGGAGTACAGCATATGTCGCTAATGACACCTAATGGTGATAACCGTGGGACAATCCAAGCTATACCGTCTTCAGAAACCGTGTAGTAATAATCAGTGCCCTCGACTTCTTGTCCGTATGCGATGAATACATTGCCCGTCCAAACTATATTTTGCCAGAGAATACTACCAGAGGGTCCTGAAGGGCCTGAACTGATACCCAACCGAGTGTTTTCAGTGAATAGAGATCCAGGTATCTTTGCCGAAATTCCGTCTTCAATCGTTGGCGCAGCAACAATGTTCGACGAGTCTGTGTCGACACCTGCTATAACCCAGTTTTTCCCGTCGAATGCTCCAGATGTAGAAGTTGTGAATCCTACCTGTGTACCTGCAGGCGTCATATACGTAAACGACGCAGGTGGAGTTCCATATACAGCAACTTCTCCAGCAACTGCATAATATTTGAAGTACATATTCTTCAGTAGAGCATCTGTTGTGCTGTTCGAAAAATATACTCCTGATGATGCTGAGAACAAATTAATATCAGAACGCCCGTTGACAGTATATTGAAAAAAGGTTGCAACATTTCCTCCTCCCAAATTAGACTCCCTAGAACCCGTAATCGTAGCATACAAATTCAGGCCACGCACAAAAGCACTAGATGTTCCTGCGTTCGTTATAACTGCAGTTCCAGATCTTCCATTATAGTCATTCTCGTTCGTGAAGAATGCGCACCAACTATTGTAGTCGTAGTAAGGGGATACACTGCTTACCGTGATGTTGCTGGAAACATGGCGGATGTCTCCTGGTTCGGGCAGGAGATTCCATACACTCGGAGAAGATTCTGGGTTGTTTCCGTATGAATAATTCACAAATAAAAACCACTTTTGTCCGTTGTACCATACGATGTCTTGGCCCAAACTCTTCCTATACCCCACAATAGGACTCCAGACCGCCGGATACCAGTTCGGAGTCAGGGACGAGGGCGCTGTAGTATTTGTGTTAGCAGCAATATCTAGTCTGGCAGCCCAATATTGGCATGGGAATGTGATGCCAACACTGCTGTAAGAAGACGCACTGAAAACAATATCTCCCTTTTGTTGAGGAATACCTGAGATCCAGAAAGGTATGATCACGGGGGGAATAGAACTCGGGTCTAATATGATTTGTCGGGAACTTCCCCAGGTTACACCTCCGTCATTCGATACACAATACCAGTTATTATCTGGAAACATTGCCTCTCCGCCCGTTATAATATTTGTATAGAATGAAGGGAGAGAACCTGAATATGACGGGTAGCGCACGCGTATTGAACTATTTCCAGTAGTATAAACTACGCTTAAAGGATTATTTGTCAAGTGATTAATGAAAGCTCCATACGTTGAATTCGATGGAGTCAGATTGTTTAACATAAGTACATCTCCATTTCGAAACTCAGTGTTAAACGTTGGGTCTGTCGTGTACTCGATCAATACACCATCAACAAGATCTGGCGTACGCCTTATCCTATTAATCGTCAAAATGATACCATTCGCGGTAACGATGGTTTGTTGTCCATTACATTTCAAATCGGATACGATTCCACGGCCACTTCCATACGGCTGATCCGATGCCAATGCTGACGGACCGCGAGGAATTTGAGTTGTAGGGGCAAACCAGTCGCTACCGTTTGTAGAATATGCAGAAACTATACTGCGTCTTCCGGTGTCAGGTCCCGTCAACACTTCATTTATTCCCACCGCAATGAAACGGTCGTGATACGGCGAAAACACAACCTTCGAGCACTCGAAACTAAACAGATTATTCAGCGATCCAGGATCTCCACCAGCGCCCAATTTTGCAGTTGTCCATAACTGGTAATCGCTATCAAGATCTTGTGTAACGAGAATGTTAGACAATTCATTTATTCCACCGATAACATACGTTGTTACTTGTTCGTCGGGTGATGATGTGGTGTAGGTTGTAGAGGCGATAGAGTTGATCAAAGTAAAGCTAGGAACATCCACATTCGTCCAATTAACTCCAAGGTCATCCGAGTACGCAATGCCAGACGGTCCTCCAACTACCGCAATTGTCTGGGCACTTCCTGGCGGGTTTACAGCCGAAGGTATAAAGGTTGGTCCAGCAACACCAGATGGACCTGAAGCTCCAACTATACCAGAAGGTCCCCGGACTCCGGAAGGTCCGAGGGGGCCACTGACTCCACGATTTCCAGACGGTCCTCTGGGTCCACTCGCTCCATTGACTCCATCCCGTCCGCGAATTCCAGGATTTCCGAATGGATTTTCATAAACCGTTTGCATTCGTATTACTTGTTTGAACTAAAAACACTTTAATCGTTTGAACAAGCAAGTAGCAAATGGAACAGGCACTGACATATCAACAACTCCTTGCACAGCAATACGATGAGAACGACTATATCCGGGGTCCTCGCGAAGACTTTGCGGATCTGGACGCAAACTACAATGTAGAGGAAATTAACCCTACGGCTGGAAAGGTCCAAGTTCTCGAAGACCAACAAATGTTTCAGCAGTTTGCCGGAAATCGTAATTTAGAAGGCGACATTATAAAGCCATCGCCATTCGAAGATAAAAGTAAACAGAGTGTGCGCTACAACAAGGACGTACGAACCACGGTCGTGAACATTGATAGCAGATTTCGTGCATTTGCGACTCAAGTCAAACTTCCACAGACATATTTATCTGAGTCGTATCGCCCCAACTCGTCGATTACAAGTACAGCAACTCAAGGATCTTCGCATTTCCTATTTCGTTTCAATCGTCAAATGAAGAACGTGGTTTCCATCAAATTGTCGTCGCTTGAACTTCCGAACACATTTGCAAATTTCTCTGCTTCTCGAGGAAACTCTTCTTTTGGTGTACGAGAGAACGGAACTACTCCCTATTTCGCAAAGGTTGATATTGCACCACTTGTGGACGGTATTGATGTTCCTAGATATTTCGCTACGCCGGCTCTTCTTGCAGCTGCAGTTCAAGAGGCACTTAGAAATACCGGAATAGAAGGATGTGACAATTTCACGTGTGCCGTCACTTCAGACGGATATATCCAGATATCAAACTCTTCGGATGATCTCTATTATGATTTTGACTTTGTGACCAATGTGACCACACCGAGCCTTTTTTCAACGAGCGATAGCAACATCCCCACTGCCCCTCAACTGTTCGATACACTCGGTTCTGTTTTAGGATTCTCTCAAAACTATACCCGTCTAAAGTCTTACAAACTGAATGTAGACGGAACACTTGCCGGAAGTGCAGTAGGTATATCTGGAGAATACGCTGATACCTGTAATACGATCGCCGTGGTCACAGGAACATATACTCCAAACATGAACACTGACGATTATATCTACATGCAACTCAACGATTATGCGACTGTAACTCCACAAACTGTGAATAACACATACTTTCCAGTCTTCGCGAAGATCCCGATACGAGTTCCAAAGGGCGATATGCTTTTCGATACGGAAGTTACAAATACGACTCGGAAAATATATAATTTTATCCAACCGTCCAACATCAACACCCTAGATATCCAGCTGTTGGACCGAACAGGCCTAGTCCTTTCGAATAGCAAGGATTACTCTATGACGCTGGAAATAGAAGAAGTCGTGAGTCAGGGTCTGTACGAAAAATTACGTGAGTTGTAAGTAAGATGGAGAAATCAGTTCTCGAGCGCATTCCTGTTCCGCAAGTCGAGAACCGTTATAATTTAACTTCCACATCGCAGCAGTATCCGGCACCCAAACACGGAGGTCGTGTGCCCAATATCAACGACGCATCCACAATGGGGTTTTCGGCAGTTCCGTATAAGGTATATTCCGACCGCCCTTCCATATTTGAAGATGATGCTCGCTCGGATCTCGTTGGACACATCCACAGCATCACGCCTTTGAACTCAGTGTTCTTCAGCGATTCCAATATGGACCTTCTTCAACGCAAGATCCATGACCAAGTCAAGGCCATGAGTGGGGGCAAATATTCCATCAGTCGTCAGAGCGACGATAATTTGCGGATCATCATGCGAAGTTATTACCTCATGTTTTCGCGTAACGACCCCAATACGGTTGCAGAGGAACTGGAAGAACTGAATAGTCGAGTGATCGGCTATGCGTCAGGCAAGATTTATTCCGAAGTTGATTTCCACATGTTTTATCGTAAGGATCTGGAAGAGTTTGCGCCTCCAATTGCCAACCCAGTGAATACCGGCGTCATTGGAACGCGGACAGGTGAACTGAAATCCTTTTTCTGAGTCAAGTAAGATGGACATCTGCGAGTTTCGCGAGAACACCTATGGAAAATACAAGAACCAATTGTTTGTGCTGGAACCTGCTTGGGACTCGTTCCGACCCATATCGTTTGTAGGGTGGAACGGAACCGACCTGGCGATTGTCGATAACGTTTATAAACAGGACTTATTGAGTCCTGTATATGGATACGGATCGCTCGAAATGAAGCGTATATGTCAACAGTTATTGGATGCTACGGAATTAGAAGGAAGAAAGGAATTTAAGGATCCGGCTGTCTTCTGGAAATGGTGTGGACATACATCCGCAGTATGGTGGCGAGACCGTCCATGTGTCTTCACGTCTTCCTGCGTCCCCCGCGACATCAACGGCTGGAAGAACTACGTGAACTGCATTCAGTCGCGCCCAAAGACTTTGAGGAATTCTATCATGCGTCGCGCAACAAAGCGTTTACGAAGAAAGGAGCAGTAACATAAAATGAAAGTTAATATCATCTCAAATTTCCGAACAAATACTGGATTGAATCAGGACACGCATATTCTGCGAGGTATTCTGACGGCAGTGTTTGACAAGGATGTCAGTCTTGCATGCGTCCCTCACATTCATCCCCATTGCGAAGAGGCAGATGTCAATATCTTTATTGAGGTCATAAACCCCTCTTTGTTCCCGTATGCGCGCAAGAACATCTGGATTCCCAATATCGAGTGGACCTACAAGACTTGGCAGCCCTATTTGGACATGATGGACGAGATTTGGGTGAAGACGCGCGAGGCAGAGGATGTTTTCAAGACGCTCACCAAGACTCCTGTTCGCTACATTGGATGGACCTCCATTGACAAGGTTTGGGACCACGAGATGAAGAAGAACTATTTCAAGGCAATTGTGCCAGTAGGAAAGAACATTTACCGCCATCCTCGAGCAATCTTTCAGGCGTATATGCGCATTCAAGAGGAGAACCCGCAACTTTATACCAAGCTGCCTGTGCTGAATGTCGTGTTCTCTCCCAACCATCTGGATGTGAAGGTCCCACCATCCATTGAGGACAAGGTGATACTCAAGGCAGAGGTTCTGAAGGAGAAGGAATATGATGAGCTGCTCAAGGAGTGCGGACTCTGTATTTGCCTGAGTGTGGCCGAAGGGTTTGGGCATGCAGTCAACGAAGCAATGAGTGTGGGTTGTAATATGATTCTGTCTCCGATTCGCCCGTTCGTGGAGGATTTGGTGGGTCCGAACTCCGATGGCGCGATATTCGGTGAAGAGTTCGCACGACTTGAGCAACCCGAATGTTTTGGAACAGTGATTGATACCAAAATCGATTCGATTGTCCGTGCTCTTGAAAAGTATGCGTCGATGTCGTTCAAGGAGAGGCGTGCCGGGTCAGAGAACATGCGGAACCTATATGAGTCTCGTCACAAGGCATGGATTGAGACAATGAAGGTTGCTCTCCCTCAAATAATGGATGTGAATTTGCCCGAATACGACTTGAAGGTTGCGTTTCCCAAAGAAGAGGACTTGCCGGACATTTCGATAATTACAGTGACGAAGGACAGGCGCAAGTTCATGGCGCTCGCAGTGTATTGCTACCTCCTCCAGTCGTATCCTGAAGATAAGCTGGAATGGGTCATTGTAGATGACGGAAAAGACTCTATTGAAGACGTACTGATCGGAATCCCGAATGTGACGTATGTCCGGTGCGATACGGAGATGTCTATTTCTGCAAAGCGTAATTTGGGAGTGGAGAAGGCAATGTATGATATCTTGGTCAATATGGACGATGACGACGTGTATCCTGAGAACAGTGTGCTACATCGCGTGGCAATGATGTTGAAAGACCCCGCGAAGGAGTGTGCATTCAGTACCACAATTCCTTGCTACGATATCACGAAGTATAGTTCGTTCATGAATGTTCCGCCAATGACGCTTCCAATGGCAGAGCGCGTATCGGAGGCCACGATGATTTTTACGAGGAAGTTCTGGGAGGCACATAAGTTTGACGAGACAGTGAAGGTTGGGGAAGGAGACGCATTTATTCGCGGTCGCGAGCAAATGTGTCGGGAGTTGTCCCCCCAAGATGTGATTGTGAGTTTAGTCCACCCGAAGAATACGTCGGCACGGAAGTTGCCGGAAATCAAGGAACCGAATGGATGCCATTACGGGTTCAATGAAAAATTGTATGCTTTGGTGTCAGAGATTGGAGTTGCGCTGGTCGAGGAAGTTAATACTTTATCATCCCAAACAGAGAGCGGCGCGACTTCTTTCCACGGCGAGTCCCGCGACGACGACGACCGCCATACGGCATAGCACCACCAGAAAGAGGCGACGGGGACAGAGCAACGCCTCCCGTGAGGACCATACGGCCCTTGGGCTTGATTCCGGCCTTGCGGAGCGTGCGGCGAATCGTCTTGGCCGACACCTTCTTCAGAGAGCGATGGCGGCGACCGCCGGCCATAGGATTATTAGTCTCAACAGCAGTACCAGATCCTTCCATTTGTTTTATAATTTACCGCAGAGAGTTTTTTACGCGGAGCAAGTGAGGCATGTAGGCTCGACCGTGAACTTTTGTGCCCCTGTGGCTGCCTTTGTCCTCAAATAATAGCACCCCGTCTTCAAACCCTGCTTCCACGCATACACATGCATTGACGATATCTTCGCATATGTGGGCTCGGAAAGGAACAGATTCAGCGACTGCGACTGGCAAATAAACGGAGCACGATCTGCTGCCATATTAATCAATGTCTTCTGCGGAATCTCCCACGCAGTCCTATACAACTCTCGGATGTCTGCTGGAATCTCAGAGATTGTCTGAATGCTCCCGTTGTGCTCGATGATTTGAGAACGGACATTGCTTGTCCACAGATTGAGATTGGTGAGTTCCTCCACGAGATACTTGTTCACTACCATGAAGTCGCCCGCAAGGACTCGGCGCGTATACAGATTGGAAGTGAACGGTTCGAAGCACTCATTGTTCCCGAGAATCTGGGATGTGGACGCAGTGGGCATAGGGGCAACGAGGAGAGAATTACGCAGACCCTTGCTCGCTCGCTCCTTCAGACTCTTCCAGTCCAGATACTCTGTCTCCTTTGGTTCATCCTTCCACAGATCATACTGAAGTTCGCCTGCTGACATCGGCGAACCCTTGAATGACGGATACACGCCACTCTCAATCTCCCCGAAATGGGGGATGTCCAGGCATGTCTCGATTGCTCGCTTACGACTTCCGTCTACTGACGCAAAGTATATATTCTCGAAGATTTCACGGTTTAACTTTGCTGCTTCTTTGCTTGCCCATGGATATCGAAGCATCGCTAGAACATCCGCAAGTCCCTGAATCCCGATACCGATAGGGCGATGACGCTTGTTGGAGTTCTCGCACTCAGGAGTAGGATAGAAGTTCTTATCAATCACAATGTCCAGATTACGGGTCAGCACAGACGTATACTGGCGAAGCTTCTCGAAATTGAACTTGCCGTTCTCTACGAACTTGGGAAGTGCCAGCGACCCCAAATTACATACGGCCGTCTCGTCAGGACTCGTGAATTCCAGAATTTCCGTGCATAAGTTTGAGCTCTTAATAGTCCCAAGATGCTGCTGATTGGACTTGGAGTTCGCGGCATCCTTGTAGCACAGATAGGGCGTTCCTGTCTGAATCTGGGCATCCAGAATCATCTGCCACAACTTCTGGGCAGGAATAGACTTACGTCCCTTGCCTTCCGCCTCATACTTGGCGTATAAAGCATCAAACTCCTCGCTATGGCAGTCCGAAAGACCGGGACACTCGGAAGGACACATGAGCGTCCAATTTTCTCCCTTTTCCATCCGCTTCATGAAGAGGTCGGGAATCCAAAGCCCGTAGAACAGGTCGCGTGCTCTGTCCTCCTCTGCGCCCTGATTCAGCTTTAACTTGAGGAACTCCTCGATATCTGCATGCCAAGGCTCCAGATAGATCGCGAAGGAACCGTTACGCTTTCCGCCCTGATTCACATACTTGGCCGTATCGTTGAATACCTTGAGCATCGGCACAATACCGGTAGACTCGCCGTTGGTTCCGTGAATCTTGGATCCGCGCGCACGGATGTTGTGGACGGATAGACCAATACCGCCAGACCACTTTGAAATCTGGGCGCAATCACTCAGAGTCTTATAAATTCCTGTAATAGAATCATCCGACATCTGGAGGAGGAAGCAGGACGATAGCTGAGGACACTTCGTTCCAGAGTTGAATAGGGTAGGAGTGGCATGGATGAAATAACCGTGTGACAGAGCATCATATGTCTCCTTCACATGCTCGAAGTCGTGACCATGTAGCTGAATGGCAACGCGCATCCACATATGCTGAGGGCGTTCGATAATACCGCCATCCTTACGAAGCAAATAACCCTTCTCAAGCGTCTTGAATCCAAAGTAATCAAACCCAAAGTCGCGTGAGTAATCAATCATTGCCTGATAAATGTCTCGGTGCTTCGTTACGAGGTCGTGATACTCGTCGCTAATACCCTGCGTAGGACCATGATAGAGAGCCTCGACGCATTCCAGAAGAGTAGAAGGAGTGTTCTTCTGGTGGTTGCTGATGACAATACGAGCGGCGAGCTTCCCGTAGTTCGGGTGGTAGCGCGCCTGCATCATCGCACACGTCTCGGCCGCAAACTCATCCAGCTGTCCAGTCTTCATTCCATCCTGAAGCTGATTACACACTTTCTGGGCAACGAGGTCAGGATTCACATGGTCAAGGCCATCGGACAACGAACGAATACGCTGAAGGATCTGGTCGAAAGATACGGGGACACGGTCACCATTGCGCTTGACTACGTAGATATGCTCGGCCATATTGAGTGTTAGTATCTATATTCAGGCTACGGGAAAATCCATTTCTCACGAAGAAACTAATTTCACCGAAATGTGATGCGCTTCCATTTCCTTTACCAAAACGCCCAAAGAATACGGGAATGCCATCTTGACGGATTCAGTATCCTTCTTGGCATCCAGCAATCCGGTTTCGGGATCCATAAGGAGGGTTGCGCCGTCGCTGCGGTCCATCATGCTTTCGTGTAAGAACTTGGATGCTCCGTGCGCAATCAAAACATCTCGTTCCATTTCACCAATACGAAGACCGCCTTCTGCTCCGCGTCCTTCTGTGGGTTGATGCGTCAATAACTTCTTAGGCCCGGTCGATCTGTAATTGATCTTGTCTTCTACCATGTGTTTCAAGCGCAAGTAATAGGTGGGTCCCATGAATATCTCTGCCTCCATCATTTCTCCAGTCTGACCGTTATACAGGATTTCGTGTCCGTACGGATGAAACCCTGCCTTCTCAAGAAGAGACTTCGTTTCAGGAACTCTGTTCTGTGCTGAAAAAGGAGTCGAATCAATTGAGCAACCCATTTGGACTCCGAGTTTCGTGGACATAGATTCTGCAAATTGTCCGATCGTCATGCGAGACGGGAATGCGTGGGGGTTTACAATCATGTCAGGACGCAGACCTGTGGAGGTATACGGCATATCTTCTTCTGTGATACGCATACCTACAGTTCCTTTTTGACCGTGACGAGCAGAATACTTGTCTCCAAGGACCGGAATGCGGGCTTCTGCAACACGAATCTTCACCGCTCGAAGGCCTTCTTTCGTGACATAGCGATACACAGAGTCAATCACTCCATGCTGTCCTCTCTTGGGAGCGTACGAGACGTCCGTATACCCAGTGACATTTCCGGACTTGTTCAGGATAGGACTGGCAATTCCAGCAAGAATGGTTTTGTCGTCGATCGTCACACCTTCGCGAACAAACCCGTCAGCATCCAGCAAATCGTAATTATATCCTTCCTTACGAGGAACAGTGTCTCGGAACTTGGGATTCGTGGCAAGATTGCCGAACTCTGTGTGCGTCTGCGCCATAACATCAATCATGCTCTCGTCAATATCGTAGGAATGGTAGTAAGTGGTATGAAACAGTCCTCGCCTCAGTGCAGAATCGTTGAGCAAAATCGAATCTTCCTGATTGTATCCTGAGTAGATGGCAAGTGCGACAATGGCATTCTCACCGTACGGCAAACACCCCATCATAGGGTTGTAGGTCCACGTATTCGATAAAGGACGCTGAGCATAATTTAACCAGGTTGCAATTGTATCGAAACGCTTATTGAATGCCGTATTGAACCATGAACATGCCTGCTTGGTTTGTTGACAACTGAACATATTACGTGGCGCTTGATTGAAGTCCGAATGGGGAATGATGCTTGCGGATGCCGAAAACATCGCAAGACCGTGGATCTCTGACGGAAGCTTTTCAGAGAACGGTTCCATGGAAATCTTTAAGGTTTCGGTTTCCTGAGCATCCACATAATCGAAGAGGTTGCGCATATCATTCCAAGTCATTGCCTTCTTTGCCTGATCAGGTCCAACGCCTTCACGATACACAGGCCGAATAGGTCTTCCTGCATCCGTGAAAATATTGTATTCGTTCTTAATACGATTCCACGCCAGTGAAACATTGAACGGAATATCGTTCGCGCGGCGTGCATATAATAACATATCGTGAACAGCTTCGGTGTTTCCGTCTGTTATCACTCCGACCAAGTCCGAGTTCAAATACACCTTTGTCCACCTAGGATTCCATGTAGAAGGATGAATCAAGTGTAGTTGGCGAATTCCGAGTTGGTTCAATAACTCTAAAATAGCTTTGGATGGACTTGCCGTGGAAAGAGTACAAAACAATGCCATGGACTTAATCATCCCGATATTGTGTCCGTCTGGGTTATCGGTGGGGCACATAAGACCCCATGAACTTGCATGAATACGGCGCGGTTCTACAATCTTGGTGCTTTTGTCCATCTGGAGATTGACGCGACGAAGATGGGCCACAGAACCCAAATAGGCAAGACGACTCAGTTCTTGAGATATTCCGTCCTTGCCTCCCCACTGACTCTTGAATGATTTCTCGAAATCAGCAAGGAATGTCCATGAACGCCAGAAGGAACCAATCCTCTCTTCCTGCACAAGGTCAGTGATTTTGTTTCCGGCATAGACCTTCTCGTTGTAGTGGAGAGTCGAGTCCATCTTCATAAGCATAGACTTCAATGTTTCCTTGTAGATGCGCCGGAACTCTTGGAAACACAGTTCGCCAGAAGCATCCAGACGCTTGAACCTGAAATGATCTCTGTCGCTTGTCTTTGAATATCCAAGCGCAACATCCATTGCCATACGAGTCATTTCTCCAAGCAAGTAGGCTTTGCGCCGCATACGAGATTCTCCATGCTCGCAGTGGGGGAACATATCGTCCGTCAAGTTCATGAATACAGATGCCTCACTGCGTGCCCGCGTCTGTCTCGCCAGAAACAGCAAATCCGGGTCTTGGTCTTCATCCTCCTCCTTCACCATCTCCTGTTCCGTGAACTTCTTGTGAGACAGAACTAATTCTGCAAACAACATGTCATACTTCATCTTATCGGATTCAGGAATACCTGCGAGAATGGTGTCGTACACATCCTTGTCGTTCGTAACGCCAAGAGCATAAAACACGCTGAGAAGCGGAACAGGTTGACTGAATCCAGGTAGAGTGATAGAGGCAAGTCTGTCTGTTTGTAGAGATCCGTAATCGGTTAGACCAGTTTTCTTGGCATTTGCCTCGAGTTTTTTCTGTACTGCGTCATCCGTCAAATTTGTGCTGTTCTTTGGCGGAATGACTAGGAAATGAGAGTATGGACCTTTTGTTCCGTCTTCGGACGCAGACCGAACTCCCGCAAAGTATTCGAACTTCTCATCTACGAGAACACCTTTTAACTCACTTGTCTTCTCCTTCTCGACCAGTGTTTTCTTACCGGACGAATCTCCAGTCGGAGGTCGACGCTTTCCAGAATAAAACATATTGTTTCCAAGTCGTTCTTGAGTCAATAGAACCTTCTCTGCTCCTCCAACGATAAAGTATCCGCCCAGTTCATATTTGCATTCACCTGCCGCATACAACTGGTCAGATGTCAGAGTAGATAAGTAACATAACTGACTCCGCAACATGAGGGGAATACGACCTATCATCACATTATCAAACGACTTTGTCTCTTGCTTTTCGCCAATGGTATAGACTATATCAAAGGTCGCCCGAATATCGAGCGCATATGTCTTGTTCTCGAGGCGACATGCGTGGGGGAGAATTGCGTTTCCAAGTTCGTCGACTGGCGGAATATACTTCAATTTGGAACCGTCACGGCCTCCGATGTAAACATCAATGGCCCGATCGTCTGTTAATGTTAACCTAGCAGGGTTCGACCCTTTCAAAAATTCAGGCAGTTTTGTATTCAACAAATCCGCATACGAATCCAAGTGGTGTTTCACAAGTGGATTCGATGTGTCTTTAAAATATGTGTCGAATACGTGTCGAGCAATATCCATGTTCCTTACTTAATTGTATAAAAGAATGCAGAAGGCGGGGATTGAACCCGCGACAACGGACTTATAAGATCCGCGCTCTAACCACTGAGCTACTCCAGCATTTGATATTCTCTGAATATCTTTAAATCAGTTAAGGTTTACTATGATTTTGTCATGGAAACACAATGTTGTCGGAAACACTGAGACCTGTATTTTTAGACGATGTGGTTGGACACGAAGACCCCAAACGAATCCTGAAGTCGTATCTACATAAACCTACGTATCCTTCTAGCGTATTTCTTACAGGAACTCCTGGAATCGGCAAGACGACACTTGCGTTGTGTGCAGCTCGAACGTGTGGCTTCGAAGTTTTGGAAATCAATGCTAGCAGAAGTATTCGGAGTTTTGTGGATGTAGAAAGGCTGAAGGATGCGTGTCGGTCTGCAGTCAACATTCATTCGTTCATTCGCAATGAAGTTCCGAAGAAGACGTGTGTGATTCTCGACGAAGTGGATGGAAGTGATCCGCACGCTCAGCGCAAAATTATTGAATGGTTGAAAGATCCAGAACGGCGCGTTCCTATTCTGTTTACAGGAAACGATGTTCCAATGACATTCAAACGAAATATTGAATTAGTCCAAATTGTGCGTTGTTATCCACCTAGATCTTCAGATTTAACGACCCTGTTTCCAGGAACAGACATACTTCCGTTTGTGAAAGAGTGTCAGCACGACGTTCGTCGATTGTTTCATCGAATTCAGTATGGAGAATCGTATAGTATTCCCAAGTATGTGTTGCCGCCTACTGGGCTGTCGATAGAGGAGACGTTCCTCCGGAAGCAGGCGATGTTTGGGCTGGAGGATGTGCTGAGCGAATATCGTGGCGGCAAACAGGGCACCGCACGCTCATAGTGAGCCAGTTGGACAGACAGTTACGATGATATGTGTGTCCACAGGACCGAATGCGAGTTGCGTCGGTCGTAACGGCATCCTGGCAAATCGCGCACTGGGTATCTGCAGGAGCATTCTCAAGTGCCTCGGTTCCAGCAGTAATTTGAGCTGACGATGGAGCAACGGGAACAGGGTCAAAGAAGTTGGTGAGTGGAAGAGTCATGACGAGAGACGCCGCGGCCCGAGCAGTCTGAATCGACTGCTGATGGATGCGATTGGTCAGTTCCAGCAGACACATCTCGTTCATCATAAACCGAGACATAATAGCATCGCGTGATGGCGGGCGAATCAGGTTGATAGTGCGACTGAAAAACTGGTTGCGACCCTCGATAATTCCTCCAAGAAGATCTGCGAATTCGTCCTCCATATTACCTGTTCAGAGCACTCAGTTTGAAAACCCTTGCGTTAATACAAAATGTCTGGACGCAATCGTAAACTAACTGCCAAAGCGCAGGAGCATATGGAAGAGCGTGCGGCGTCTCTTGCTGCAGCAGTGAAGAAGCGGGATACGCGTCGCAAGAACGCTGCGATTGCACCAGAGATTGATGAACTCGGCGATATGTTTGGGAGAATGAAGACTGCAGGTAGGCGTAAGCGCAAGACTCGGCGTCGCTCACGCAAGTAGATTCGTTGAGGATGATTTCTCTTTGACTTGTAATCCTGCCTTTCCAGGAACTGTATGATACTTACGAATAGCTGAAGTAGACTGAGCAAACATTTCGGTAAGTTTTCCAATATCCTCTTTTTCTAAATCCATCGTGGTGGAGACATTGATTTTCATTTTGTCTCCAGTTCGTGTAACCATAATGTATTGGGGCGACTTTTGGGTCTCGGTGTGATACACAAAATTATCCTTGACACCACTCGTAAAGTCCGTCCACTTTTCGTTCAGCTTCTCTGCCTCCTCCATCGTAGCTTTCATCTTGAACCCGAACCGAAACTTTGGAGATTGAAAAATTGTTTGGACGCATGGAGCACCCATATCATTCTTCAGTTGACTCTTTGTGGTGGAGTGTGTGGCGCCCATTTGTCTATTTGTTGAGCCTAGGTTGAAAACACCTTTCAAAAGCTTAAACAATGTAGTTTAATTCACTTCATATGGCAGAAGAAACATCAGCTGAGTTTGATATTGTTATTCCTGTAGGTAGTTTCGATATCGATATGTTGCATACACAGATTGAATATACCAAGCGGAACGTAATTGGATTTAGAAATATATACATTATTAGCTATGACGATTCTGTCCATATCGAGGGTTGTATTACTGTATCGGAATCCATATTTCCATTCTCTATTGAAACAGTCTCTGGAATTCACGGGCCTAATCGTAGGAACGGGTGGTATCTACAGCAGTTACTAAAGTTATATGCTGGATTTGTGATTCCGAATATACTTGATAGGTACTTAGTGATAGATTGTGATACACTTTTCACGAAGCCTACTACATTCATTCACGAAGGAAAGTCGTTATTGAATTATGGAACTGAATATCACATCCCGTATTTTGATCACATGAAAAGGCTACATCCGTCTTTGACTAGAACATATGAATCAACATCGGGAATATGTCATCACATGATGCTTGATACGAAATACGTGCGCGAATTATTGAATATGGTTGAATCGCGTCACTCTGACACGTTCTATAATGTTTTTTTGAAGAATGTTGTTGATTTTTATGGATCGGGTGCTTCCGAATACGAAATATACTTTAATTTTATGATGACCAAGCATTATAACGATGTGTTAATACGACCACTCAATTGGAAAAATACAGGTAACCTCGACGACCTGAACAAGAATTATGATTATATATCATACCATTGGCATATGCGCTAATATTTGTGATTATGATTTACCTCTTCATAAACTTGTCCAACTTCTGTTGAACTGGCTTTCCAAGTGCTCGCTGGATATGGGGCGAGTTCATAAACATAATACCATCTAATTCTTTCTGCTTTTTCTCCAAAACTTTCAGAGTTGCATCTTCCTCATCCATTCCATCATCTAGAAATGCATGATAGATAGCCTTATAATTTGTCTGGGGGCTTGGTATGTATCCTTCTAACTTCTCTAATGCCAAAGCGAAGAGTTGAGCAATCGGGTTCTGAATTTGATTTGTTACATAGAACTCTGCATCTGGAGTAAGATTATTTTTCCTTACATAATCAAGGTGTTCAATCCTATCGCCCTGCTTCTTCTCTTTCTTTCGTTCCATCACAAACAAATATGGAATTCTATCTCCGACTTGAGGCGCACTTCCTGGATCCCTTTCAGTCATCCGATTTGCAAGCATAACATGGGCCATCTGTTCAGGAACTTTGTAGTTATCCCCAAGCTGTTTCGTTAGAATAAACTTCTCAAGAGGCATCTTGTTCTGCATGACCTGAACCAGCATATCTTGAACGAACTTCTGGGCTTTCCGAATATCTCTGTCCTCCATCAGGATATCCAGAGCGCCTCCAAACACATCTTTTACGATTGGGGCACTATCCCGTCGTTTCAGCGCAATACCCATCTCCTTGCGCTTACATTTTTTCACATCGTCTTCGTACATCATGCCAACATAACGCTTCCTACAAAACAGAATGAATGGCAGGAACGTCTTCTCATACTCAATCTTGTGTGCCTTTCGACCCGATGCAGTGATCGCTGACGCCGCCTCCCTCGCCAAATCCATAGACTCCTTCAGATCCTTGGTGCCAAACTTGATGAAGATAGAATCTGTATCTCCATAAATCACCTCACCTCCAAACTGCTCCTCGACAATCTTCTTCGCATCATAAATCTTCTGGCGTCCAACGGCAGTCGTGCATGCCGCAACCTCCAGACGCCGAATCGGGGACGTCTTGGATCCGCACTGACCATAAATCGAGTTCGCAACGACTTTATAGGCAAGCTGAAGACCGTTGAGAACTGACTTCTGGGCATCATCTTCCGTAGTCTCCATCAACTTTCTTGTCTCCTTTCGCTTCTTCAGAAGAAGGTCGAGCGTCACAGGAAGTAGTCCGACCGTATTCGGGTTCTCGGTAGGCTGAGCAAATCCACAATAGACCCGGCCTGCTTCATTGCCCTCTTCATCCTTGATATCATACATGACCTCATCCACCTTGAATCCATCTGCCTTCCCGTATACATCATTCCGCGTGGTTCGCCCTGCTGCATTCACCTCCTTGACATAGACCAGAGTGTCCGGCGACAAGTTGTAGGCAATCATGTTGGACGGATACAGGGAGTTGAAATCAAGAACAGGAATGGGTTGGTCCAGATACATCCCGATCTTTGGAGACAGAACGATTGCGCCTTCATAGGCCATATCTCCTTCCACGCTATCCTGCGTCATGATAATCTGGTTTCGTTTGGACGCATTGTATACGACCGCAGAGAAGATCTTGATGCCCTGTCCACGCAGGAAGATGTACTGGATAGGGACGCGACACACATCTGCCATTCCTCGTGCATTGACCAGCGTATCGAGCTTCGCCAGAAGAGTCAGCACCAAATCGCAATCCTGGATACAATACTTCGCAATGTGTGCCCTATCAGCTTCTGTCCCACGATGCGACGCAAAGATCATGTGATGATCGACATCGTCCTTGGCGAAGGACCACTCGAGTTTACTGACATCGAGAGACTCAAACGTGTCCTCTGTCTCAATCACGAAAGAGTTCTTACCCACCTCGGACACTGGAAACTTAAATCCCTCCTTGTATGGATTAATTGTGTTTGTCACCAAATCGAGTCGCACCAGATTACCGACAAATAGGCCACGCGTAGACTTTGTGTGGAGTCGGACAGTTGTGGCACTCATGCGCTCGAACTTCGTCACCTTATCGCGTAAGAATGTAGATGCGATATTGTCCAACTTGTAGGAGTCTAGGTTCTGTTCGCGGCGCATGCTGAGATATAGGTCAATACCAAGACGACCAGGCATATCGATGTAGCGCACCGCAAACTTACCACTTGCAAGTTCGAAGGTCTTCTTCTCCGTCTTTACCCTCTGCTTCTTCCTCTCATCTCCCCACTGATTTGACTCAACGCGCCCAAACTGGAGATCCACACCCAGACGCTGAGCCCTCTCTGCAATGTAGGCATCATCAAACCCGAACGTGTTGTATCCGCACAGAATGTCGGGATTCTCGTCACGAATACACTCCTCGAACTTCTTTAGCAGGTCTCGCTCGTTCTTACACGGCACGAATGTGACAGAGGAGTCTGTGGATGGCGTAACGGTTCTAGAGACAAACACATACCGAGCAACAGAGTCAAGTAGCGCATCGTTCCATCGGAAACTGATACCGATTTGAGTGATTTCGTCTGATAGATTCGTTGCCACCGGAAATTGGCCAGACTCCGAATAGACTTCCAAATCATAGGACCCTACGAGAAGCGGGATGGAAATGGCTGTGTGAGGCGCAACGTTCTTGTAATCGGCAGTATACGCGACATCTACATGACAGTTCTCTTCCAAGTTCGCAGAATCTCCGTCGAACGAGATGGGTGAGGCAGGAGAAATGTCGCGATCATGGAAGAGGCGAATGTAAGGAGGTAGGTTTGCCTCGTAAATGTCTTCTGTCTGGACTTGATGCTTGGCAATTGTAATCGGTACTCGCTCGTCTCGTTTCGAGTTATTCTCATCAAAGTCGGAAGGATTAATCAATACCGACCTTGCTGCTCTGAACTCCGAAAGAGACTTGAAGCTGAGTTTCCAAACCGTAGAAGGAGTTAGCCCGCTGAATCCCCGCATCGCATCCAGCTTCTCCTCCCGAGAAAACACAATATTGATTCGGCGACTGTTGTAGCATTTTGCTGCTTGCTTCTTGTCGTACGCCTGCTGGATTGCAGTCTGAATAGAAGCTGGAGTATAGTCTGGGTATGATTTCAGGTAGAAGTACGGTTGGAATCCAGTGATGCGTAGGCGGGCAATATCCCCCTCCTTTGTGCGGCCGTAAACATCCACGGCATACTTGTAATTGACATCGCGCTCGATCCAATCGCAAGGTTGAAGATATGTGGACATTTTGATGCTTTGACTAATTACCGGAATCGCAATTCGTTTTCTTTCTGTATTCTGTGTAAAGATGTCCTTGTTTTACGCACAGACTCGCGATGAGAACATATCTTCCTCACATTTCCCAACTCAGTCCCAGCAGCAATCTGGGTGTGGCGGTATTTCTATTTTTGGCTCAATGGCAAAGTATGTCGGCATGGTCCCGAAGGGAAACATGGGTAATGCTGCTGAGACCGGTTGTTCGGTGGATACCCAGAGCTCTCTCTTGTGGGGAGATAAAGGAACGGCCCGCGAACCCGGACCTAAACAGACGTTTCCTCGCCCGTATGCGACCACTCCGTTCCTAGCCATTGGAAATGTAGAAGGCATTGATGACCAGACCAAGGTTTTGCACGGGCATTCTACCGCGAATCGCAAGGATATTCAGTCCGTTACTGATTCTCAGTTTCCGGTGTTTCAGCCTCTTCTTCCACAGAAGGAAGCTGACATTGCTGGACACAACTATTTTGTAGAGCCGTTTCTTCGTGGAGGGTATGCGTCTCGTCTAGAAGCGAACCAGCGCTTTGATTCAAAATAACCTGCTTGTGAATATCCGCATCCATTGACTCCATGGTTTTGCGAATGCCAGTAAGAGTTTCCTCCGCCTCCGTCTTCTCCCGAGTATGGATTGTGCCTGGTTTAGGAATATACTTTTCGCCAGAGGGCATATTTGCTAGCGGAGTAAGCCGATCAATCGCATCAACGGGATCTTCGGTGGATTCCATTGCAAGACGCGCCTCTTCCTCTGAACATCCTGTCAAAGAACAAATTAACATAATCGGGTCTGCCATTTTTTGTGTGTATGAATGTAAATACTGTGAAGATGCGTTTCATAGATTCTTTGTGTCCTCCGGCGCTGCTCTATGTCTTGTTCGTATCTATTCAAGTTGCACTCGATGTTTCATTGGGACTGTTCTTGACTGCAGCCGTAAAAGTTGGGTTTGGAATTATAGGAACTCTCCTCCTCGATTCTCTGTGTGGTGTCCAGTTGAGCGTTGTGGCATGGGCACTCGTCGCGGCTCCTTTCATCATTACCTCTTTGGCGACGGCAATCTCCATGGGCACTGATGCAGACCATCGTATCGTTTCAAGTGTGCGCGAGAATTTCATTGAGGGAGTTGAAAACTCGAGAAGCTCGAAGGTTAGTAAGCACCCCTCCCCTTCTCATCCTCGTAGAGGCCGCGAGCATTTTGTGGAGAACGCCGCGAATCCGCCGAAGGTCCTCGGCAAGGTAGTGATGGCTAAAGCGGACGGATCAGACGGTGATGCCTTACTGCTGTCTATGCAGTCGTAAACAGGCTTTCAGGTATTTATGAGTAGTAAGCGCAAGATGCTTGTGAGAGTGCTGTATTGGGTGTATACGAGTCTGTTTCAGTGCAGGCGTGGATGCTTGAGGACATTTTTTCAGGAAGATGCGCCTCGTAAGACCCTCGATATCAATATGCCGGAGCCGACCCATCCTTGGGTGTATATTACTGCTGTTTGGAACGACGAGGATGAAGAGGATGTAACGGATATCATTACCGAGAAGGTAACGGCAAACGAGGTTCTTACGCCCACCCGCCTTCTAGAGCTGTCTGGACTCGTAGAAGAGTATACGACTGGAGAAGATTCTGTCACCTCTTCTCGCCGTGTTGTGAAGTGGGAGTACATGGATAGCCAGACGTTTGAAGTCCGCGAAATTACATCAGACGGACTAGTAAATGCAATCAAACCCAAGGTTGATTAATTACTTGATTTACAATGCGAAACCGTATTTTCAAGAAGCAGACGAGTTTATTCGTTTGTCAAAAACATATGCCAAGCAGGACCTTATGATTCTGTTTGATATGTATGCCAGTCCTCTCATTCTGATCCTAACAGTTATTTTGACGAAAAAACCACCCAGTATGATTTCTCTACTAGGGCTTCATCGTATTTTTCAAGTTTGGATAGAGTATTTCCGTTATAAGACTTTGAAGACACAGTTTTATGAGTGGAGCCACATCGTGAATGCTGTTGGCGGTCCGTATATTGCTACGAACGATCCCCAGTATCACCCGTATGTGATTGCCGATGGAATGCACAGAACGCAGACGGCATTATTCACCAATCGAATTCAGCGCCGGGGTTATCCCACCCCAGGAATTCGTAAGTAGGGCCATCATCGAAACACTCTTGATCGTACGCCTCCGACATAGCCGTCTGATCAAAGATAAAGATTCCACGAAACTCGGAAGGAATGTCGTAGTTCTCATCTTCAATGAGAGAAACAATACGCTCAAATGCATGTGAAGTGTCTTCGTGTAAGATCACAATATCCGCATCGTCGGACCCATTCCATCTATTCTCAGTTAAGAACGCCTCGATATCGATCTCAGACACATTCGTAAGCTTACGGATCTGTCTGTGAGTGTGATTAATTACGAACTCCATGGTAGCATATTTGCGGTATCGGACCAGCATTTTCAAAATCCGTTTTACGTCGGGATGGCATCGTTGCTGTGTCCGGAATTGAAAGCCGAATAATTCGCGACTCCGTTGACTCCGCTGACAGGTCCTGTGAAACTGGCACCCGTCACGGTTCCAATGCTGCTTCCGCCGCGCATCTTGCGACTACGCGACTTCCGGGACTTCTTCGACCGCTTTCCACCAACCAATGGCTTCATTTCATGACCAATGTTAACAGCCTGAGCACCTGGAGCAATCGGAGTGCTGCCACTTAAACCATAATATCCTCCGCGCTTTCCCTTCATAGTTTTCCGGCCAGTCTTCTTGCCGCGACGCACCTTGCGAGACTTCTTGTGAGGCATTTACTAATTGGATACAGAAATTAGTTAAACAATGTCAAATACTCTTTTGGATCTGGTAGATAATACCCGCACGGATAAGAATACTATTCATTCATATTTGCCTCTGTATGAGACTCTGTTAAGTACTAGACGTGAACGGGCTAAGAACGTTCTTGAAGTAGGAATCTACAACGGCGGTAGTATTCGTCTCTGGCACGATTATTTCACGAACGCAACAATTCATGGAGTAGAGATTGCACACATAGATCTTTTGTGGGACGGAATCAAGGGAAATCGTAATATCCGACTGCATACATCCACGAACGCGTACGATAGCGAATTTATCAACAGGGAGTTTGTTTCGAAGAATGTCAGGTTCGATGTGCTCTTGGACGACGGACCGCATACCCTAGGTTCTATGATTCAATTCGTTGAGAAGTATTCTCCATTGCTCAGCGACGATGGAATCCTCATCATTGAAGATGTACAGGATATGTCATGGTTGGATTCTATTAAGGCGACTGTTCCTCCAGACCTTCAGGGTTTTGTAAGCACTTACGATCTCCGACAAAATAAGGGGCGGTATGACGACATAGTGTTTGTCATTGACAAATCCAAAATGGAGCCATCGAAAATGGATTTGGAAAATGTGGAGTAGGGATAGCCTAGTCCTAATAAGACAAAATGACCGCACTCTTTACGCCCAACCAGATGAATGAGCTCAAGGAGGACCGCTACAAGATCCACGCCAAGAAGATGGCAGAGCGCTTGGAGCCCTTTGTTGCCGTGGCAGTGAAGTTCTACGCCGAGCAGATGCGCCCTGCGTCCCAGCGTATCCTCGACGACCTGAAGTACTCTGACTGGGCGTATGCCTTTGAGTTCAACTCGTACGACTTCCGCAACATCCCGGGCGGTGGTCACGTAGTGCCGCAGGAGCAGGTAGATAAAGATCTCAAGCACTACTTCTCCTACTACGACCTGATTTCCGCATCCGACCCCTGTGGGACCATGTTCGGCATCGGCCATGCGGAAGAGACCATGTGGTCCATCTGGCGCTGGACGGACTTCCGCGCCCGTCTCCTCGCCGAGCTCGGTCTGGACCCCGAGCACTTTGATTTCAAGAACCTTGCGGGTGTTGTCAGCGGGGATTCGCGCCTCTTCAAGGATGACCTCATCACCGAGTATCGCAACAAGGTCCACATCGTCTACAAGCAGTTCCCCAAGAAGAAGTAAAAAACAAATACAAAACACATCAAATCTAGAACTTTTTCACTGGTCCAGTTCCACGATTTCTGCATTCTTGAAGCTCTTGTATGTAAGAGCATGTAACCAATCGTGATGCGTTACAATCGCAATACTTGTGACCCCGGCGCGCTGAGCATCCTCACAAATAGAGTTGAAACATGCGTTTGCTCGAGTTTTCAGTGTCTCAGTGTCCTCCACTTTATCCTGTGGGACTGGGTCGATGGCGGATACTCCTGTTGTGGTGATATTGTTGAAACGCATTCGTAGTTCCGGTAAACTTAAGCGCATATTGCATGGTTGTGGTCCCTTTGTTTCCATAAGTCCGTCTTCCAAATACAGGCGACGCAATGAACCAAACATGTTACGAGCCGTTTGGATACAGCGAAACAACGGAGAACAATACACTCGCTGAACTTCAATATCCCATGCCTTTCCAATCGTTTGGTGGTGTCCTGTATCCACGAGTCTTGAGTCGCGATACATGATGTCGCGATAGGCACTAGGTCCAACCGTCTCAAACCCTTCGTTGTGATGAGCACGTCCGTGTCGAACCAAATAAATGCGCATTCGTATTACACTTCCATACGAAGGAACTATTTATACCTTTTTCACTGTCCAAGACCCGTCCTCTTCTTTCGTGCACGCAAGTGAGAACTCGTTGCCCAAAGTGCGGAGATACTGGGAAGTCTTTAGGTCGGGCACCCGCAAATACCCTCCGCCATCGACCTCATAGCAGTCTGGCAGAGGCATCTTTTTCACAGAAACTTTGTCATCGTTCTCACGAAAGAAACCTTTGCCTCCAATGTCGCTCGTATACATCTCGTATCCACGAATCTTTCTCTTTCCAATATCTGCCTTATGAATGAACTTTGCAGTTCCTGGAACATTTGCTACACATAGCTTCAGCCAATCCTTCAACCAATTGTATCTCTGCTCGAAATTGGAGCACATGAATACGCAATTAGAGTTGTAGACCCAGATATCTGCTACGACAAATTCAAGTGGGCCTACCTTCTCAACACGCAAAAATGTGTCATTGCATATGCGCTCATCGACGCAACAGGGGATTTTTAAACACTCCTGTGATGTCATCCATACACACACAGGAATGTTGTTTTCGTAGGTAAAAATAATCCAACCGGAAGTGCCGGTTGTTTGGGGTACTTCAAACATCTTACGATCGGGAGGAAGAGGTTTCTTGAAGACCGTTCGGAAGGCCGGAGTCCATTCGTAGTGACGTTGTAGACGATGGGACACGTGGTTCATACTCGGGCAGTTGTACTTCCTGCGTCGGCTGTGTTAAAGCGGACAAGGGCGTCGCGGCTTCCGTCGGAGGAAACAGAGGAGCAACAACAGGTTGATACATCGTCTGAGGCATCTGTTGGGCGGGTTGCTGAACAACTGCCGGTGCCTCCCGATAAATGATCTTGGGCTCAGGAGGATACATGATACGCACGACTGCGAAGGTAATTAACTGAAGAATGGCAATCACGGCAATTGTCGATAATGCGACATAAAACACGTCCAGAATAATCATCTTTACTGTTCCCCAGCGTTTTAGTAAGAATATTCTTACGCATAACACAAATGGACGCTAAGAAGATTGAAAAGATTGCAGAAGATGCTGTTGTTGCTGTTGTCGAAGAGGTTACGCAGAAGGATTGTGTCTGTGGGAAGTGGTCTCTTCGTATTTCTCTGACCCCCAAGGCCCCTGCTCCTGCCATCTCAGAGGTTTTGCCGAAAGGAGTGAGTATGTCACCTGCTCTTGGTACTCCGGAATCGGTATAACTCCGTTCCAAGACTCGCTCTTAAAGTCCAGAATCTCAGGTGTCTCTGTAACAGAAAAACGCTGGCGGACGCGCAGTTCTGGGATGTAACACCATCCATCATTTCCCCAAACACGTGTAATTTGCTTTGAATTAGAGGTAGAGGATACTCCCGGAGTTCTTCGGAGCCGCATTATTATTGAGAGGTTGAACAACGCTTAAACCAATCTTTGCCCGTAGAACTGGACACGCAACCAGTATATCGGCGAGGATTTTGGCGTCATACATAGATCCGTGCAGTTGAGAGGCAATAGGTTTCTCATGAAACACATGCTCGTAGAGCTCGCTGAGCTTGGGAGGCTTGTATCCCCTACCGAACTTGGATGGGAGTCGGCAAATGTCTGCGCTGAGCACCATCGAGCAATACTTGGGACTATCGAGTCCGTAGAACAACTGAATCCCCAAATCCCATGTCATGGCATTGACTATCACGTTCTCGTCGAATTCCAGATTGTGTGCGACCACAATGTCGCGAGGAGTGCCTAGAAACTCGTATAGGGCATCGCTGAGAGGAACGCCCTTCTCATGTGCGATCTCATTCGTGATTCCGTGGATGGCAATAGAGTCTGGGGGAATCGTCCATCCGTTCGGCTTCACAATATACGACTTCTTCGTGATAATCTCATTCGTGTTGCTCTCCATCACGAGCCACGAAATGGATACAATGTGGGGCCAAGCATCCTTCTGCTGATATGCCTTGGCCCTGCTGGTAGGAAGTCCGGTGGTCTCGGTGTCGAAAATCAGGACCTTCATTCTGTGTGTGTACAATCTCTTCCATCTCACTCCCAAATCCATTTTACGCGAAGGTTTTTTTGGTTTGAAGGATTGCAGATATCCATTGTGGGACATTTGTGGTCAATTGCTGGACGAGCGAAATATCGTGAGGGACTTTGGCATGGATATCGAGCGTCGTGCTTTCACACACAAACATCATTGCATTAATGAGGAATGGAATGCGGTTCTTGAGAACGGCAGGCGACCAGCGCAAACAATGGAGTTTGAAGAGAGCATCCATATACGGTTTCAAAAGTCCTGCTTGGGGCGAATCCTCTGCTGCTTTCAAGACAACTTCCCAAAGCATCCATATGATGTTGTGGGAATACGAGTCGTCCACATAGGGATTGGGTCGAGCATTGCAGAGAAAATCCACCTTATTCTGTTTTTTACATTGAGAGGCGTATTTCAGCATCCAAGATGTCCAATAGAGGGCACGCGTAAGATCACGAGTTTCAGGGCGCAAACAGTATACAAGTTCGTTCATTGGAACATAGATTTCTAATGGGTCGTCTTTCATAGAAATTGTGCGACCGTAGTTGGCAGATGGAGCTTTCAGAGATTCTTGAATCGTCAAGTGCTGGAAATCGTGTTCAGGTTTAATTTTGGGGAATGCAGGGAGTTTGTTCTTACGACAAAAGGCAATCGTTGCAGCAACTTCGCAAACCAGGGTGCGCACGTCGGGATTATTACGAATACCGGTCATTGCAAGAGTAGAATACTGCTGCTCGTATGTGGAAAACACTTCGTATTTTTGAACGAGGTATAAAAACACGTTGGGGGCAGCACGATTGATGTGTTTTGCGGCAGATTCAAACATTGTGTGCCACATGGAATGAACAAGACCAGAACATAGTAACTCTAACACCCAGTAACATGTGTAATCCGCATGTCCGAGTTTGATGTTCTCGTCGATAACTTTGTATACGTGCGTCCTCAAATGACCTGAGAACGTGAATTTTTGGAAGTCCGCGATTGTTCGGGGATCATGAATATCCATTGGTTATTCGGGAGATTTAAGCAACTTGGCTATTAGCGCTACCAAATCCTAAAACATTGCTTATCGGGCCATACACGACACGAAAAATGACACCTACAATAACGATTCCAGCAATTGTGAGAAACGCGATCATCGAGATGGACCCCGCGCCTGCTAATGCACCGAACGCAGACTCCCATCCACTTTTGGCTGCAGCCTGAGTAGAACTGGATACGCTTCCTATTGCTGCCGAACTGGAGCTTCCTGCGAGTTCTGCTACACCCGCAGGAGAAGCCCAGTAATCGCGCCATGCCTTGAGCTCCGTCATGGATTTATTGGTACTGGACTCTGGAATACCCTGACGAACTAATTGTGAGATGCCGCTGTTGATTTCAGATGCGGTCAGTCCGTCTCCCGTAGAACCTGCAGGGGGGCGTGTTGGAGAGGAACCTGCAGGCGCAGTACCGCCTAGGAAAGAGTTATAGAGTCCAGCGACTGTACCCGACGAGTCAGTAGCTCCAGCTGTAGTAGATGCCGCATCTGCTGCCAGACATTCACGCCTTGTCGATGTGATGTATAGAATCAGCGCAAAAATAACGCCAGCAACAATATACGTTTGGTTTTTCATTTACTACTAATCTATAGATTTATTCAGTGCCAGACGAAGTGGTCATAATATTGAAAAATTTGGAAAGCTCTGATAGAGTGGGTGCCTTTATAGGTTCATCCAGATAGTTGACAATTGTCTTCGTATCCCCAGACCCACGAAGATACATTGCGTATCCGAATCCAACCACAAGACATGCAAGAGCAAGAGAATGGACATACTCTGAACTACCAAACATGTAGTAGACCGCAACCACGAGTGCTATGGTTCCAGCAAGCACCTGTAGAATCAGAGTGCGTTGTGAACTGGCTTTCAGATCTTTTTCGCGTGTATTGACTTTGGTCTCGAGATCGCTCGCATTTGATCGAAGCTTTTCGATATCCCCTTCGGTCGACGTCGTCATATTCCTGTATGTATTTGCAGTATCGGCAAATGCCTTTGCGTTCAAGGCTTTCAACGTTTTATCACTGTAATCGCTCTTCATGTGAGACACGATGATTTCGCGCTGAGCATCCACACTCGGAATATCCTTGTAGGCATCCGTTGTGCCTCCCTCTACGCCTGCGGTTTTTAGAATTACATTCACATTGTCTGTGATTGTCGCGAAGTCCATTATTTAGAGGACGCGTAAAAATGTTAGGCCTCCTCCGGCGTTTATCAAAGTCGAGCGCACACTTGTCCCGACAAATCCGCGCGTGTGCTGTCCGTCCACAAGAATACCCATTCCCTTACGTCCTTGAGGACCATGTGCGGTCAGGTCCGCTGTAATTGCGGCACGACGCTTCATCTGCGTAATCATAGACGCATCTACAGCAGGGTAGAGCTCCTTCCGAACAGCCGACTTATCAGCATAATCTTGCATTGCGATCTTCGGCATTTATTGTATCTCAACAAAATGTAATGAACCCCACCGAGTTCCAAACTGCCCGCGAACAAACCGTAAGGGCGTTTGAAGCGAAATACGAGGAGTTAAAGACGCGCTATTCTGGAGCGCTTACGAGCGCACAAACGGAGCCAGACCGACCAAGACAGTGCGTTCTTATAAAGTCTGCGCTCGATACGAATCGTGAATTAACTACCCTCGTTTCAGATTTTATGCGACTGAACAGTGAAGGCGGTTGTGAATTAAACCCGGGTAAAGTCACCAAACTACGAAATGATATTGAAAAATATAAGTCGCAGTATGCCGATATCCAGCAAGGGCGCAACAAAGTGACTTCGCTTGAAAAATCGTTTGCAGAAATAGATGCGAAAGTGACTCATGCAGATGGAATCAATGTGTTTTATTTCATGGTCATCTCTGTAGGGTTATTTGCCTTAGTTGGTCTTGTATTTACTTCAGGTATCCGTCGCGCTCTCTACGCACAACCTGTAACGCCGATTGTTTCCAGAGGCTTCGCATAACCCCAGAATCTCCAGAACGTTCCCGGGTCGTGCCCCAATCCAACGGGCCATTGGGTCCTGACAATCAATCTTTGGCAACTTTGTCGGGTCCGTGATATGAAACTCCTTAAGGACGGCATCCAGCTCCTCGTTGGTAAGGATACGATGCTTTGGAACCTTACGATGCGCCGAAATATCAAACTGGAGATGCCTGAGTTCAAACACGAGAACAAGAGGCTTTTCAATAAGTGCCGCCCGCTTACGAATAGCACTCATTACAGACTCAGACGCTTTTCCCAGAGAAACAATGACAATGCCGTTCGTGTAACCGTTCTCTTCCGAGAATGCCACAATATTGTTGAATTCGTTCTCGGATACGCGGGTCTTAATGCTGAAGACAATAAGGATGCCGTCGTATGTGAACATGCGAGTCTGGTCCATGGGTGCACCGACATCCTCATAGGTGCTGTCCTTCGCACCACGATTGCGCAGAATTATCTTGAGTGTCTCGAGGGCTCTCTTCTCCATTCTTGTGTTATTCAGAGAATAGGAAACGCGATTCCGTTTTTTAACTACATAATGTAAATGTGGACTGCTCTTCTAGCAATATTCCTCGCAGCAGCACTCGTTATGGTCGTCATTAGCCAACCTTCGGTAGTGTCTCCTACGCGTGAAACTGTAATGGCAAAGATGGACGCTCAACCTGCATCCTCCTACGAACAAACGACGAATCATTACCCAATGACACCTGTGGATATGGGTCCTATTGCTGGGTTTGAGACGCCATTCCGCGTGAATATGTATAAGTCACACATGTCGTGAATTTAAATGGTCCTAGATCACTTAGTATAAATGCGGTTTCATGTGTTGCCGCCACCGCACACAATTACAAGGAAAGACTATTCGGCATGTCCATTCACTCAGAACGTTCTAAACTGGTGTAAGATGATGTATGCGCGAGGACATACTATATACCATTACGGCCATGCTGATTCTATAGTCGATTGCACGGAACACATCACCGTTACGGATGACAAGGTCTTTGAGATTGCATATCCTGGTCGAGACTGGAAGAAGAACGTATTCACGCATTCAGGAGATGACCACGCCCATAAAACCTATAACGAACGAACTATCCCAGAGCTAGGGAAGCGAAAGAAGAACGGTGATTTCATCATTGCATTCTGGGGGCATCCTCAGAAGCCAATCTCAGATGCCCACAATGATCTGGTCACGGTTGAACCGGCAATTGGAACTCACAATAGACCTTTCACAAACCACGGGATTTTTGCTTCCTATGCGACAATGCATTACATATACGGAAAGCACGATGTTCAGCCTAGGTGGTATGACGCCGTGATCCCTCACTATTTTGACAAGAATGATTTTGAATTTAACAATACGCCTCACGACTACTTTCTGTATATGGGAAGAGTGATCGGAGATAAGGGAGTTGCCATTGCTATTGATATGACACGGCGCATGGGTGTCAAGTTGCTCGTTGTTGGACAAGGAGACATGAAGTTTGTGACAAACGCTGTTCACGATCATGTGACCCATATCCCTGCAGTTGGACCTAAAGAGCGATGCGAGATCATGCGAAACGCGAAAGCATTGATTGCTCCTACTTACTATGTCGAACCGTTTGGTATGGTTGTAGTGGAGGCACTTATGTGTGGAACTCCAGTACTCACTTCTGATTGGGGAGCGTTCGCAGAGACGAATTTGCACGGAATCACTGGGTATAGGTGCAGAAATGTCGAGCAGTTCGTGTGGGCAGGGCGAAACATTGATAAGATTCGTCGAAAGGCATGTAGAGAATGGGCTGTGAACAACTATTCGCTCGAGCGTGTTGCACCCATGTATCAGGAGTATTTTGAAGGGTTAGAGAAGGTGTTTAACGGTGCCGGAGGGTTCTTTTGTGAGAATGATGATCGTAAGGACCTGAACTGGTTGATTCGGAAGTATCCGACAAGCAGTTAAATGCTGTAGTATACAATAGAACAATGCCTGGTGGGTTACTACAATTAGTCGGAAAAGGAGCTCAGGACCAGCTCGTTACAGGCAATCCATCCTTCACGCACTTTCGGTCTGTTTACAAGCGCCACACCGAGTTCGCAATGGAGCATTTTCGACTGCCGTTCAAGACGACGGTGTTGACATACCCTACATCGGGAACATTGCGTCTGCGGACGAAAGTCGAGCGATATGCTCAGCTCGTTCAAGACTGCTATTTGAGCGTAGATTTTCCGGACATTTATTCGCCGGTGGTGAGTGTAACTCCCCCAGCAGGTAGTCCTTTGAACCCGAACTCGAAAGCAATAGGCTATGAGTTTCGGTGGGTGCCCAATATAGGCTATAATATGATTCACCATGTGTCGGTTCTCATCAACGGTCAGGAGATTGTTCGTCATACAGGCGAATGGATGAAAGTATACGCAAACTTGACATTTGATGCGAACAAGAAGGCAATTTTAGATCGCATGATTGGAAACACTCCAGACATGTACGATCCTGGGAATGCAGATGATCGTATCAACCAATACCCACATGCGATCGCATCGTCTGGGTCTTATCCCGAACCATCTATTCGTGGTAGGACTCTTTTGGTACCACTACATTTCTGGTTCTGTGAAACAGCAGGTCAGGCACTACCTCTTGTGGCTCTCCAGACTTCAGAGGTTGAAATCATCGTTGAACTGCGCAATGCATATGAACTGTTTACGGTCAACGATGTTCGGCCTTTAAAAACAACAACATTCGGAACTAGAATTGCTCCTGATACTTCAGATTCGCTCTTCTTTATGAATCGCTTCCTTTCTCCACCCACGTATACACTTGGAATCTCGACTCCAGGATTAGCGTCTTGGAATTTCCGTCCATTCATCGAGGCAAACTATATTTTTGTTGGTGACACTGAGATGGCATATCTTGCTCGGACAGATCATTCTTTCTTGATTTCGCAAGTCGATATGGTTCAGGCAGAAGGACAGTATGGAGCATCGAACGATCTGGAACTCACAATGAAAAATTTGGTGACTAGGATTGTTTGGTTGGCGCAACGGAGTGATCGCATCGAACAGAATGATCCAGATAATTACACGAACTGGGAAAACCCATACAGCAGGCCAATAGTGCCTGGTAGTCTGGGATGGTACTCTGCCGGCCTTTCTCAGACCGCAAATATATCCCAGCGCGACATTCTTCTGGAATCAACTATAATGTTGGACGGGAAAGAACGGTTCGCTCCTAAACAAACCCTGTTTTTTTCAGGTCTCGAGCTATACCGGCATCAAACAGGAAACCCTTTTCCGGGAGTGTATGAGTATTCGTTTGCGCTCGACAACGATGCCGTTCAACCTTCTGGACAGCTCAATGGGTCTATGTTCAACAAGACTCTTCTGAGAAACAGCTTCGTTCTGCCTCCTTACACGGATGGAGTCGCAGATGGTTCGGGTATCACACAGGTATGCGTCCTGAAATCTACAGCATCCTCGCCGAATCCAGTCGTGATTCCAGACGTAAATATCAAAGACCCGAATACTGGAAAACTCATTTATGGCCCTGAAGATATTGTGTCTGTAATCCGGAAGAGCGCGGATGGCGCTACCTACAAATACACATATACCGTCAAGGCATACGTCCAGTCGTACAACTTTTTGAGAATTCTTGGTGGGCTCGGAAATGTTGTCTTCTCTTCATAAGGAGAATGTCTGGACTTGAAATATTGGAGGCTCATTATGGAGATGCTAGCACGGAAGGCAATATGGTAGACGTTCTCGATAAGATAACGGCAAAGGTATGGGCCGATAAGAGTGGGATTAGTGTACAGGTAAGCCCGTCCAGCATTGGAGTCCCCGATCCTGCTCCGAGCAAAACAAAGACTCTGGTCGTTCGGTATATGATAAATGGTGGTGGAGAAACGAGTGTATCAACTTTAGATTCTGCAACATTCTCAGTCCAAGTTCCAGGGACAACTCCAAAGTCAGGTCTTGGACAAGCTGCTTCCGTATACGGGACGCTATGGACGAGTGTATATGGTGCCGGATGCGTATTTGTCCTTGTGATGACCACCGCTTTCGCCTTCCAACTCGGATGGAATGGATACGCCAGTTGGATACTTTTAGTCATTGTCGCATTAATGTTGCCCTATGTCGGTATTATCGGGATTGTCTTAGTTGTCATCATTCACACAGCTATCAACGGAGACTTCGTAGCATTCAAGCCAGTCTCGTTTGCAAGCAGAGCTACGTCCTTCGCGAGGCAAGGTTTGGGTGCTATGGCCAATATCGGAAGGAGGGCACGTGTCGCACTGATGAGTACGCCAAAGTAAAAAATGCTCTTTTCTTTGTGTTTTAATTTTTGTATTTTTAGATTATTGTTTAGATGGTCATGGTTGCGAACTTCCCGATACCGAGGAAGCCCTCAAACACATCCACGCCGTCAATCTCGCGGTATACGCGGCGAGTCTTGTCACCCACCGCATATGTGATTCCGTCCATGTTCGTCTCGGTCACATCCTCGTCTTCGTCTGCCTTCGGACCCTTGATGAAGGTCTTGGTGTCAGGATTCCAGTAGACGCCGGGACCATACGCCTCGACCAGGCGTGCCTTGAGGACTGCGAGCTGGTCCACGGTTGCATCCGGGATCTCATCGGCATCCGGCGCATCCTTTGGGATGCCACCGCCAGCAATCGTCGCCACGTAGGTCCGCATGTGGTCCGTCAGGGACTTCTCGTCAAAGTCCTCCTTGACCAGCTCGTTGATGTACTTGGCGAACTCTGCCGGGTGATCCTTGGTCATCGCCGTCTTTGTCTCATCAAAGACGTTCGTCAGCTGCTTGACCAGAGCCGGAGACATGCGCTTGATACGCTTCTCCGCGGCATCTGCCTTCACCTTCTTTGCCTTGGGCGCAGGCGCGGCAGGGGCAGGCGCCTCGGTCTCGGGCTCAGGCTCAGCGGCAGGCTCGCCAGCAGCCTCAGCAGCCTTGGGTGCACGCTTCTTCTTGGTGCCGGCGTTCGCGGCAATCTCGTCAGCACGGGCCTTCTGCTCCTCAAGCTTCTTCTCCAGCTCGGCGAGCTTGGCGGGGAGGTCAGAGCCTTTGCGGGGCTTGCCGGCAGCAATCTTGGTCTTCATCTCCTCGATCTTTGCCTTCGTGGCATCGTGCGCGGCCATGGCCTTCTGGTAGGCGGGCGTGTCGCGGGAGTTCGCAGTCATCACGATGCGCCCAGCCTCATCTGCGTCAAAGTTGAAGTGAGCAGCAAGGGTATTCACAACAAACTGAACGGTCTTAGAGTCCATTTCGGGTTGGTGTGTGTTTGGGTATGCTGTTTGGTGCTTGAAATTTTGAAATCCATTTTCGATGGGCAAAATTTTGGGCCCGTTAGCGAAAAACATTTCGGGCAGTAATACCATATTTTCACTTGTTTGTTTTTATTTTTTTAGAAACACTCGTACTTTTTCAGTTGTTCGTAATATTTATTAAATTTAATCATTGTGAGTCCGTCTGGCTTGAGGATATACAAATGGTTGGACCACCGTACGGTATGACCGGCATCAGCTGACATAACTGAGTGCAACGTCACACGCCTTCCATCTACTGTGCAATACAACTTATTGCCTTCTACTTTCACTTCGTCGATAGGTGTGAGGTCATCGGACATTCTCACTCGGAAGGCGAATTTAAACTTGTGAGCACGGGCAATATTGATTGCCTGGAGCCGGAAAGCCGTATCCGGCATCTCTCGTTCTTAGGTATAGTACATCATGCTATATGTATTTTCAAATCCATTTTCGATGGTGCTTAAAATGTGGGGGTGCCGACGAACATTTCCTGAATAGCTGCGACGTCGACTGCACCAACAACTTCCTGCACTGTTTCGGCGGTCGCCGCGAAGACAACTCCGGCCGACAGCAAACCTCCGAAGACAGAGAGCTTGAGTGCGTCTTCCCACACGATTGGCTCCTGCTTGGAACGGCGTTCGAGAGCATACAGAATGAACGCGACGAGAGAGACGGCAATTGATGCAATTACAATCATCATTTACTCGCAATACAAGTGAAAACTTACAGATTTAGAACGAGTGAGGACTCGACTCGGGACTCAATGTCCTTCATGGGGTCCTCGGGCTCCTTCGGGGCTTCAGGCACGGCTTCTTCCTCTTCCTCATCCAGATCATCAAACTCAATACTGGCTGCCTCATCGGTCATATTCAAAGGAACAGGACCGTCGGCGACACTCTCATCGTCATCACTCTCCTCATCAAAGGTAACGCGAGCAGGGGCAGGAGGGTGTTCGGCTTCGTGCGTCTGTGCGTCCGAGAACTGCTTGGCAATCGACTCCCATGGCAGGAAAGAACGAATCACGTGCTCAAATTGTTCCGTAATAAGATGCTCAATGTCCTGACGATTCCGGGCTTGCTGCTCCGACGAAACTCCGCTCGTCTTGAAGAGGTATGCGACCTGCCACAACTTGCGAGCAGACTGGGTATACAGAACATGAATGAACTTGGCCATCGTGGGACGGTCAAAATCAATGTTGATATGAGAGGCAGTTCCGCGATACTGGATAGAGGCAAACGATTTCATGTAGGCAATGAATACGCCCATAAGAAGATCATCCAAATATGTGCACTTGGTTGTTTTGACAATACGCTCGACCTCTGTCTCTAGGGTCGCGTCCGTCCATTCAGGTATCTTCGTAAGCATATTCTGAAACGTCCTCAAAACTTGGTCCTGCTGACCGTTGCGCTCGCAGACATCCGTAGATGTCTTGTGAATACTCCAAAATCCGTCAGAAATAGGGGGGATCAGAAGTGTGGCAAGATGGTCGCGAAGATGTGTCTTCGCAAATTCAGAATCGCTCATTTACTTGCGCCCACCAAGTTTATTTGGATACAAAAACGCAGTTTAGAGTGAAGTGGACACTTACACATAAATGTATACTCCAAAATCTATTTTAATGACAGGTTGTTGTGGATTCATTGGATCGAATGTATTGAACTATATGGCAAAGAAGTATCCTGACGTTGAGTTTGTCAACGTTGATAAGATGGATTACTGTTCATCCTTAAAAAACATCGATCTACCTCCTCATTCAAACTATACACGTTATAAGTGCGACATCCGAGAGGCTCCAGTCATCCGCGGAATCCTGAAACAGCATGCAATTGACACTGTTATACACTTTGCGGCACAGACGCATGTTGATAATTCATTTGGAAACTCTATTCAGTTCACTTTGGACAATGTTCTTGGAACGCACACGCTTCTTGAATGCTGCAAGGAATACGGAAAGATTAGGAGGTTTGTTCACATAAGCACCGACGAAGTTTACGGAGAAGTAGGTGCTACCGATGCAGAATGCCATGAAACAAGCGTTTTAACCCCGACGAATCCCTATGCGGCCACAAAGGCAGCAGCCGAACATCTAGTATTTTCTTATCACCATTCCTTCAAGCTCCCAGTCGTCGTTGTGCGCGGAAACAACGTGTATGGACCCAGACAATACCCTGAAAAATTAATTCCAAAGTTTATTACTCTGTTGAACGAGGACAAGAAGTGCACCGTTCACGGAGAAGGAAAGACTATACGAAACTTTATCCATGTCGACGACGTGAGTTCCGCCGTTGACACTATTCTTACGAAGGGGTGTGATGGAAACATCTACAATATTGGATCCAAGAACGAATTCAGTGTCATGGAGATTGCTTCTAAATTAATTCGCATATTGAAGTCGAGTGATGACATAGAGGAACACATAGAGTTCGTGGAGGACAGGAATTTCAATGATTTCAGATATAGTATTTCGAACGATAAACTCATTCAGTTAGGATGGAGCGAATCTGTTCCGTTCGAAGAAGGACTTCGGCAGACGGTAGAATGGTATTTGAAAAACTATAACGGACACTGGGATTGATCACAGAATCACCATGTCAAACTCTACGGGATGACCTCCCTTGACACCATATGCATCCGCAAGCTTCATGATTTCCTTTCGTGGAACAGCAGAATCTTTGGAGTAACGAGCAATTGCCTTATATAAGTGGAAACCATGATAACGCTCATGATCCGGCTTCTCTTTACCGAACAGAATAGATGTTCCATCGTCCTGCTTTAACCATCGAATGAGAGTGTTGAAAATAGGGTTGGTCAAATACTCTTTGTGCTCAGGTCCTTCTGGAAACAAGTCCCAGAACAAACAGGTTGCCATGCGGACACAATCGAACGAGGGGTTCGGCTTAATACCTTCATGCTTTGGAGAATAAAACGGTTCTACGTTGTATTGTCCGCCAGCATCTTCATCCAGTGCATAATTGTCGCTCATAAACACTTTAGGTTGCTTCATGCCCACAAGACGCACCGACCCTACGCCACGCTCAAAATCGATGAGTTTGATGATGTATCCATAGGTCGGAACCTTGAATGCCTGTCCTTCCAGATTATACCACATATGCTCCTTGGAAGTCTTGACATACATGATGTTGTTCGTATGGAGATCATTATGAGTGAATCCGAACGTCCTTTGGGCGAAACACAGAGCAAACATCACTTGGGTCAACCAAGCAACATGCTTCGTAGTTTCGGATTCTAGACACATGAGCTCATACAGAGTTCCTTCACATTGTTCCATTACCGTCAGTTGTACGGGAACATTCGAAAGCGTTGCCCATGCGAACTGTTCTTCTTCATCTACACTCATATCTGCATCATCTTCCGAACAATCGCAGGACCGAACCTCGAATACATAGGACGTGGAAACAGACGAAGAATCAGACGCATCGTCGTCACGCATAGTCTCTTCCTCGAAGACCGGTCGAATATCTCCCATCTGGGCATTTTCGGGAGTAATGATTCCGTCAATTTCATCCACTGGTCCCAGCGCAACTTCATCTCCAAGTTCAACTTCTATCCTACGGCTCCGAGTATGCTGGAAATCCCCAGATTGAGAGACGTGGTCTGCGAGTTGGAGTTGGAAAAATGTCCCGATATTTTTGGAAAACCAAGGACGTTCCGCCAGATCTTCGTAATCGTCCGACAGATCAAATGTGTGCTTCTTTGCGATTCCAGTGAAGACGCCATAGACTTTCGGGAAATGTATGCATCCCGATTGAGACAGGAGGGCAGCAAAGAGACTCCCGACATACGCAGCATTATGAGGAGACTGAATCTTGTCGAGAGCAACAACTGCACCTTCTTTTGTAGTAGGAAGTCCGATTGTCGTTCCGTAATCCCCTCGCATCCACTTCACCGGACTTAGAATCGCAGACTGCTTTATGTGAACGTCCACAGTCTCTCCCTTTGATGTCAGGATCTTTTTATTTTCCTGAATGGATTGAATGCTGTCCGATAACTTCAGTCCGTGATCCTTTACATTCTCCAAATTGTCTGTCTTGAAGAGCAATTCCAGAGACGGAAAAAAAGGTTGGACATGATCCACGCCCCAATGAGTGCTAGCTCCCTCCCGAATGAGTCCAATATCACGATACTTATGGACTTGGACGGGCATTGGAATACTTCTGAGTTCGCATGACGATGTTCGGCGCTTACCCATTCTTATTCACCGAGTATAATTGGAAACCAAAATATTCACGCATAGTGTTAATAGTATGAATTTCCAAATCAAGAAATTCAATATCGGTATGATCAGCGATCGTTGCGACATCGATTCTAGAAAATCCCCAATGATAGTTGTGATTGGAAAAAAGGATACTGGCAAGTCCTTCTTAGTTCGTGATATTCTGGCAAATACCCAAGCATCCTTTCCCATCGGAACGGTGATTTCAGGGACGGAAGTCGCGAACGAGTTCTTTCAGCATATGGTCCCATCCAAACTGATTCACGACAAATATGCCCCTTCCATTGTTATGAATGTCATTAAGCGCCAACTCAATGTGAAGGCGGCGCGCAATAACGATAAGAAAGCACACGGTGGTAGTTCGGCAGTGGACCCCCGCGCATTCCTCATTCTGGACGATTGTTTGTATGATTCTTCATGGATTAAGGAGGAATCGACTCGCTATGTATTCATGAACGGCCGTCACGTGGATATGATGACAATCATTACGATGCAGTACCCTTTAGGTATTACTCCCAATTTGCGCACCAATGTAGACTTCATCTTCATTCTGCGTGAGAACATTACTAGCAATCGCCGTCGTATTTATGACAACTATGCAGGTATGTTTCCCACGTTCGAGATGTTTTCGCAATTCATGGACCAATGTACTGAAAACTTCGAGTGCTTGGTCATTTGTAACGGTATTCAGTCCAATAAGCTGGAAGATCAGGTGTTTTGGTATAAAGCATCGGATCATCCGCCATTCAAGATGTGTGATGACTCTTTGTGGGCAGACAACAAGCCGTTCTCAAGTGCTATGATGGCACAAGATGAGTATTCTGCAGGAACCATTCAGAAGAAGAACGCAGGTCCTTGGGTGAGTGTGAAAAAGATGGGTTCAGATCACAAGTAATTGTTACAGGTCGCGCACTCCTCCCTCCGTCGGGTGAACGGGCCTCTCGATGCTGTCCTGAATCTGCTGGGCCTCGCTGGCAGACGCGTTTGTCTCTGCAGCAAGCTCCTCAATCGTCTTGCGAGTGCGCTCCGCATTCTCCTTCTTCTGCTTCTCCATCTTCATTGTCTTCTCCTCCTCGAAGAAGATCTCGCGGTTCGTCTCGTTCTCCTTATACTTCCTCATGAGCTCGTTCAGTTCCTTCTCGGCATACTCGACTTCCGGCATCATGTGCTCCGAAGGGTCCCAAGGGAGCCACGCACCCACCTTACCGACATACAGGTTGTCCCGAGGGTAGCGGCGCTGGAGGACCTTGGCATACATCTGAGCCTCCTGGAGATCCGCAAAGATGCGACGCACCTTGACACCACGCACATTGGTCTGGAACTGTACCTTCTCAGTGAAGAGAGACTCAATCTCCTTCTCCTTCTTGAGCAGGAACACGGCATGCTGCTCGTGGATGTCCGTCTTCGCGATATCCGTATTGTGCACCTTCGTGAACTCTGCGAGGTCGGCGAACAGATCCTCAACCTTCAGAGAATACTTCTGGGCAAGGAAAGCGTTGTACTTCTCCATACCCTTGATCTTCCAGTCATACTCCAGCCACTCCACAAACTTGGAGTTGTAGAACTCGGCCTTCTGCTCAAGAACCTTCTCGGGCGAGATGAAAGAAATAATGCAGTAACGCTGGGTCGGAACCTCAGGGTCCTCCTCCAGATAATCAATCGTGGTTCCATCGTCTTCGCGGGTAGGGAGAGTCTCACGGGGCATTTGTTTATAGTGGGCGCAGTATATGAAAATCCATATCAAACGAATAATTTCTCTGAATAGAACTATAAAATGCCCGAACAGAAGACTGCTGAGCCTTCTATTGATCTGAGCGATATTATGACTCGCCTCGTGAAGTATGCCCTGGAGGGTCTGGCCGTTGCCGTTGCGGCCTATATGCTCCCCGGCAAGGTCCTGAAGTTGTCCGAGATTGGAATGATTGCCCTGACTGCGCTCGCAACCTTCGCGATTCTCGACGTGTACGCCCCCAGTGTCGGTTCCTCTGCCCGCTCGGGCGCTGGTTTCGGTATTGGTGCCAACCTGGTCGGATTCCCCAAGCTCTAAGCGGGTTTCATACATCTGACAAAATAGAGCAATGGACGTAGTGCGATACAACGGAATATGGATGAAGATTGTTCCGAAACCATACGAACCTGAGAGACAGACGAACAATATCGCTTGGAGTATGATACTGAGCACTACACTGACTCCTGCGTCGGCCTATCGCAAATGGTATGCTACTGAGCAAGAAAACGCCAAAGTTTTATACCCGTCATTTCGTAAAGATGGAACTTGAGTTCATTTTCCTTATTCTAGGATGGATAGCAATAGGGGTAGTCGCATACACTGTGTACGTCAACACGATTCTGACATTAGAAGTTCCACCATCTACAGGATCTGCGAGTGGAACAGAGGAGACCTCGAAAACGACACCCAGGTTTATCTTCTTTTCGAGCACACACTGTCCTTGGTCCAAAAAGGCGCGCCCTCAGTGGGACGCGTTCGTTGAGGATTTGAAGACGCATCCGACTACCTACGGAGGAAAGAAGGTGTCTCTCGAAGAGTATGACGGAGATAATCATGCCGATCTTCTGAAGAAACATAACGTCACGGGCTATCCCACGTTCAAACTCATTGTCGACGGCAAAGAGACTGAAATGAGTGCAATACCTTCTCAAGACAAGTTCCGAGAATTCCTAGTGAAGTCCTTAGGTCCCGAGGAACACCCTTAGTTGACTTCCGGCACTAACTAAAATATCCGGAATATCCATTTGCGACAGATCAGAACTGCTTTCCAAGTTTTTGTAGGTCAATGGCACTGTTTGGGCATTCCTGTTAAACATTTGACCGGCACGCATTTTCAATGTGTGAATTTCGCTAATATAATCGACAGGAGACATCGTCTCAATCCGACGTGGTGTAAGAATACACTGCCTCCGTTTGGGAAGAACAAGAATGAGTGTATCCTCTTCGATATTTGGCACAATGCACGAAATTGAAGGCAATAGAATGTCTCCGTCAATATATGCCTTTCCATAGAGTTCATACGGCCTGAATGCTCCAGGAAAGCAGCACGATGCCTTCAGAGCATCGAGGACTGAGACTTTATCTGAGAATAAAGATGGAACTCCGTCTGTAAGGTTCGTTGCGACTATATAGAGCGGCATGGATGCCTCTGACATCGTCTTGGTCCGAATATCCAGTCCAGCATCATCAAACAGGGCAAGAACTTGCTTTTCAAAAGAGTCCATTCCACCAACCCCTTTTCCAGAGAACGCAGCCGCAACACTTTCAAAGTCAAATGTGGGTAGAATCGCTTCGAAGGAAAGGTATTTTTGAATAAGGTCGTGCGCTTTCTCCATAGGAAGTCCAAATGCGACATATGTGGCGACGACTGACCCAATCGATGACCCGTACACTCCATCCGGAAAATTCAGTGATTGGTGCTTGGATAGTTCGAGTAGGGCCCCGACATGGAGTATACCTTTCACGCCTCCGCCACTCATAACGAGCTTGCGAAACGGCAGACGCATTCTTTTAGTGATACATAGCAGAGATGCTGAAAGCGAATGATTTATGGAAAGAGCAGGAAGAACGACGTGAGAACCGAATGGCTGCGATGGGTCCTGTGATTGCCCAAATACAGGCAAAGATAAAGCAGCAGGCCATTCATAACCCCAACGCACCATACATCCTGTATGACGTGCCAACCTACGTGTTTGGTTACCCATTGTTTGCTCTGAAAGACGCGTTTGAGTTTCTGGTCCGCGAGTTCACGAAAGCAGGTTATTGGATTTGGATTGTTGAAAACAAGTTCCTCTTTATTTCTTGGGTAAAACCCGTAAAGGGACGTGACGGAGGCAGACCCATTCTAACTACGAATTATAGGCCACAAGTCTATGATCCTACGACAATTGCTTTTTTACCGCATGAAAGGTAAATGGCAGGGATTCCCCATGTTGTCTTTTACGTGCTCCTTATCGTATTGTGTGAGACTCTCGCAATGTCCTGCTTCAAAAAGAGTTTAGACGATTCTCGGTTCTTTTTGGTCGGTATACTTTTCTATACGGTTGTAGGATACTTGTTGTGTCAGACGTATCACAGGACAGGTATGGCAATGACCAATGCATTGTGGTCGGGTCTGTCCGTTCTAGCCACCACCGTTGTCGGCGTCATGCTGTTCAAAGAGGTTCTTCACTTTCACGACTTTATTGCCATTGCCATGATTGGTGGAGGTGTGATGATATTAAAAGTCACAGATTAAACAAATGGTCGTGTATACAGAGAACGTGTTCTCTCATAAACTCTACGCATCTGACATCCAGAATTTGAGTTTGAACATTGCTCTTTTATCGATTGTATACGCATTCCTAGGGGGAGTTGTGTCGTTTGTCTTCCATTATCTGTTTGATGAATTCACAGACGAATGGAAAAAGAAATCAACTCCGTTCCAGCTGTTTGATATTGCAGTCGAAGTATCGTTGCTTGCCCTGATTGCATTCTGGTCCGTGTTCACAATCAATACCTCTGCACCCATCTTCCCCGTGCGCCACGAAATGGCCGCGTTTGTCGACACGTATACGTCTGGCATGTTCTTCATGTATGCAATTTTCTTATTCATGAACGATTTGGGTGAGAAATTGAAGTATGTGTATGAGAAGAACTTTGACACGCCTCTCAAGGCAATATTGCCAACGGAAGGTTCGATTCTAGACTTATCTCTGCGTTATTCCAAGTAAAAAACGGACTTGCGAACTGATACGTTAGAGCATTCAACATGGACTGCCTACACGAAAACCTAGTTACAGAGGAAGGCCAGCATATATGCACGGATTGTGCTCGTATTTTAGATACAGTCATTGATGAAGGAGCAGAATGGAGACAGTACGAAGACCATAAGGGCGAAGACCAGTGCCGCACTGGATTCGTGACATCCGATTTACTTCCAAATTCATCGTATGGGTCCGTCATGTCCCACCGGGGAATTGCGTCGGGAAATAAGGAACTGAAAGGAGTTCAGAGATTGACATGTTGGTCATTATTCTCAAACAGTGAGAGATCTTGGATGGGTATATTCGATGCGATTCAGTTGCCGTGTACGCATGCCGGTCTTCCGAAGTCTGTTATGCTCGATGCCTGTGGGCTGTATAAGCAGATGGAGGATGCTCAAAAGGTGCGAGGTGATACGAGGCGTGCATGTATGGGCGCAGCTGTGTTTGTGGCATGTCGTAACCAGAACGCATCCAGGACACATGAAGAGATTGCAAAGATGTTTCAGGTCAATATTCGAACATTGTGTAAGGCCATCGCCCGATTCTCTCAAACGGAGAATACCGTGTTGGATACTCAGTTTGGAATTGCAGAACGCCTTACATCGGATTTAGGATTGAATGATGGCCAGAGACAGAAAGTTATGGACATGTTGTTGGAACTATCGACGCACGACGGCGGAGAACTGGAACATACTCCCAAGACTATCGTTGCCGGCGTCGTAGCACATATCATGGGTTTGAGTACCAAAGTCGAGATGAAGAACGTTTCCGAGTTATCGAAAGTATCGGTATTGAGTTTGTATAAAATCGTAACGAAACTCAGAACTTCGCAATAAACCAGCCAGCAGCATATCCTCCTCCTGATGACAAAGTTATATTAAAATATCCGTTACCAGGAACTACAGATACTACAAAGATACCGAAGCCTGATTGACATGAAGCTATGATGATACTCGTTGGAGTTACTCGCGAGTGAAAAACTGTCATAACCTCTCCGTCTGGGAACTCAGTTCTTCCACATTGCGTCGTATATGGATTGCCAACACTACCGTCTTCGTTGGACGCTCCTGCTTCAAATATCAGATTATGAACATTCACCAAATCAGTTTTTGACACGTATCCATTCGCTCCGTCACTGACGATCTTGGGAGAAATGATATGCTGAAGGATATTTTTAACGGTAGTTGTGTTTGCGAAGGGGTCTCCAGACATTTGTATATACAAAACGGAAAGTATCTAACTCCTTTCTGTTTTGTATAAATATGGACCCTCTCTTCGATCCCTCTACCACCACTCTCGGCCAGCGCTACACTCTCTTCCCCATTTCCCCGTATGAAGAGGATCTGTATGCCCTCTACAAGAAGGCCGTAGCATCCTTCTGGACCTCCGAGGAGATTGATTTCAGCAAAGATAAGGAAGATTGGAATAAGTTGACGGAGAAGGAGCAGTATTTCATTAAGCACATTCTGGCATTCTTCGCGGGGTCGGACGGAATCGTTCAGGACAATCTTGCTTCCCGATTTCAGCGGGACGTACAGTCTCCCGTCGCCCGTCTCTTCTATGCCTTCCAGAATGCGATCGAGGGCATTCACTCCGAGACCTATTCGCTCCTTATTGACCAGTATGTGAAGGACAAGGACGAGCAGCGCAAGTATTTCCGTGCAATCGATGAGATTCCGTGCGTCCGGGAGAAGGCTCTATGGGCAGTCAAGTGGATTGATTCGGCAGAGGATTACGCCACTCGTCTGGTTGCGTTCGCGTGCGTCGAGGGCATCTTCTTCAGCGGTTCCTTCTGCGCGATTTACTGGATTAAGAAGCGCGGTCTTCTACCTGGACTGACATTCTCCAACGAGCTGATTTCTCGTGATGAAGGTCTTCACACCCAGTTTGCGGTGGCAATGTACCACAAGTTGAAGAATAAGCTTGATGCTTCTACTGTCAAGGATATTATTGAATCGGCAGTGGAGAAGGAGACTGCATTCATCTGCGATGCTCTGCCCTGCTCTCTGATTGGAATGAATGCCCGTGATATGACACAGTACATTCAGTTCGTGGCTGATCGTCTGGCCGTACAGCTCGGCATTCCCAAGATTTACTCAGCCCAGAACCCCTTTGATTTCATGGACCTGATTTCCATGGAGGGTAAGACCAATTTCTTTGAGAAGAAGGTCAGTGAGTATTCAAAGCCTGGTGTGGGTATGAACCAGAAGGATATGGAGATTCGACTCGACGAAGAGTTTTGAAAGGTTGACGCCTCGAAATTAGAGTCGCGACATAAAAACACTTCAGAGCAGATGTGATATGCCATGCGCTGTGATAGAGAATGTAATCATTGGAACCGTGTGCAATCGCATTCAAAATAAGAAGGAAGAAATTCAAAAGGTAAATTTTTAACGTATCGTCATTGTGAGACAAATGAATCTCATAAAACGCCCAATAACATGCTGCGACATAATCCATAACAAGGACGACGTTTGCTGGTTGCCCGTATGCGTGCCAAACTACCGAAATTGTCGATGAGACGATAATTGCGGTCTTGTATTCATACAGATCGTGTGGATATACCGGGATTACCGATAGGTAGTGAGGGAGCGTAGTTAGCACGAGGAGCATTATTTTATATACGAGGTGGTGTATGTAACCGCTTCATCTCGTATCTTATAGGCTTGAATCAGAGGTCCGAACTTTATATCTGTTAATAAGATGAATCCTGCTACAGAAACGAGCAACGAGTCTTCAAACGATATGCTCTTGGTGTAGAATAGCCAGAACTTTATTCCGAGATACAGTCCAAGCGATACTCGAAGTAGAACATCTGCAAACTCAAACACCCAATATTTTGATATCTCGTATCCTTGATGGTCGAGAATAATGTGAAGCAGAACGATTGATTTGAGAATGAGGAAATACCAATGATGTGGTAGGATATGCATTTGTAACTATGTCTGCTTTATTTCAAGGCGCGAGTGCTGAGGATGTAGAGGAACATCGAGTTCAGGATCGCGAGAACGATTGTGGGCAGTGTGCGCAGAAGCATCATGAATCCGCGCTTGGGACTGGATGTCATGATGTAGAGTTCCGCCAGAACCAAAATTCCGGTCGCAATCAGCGCAATGATGAACATCGCGTAGTAGTAGGTCGTCACCGTCTCATTCGAGACATTCTTCGTGATTTCAGATTCTTCAGGCATTTATTTACAATACAGTATTTTTTACCGAATGCGCTTATTGTCAATGTAAGTGATGTTCTGGCTCACGCGAGCCCAAGGAAGGGCCCGTGTCTTTGGTGCCACGACCTTATTGGTAAACGAAGGCAGGAAATCCACTAATCCGGAGGTGCGGATGATAGGTTGGTATAGGTGGGTCAATACCTTCACATTGTTGTCGCGTGTTTGACCTTGGAACGCACGAAGTTTGGACTGACGCGTGAACGCTGAAGCATCTGGAGTCGGCATTTGTATTGACTAGCGTTAAAACTTACAGAATGAATACTATGAAACTACTAAATGGACCTCACATATGCTAGTATTCTCGTTCTTGCCGCAATGGTGTTTGTGGTGTCCGGTATGGTCGGATATCTGTATTGGCAGCAGACGCGCCTCCAGCAGCATGTGCAGTCTCTGTCTCTCGTAGTCACCTCCCTCATGACCCCTGCACCGGTAGAGGAGACTTGCCCTGAAGTTCATCAGACTGTGACTGAAACCGAGACTGAGGCGGAGGTAGAGGTTGAAGAGGATGCGCCCGTTGACGAGGACGACCGCCTGTCTGTTGAGCATGTGACGGCACCCCCAGTTTCTTCTCCTAAGGAGGAGGTTGATATTGACGACCTCCAGACGAAGACCGCGGTCCAGCTCCGCGAACTTCTGACCCAGAAGGGCATTCCGTTCGGAAAGCGCGACTCCAAGTCTGCCCTCATCGAACTTCTGAAGGCCACTGCTTAAACATTAAACACACAACAACACAATGAAACTCGTATCATTTGACGTAGGGTTGCGCAACCTAGCATTTTGCGTGATGGAAGGAACAACTCGCTCCAATGTAAAGATTTTACACTGGGACTTGATTGACGTTATGGCGGAATCAGCAGGACATGATAACCCCAAGTGCTTCAAATGTAAGAAAGCCGCAAATTACATGAAACACGATGAATCGGCGTATGCTTGCAAAACACATTGCCCAAAAGGCGCCAAACCAATCACCAAAACATCGCTGAACAAGAAAGAGTTGAGTGTTTTGAAGACTGAAGCATCTGGAGTCAATTTGGAAGGTAAGACCAAGAAAGAACTTGTAGATAAACTATTTGCTCATTATTCTGCGAATGTTTGGAAACGATGTATCAAGTCGGCAAAGCAGTGTTCTGTCGTGGATTTGGCAGGACCGATCGCTCAATGCTTGGAAGCCCGCAAAGATATGTGGAAAGATGCGACTCTGATTGCATTCGAGCAGCAACCGGATAAGCGCATGTTGTGTGTCCAAGCAATGCTCCATATGTGGTTTGTGTGCCAAGGGTTCAAATGTAAGGGAGTATCTGCTGTTCATAAACTCACCAACATGATTTCGCTCGAAGATTCCACAAAAACCTATAAGGGCAGAAAGAGTACCGGAATTGTTCACGCTACGGAGCTTGTTCCTACCGAAACATGGAAATCCTATATGTTAAAGCATCCTAAGAAAGACGATCTTGCCGACTGCTTTTTACAAGGATTGTGGGTGATGGAGCATTAATGCGTTCTAGTTTTCAGAACTGAACCGTTCAGATACAACAAATGGAAGGTATTATCGGAGCAGATATGTTGTCAAACATCCAAGTCACGGGCGCTCCGGACACTCGCATGGCAGACATTCAAACAATTGATTTCCCTGAGTTTTCGGGAGAGTCCGCGCAGTCGGCGCCTGCGCCCCGTCTTTTTCCGACTCTGAACGAGACCGGTCCTTTTGAGAGTTCCGAAGGTCTTCAGAACATGAATGCGGACGCGTTCTCTCAGCATACGCCCGCACCTCGTCGTATGTCCGAGGAACACACGATGAAGGAGAAGTACGAGATGCTGAGGAAGTTCGAGCGTCTTCAGAAGATGGGCGTGCCTATGCGCAAGCGCTTCACTCTCGAATCGCCTCTTGAAGAGATGAAGATGGAGCTGGAGTTCATGAGGCGCGAGAAGGCGATGGACCAGACCATCAAGCAGTTCTGCGATTGGTATATTACCGGCATGTCGGCTATGGAGTGGGGGTCGAAGAATGTGGCGATGATGAAGGCGTTTGGACTGAATTTGGACGGTCTTTCGGAGTCTGCGCAGATGAATGTTGTGGACATGGAGGAGGATTTCGAGGAACTGTATGACCTCTACGGCGACAAGATGAAGATGCATCCTCTCGTTCGTATCCCTATTCGCACATGTATGATGGTCTACATGGTCCATCTCACGAATCAGATGGCACGTAAGGCGCCTATTCCGAATATCGATGAGGTTCTACGGACGAACCCGGACATTGCCCGTCAGTTGGCGACGGCCGCGATGCAGCAGCAGACGCGCGATATGAAGTCTGCTCCTCAACCTCAGATGCCTGCGTATGTCCCTGCTGCGCCCTCGGCGAACCCTATGGCTGGCCTTGCTAGTTACATGAGTTCTATGATGCCTCCGCCACCACCCCAGCAGACTCAGAACCCTGGACGCGTTCCCACCACAATCAAGAGTCCTGTGAAGATTGCGCGCCCAAACGCCCAGCCTCCTTCTGCATCGTTCGCGCCTCCTCCCCCAACCCGCGAAATGAAGGCACCAGGACTTCCCAACCTAGATGATCTGCTTGCGCAGGTCCAGAAGGATACGAAGAAGGTCGCGATGCCTCCTCCCACGCCGCGTAAGGGCGGATCTACCGGAAAGAACTCCGTAAGTTTCAAGCTTTAATTACCAAATGCTTAGCTTGGATTATATATCGAAGTCGTAGAACCATTTGCCGCTTGCTGCTGGAGAGCCGCCAGTTGCGCAGCAGTCATTCCAAACCCTAGGTTCTGAGCTGGTGTGGATGAAGGTAAATTCGATGTTGTAGTTGCTGCCGTCCGAATAACTCTTCCTGAGGACTGACCCCAGTATTGGTCTCCGGAAGTAAGAGTTCCTGAATACAAATAGCATTTAGCTGGTCCTCCTGCGGGAGGATAGAAAGTGAATCCACTACAACTACTATTGTTACAACACTCAGTTCCACACAGGGCTGCGCTGTTAGCGCTAACATCAGGGAGCCTAGTACCATAGAAGATCTTGTCCGATTCTATAGTCCCAGCTCTGCAGGTGGCAGGTGTCGCTGTCCCTGAAGGTGTCCCTCCTCCGGAGGATATTGTCGGGCAATCCGGGCAAGCCGGACAAGGAGGGGGAGTAGGGCAAACCGTAGGAGGAGGAGGTGGTGGGCGGCAACTCTGTCCTGTAGGGCATACTGGAGGAGGTGCTGCCGCTGGCCGTGCAGCCAAAGCAGCAGCATTCCGGTCTGCAAGAGAGGTTGTCAGAATGAATCCTTCGCGCGCATACAGCGACTTCGACTGGTGGAGTCCTGTAGCCATCACCACGAATGCGGCAGTGAGAAGCAATGAGTGAATAATGTCCCGCGTTCCGATAAAACACACAGCAAAAATAGCAAGCCGACGAAGGATTATATTCCGCCTATACTCTTCGTCGTTGTCGCTGAATTCATGTAAGATGTCACGACTTGTTGTATTCAGAACCAACATCATGATGCCGGTGAACAGAAGTGTGGTGTCCACTTTATCAAGCATCTCTTATTCAGAAGGGGCAAAGTTTTCAACAGAGCAGGACATCGATGGTACTGGAAGATCCGAAAGGACACTCTTGTCGTTTGGAGGTGGGGGTGTTGTAGTTGTCGTCGTCGATGATGCGGCTGGACCACAAAGAATGCCATCCTCCGTGGTTCCTGCAGGACATTGTTCATAGCATTCTGGTGCCCCCTCTACTGCGAATGCGCCAGCAGGGCAAATGATTTTTCCGCCTCGGACGGAGACACCTCCTTCCATCTTCACGCATTCCCCTGCTCCGCCTAGGTATGTGTAACCAGGTTCGCATGTTGGAGTTTCGGATCCCCTATATTTAGGACGAAAGGTTGAGCCTGGAACACCGCAAGGACGTTGTGGACCCCCGCCAATCCGAACCTTTCCATCCGGACACGGTGAATTAGGATCCATGTCAAGTCCTTCTCGTATCGTCTGGTTTATGTAGACAATGAAGAGTCCTAGAATTAAAATCCCGATAAGTCTCCTATAGTCCATTATTTAGAACGCAGCAAAATCGGTTTGTCCTGACCGCTTATAGTTCGCATAACTCTCGAGATTACACGACATCACCGGAGCAGTTCCGTCCGCAGCTCCGGTTCCATTGCTGTTTCCACCTGCAGACCCTCCTCCTCCAGAGCCTCCTCCATCTCCTCCGCCCCCCACGGGTGCGTCCCCAGGACCCGGGACCCTGTCAGGAGGATTATTTCCGGCGTCAGGAGAAGCGGATCCGCCGTCAACGACAATCTGCGAACACGCGAATGCTCCTTTATCAGTCAAAGCCTTAATTCGTTCCCACGTCATCGTTTTGTCCAGGTTCGTGCAATAGTTCTCAACCCCACACGGGTTGCAACCTGGGAGAAGATACCTTTCGCTCTTTCCAGCCGGAATAAAGTGGACGCCATCTCTTCCCGGATCATCCGGTTGAGCACCAGAATCGCTTGCCATCACAAACTTACCCAGAGAAGAGTCAAACCCTTCGCGTCCTCCGCGCGAAATGCTGATAACAAGCGTCAGCAAAAGAAGTCCGCCCACAATCTTGCTCTTGTACAGCGTAACATACGCGGCTCCTGCAAACGCCGCAAAGAGTCCGACAATGTTGTTCAGAATCGCACTGACAAACGCTGGAGGGGGCATTGAGAAAAATACAATGTAAAGCACCACGGCAACGGCTGCTATAAGTTCTTGGCGGCGCATTTGTTAAAGTGAATTGTAATATTTTTCTGTATGTGGAAGAGTAATGGCAGATATTGTGGAAGTGTGGGGGTCATCCTTTCAATCTCGTAAACCCCTGAATAAACCTGGTTCTGAACCGAAACGAGATGCCCAGAAAGAAGGGAGAGTCGCAGCATCGCCTGCCGAAAGGACTCAGATCGCTAGGTTCCAAAATAAGAACGCCATTGACGATCTTACCAAGAGTCTTCCTATCGTCCAGACGGACGAAGAAGGTGAACGTAATTTCCAGCCCACGAAGTCGCGCGCCATCCGCAGTCCCGACAATTTCCGTGAAGAGATGACCAATGAATATCCCTATGCCCCTCCTGGATTCCAGGTTCAGGCGCAGGAATTGAAATTGAATAAGATTTTGAGCATGATCGAGCAGAATAAGACCGGATATGAGTCTGCGTCTACTCATGATGCCCTGCTGTACGTGTTCACAGGCATTTTCTTCTTATTCACTCTCGACACGTTTGTCCGTCTCGGAAAGCGTCTACGTTGAAAATGGATTGGACTTTCGGAATGTAGGAATAGTAATATCACAATGGACTCCGTAATTCTTTCCCGCTCTCGCAAGTATGGTCGCAACATCATCGCTGATTCTGACTTCGCAAAGCTCGTGAAGCTTCCTGAGGATCTACAGGCCCCCACTCCCGATTGCACTTACCATCCTCCTTACTTCTTCTTCGCATCCGAGCTTTCGGTTCCTGCTGTCCCATATCCTCGCAACGAGGAGAATATTGCAACATATGCCGAGCTGAAGAAGACCCAGATTCGCCACTGCATTCCCAATCGCAAGAATTATGTCGATTACGTGTCTGGAAAGACATATAACACGCTGGAAGAGTGGGCAGTGGATAACGGCAAGACGCTCGCCGACGTTCTGTATGGCATCAACTACGTCCACTTCATCGACCAACAGTGGGCATACGGTCCAGTAGTGTATCACATGCCTCTGGATGTGCTGGTTGACCATATTATGCCTCAGAAGAAGGTGGTGAACGCTGACCCTGCGATGATTATTATTGACCGGGAGCGAATGACGCGCCTGATTGGAATGATGGAGGAGGCAACTGCGGAACTAAAGAACTTCGTTTAAGCGCGCAACGAAAGACGCGACTCAAAACTAGAAAAATCATCAAACCCATTATCCAAATACTCAATTTCAAACATCAAGGTAAAGTTAATGTTTGTATTGGATGTGGCGTCTTCAAGATTGTTATTCGAGACATTTTTGTCTGCGACGAGTCCATCGCGCGTCCAGTAAATGAACCCCTTATTCCCCTGTAAGTCGTGAGTCCGTGCACGAATACGCATCCTGTCAAGCTTACGGATCGGAGGGTTGAAGTGGGAAACATTATCGGGTCCCGACTTGTCGCTGTACGAATTGAAATACTCTCCAGACGCATGTACCTGTGGCATAGCCGGAATATGGGCAAAAAACCCGTCTGTGAATGTCGACTTGTCAGCAGCAACAGTGGTCTCATCGACCTTATTTGCCTCATCAATGTCGAGTTCAAAATAGTAATAATACTGATTGAGAGCAACATCAGTAGTATAGGTTGTTGAATCGCTGTTGGTGTTCGGTCCATTCGTGTAGTAGTGCTTGAGTGCTCCCGAGGTAGACAATCCAGAAGCAAGAGCCAGTGGCGGGAATTCTGCACTGATAAGGCGTATAGATGTCACCGTTTCGTATACGCGAGGCAAGTACACTATGAAATCGCCGTTCGTGTAATACTTGGAACGATCGCGATCCGCCGAATCAATTTGAACCTTCTTACGGACCGTCCGGAGCACTGGGTTGGGTTTGGACTGAGACACGACTGTGCCATTATAGTCGTATGCTCGGTTCATTTCTTTTACTAAATACAACTCTTTTATTCAACCAAAAAAGCCTTCACTTTTTCGGTTATTTATTTTTTAACTAGAACTTGAGGTTGCCCATCATATCCGTAAAGTCTTCGTCTTCTGCAAACACTTGTGCCATTCGCCGAATGCCGATGTTGAATCGATGGTAATCAGGGACAGAGAATGTCTTGTAGGTTCGAATATCCGCGCACAGACTCTCGAGGAGTGTCTCTACCTCCACTGCCCATGCCCGAAAATTGTGGTCCTTGATATCGGGATTGAGGAGCGACATGTCCGGCCAGAAACCGCGGTATAGCAGTATGCGGTCCTTTTGTTCTTCCATCCAGTCTTCCGTGATGCGATCTCCTCTCTCCACATGGCGAATCGCATCCATCAGAAACCCATAATTCGATTGCTTCTCCTCCGTGGAGTAGTTCATTCTTTGCTCTCAGTATGTTCGTCCTTCCTCCCACATTATTAAATCCATTTTCGATAAATGAAGTATTTGATTGTCAAGGGATGGTTGGGCTTCGGAGACCGTCTTGAAAGTTTGAAGATGGCAGTCGCGTATGCGCTCCATTACAATCTACAAATCTATGTCGATTGGCGCGATCCTATGTGGTCTCACGGTTCTGAGGATTTTTATACATATTTCAATCTCGTGAATATGCCGGTCCTAAAATCTCTTGATGATATTCCTGCCGACGCAACATATCACCCAAAATACTGGAAGGGACATTTGGATGAGCATATCTCTTACGACTTTGTTCAGCAACATAAAGACGAAGGTCTTGATTTAGGTGTTTTAAAAGATCCTTATGACGCGGACGTCGTAGTTGCATCGAGTATGGGCATACGTATGCTCTACCCAAACTCTACATTTTTTGCGAACGTGTTTCGAGTCGTCGATCAGCGTATTATCCAGAAGGTTCGCGAACACAAATCGAAATATCCCGTTGAACAGTCGTGGGGCATTCATATTCGTGGGACCGACCGTTTGAGGCCTCAAAAGCGAATGATGAGCATTCAATCAATTGTTTCAAACATTACAATCAACGGAGGCATGAATAAAGCACATATGGTTGCAGTATCGGACGACAAGGAGCATTTGGAGATATGGAAGCGCTATTATCCGAACACTTATGTGATTAGCCAGGTTGCTGTCCAACAATCCTCTCAACCAGGTAAAGGAAATCATACTTTGGACAAAAATACTTTGAATGGAACTAAGGATTTGACAAATGTGGATATGCTGATTGATTTTTTAATTTTGGCTTCGTGTGAGCGCATTTTTACTACAATTAAGGACAGTAGGTTCACCCAAGAGGCAAGGCGCTTACATCCGTTTGTCAATGTAATTCTCAGCTGAGGCGAGTCTTACACCAACAATACGCCATAGACAGAATCAGGACAACGATCGTGGTCACGCAGAAGATTCCAATAGGCTCCATGTGTTTACTTTTCTTTACAAGCTTCGCCAAAGTTCGTTTTCAACGAGAATAACTCATAGATCTTGCCTCGAAGAAAGAAGTGACTACGAAGACAACAATCATGATAATAAGGATAGTAACTAGAATACCGGCGTCCATGTTTTGAGATTGCTGATTCCTAGGAGCAAAACGGAAATCCATTTTCAAACCTAGAGAAAGCATATATGGCACTGACGATTCACGGATACAGACTTCCGAAAACAGACGTTAAGAATCTCGTTCATCTGAAAGGCATTCTCAACGTCCGCCCTTACGTCCCATCCGTGTTCGTAAAGCCCCAGTTCGTCCAGCGTTACCCAGTTTACCTAGAGTCTGCGGAGCATATATACGTTCCCAAACATTATGGCATTGAAACGTTCGGGCCACCAAGTGTTTCGTATCGCGACGTACCAAAAACAGAGGACAAATATTGGCAGTTCTCGGGCTCAATTCGACCAGCGCAAGAACCCGTCGTTAATTCCTTCTTACTTCCAACCCCTCGTGATGGAGTCATTTCACTGCAAACGGGCGGAGGCAAAACCGTCTGCGGTCTCTACATCGCGTCGCAACTCAAACTACCTACTCTTGTCTTGGTACACTCTGGGTTTCTAAAGGACCAGTGGGTCGAGCGCATCCAAGCATTCCTTCCAAAGGCACGCGTCGGGACCATTCAGGGCGAGATCTTAGATATTCAAGACAAAGACATTGTGGTTGGCATGCTCCAAACTATATCCATGAAGAAGTTTCCCCCAAAGACATTCTCAGGGTTCGGGCTCGTGATTGTCGACGAATGTCATCACATTGCATCTGAAACATTCGTTCAAGCGATTCCCAAATTAACATCCAAACATATGCTGGGTCTGAGTGCGACTCCAGAGCGTAAAGATAGATTGATGCATGTCATCAATTGGTGCTTGGGTCCGATGCTCTATCAGTCAAATTCTGCGGAAAAGGTGGATTCTGGCGTCAAGGTGGAAGTCATGGAGTTCGAGACAGAGGACGCAGAGTTCAATACGGTCATCAAGAATCAGGCAGGAGTGATGTTCACATCTCTTATGGTGAATAAACTCACCGAGTACGAACCTCGCAACCAAATGCTGATTGAGTTGCTGAAGGATGTGTTTGAGGAAGAAAACCGGCAAATTCTGGTTCTGACGGATCGAGTCGACCATACCAAAAAACTGTTTGAACTTCTTCCGCCAGAAATTCAGGCCCATACTGGGATTCTCGCAAGAGGTATGAAACCTGCTGTGAGAACCGAGTTTTGCGAGTCAAAACGAATTCTAATTTCTACCTACCAATTAGTGAAGGAGGGATTCGACCTAGCAAGTTTAAATACATTAGTTATGGCAACACCACGTCCTGATATCGAACAAATTGTTGGACGAATTCTCCGAGTGGAGAAAGCGAAACGAACTGTTGCGCCGCTCATCTTTGACATTGTGGACTCCACATTTCGTCGCCAATTCCAAGCGCGTTTAACGCTCTACAAGGAGCGTAATTACATCGTTGAAAAAGTCGTGATGGATTAAGCGACCACCAAAGCATCAATCGCAGAAGAAGCAGAAGACGTGTAAGCAAGAAGCATTACACGAAGATCGGCAATTTTTTTGTCAAGAATCACCTTGTAGGACGCCCGAATAGTCTCGTCGGAGGAAGACGCATACTCAGATGCCATCTTCTTGTAATCCGCGATTACAGAAACCATAGTCGAAGGGAAAATTTGAGAATTCATAGGGAGTGGGAGCGTAGGCATTTTATATACTCTGAAGAAACTAGTATCCTAACCTTAAACACAAAAAACAACAGGTGCAATCACACCATTCTTCATTAAACTCCTCCTCTAGCTCGTCTAATGTGATTTGCGCCATTACTTTTATACAAGTTAAACTCCATCACCCTCTCCAAAATCATACCTCCTATCCTCCCCGTAATCGCCCTTATCCCTATCTGCTCTGTCTCCATAATCACCATAGTCCGTTTCGAGCGCGTGTCCGCCCTCTCCAATCGGCGCTTCTCCATCCTCAACATCCCTAGTCGCGTTATGCCCATCTTCCGGCATGTTTTCGTCCATATCTTGAATCCCTCGCAGCGTCTCCTCGTCCTGGTCGACAGTTTCCTGCTCTTTTGCGAATATTCTGCGATCCTCGTTCGTGATAATGTATCCTGCGAGTCCAATGTCGAGTAATTGCTTGGTCACCTCGCGCTCCTGGTCAGGCATCTGCCTCATACGCTGCTTGAATGTCTCTCGCTCCTTTGCTCTCAAAGAATTCTGTATTTTCTCTGCGTCCTCCTTCTTCAGAAGAACCATACGCATAACTAGATCCTTACGCACGGCACGCTGTAAGATAAGTTCCGTATTCTCCTTCTTTGCAACAGAATGTAAGAACTTGAATATCAATCCGCGCACCGTATCGCGCAACAAGGACGGATCAATCGTAGTATCCAAAAGAACAAGCGATTCTCTGAAAGCACTATTGGCTGAAGGTTTCAATATGTCCATCATTCTATGCAATAGCGTCATCAACGCGATTCCGTCATTCGATTCATTCACGAATCTTTGAAGACCTGGGACCTTTAATGCAGGAAACTTTAACTGAAGGTTCGCACGAATATCTGTATCGCTGATTTTCTGAAGACCAACTCCCGAATCTGTTTGAATAGGAACGGTCATGGCATGTTTCGCAGGAAGGATTGCGTCCGATAATCTCGTGGGCATCTGGCGGACATTGGGACCCTGTTTTGGTTGAAGAACCGATGTAGGTTGAACGGAATTGCATAGAGGATTTGTGGGTTGCTGGTCCAGAGTTTCTGACGGCGCATACGCGGTCTTCTCGAATATCATAAGAGGTAAAGTATTCGTGCTCAGTAACGGTTCGTCCGACGGAACACTGTTATAACGAATACGAGCATCTTCGAACTGCGCCGCATAATCTTTCGTAGAAATGCTCTTCAAATACTTTTCACATTCTGTCTTCAAGGCGTCCTGCTTCCCCATTACTTGACGGACGAACGGAACAATGCTTCCTGTAAAAGACCCCGGGAACGCCTCAAACATCCCCTTCAGCATGAAGAGAAGAGTGTCGAGTATCCCCTTGACCTTCGTGTCGTTCGTGTCACGAGGAAACCCGGACAGAATCAGAGGACGAGACCCAAACGACCTTCTCGGGATGAGGAAAGGACTGTGCGTCTGTATCAAGACAACCGCTCCAACAAAGCCGAGAGTTCCGTCCACTCTGTTCCGAGTATCATCATTAAATTTCTTGGTCTTGGAAATCTCACGGAACGAGGCAGAAAGTCTTCGCATAACATGAAGAACCGGAATCAATTGCTTCTCTTCTGGCAAGATCTGGAGTAATGAAAGAACCAGATAGAACACGGAATCAACAGCGCTTTTTAATTGGAATACATGGTGGAGTCTTTTCAGAGAATTCGAGAACGAATCAATTTGAGATTGGCCGTGGAACGATGGTTCATCGAGCACGCCTTGGGATACAACAAGACGCCCATCTCCGTCAAACTCATCTTGTGTGGCAAACACTTGTCCAACCCTTTCCCCGCAGGATGTGCATACTCGGAACCCTAGGTCTGATGCAGTCCAGTCTCTGTAAAACACTTGAAGATTCTTTTCCATATCGCCCTTCAGGATTGCCAGAGTGTGCTGACACACAATGAACGATCCATTCGCGTCCAAAAACACTCTGTCTACAGGAAGAATATCTTTCAACAGCGTGTCCATGCCATCCACTTTATCTTCATTGGTCCGCTGAGGGTCGGCCAGCAACAAAAGAATGTCTCTCCGCAATTCCGATGTTTCCAAATTCTGTGTCGCGTCGTATTTCGGTAATTTGATCGATTCTGGAATGAATCTGTAGGACCGCAAGAACGCCTGATGTGCCCTCAATATTTCTTCCTCGGTATCTTCACGCCAAGGTTTACGACCCATCGCCACTAACGACGCCTGCTCTTCATGTATTGCCGCAATAGGCACACACTTGTCGCCTCTGTACAAACCGCTATTGAGAAAGTCTTCAAACGTGTCGGTCCTCAAACACTCCAACGGATCGGATGTGGGAAACTGGGTACTGAGGATTTCTCCAATGGGTTTTACGTTCAGCAAACCGGCTTCGTTTGTTCTCGCCAACAGCATCCGCGAAACCATTGTGCCGGCATCTTCCTGCTGCATCATCCAATGACGAGGATGGACTCCGGCTTTCCAAGGCGATCCGTACATCTTTTGCAGGATTTCGTGAGGAGCTTGGGTATCTGCCGGAGCAGGAAAGTTCACAGATATCGGCGGAGGAGGTTCAAGAATCACATCCACTGGAGGAAACCGCTGCTTCCACACAGACCAAGGAATCTCGTTCAAGCGAACATCGTACACTTTCAAATACTTCATGCCTTCCGTGAACGGTTGTTGTGTGGTTGGAACTCCATGTGTCAGGATTGCTTCTACGGACGGATACACTGTCTCAAACTTCTCTTTGGTGATAAGTTTCCCTTCGGCCACAGATTCCAGAAAGGGATGACCGGCAAGTGGATTCGGGATTTCAATCGTTCGAGCATCCATAGAGAATCCTTGAATGCGTATATCGTCGGCCGTATTGTCGATCGGGACACCGATAATCTCAAGAGTTCCATCTTCATGAAGTTTCGTGCGTGTCGTCTCAAACATACCCAACGCATGCACATCTCCACCCTTTTCCAGTCTCGCAACAGTGCGTCCATCAATAGGAGGATTTTCAGTAGATTCGGTGCGATAGGGTTTTGGCAGAGCATTCAACATCCTAGTATAATACCCCGCGACGGCTCGTTGCTTCTCATCAAAAAGAGGTGCCCACTTCTGAATGTAATCGTATTCAGTCGTGTTAAAGTTGTCTGCGAGCGGATGGACCCAAGAAGGCATACGGACCGTGCGTCTCTTCTTGACAGCATACCCGTCCTCAGCGTCTTCTACGGAAGCCAGATATGCATCCTTGACTCGGTCCTGCTCTTTCTCCAATGCCTGGAGTTGGAATCGGGTTGGTTTACCTGGCGGCATCCTAGCCTCAAAGTAATCCAGTAATTGCTCCTCTAAAGTGAAAAACCTCAAATTTTCAGGCCTTTGCACTTCTTCTTCATATTGGAATGTTTCTAGAACTTGGAAGTCCGCGACATCAAATGTAATGATGTCTGCCATATTGTATTTACAGACTCTTTTCTACAATCCCACAATATTCTTCCACGATAGTCTGCGCCGTTGTAAGCACGGATTCGGGCGTTTTGGATGTATGGAACCGAAGGACAGTGTCCGTGCGTAGCGGGTGCGGGATGTCGTAGGACACGAACCCTACATCCGTGCCAGAGTATATGACCTCCTGGAGAAGTGCACACACCGTATGCCCTCCCTGATCAATCTGAATGCGATACTCGTTATCCTTCTGCTTCTCGATATTCGAAGTTGCCTCCTTGATGTAATCTCCAACCATTTTTCGCAGAATCTGGACCGCCATCTTCACGAGTTCCTTGGATGGAATCACGCCAACACTTTCTACATCCAAATCAATCCAATCGGGTCTGCCACGGTCGTCTCGCGAATACGACCGCTGGATGTAGAAGTTATCAAACACGGCAGGAGACCCGGCATTCTCGTCCACGAAGATCCGCTTATCTTCCTTTGCTCGAACCGGGTCGACATGCCACGATGTAGTCGCAGTACACACCTGCGATGCTGTCTTTGTCTCGACAGCAAGCTTGCCCTTGACATGGACAGACTCGGAAGGTCTGACGCGCAGAAACAGAAGAGGAGCATTCGTGTCGCGGTCGGTCATTAATATCGTGGGACGACTCGACTCCATAGTGAAATCGTTCGTGCGAATCGTCCTTGTTCCCTCCGCTTGTGGCAGCACACGCAACTCAATCTTTGCGTCGCGAATCGTCGAGGCATCCGTGGGTCGAACATCCACAGGCAACATCTCCACACGGTGCTTCAACATTTCGTGCGGCAACTGAGTCGTGTTCTCCAGAATTTGGACGTCACGAATCACAACTGTAGGAATATCCGTAAGAAGAATACGCCTGAGAGCGTTGGCGAATGTCACTGGAAACTTCTTCAATTCCGTGTGATACACATTTTTGCAATTGGTTTCAGATGAATTCAGAACTTCTGCCATCTTTTTGACGTTATCCATCTCGTTATTCAAGGATCCGTTTTTTTCCTAAAAGTTCATAACGACATGGCTCAACCTTTCCTTTTTTACAGCGACCGGTGTCCCAATTCGAAGCAGGTGATTGAGACTCTCAAGGCTCTCAATAAGACGTCTCTCTATAAACTCGTCGCGGTCGAGAGCATTCCGCGTGCCCAGATCCCTGCATTCCTAACATCTGTTCCGACACTGTATCATCCCGAAACAAAGGACGTGGTTGTGGGTAAGGCGATTTACGGATACATTGCGAAACCGACGAATGCGCGTAAGGAGATTCCTAGCACTGGTGCTGCTAGCGCTCCTCCTGCATCCTCTGGCGCGGTCGCCCCTCCACAGGCAATTGGGGACTTGTCGCCGTGGGGATTTGAAGGAACTGGCAGACTCACTGAGAATTATTCCATGTGGGATTCGCCTACATCGTTCGTTACCGACGGAGGCAGTATGTATACATTCCTCGATGGAAGTGCGCCTGCAAGTTCTGGCGGAGGGTCCGGTCTCCCTGCCGCTGCCGGTCCAGTCACAAAGAACACGCTCGATGACAAATCAAAAACGGGGTCCAATGATGATGTCAAGAAGCGGATGGAAGAGATGGAGAAGCGGCGTGAAAGTGAATTTTCAGGAATCGCGCGTAAGTAAAAATAACAATGGCGCCCCGCCAAATTCTCACCAGCCACTTCTTCGATCAACTCACCACATTCTGCAAGGAACTTTCCGAGATGTACCCGGATGACCCCGATTTCGCACTGGGCCGAACCACCGCCACTCTCATGCGAACCATGAACCCCAATATGGTTGTCAACTGGTACTACATAAACACATGTAATTTCGAGTCAGAAATCCTTACCAAAAACGAGAAGTTCTTTTTAGACCACTCGTTTCTAGAGTTTCAGGGTGATTTGGACTTCAATCTTCTTATGAAGCTGAAGCAATATGTTCTAACGATGGGTCCTGAGTCAAAGGAGTATGTGTGGGTGTACATCCAGAACATGTACAAACTTTCCAAGGCAATCACCACTATGAATAAGTAATTTTAGGAACACTTTCAAATCCACATAAATCTTTCGGTTCTAATGTCAACAATTCCACAAGGGCCGTTTCAGGAGTCGTAAAATTCCGAAACAGTATTTGGTTGACTTCTGCCGGACTCCATTTATAATCCAACTCAGGGAGCGTCCATTCCGCAAACTCCGTGTCGTAAAAACTATTCACCATTTCCTTCAAAATTTGGATATTACACTTGCGGAAATGCACAATCATATCAATGCGTCCAGGACGAATGAGTGCCTTGTCAATGCGCTCAGGAAAGTTAGAGGTGATTGCAAGAATACGCCCAGACGCCTCCAGAGTTCCGTCCAGCAAATTCAGAAGGAACGATAAATCCAGAGGCTCATTCTGCTCCTCTTCTCGATGTGCCTCCATCCACGCATCCTCCTTTGAAATCTTCTGCTCCGTGGGCTTTTTCAGATCACGCCGAAGAACAGAGTCGCCCATCGCATCAATGTCCTCAATCACATACAGACGCTCATGGACCGGGATCGTGAACCTCTCTGTCTTCATTCCGTCATAGACATGAATTTCATCATTGAAAAACAAGTGACGCAGTTGTTCCTTGGACTTGATTTGAGAAAGCTGGATGTTCACAATGTGGCGCCGCGCAGTATTTGCAATTGCCTTGATGCTGGACGTCTTTCCACATCCCGGATCACCGTGAAACATGAATCCTAGGGTGTAAGGAATCCCCTTCTTCTCATACCAATCCCTGCGATTCAGAAAGAAGTCCAAATGATTCTTTAAATGCGTCCTCTGCTCAAAGAACACGTTCTCGAAAGAGCGAGTCGTGTGAAACGTGTGCTTGGTATAGAGAAGGTGGGTGTTCGGCAAAGGGTTCTGAGTCGTCTTCTTTGATTTAGTGGGCGTGACCATATCGAAATAGTACAGTGCCGTCCCCAACTTATTCGCCATTCGGCGCTCATAGTCCAAATTACATCTGTCCACGAACGCCTGGAGATACTGGACTTCGTGATCATAACAGAACAGTTTGAACTTAATACTCTCTACTTGTCCATCGCTATACTTCAAATCGACCATCTGGAAATACAGGTCGGGTTCGACAAGCACCGGGTCAAATTCGTGTGGCAGATAATCATGATGCGTCATACAGATAAGGTTGCGAATAGCAGGAATTGTGGTGACATAGTGAACAACAGAGTCCATGCGTGAATGATTGCTTGCCGACTGATTGTGCGGCTTTCCCTGCGACGTATGGAGAATGCGTTCACATGTGATGACGGCACGTTGTTCCCTGTTCGGAGGAGGAGGAGGCGTAGATGCCGTCGTGTTCTTCTGCCTTCTACAACACAATCCTTTTAGAGTAGGGAACCACACGGGGTAATTCTGGACGATGCGTTCGTATATGTTCAGAAGAATCATGTTTTGGACTGGATTGGATTTACCACCCGCCTGAACAAGCCCCATCATCAATTGTGTTCTCATTAAGTCCGTGGCAATATTGAACGGTTGTTGAGCCGCCATTGACTAGTTTAAAAAACTACTGTCAAAATGATAATGGGAGATACTACGAAGCATTCTGAAACTGTGACTCCAAGTTGTCCGTGGGGACTTCAAGAGGAGAAATTACTCGCAAAATGGGCGGATAGGTCTGCTTGCTACCGATGGCTGCACGATGAAGCCGAAAAGAAATATTCGCGTCTCAACATGATTTTGACAATTCCAGTCATTGTTCTGTCCACTTTGACTGGAACGGCAAACTTTGGTCTTGGATCGACTGTGCCTCCAAGTTTTCAGACTGTGGCTCAACTCGGTATTGGCGGAGTCTCTCTCTTTACAGGCATAATATCCACGATTGCAAACTATTTGAGATACGCTCAAAGAATGGAAGCCCATCGCGGTGCTGCCATTTCTTGGGGTAAATTGTATCGCAAAATATCCGTGGAACTTGCTCTTGCTCGACCTCTTCGCGAGAAATGTATGGACTTCGTTCTTGTGTGTCGCTCCGAAATGGACAGACTTACGGAACAATCCCCAAGCATTCCCGACGACATTCTCAAGAAGTTCAAGAGCGAGTTCACGAAAGCAGAAGTTGAACTTACCGATCCAATCAAGTGGAACGATATGGAGAAAACAGGAGCGCATCCGATCCCTAGTGAAGAACAAGTTGCCAAAGCAGTTCTTGCAGCCACCGACCAATTTAGGAACGTTAAATTGTCTCAATTCAAGAGGATGCTTGGGGTTCCTCCTCCAAAGAAACCTGAAGAACATCCCCCTGCCGAAACAGTCATTCCTCTGGTTCCTGAAGAGAGGGTTTAATGCGCCTTCAAACACATATCGAGTGTCTGGATGTTGGTGTGGATAGGACGAGACCTCTTGAGACGCAACTGCTGAGATGCCTTTTCAACAACGTCCGTCGATAAAGCCACGTACCGCTTCATGTCCCTCAAAGGACCCTGAATGTTCATTGTCGGAAACACGAGGCGAATTGGGTGAAGACCCGAAACGACTATATCGTTCGTGCCGCGCGTATACGCTCTATACTGCGCGATATCGAGTGGACCTCCAAAAATACGCAGAAGAGTGCGAGGTGGGGCAGGAGATAGGTCGCGCTGAATATATGCCGGCGCATACATGTGCCTTAGAAGCGTATGACGATTCCACCTCACCGTATCGGAAATATGTATGGATCCGTAGAGGAACGCGAGGGCACATTCAGGAGAACAATAGTGACCTTCACACGTATAAATGTTCTTATATGCGTCGTAGGACACTGGTAGAATGCTGGGTGACCAATCAAACGCGTGGCAGCACCAGAAGCATGAGGTGTCACGAGAATACGAATCACACACTGCCTTCTCAAGAATCTGCTTCAGAAGGTCGCTGCTCATACTTGAAGTATCCTCCATAGACTTCAAAATCTCCGTGTAATTTGTCGTTTGTGTCGTCTTTCCGACATCCGAATATTCCAAACCAAGTCCAGCAGGTTCAATACTTCCATCCTCCACATCTTCTATCTTCAGGAAAAACACGACCGGCGTTTCCTGTATTGGTGTTTCCTTCACGACGGGCGCAATTTTCTTCCTTGGCGGCATTTCTTTAAATATTCTATGCTTGAATTGTCAAAATCAAAGATGGATTTCTAGTAAATGCGGATCGTTGCAATGACCAACGATGGACAATTACCAATGATGAAAAACATGTTGAATTCTGCTGAAAAGGCAGGATGGCCCATGCACCTTTTTCATTGCTACATTGTTGGAACAAACCCGAATGCTGCACAGTATAACACAGCAGAGTTTCAATCTTTGACTCTTCGCAAACTCCAAGTGATTTTGGAAAATATGCGCATGGACCGCGAAGTTCTGTGGATCGATAACGACATTGTCCTCTTCCAAAATACAATTGAGAATATGCGCTCTTTACCGGGAAACTTCGTGATGCAAGACGATCTGTGGGGGCCGTGTACTGGATTCTTTCTCGTTCGAACAACACCTGCCTCCATCCGCGCAATGGAAAAAACGATTGCTGGAGTCCAGAACCAAGTTGGCAAAAACGTGATGAACGACCAGCATGTATTTAATAAAGTTTACAAAGGCATTCTTGGTTTACAAGTTACCCTCTTACCCAGAAACGAATACCCGATCGGCTACATTTACTTCAATGAGGGCATTAAGACAGACGCAAAAATGGTTCATAATAATTGGTTACATACGACTGCAGAGAAAGTCGAGCGTTTTAAAGAGGTTGGGTTATGGGATGAATCCGATTCTGCGTTTTTGAAAGTTACTAGGTATTCTATTTAAATTTCGTCAATGTCGACATCCTCATCCTCCTCGCCCAGAACATCGAACTCGTACCCAGCTGTTGTACCCATAGGTTGCGCAGTCTTTGTCGTCAACTGTGCGCCATCCGTGATGTCTACAGCAAGAACGCGGGGATCTACAGTGAACTCCTTTGAAATGTCGCGCATCTGGTCCGGCGTAAAGACCGCAACAATTTCAAACTCGCCTGCTCCGGTAATTCCAGAATCCGCGACAGCCACAAAGGTCCCAATATCAATCCACACAGAGTGCTTGCCCCTTCCTGAGAACTTACCCGGAATCTTTGCCTGTGTAATCGTGCCCTTCGATGTCTTCTTCTCGTTGTCCACATAGAACACTTCCATCCTGCCATTTCCCATCTTTCGTAGAATACGCGCGATATGGACGTCTGCAACAACTCCCTCCGTCCTCAAATCATCCAGAAAGTTCTGAACGAATCTGCGGTTCTTGGAAGATGCGCCAGTCTCGCGCTTTGCGCCCTTATTGCCGGAATTCTTCTGAGGCGGCATTTTGAATGATACTACTCTTGCTTACACTGTGCGAAATCCATTTTCATTCTATTCAAAACGAATTTGCTAGAGCTACAATAGGAAACTCACACAGAATGTCTGATCTTTCCAAGCAGTACCGCAAACACACGCACCGCGAACATATTCTTGCTCTTCCCGACACATATATCGGGAGCATCGAGAATGCTCAGGAGGAAATGCACGTTGTGGACGGCGACAAATTTGCTCTAAAAACTTTGAAGCAATTCAATCCCGGCTTCTACAAGTTGATCGATGAATTACTCGTAAACGCCCACGACCATGTCGTTCGTCTTCGTCAGCGCAAGTCCGATTCACTCGTCAAGAAGATCGATATTTCCATCACTGACAACAAAGTGTTCACTATCCGAAACGACGGAGAGTCCATTGATGTCGATAAGCATCCCGACTACGGCATCTACATCCCCCAAATGATCTTCGGCGAACTTCTGACATCCACGAACTACGACAAGGACGAGAAGAAACTGGTCGGTGGCAAGAACGGATACGGCGTCAAACTTGTAAACATCTTCGCCAAGCAACTCAAACTCACTATTGTGGACGAGAAGCGCGGACTGAAGTATGTGCAGGTATTCGAGGACAACATGTCCAAAATCGGCACTCCATCCGTGACAAAGTGCAAGACTAAGTCGTTCGTGGAGGTCGAGTGGACTCCTGACTTTGCAAGGTTCGGATGGAAAGATTCACTGATTCCTGCGGACGTGATTGCTCTTGTAGAACGGCGGGTATATGACCTTGCGATGACTGTCGGGAACGGCGTTCGGATCGTGTGGTGCGACACACCCATCAAATTCAGGAGTCTCGAGGCGTACGCAGTAAGGTACCTCCCAGAAGCAGCACCTTCCGTCGCATATTCTACCGAACGGTTCCAATTGGCAGTTGCGGATTCGCCTCTCGACCGTATGCTCAGCGTAGCCTTTGTAAACGGCATTTGGACGCGCTCGGGCAAGCATATTGACGAGATTGCGACCCAAGTGGTTTCGCATATATCGATGTATCTGGAGACGAAGAAAAAAATCAAGGTGAAGTCCGCGCTCATCAAGGACTCTCTGGCAATCTTCATGGACTGCTCCATTGAGAATCCTGCATTCAGTTCCCAAACCAAAGACCATCTCACTTCCAAGTTGAACATCAAGTTGCCCGAGGATTTCCTGAAGAAGGTCGTATCCAAACTCGGGATTGTGGAGAAGGTCATGGCCCAGCAGAACGTGAAGGATACCAAGGACAACACCAAGACAGACGGCAAGAAGCAGTCGAAGATTACGGGCATTCCGAAGTTGGACGATGCCGCATATGCCGGAACCCTCAAGAGTCACGAGTGCACGCTCATCCTTACCGAGGGAGACTCTGCGAAGGCAATGGCAATGTCCGGTCTAACACAGGAGCAGCGCAAGTATTACGGCGTGTTTCCTCTTCGCGGCAAGTTGCTCAACGTCAAGGACACGTCGGTCCGTAAGGTCGAGCAGACGGAGGAGATTGCCCATCTCAAGAAAATCATGGGTCTCGTCTCCGGCAAGGAATATAAGGACGTGCGAGACCTTCGCTACGGTCGCGTCCTCATCATGACTGACCAGGACTACGATGGCGCACATATTCGCGGACTCATCATCAACCTGTTCCACGAGTTGTGGCACACTCTGCTGGAAGCAAAAGGGTTTCTGGCATACATGGCAACGCCCATCGTCAAGGCAACCAAGGGAAAGACGGTGATGTCCTTCTACACTCAGTTCGAGTACGAGGAGTGGAAGAAAACGTCTGGACCTGCTTGGAAGGTGAAGTATTACAAGGGATTGGGCACATCGACGCGCGACGAAGCAAAGGAGTATTTCGGGAAGTTGAATATCATGCCGTATTCTTACACAGGTCCTCAGAGCGATTCCAGTATTGATTTGGCATTCAATAAGGCAAAGGCAGATGATCGCAAGGACTGGTTGAAGACATATGCCCGCGAGAACATCCTCACGCCTCAACCGGCATTGCCATACGAAGACTTCGTGGACAAAGACCTCATCCATTTCTCCAACTACAATTTGGAGCGATCCATTCCGAACGTTATGGACGGTTTGAAAACATCACAGCGCAAGATTCTCTACTCCGCTCTCAAGAGGAACCTGAAGTCAGAACTCCGTGTGGCACAGTTCGCAGGGTATGTCAGCGAACACTCCGGATACCACCACGGCGAGGCCTCATTGAACGATGCGATTGTGGGAATGGCGCAGGACTTTATGGGTTCCAACAACATGTCGTGGTTCGTTCCTCAGGGACAGTTCGGCACACGTCTTCAGGGAGGTTCCGATGCCGCATCGCCCCGTTATATCCACACGTATCTCCAACCACACGTCTCGAAACTCGTACCAGACGAAGACTTTGCCTCACTCACCTACCGCGACGATGACGGGATGCTTGTTGAACCTGAGTGGTATGCTCCTATTCTACCAATGATTCTCGTCAACGGGTCTCGCGGGATTGGAACAGGATACTCGACGTTCCTTCCTTCCTACAACCCTTCCGATCTGAAGAAGATGCTACTCGCATGGTTGGAGACTGGCGAAGGACTGGATGCGCCTCTTGTGCCTTGGGTCCGCGGATTCCAGGGCAAGATGACGATGGAGGACGCAAAGTCGTGTCTTATCGAAGGTAAGCACAGTGTAGAGAAAGACATGCTGACAATCACGGAGTTGCCTGTGGGAATGTGGACGGCAGATGTTCGCGAGACGCTGGACAAGATGCTCACAGATGGAATCATCAAGGACTTCACAGATACATCTACAGACGTCCAGGTATGTATCAAGATCAAGATGGGAGCAGATACGAGTGCGTGCGACAAGTTGCTAAAGTCCAAGTGGAAGTTGACGAATATGCACGCGTTCAACTCCAAGTGCGCGATTCAGAAATACGATACTCCCAACGACATTCTGAAGGAGTATGCGGGCGTGCGTCTCGACCTCTATGCCAAGAGACGTGAACAGATGCTGAAGGAACTCAGGGATACACTGCCATTTCACGAAAATGTGGTGCGCTTTATTCGGCAACAGAGTCAGGACAGTCCGGTCCCGGATCTGCGTCGTAAGACGCGCGAGGAGTGTGATACTATGCTTTCGAAGGAGAAGTTTGCCAAGATTAAGGATGGGTATGATTACCTGATGAATCTGCCCATTGCGTCACTGACTTTGACGAACGCACGCAAGCACGAGACTGCGCTCGAGAACCTTGTGAAGATGATTGCGGAACTTGAGGGAAAGACGCCCAAGAAAATGTGGAAGGATGAACTTACTGCGCTATCAATTTAGGCGCAGACGCTGAGTTCCAGCAACACGCACTTCTCCACCAGCAAGTTTTGGAGAAAGAACAGTAGGGACGCAACCGCCGTTCACGGGACTGCAAATACGGTTCAACACCCTCTTTGCTGCACCCGTATTCAACCCGTTCTCAGTAGGAAGACCGTTTCCTTGGGACATCAGAATGAAATCGGCACGCTGAGAATCAACATAGTTCGTGTAATCGCTCGCAGCACGGCGCGTCTTGGGTCCGCCTACATCCCTAGGAATTAATAGCGCAGTCCCGTTTGGTAGAACGCTTGGGGCAGTAGGGTTCAGTTCGCGTGCCTTTGTAGCGTCCACCACATACGTGTTTCCTGCCTTGCGGCGCTGTAGTCTCGTCCAATCTGCTGCTGACAATGACATCGGCATTTATGAAACTACAGAGGTAAAAAACCTGATTTGATTCGGGGGAATCATTTTTCCAATCGGAAGCAGACGCTTCGAATCGTCAAACGCAATCGCATCAAACACATCATTGGAGTCCGGGTCTATTATCATATACACCCCCTTGACCATCACACGCTGAAGACTCCTTGTTTTGCGTATGACGTTTTTGGTATACTGCGTGTCTCTCTCCATCGCCAACACAGCAGGTTTGTATCCCAGTTCGTCCGGCGTAATGTTCGTGTCAAAACGCATACACTGAATCACCGGTTTCTCCTTCGAATGCAAAGGACGGTGAATCTCGCAATCCACGGCAGACTGTTTCAATAAATGACTGATCTGCTTGATGATTCTGCTTTTCTCGAACGCGACTTCATACAGAAACTCGTCCGACGTCATGAACGTTTCTAGCGGCGTCTCGCCCTCATACCTTTTTAGAACCATATCGTTGCGCCGAATCGCGACAATGTTCGCGCCTTCTGGCGACGTTGCCTGCTCTTTCGTGAACACAGACATATACAACTTGACATCCACCGTCCTCTCGTCTTTCGGCAAAGATGCGTGCGAACAAATACGTATGGCACGTCCAATCACCTGGTCCATGCGCGCAGGATTCCAATAAGGTTCCATGATGTAAACGTTCCGCACGTTTGCCAGCGTAATACCTTCTGCGCCTGCCTTTGATGCCATGAACACGCATAACCGATGTTTCTTTATCGAATCTTTCAACCTTTGTGGGAACGTGTCCGAATACGACTCGTTGAAGATTTGGCGATACAGTTCGCGCTCTTCTTCGTTTCCGCCCACGAACATAGCATAGGCAGGTTTATCAGCATCCATATCAGGATCCTCTTCCCATTCACCTGCCCCGTTCTTCCGGATCTTGTACGGTTGGAAGCCATTGTTGTCCAAAATTGCAGCAAACACGCCAAGACCTTCCAACGATAAATACTGCGAGTAAATGAACTGGTTCTTGCCTCCCCCAATATTCTTCTTCAAATCGGTCAGCATCTGAAGCATCTTGGGCGAATAAATCTTCAAACCTTCGTCCGACAAGAACTTCTCAGGTTGCTTTTTGAGTGCCTCCAGAATCTCGGGTTTCTCCATATTGCTGTTCTCGTTCGTATCATCATCCGTCTTCTGCTTCATTTCCGGCGGAACCGCGTAGTTACACGCAAGTCGAGACGTCATTCGGAACGACCCGAAATCTTCATTCAAGTCCGGTTTACGTCCCTTCTTCGACTCCCTCTGGATTTCAAGAAACCGTGCCTCCAAATATCGCGTGAACTGTTCGTCTGAGAACGGAATCTTTACAACGAAATTCTCTTCATCGATTCTCTTCGGAAGCACGCGTTCGTCTGCGCCCTTGTAATACGAAACAAGACCCTGAATCCGTCTCTGAAACATCATGGGGTTCTTCACCGTGAGTCCATCCACAAAAAGTTCCATGAACTCCTCGTATTTCGAAGGCAGACACTCCAGTTTCTCCACCACAAACTTCCCCGGATCGGCAATCTCATTTCCTCCAAACGTTGTCTCAAACTTATTTTTCCAAGTCCCCACCCACTTGGTAATATCTGCCTCGAACTCCAAGTCTTTTTTGTACTTCACTGCATTCCGTTCCTCTTTCTCCGTATACACGCTCTCGAAATGAGGAGGATTGCGCGTCAACATCACTGCCCGCTTCACAGAATTGAACTCCACCGTGTCCACATCCGGAATCGATCGGAAGAACTTGGCAAGCGAACCTTCATCCCAAGTGAGTGTTGCTTTCATTGGCACAGTGATGCGCTCAATGGGTCCCTTCAGTAAATTCAACAAAAACGCAATCTCGTTCGGGCGATTGATGATGGGAGTTCCACTCAGCGCAACAATCTTGCAGTCCCGCGCATTGTAGAGCATATCGTACAACTTCCGCTTAATTGCCCTATCGTTCACAACGCTTCCAATCAAGTTATGTGCTTCGTCAATGATGACAACCGAGTTATCGAACATGTGTGGTTGGTCCGGAGGCAGAATCTTGTCGACGTTCACGGAACTGATACCGTCATAGTTAATGAACGTGAACCTGTGATTCAGTAAATCGTCAATCTGTGCTCGAATAACCTTTTGCGATTGCGTGGATTGCGTCGTGAAATTCGGGTTCATGCCAGATTTGTTCACGAAGAACCGCATATTGGCATCCAAGAATTCGTCCGACAATCCAAGTGCTTTTCCGGCAACCTTATCTTCCGGACTCTTGATGAGTTTCTGTTCCCAGTGCTGCTCTACCGCATAAATAGGGTCTCCGCACTTCCGGATCTCACCCCTGTAATTTCCCTGTAGAGAGGCAGGTAGAATCACAAACACTTTTTTGCTTGACAATAGTGATTCTGCGACTGCGATGGAGGAACATGTTTTTCCAGAACCGAGACCGTGATACAGAAGCAAGCCGCGGTATGGCGTTTCCATCAGTAGGTAGTCACGCACAAGTTTCTGATATGAAAACAGTTCGCGGGTGTTCTTGTTTCCCTGACGAAGACACAAATCCTCATCCTTATCTTGCTGGTCCGGCGGTAATTCACGGTAATTCTTTCGTAAGAAAATGCGTGTAATCGAATCGGAGAATGCTTTGCGATTCGGTAAAACGTAGGTCATTCTCTCCACTTATTTTTAGAGAACAAAGGATAATGGAGGCAATTGTTCGCAAGAACCCACAATTATGGATGCTAACAATCTATCTTTTCCTCATTGCGGCCTTCTTACATGCACGCCCTGCGGTGGCATTTGGAAGGGATGGCCGAATCCGCCCATTTGGAACTGGGCAAAAGGATGCGACGGTATTCCCCCTATGGTGGTGGACATTGGCATTTGCGGTGGTCTCATACCTTGCGGTGGTTTACTACCTTGACTATTCACTATAGCAAGATGGTGCTGACATAATTCTGTCATAACAGTCTGCCCATGAAAGTTATCGATACACCCACACTGCTGCTGTCTTGTTTGATGAGACATTTACTTTAGTGTTACTGTTACTTTCTTCATGCGTTCCGTGTAATTCTCTTCCTTCGTCACGGAATACTCTACATTGTTCAGTCCATTCGTTCCTGCCGTCATCTTGTCTGCCTTCACGTTCTCCCACTTCTCCATATTCTTCCATTCCTGCTTCGTCCTCGTATCCACATGCACCGACTCCTTAAATGCGCCCTTTCCACGAATTGTCGGTTGCCACACTTGTAATCCCTTTGCCTGAATCCGGTTCCGAAGCGCATCGTCTTCTCCTCCCCATCCCCAGAAATTGTTCGGGAATCCATTCACTCTCTTCACATCGTCCATTGACATCGAAAGCACTCCACCCAAAAACGTGGGAGAATCATACTTGGTTGTCCACGCTTTTGCGATGTGTATCGGTTTCTGTGGAATCGCAGTGTAATACGGAAGCAGAGGCGCAAGAGGTATTAAGTCAACATCATGGAACACAACATACTTGGACCCCTTTGCTTCGGCAAGTTTCGTTCCAACATTGAGAAGCGCGCCGCGATTGAACTTCTTTCCGTCATCCGACTGCTCGATCACAAGAACGTCCCAGTCCGGATGATTCGTCTTCATGGACTTCATGAACTTTGCCAGTTGTTTTCCACGCTCCTGCTCCTTCTGCTCGCGGAATGGAACTAGGATTGTAGGGTTTCCTTGCGGCAACTTCTTCACTGCACTGGCAGTTAGAGGAAGATACATGTTTGCTTGCGCCACCGGTTCTTCCTCCAGTTTCATCGGAGGCACATCTGCTTCATTTGGACCGGGTCCGAACTTTGGCGTAGTCGATTCTTCCTCCAAACTCATAGGAGGAACCTCAGGTTCTGTAGGATTCGGTGAGAAGGGAGGAGTGTTTGGTGGTCCACCCGACAAACTCCACATGATCTTTGCGAACGATGCATCCACATATTCCTTCGTCAATGCCTTTTGAGCAAACTCCATTCCTCGTCTCGCAATTTGCTGACACTCCAAATCGTGGTCGCGACACCACTGCAATACTGTTTGTAAATCCGACAAGTCTGCCGCAACCTCCACATAGTGCTGCTTGTCCTTCAGCATGTGATCCACCCATAGAATGTAAGGTCCTTTGACTTTCAAAATTAAGGACCCTGTCGTCATCATTTTTAACAACCGATATGCCGCGACGTTTCCGTCAATGTGTATAATATACTTGTATCCGCTCTGCTCCTCCAAACTCAGTCTCCCAACAGCTTTCAACTCTTTCGTCATATCCAACTGCCCCATTCCGTTCTTCGGGTCAAACTTTATGCTGTTGGATTTCACGACGGTTACACCTACATCCAAATCGGACGACTTCATTTTGGCGAGTTTCAGACGCATGTTGGTTTCCGTAGTGTACCCGCATCCCGTCGGTGCCCCTCGAAACACTGCCCGATTCTGCTTCCTCCCCCAATTCGTGAACTCAGGTTTCACAAGGTTCTTGTCCATCCCCAATATGATTTGAATGTCGTCATAGTTCGGAATCGGGATGTCCCAATACCCTTCCTGCCCAGACCCGCCAAGGATGGGAATGTGTGTCGGGAACGCATACTTCCCAATACTGCCAGACCCGTTCACCATGGGCCACGGTTCCGTCCCATCCTTCTTCAATATCACTGCATCCGTCAAGTTCATCAAAAACACTCCATCCGGAAGAGCATACGACATTTCGTTAAAGAACCGGGCATACGCATCCGTGAACGTCGTTTCGCCAGCATACGGTTTCACTAAACACTGAATCACGCGCCACTGTCTGTCCCGAGTCGGACGATTCCGCATACTCCTCTTCAGTTTCTTCTTGAACAGTGCTTCCTCAAATCCAGGCGCAGTGGTTCTTTCCTCCAATTTATACAGAATAGGTTTGCCGCCTGTGACGCAAAGCAGGTAGCAAGCATGGTGGAGTTTCCCATACACGTATTCCAATGTATGCTGTACTGCCTCCATATCCATCCCCCAAGGACCCATCACTTGAGGAGGCATTTCGGATATTCCACCGTAGTTCATCGGTGAGCTCTGAGCAGGATTCATTTCCTCCAAGCACTTCGCGGCAACCTTCATCGCGTCCTTCTGCTTTCGCAAAACCAGCGACTCTTCTGATTTTTTAACTTCTTCCGCGACAGATTGTGCCACAGGTTCACCCTCTCGCAAAGTATAAAACCCACTATCCGCATCATAGGACGTTCGTGTCGCCAAGAAATCCTTCCTGTCATCGCAGTTTCTCTTCAGGGTTGCCACATGCTTGTAATTGAACTCGTGGCGTGCTTTCCAATCCGTAGGATGCTCGATATATACGTTGTCCATCTCGCGCTTGCGAAGAGGGTAGAGCGCCAACTCCATTGCTCCCTCAACGCCTCGCTGGTCCTTCACTAAATGAATATCCTTCGGAACCTTGCCATCCTTCATTGCCTCCAATAACTTCTTAGAATCCGACCGACCCACTGCGACCCACCCGTGAACATCCGGAAACGTCTCCAAAAACTCATCCTTGAAGCACGGATCGTATTCGCGTCCCTTCAAACACGTATCCTTTATTTGGTCACACGCAATCATAGGGAACTTTTCCGTCTTGTAATGCGATCCCCGCGAATACGGAGACGGACTTACCATCGATACAACCTTCAAGTCATGCGGAGTCTCATAGACGTCCACATTGGGAACCTTCGCAAGTTCAGGATGGATTTCAGGGACGTACGGGTTCATATAAAAAAAGACGTTGTAGTTCTTGGGGATACATCGTTTGCCAGGAGACACATCTGCTCCACTAAAGTCACCCTCGGAATGCCGGACGGCACGAAATAGTAGCGTGCCTTTCGGTATTGTTATGATTGGGATTTTTGCACCCTTGAAGTCCAACTCCATTACTTATTCGGCGCTTTTTTATCACACACTGTGAACTTTGTGACAAACACCATCAGTAACGTGGGAATCCACGTCGACAACACCATAATATACTTGCTTTCCGAAATCGCGTACACGAAAGCAGGAATCACTGCCCACAATGCCCCGTCGCGAGGACTGCGATACAAATCTGTCCTGCCACACGTAATGCTTGCGATGAACAGCGACAGTGCGGTTCCGACAATAAACAGTGCTCCTAAAACGGCAATCATCTCTATTGATTCTGAGCAAGAGTTTCAAATGTCTGGACTGCCGCCTCAATCTCTCTCAGAATCTCCATCCGTCTCGTGTAATGCGGTCTTATCGTTGCCCGCGATTCTCCAAAACTCATCCACCTAACAAGAGAAATCTCCCGCTTCTGCATTGCCGTCAGTTTCTGTGCCACGTCAATATCCCTCTTCACGAACGCAATGAAATACACGTGCTTGTAAAGAACATTGTTCGTTCCAGTAAACACCTCTTCGAACGACAGATTACGACAGAGAACGTATGCGTCCCTGTGAATATTGGTTTCCTCGTAGAACTCGCGAATCGCGCAATCCACATCTGTCTCTCCCCTCATTCGTCGTCCTTTCGGAAACCCCCACTCCGGTTCTTCCCATACGCTCCGATAGTCATACACGAGTCTTGCACGATTTAGGGCATCGAACTTCTCTTTTGCGTCATAGAACTCCGGCGAATGAACGTCTCTGCCATCGCCCCACAATTGTGTCCATAATGTCATGAACGGAAACTCCACAATCTTCCTCTGTTCGTCCATGGTCATGTTCTGAATCAGACGATGAATGTAGTCTGGATTCGCCATCTCGTATTTCCCACGAAGGAACTCCATATACGACATCGAATCCTTGCGTCGCACCATAAGCATCCGAACATCCTCCGTATCCGCAACCGGCAAATTGAACGGTTCCTTCGTTCCCTTCAGAAGAACTAAACCGCACGAAATGATAGGCAATTTACATGTCTTGAAGACATGTCCTCTTTCTCCACAATTATTACAAAACATTGGTTGTCCAACACTTGCTGCGTCAAAACTTGTCTTCCGTTTTAACAAATGTCTTCTCAGTCATCCAATATTGATCCCGCAGTCCTAACTATTACCACAACTGCTAACACGGCGTATACTACAGGCATGGTTGCGATAACATACGCTGGAAGCGGTTATGCTGCTGGTAACTCCTTCCTAATCAAGGGAACTCGTCTTGGCGGGGCAAGTCCGGCAAATGATCTTGTTGTTAATGTCGCAACGCTTACGACGGCATCGGCATCTGGGGTAGGATCCACTACTGGAATTGCGACTGTTACGGTATCGGGAACAAGTCCTGCGACGACAGTCACTAACTATGCCGTCACCCTCAATTTAAACTTCAATCCTTCTTTCGAGCGCGATGCGTCCGACCGCACTCGCATGATTCGCGAGCGTCTCATTTACAACGAGAAGCGTGCGGGAACCACTATTTCTTTTGGAGGGGCAAGTCTGGTTCCTGGCGGACACGCAGGAACGACACCTGCCGGCGTCAACCATATTCCTGCCGGAAACGCCGAACTTCTCTGGCAGCAGCAGGGCAACAACTTCCGACTGGCATACTTGTTCGGCAAACTCAAGTGCGGCGACGGGTTCGGAGGAGTATTCAACCTGAACGGACCAAACTCCTTCAACTTGTCGGGCGCCCAGTCTGGGTCATAAATTAATAGTAAAGTCCAAACCCAAGTTTCTTAAGTGTCGTTTTCATTGCCTTCGTGTTTGCTCTTCGCGTCTTTTGAGAATGTAATCGCATGATTCCCTTCTTTATCAAATACCGTTTCGTGCTGCTCTGCAGAATCGCGTACAACTTGTCCTTCAACTTTCCAAGAGCATCCTCCATGGATTTTTGTGAATCTGCCTTCTCGATATCCTCCAAGATGTTGTCCTCGTTCTTCAAATACCCATTCAGCACAATGTTGGAAAGACGCCCCTTGAATTGGTCCACCTCGAGTTTTATAGACGAATACGGAACTCCCTCTTTCATTTCAAACAAACTCTCTAAGGTCCCGATATCGCCATACACGTGATACAACCTCCCCAAATCCCCTGTAAATAAAGGCGAAAGACGTTCAATCGTTTTCGTCTTGTTCTGATACTTCGCGATAGCAAACATACGTTTTGCCATCTTGAAGTAATTGCCCGTGCTTTTCAAAGTATACATATTGTCCCTCATTGCCTGAACAACATTCGGTTCCAACCCGACATTGATGATGTTCCCGTTGTTCTTGAGAATGTAAATACAGGAGAAATCCGTGAACCGATTGTTCTGGACCCAAGACACGACGTCCATCTTCGTCATCGTCTTTGCTTGAACTGCTTCTTCCAGCGTATACTCCCGCCCGTCCACCAACTTCTTGGACCCCTTCAGAATCTCGTGCGCATTCCACCGCACAATGTTGTGCCGGATTTCGTGGCGCACATACAACATCTCCAATCGAGTAAGTTCAGAAGCAGGTTTCAGAAGTTTCAGTTCCTTATTGTACTGCTCCGTCGTCACAACCTTATTGTCGTGCAACTTCTTCAAATTCTCTGCAGTCTTCTTTGCGTCGTATGGTTCCGTTACAATGTCCCACTCGTCAATACTTCCACACTTGATGTCTGCAATATACGTCTTTGGACGAGATAGAACTGCACGCACTGCATCTTGGAATCTTTTTACGATTTCCTTGACAGCATGTTTGCGGTCGCCTCCAACCTCCACGGTCTCCACTGCATCGTAGTCGCCGGCATACGTCTGTGACCGCAAAGGCATACTCCCCATCAACTTGATATCCTTGCCTTTTGTCATTGACATGTGGTTGAGTGTATCCACCACATCCTCAGGGTATCCATCTGGATACTTCTTCTTCACCAAAATCTCTCTGGCATTCATTGTTATGTTGCCCATAAAAGTTTCGGACGACATTCGGGTTTTTATTTCCGGAACAGAGCAAGGAGAATGGCGAAACGTCCCCCCTCAAAGGCAAATGCACGGCGGAGGAAGGCTTCGGAAGATATGACCGACGATAAGGCACCCCCGCCGAAAAAGTCGAGGTACAATCTTCGCGAACGCAAACCCAAAGCCCCGGAGGATGACGCGGTTTGGGTTGATGACGACACGCTGGATACTACAGACGAAGAAGAACCTGAACAGGTCCGCATAGAGATTGAAATACGCGGTCTCAACCTTGCTGATTCCGACGAAGATAGCGACGAAGACTCCTTCCTCAAAATACTTCAAAACAAGTACGCGCCAGGTGCCCCTAGCATGTTTCCTGCTGAGAAGAAGCAGACAAACTCCCGTAAGCAAAAAAAAGAATCCGACGAACCTCCTATGGAACTCACGCGGGCAGAGCGCAACTACTATAAGTCCCTCGATCCTGCGAAGCGCAAGGACATCCTTTCGGCAATGAAGCGCGTCTCCATACTCACGGACGAAGGCGTAGTCCCATACAAATTCAAGATTCTGGGTCTCCCCATATCCGACTACATGAAGGCAATGGTCCTCAAGAAGATTGACGCACTTGCCGAAATGAACCTCGATACCGGCGGTGCCCATAAACTAAAAACCTGGGTCGACGGATTCCTCAACATCCCATTCGGAAAGAGCGTTCCTCTTCCCGTGAAGATTGACGACGGTATTCCTGCGTGCACTGACTTCATGGTAAAGGCGCGCAAACAGATGGACGAGAAGATTTACGGCATGAAATCTGCTAAGACCCAAATCATGCAAGTTCTGTCTCAATGGGTTGTGAATCCAAATGCTGTCGGAAACGTCATTGCCCTTCACGGTCCCATGGGTGTCGGCAAAACCTCCTTTGCCCGCAACGGAATTGCCAGCGTCCTTCAGCGTCCTTTTGGGTTCTTCACTCTGGGAGGCGCATCCGATGTCGCGAACTTCACCGGACACTCATACACTTACGAAGGGTCCACATGGGGCAGAATCGCAGACACTCTCATGCAATGCGGAACCATGAACCCCGTCCTCTATTTCGACGAACTCGATAAGATTTCAGGAACCGCGCACGGCGAAGAGATTGCGAGTATGTTGATTCATCTCACCGACAAATCCCAGAATACGGAATTCCACGACCGCTATTTCGCAGGCGTGGATTTCGATATGTCCCAGTGTTTGTTCGTGTTCTCGTTCAACGATATTGAGAAAGTTCACCCCATTCTCCGCGACCGCATGAACATCATTGAGTGCGGCGGATACGATGACGTGGATAAAAAAGAGATTCTGAAGAACTACGTGTGGCCCGAAATGACGGAGCGCCTCAAGTTCAAGAAGGAGGATTTGGTGTTTGAAGACGAGGCAATGAAGTTTGTGATTTCACAATACTCTGCGAAAGAAAAAGGCGTCCGAAACCTCATTCGCACTGTCGAAACCGTGATTACGCGTCTCAATATGCTTCGCGTGTCCAAGCACGAAAGCATGAAGGAGTATCCGTTCTATATGGACATTGAATTCCCTCTCCAAATCACTCCAAAAATGATTCAGACACTCATGAAGGATTCTACCACCATCAAGCAGGACGAGACTTGGAAGATGATGTATACTTAACGACGGGACTTGCGCGACTTGCGTCCCTTCTTCGCTCCACGACGACGCGTGCGACCTCCCTTCCTTGGCTTTCCGCTAGTAGGCTCTGCGGGCATCTGACTCTCAATTGCACTCACCTTTTGCGCAACATACCCTCCGATAATTGACTGTAACTTGTGTCCTAGCATAACAGTGAGTTTCTTACCTCCTATAACCAATCCAATTGCGCCTATCTTAAGAAGACCTACATTCGCTGCAATAGAGGCAGCTAAATCTCTGGCAGTGTCACAAACGTCTGCTGGTCCTGTGTATCCCAATACTTTTAAACCCTGAGCTGCTGCTCCAGCAGTGCTACTACATGTCATAGCACTCGCAGCAGCGTTGTATTGCTCTGCCCTATACACTGCGTAAGCGGCGACAGCCCCGCTGGCGGCATAACCCACCCATCCAGATTCGATTCCCCTTTGCACTGCTAGAATAGTTTGTTGTTGAAGGGCATTAGCATAGGCTTTAAGTGCCCCGGTGTAACTGTGAGTCGGCGCATTTGTAGCGCCTGCCGGTGTGTTGGTCACCTCAACCACCACCTTTATCTCCTCACCTTCGCCTCCACGCATAGAGCGCCGGCGACGCCCTCCTCCAGGCTTGACAGTAATGACAAATCCATTGGTAGTTACGGGTTTACCTGGTTCAACCATCAGTTCTGGTTTCACAGGATCTTCCATTTTACTTTCTACAGCATACAATTTATCGTCTAGGCACTGCTAAATTCATCCAGAGCACGACCTCATATTCTTTGATTCCCTCCGGCGTCGTTTTTACATGTTTGCTCGTCATAGTCACGAACATACCGCGACCTAAACGCGCATCAAACTTCTGCTTGAAGTCCGAATGCTTGAATATAGCATAAATGTTTGCCCTATTGAGACCTGATAGACTGTGAAACCACGACCCTGTGTTGTATAGTTCGTTCTCATACATACGTCGTGCGTCTCTGTTACGGTTCCCCTCATAAGTATACACTCTGTGGAGCGGCACCTGAATGGACGACAGAAAGGGTCCGCGCATTGCCGCAGACAACATATCTTGAACAATCTGTCCTTTCTTCTCAGCAATCATGTTCCCATAATACTCCAGCGCCAACTCTGAGAAATACGCAAAGTAATCCTCCTTTGCCTGTTTCTCCCGCTGCTGCCTCACTGCTAGAATTCCATCTACCTCCGAGTCTACAAAGAACATTGCTTGATACTTTCCTACGCTGCTTCCGTGTAGTCCGTTTTAAATGAAAAACTTTTTAGGGTTTTATTTTTTTTGTGTTTTGTGTTTTGTTTTTTATGCGAGCGCCTCCAACCACGGCGCCCACTCGACCTCAGGGAGACCGGTGTCACGCAGCACGCCACGCGCAACCTCCATGCGCCGCGTCTCGTCCTCAATCTCCATCAACTTGGGCAACTCGCGACCCAGGCGGTCCGCCGGGGACTCCTGAGAGCCAATGCCCTCCAGGTACCCTGCCAGGACGTTGCAGAGGCGCGTCAGGTTACCCTGGGCGCACATGCCCAGGTTGTCCGTCAGCTCTTGCCGCAGGATCTTGTAGAGGTCCTTCTTGTCCGGTGAGTTCTTGATGTACGCGTACACGCCGTCGAGCACCTTGCCGTAGATACCCGCTCCCATCTCGTACACGTTGTCGGCCGCGCAGTACTTCTGCATCATCTGCATTGCGACCTGCGGAGACAGGCGGCAGGCCCATATGATCTCCGCCGGCGTGCGGGAGACCACAGTCCGGTTCCACTGGTACTCCTTGTCCACCGCAATCTTGAGCACGCGCTGGACCACCTCCTTCGTCATCTGGACGGACTGGACAGTGTGGACGTTCTGGTTGTCGGTCGCAAACGCTGCCAGCTCACCGACGGGGACGCGAGGGACGCGAGGGGCGCGAGCACGGGGCGCAGCAGGCGGGGCAGGAGCAG